>Ga0187846_10001908_pt1 | contig 11620 bp, 11 predicted proteins | sample TC_taG_FD_161473 | JGI IMG/M metagenome (GOLD analysis project Ga0187846, IMG submission 161473) | Biofilm microbial communities from the roof of an iron ore cave, State of Minas Gerais, Brazil - TC_06 Biofilm (v2) | ecosystem: Environmental > Terrestrial > Deep subsurface > Cave > Wall biofilm... | reverse complement strand
TTGACGATCAGCTCATAGATCAGCCCGAGCTCGACGAGGTCCATCGGGATTTCCGGATCTCGGACGGTCTTCAGCGCCGCGAGAACCGGCGCCATCAATGCCGGATCGTCTTCGCCCGCTTCCGGGCGGTCGACCTCCGTCTCGCCAGCGGCCCCCTCCGGTGCGAAGTCGAACAGATCGCGATCCATCTTGCTACTCCGTCTTTACCGTGGCGCCCGCGCCGCCGCCCTTCAGCGCGGCCTCGAGCGCATGCCAGGACAATGTTGCGCACTTGACCCGGGCCGGGTATGCCTTGACTCCAGTCAAGGGTTCGAGCCGCTCGGCCTCCTCAGCCAGCGGCTCGGGCAGTTCTACGAGCTCGCCGCCGGTCACCCGGGCATGAAATTGCGTGAAGAGGGCGCGGGCCTCCTCTACCGTCTTCCCCTTCAATACCTCGGTCATCAGCGAGGCCGCCGCGGTAGAGATCGCGCAGCCGCGACCCTGGAACGCGACATCGGCGATGCGGTCGCCGTCGAGCGACAGGTAGACCGTCACCCGGTCGCCGCACAGCGGGTTGTGACCCTGGGCAAAATGGGTCGGATGCTCGATCGTGCGAAAGTTGCGCGGGTGGCGCCCGTGGTCGAGGATGATGTCCTGGTAGAGTTCGCGCAGATCCATCATCGCCGGAACATCTCCCGAGCAGCCTCGATCGCTTCGGCCAACCGATCGATGTCGCGGTCGTCATTGTAGACGCCGAGCGAAGCACGGGTGGTTCCGGCCAAGCCGAACCATTCCATCAGCGGCTGCGCACAATGGTGCCCGGCGCGCACGGCCACGTGATGCTGGTCGAGCACCTGAGCGACGTCATGCGGATGCACGCCCTCCAAGTCGAAGGAAAGAATACCGAGGCGCCGCTGGCCGGCGTCGAGCAACCGCAGACCCGGGATGCGTGACAGCCGGTCGACGCCATAGCCGGTCAGTGCCTCCTCATGCTCAAGGATGTTGTCGCGTCCGAGCTCCTCGATGAAGTCGACCGCGGCACCGAGCCCGATCGCGCCGGCAATGTCCGGCGTGCCGGCCTCGAACCGGTGCGGCGGCTCCTGGAACTCGGTCTTCTCGAGGGTGACGCGGAGGATCATCTCGCCGCCGCCTTGCCAGGGTGGCATTGCGGCGAGCAGATCGTAACGTCCATAGAGTGCGCCAATCCCGGTGGGTCCGTAGACTTTATGACCCGTCAGGGCGTAGAAGTCACAGCCCAACGCCTGTACGTCGACCGGCAGGCGTGGCGCTGCCTGGCTACCGTCGATAAGCACCTTGGCGCCTCTCTGATGCGCCAGCTGCACAATCGTTTCGACCGGAGCGACCGCGCCGGTGGCATTGGCCACGTGAGTGATCGCGACGAGCCGCGTGCGCGGCGATAGGCGCGCCTCGAAGCCGGCTAGATCCAGCCCACCCGTCGCGTCCAGCGGCGCTACGACCAGCTGGATACCGATCCGATCCCGCAGCAGCTGCCAGGGCACGATGTTGGAATGATGCTCGAGTACGCTGATCAATACCTCATCGCGGGATCTGAGGGACGCGGGCCCCCAGCTCTGAGCAACAAGGTTGATCGCCTCGGTGGTGTTGCGCACAAACACGATCTCGCGCGGGTCGACGGCATTCAGAAAACGCCGCACCTTCTCGCGGGCTTCCTCGAATAGCTCGGTCGAGCGGGCGCTCAGACGGTAGACCCCGCGATGCACGTTGGCATAGTCGGTGCGGTAGTAGTCGGCGATGCGATCGATGACCGAGCGCGGTTTCTGAGCGCTGGCGGCGGAATCGAGAAACACAAGATCGGGGTTGTTCGCAAAAATCGGAAATTCACGCTTCAGCCGCCGCGGGTCGAAGCCACCAGGCCCCGGATAGACGCTGCGCAAACTCGCCGTCGTCATCCTCATTCCTCCAACATGGCCAAGCGACGGGCGAGCCGCGACAACAAATGCTCGCGCAGCTGCGGCGAACCGACCAGCTCGACCGCCTCCCGGACAAAGGCCTCGATCAGCATGCGTCGCGCCTCTTCGCGCCCGATGCCGCGGGTTCTCAGGTAAAAGAGCGCCGCTTCATCGAGATCGCCGACCGCGGCGCCATGGCTGCACTTCACGTCATCTGCGTAGATCTCGAGCTCGGGCTTGGTGTCGATCGCGGCGCGCGGGCTCAGCACCAGGTTGCGGCTGAGCTGGTGCGCATCGACCTTTTGCGCGCCCGGCCGAACCGCGATGCGGCCCTGAAAGGCGCCGTGCGCCCGCCCTGCGGCGACCCCTTTGAACACCTCGCGGGTTTCGCCGGCCGGCGCTGCGTGGTCGACCGTGGTGACGATATTCGCCTCTTGGCGCCCCGACAGCACAAAGGCGCCGTGCAGCGCGCAACGCGTCGCCTCGCCCTCGCTCCGTACCGTCGCCTCGTGCCGCACCGTCCGGCCGCCCAACAGCATGACAAAGCTGGCGAGCCGCGAGGTGGGTCCCAGTACGGCCAGCATCTCGCTGATATGCAGAGCGTCCGCCGCTTCTTCGACGAGCGCCACCCTGGCAAGTTCGGCGCCAGCAGCGAGCCGGAGCTCGACCACATCATTGCGCCAGTAGCTGCGGAGGCCGGCGAAGGTCTCGAAAACCGAAGCGCGGCTGCCTGCCCCGACCGCAACGAGGCTGCGCGTGTGCAGCGAGCCGCCCGTCTCGCCCGATGCCAGGTGAACGATCTCGATCGGTCGATCGAGCTCGACCCCCGGCGCTACATCGAGGACGAAGCCGTCGGCAAAAAACGCGGCATTGAGCGCGGCGAACGGCCGCGCGGTGTCGAGTGCCGGTGCTTCGATCGCGGATCGTACCAGACCCGGTCGCTCGGCAATCGCCGTCGCCGTGCCACCGAGCCAGACGCCCGGAGACACTCCCTCGACCGCGGAGAGCTCCGGCGCGAGCCGCCCGTCGACGAGGACGAGGCGATACGCCGCTTGGGAGAGCCCGACTTCGGCGAGCTGAGCGCGCGTTGCCATTCCGGCAACAACGCGCATCGCGCTGGCCGGAAGCATCGGGGCCTCTTGGAGCCCCCGCAAATCGAGATAACGCCAGGCCTCGCTGCGGCGGCTCGGAAAACCGAGCTCGGCAAACCGCGCGAGGCTGCGCTTGCGATGCCCGGCGAGCCAGTCCGGATCCCTGGCCCGTCGGCCAGGATCCCCACTCCCGAAGGCATCCAGGTAAGGTCGCGCTTCGGGCTTGACCGGGAAATCGACGACGGTGCTCATCGGGATTATTCCGCAGCGGTCACGCGGCGTCGCCGAGGAGACCGTAGCCGCTCCGCTCGAGCTCTACCGCGAGATCCTTGTCGCCCGACTCGACGATTCGGCCGCCTTGCAGCACGTGTACGCGATCCGGCTCGACATAGCCTAGCAGGCGCTGGTAGTGGGTGATCATGACGATCGCGCGATCGGGTGCGCGCTGCTGGTTGACGCCGTGCGCCACCACCTTCAGAGCGTCTATATCCAGGCCGCTGTCGGTCTCATCGAGGATCGCCAGGCGCGGCTCCAGCATCGCCATCTGAAAGATCTCGTTGCGTTTCTTCTCGCCACCGGAAAAACCGACATTGACGGCCCGTTGCAACAGATCCTGGTCGATCTCCAAGAGCTTGAGCTTCGCGCGCACCGCCCTGAGAAATTGGCCGGCGTCGAGCTCGGGCTCGCCGCGATGGCGGCGCTGCGCGTTGATCGCGGTGCGCAGAAAATACATGTTGTTCACGCCCGGGAGCTCGACCGGGTACTGGAAAGCGAGAAACAGCCCCTCGCGCGCCCGCTCCTCGGCCGGCATTGCGAGGAGATCGCGGCCGAGATAGGCGACCTCGCCCGCGATGACCTCGTAGCCGTCGCGGCCGGCGAGCACGGCGGCGAGCGTGCTCTTGCCGGAGCCGTTCGGCCCCATGATCGCGTGCACCTCGCCGCTGTTCACGGAGAGATCGATGCCCTGCAGGATCTCGCGTCCGTCGGCGAGTTGCGCGTGCAAGTCCCTGATCTCGAGCATTGGCACTACTGCCGTCATGGCGCCGCCCTCAGCCGACGCTGCCTTCGAGGCTCACGGCGAGCAGCTTTTGTGCTTCGACCGCGAATTCCATCGGCAGCTCTTTGAGCACTTCCTTGCAAAATCCGTTGACGATCAATGACACGGCGTCCTCGGGGCTCAATCCGCGCTGCCGACAATAGAACAGCTGGTCCTCGCCGATCTTCGAGGTCGTCGCCTCGTGCTCGACCCGGGCCGACGGATTGCGCACCTCGATATAGGGCACGGTGTGCGCACCGCAGCGGTCGCCGATTAGCAACGAATCACATTGCGTGTGATTGCGCGCCCCCTGTGCGCGCGGTTGCACCCGCACGAGACCGCGATAGGTGTTCTGCCCGCGGCCGGCCGAAATCCCCTTCGCGACGATTGTTGACCGGCTGTCCTTGCCGATATGGATCATTTTGGTTCCGGTATCGGCCTGCTGGCAATTGTTGGTGATCGCGACCGAATAGAACTCGCCGACCGAATGGTCGCCTTCGAGCACGCAGCTCGGATATTTCCAGGTAATCGCCGAGCCGGTTTCGACCTGAGTCCATGAGATCTTGGCCCGCGCCCCACGGCAGGCGCCGCGCTTGGTCACGAAGTTGTAGATGCCGCCACGCCCTTCGGCGTCGCCCGGGTACCAATTCTGCACTGTCGAATATTTGATCTGGGCGTCCGCGTGGGCGATCAGCTCGACAACGGCGGCGTGGAGCTGGTTCTCGTCGCGTTGCGGCGCGGTACAGCCTTCGAGGTAGCTGACATAGCTGCCGGCGTCGGCGATCAGGAGTGTGCGCTCGAACTGCCCGCTCTTGGCCGCATTGATCCGGAAATAGGTGCTGAGCTCCATCGGGCAGCGAACGCCGGCCGGTACGTAGGCAAAAGAGCCGTCGCTGAAGACTGCCGAATTCAATGCCGCGAAGAAATTGTCGTTCTGCGGGACTACTGTCCCGAGATAGCGGCGGACGAGATCAGGGTGCTCGCGCACCGCCTCGCCCATCGAGCAGAAGATGATGCCGAGCTTGGCGAGTTCTTCCTTGAAGGTTGTCGCTACCGAAATGCTGTCAAAGACCGCATCGACGGCCACCCCAGCGAGCGCCTCGCGTTCGCGCAGCGGGATCCCAAGCTTTTCATAGGTGCGCAGCAGCTCGGGATCGACCTCGTCTAGCGATTTCGGCCCTGTGCTCTTCTTCGGCGCGGAGTAATAGGTGGCGGCCTGATAGTCGATCGGCGTGAGATGGAGCTTTGCCCAATTCGGCTGCGTCATCTTCAGCCACGCGCGGAAAGCTGCGAGGCGCCATTCGAGCAGCCAATCCGGCTCTTCTTTTTTGGCCGAGATGAAGCGGATCGTGTCCTCGTTGAGGCCGGGCGGAGCTTCGTCGGCTTCGATATCGGTCACAAAGCCGTATTTGTAGCCCTCCTGGGAGAGCGACCGGACGGTCTGGACGGTGTCTGTTGACGCAGTCATGCGGAATATCTGGGCTCGTCGTGTTCTGGCGAAGTGGTGCGCGTGGGCATTCGGGGAACAAAGGCAGCCGGGGTAACCATCGCTTCGAGCGAAACCGCCGCCAACGCTTGTCCCACCGCGCGGTTGATCGCCGCCCAATGCGGCCGGGTCGGGCAATAGGTTGTGCGCGCGCATTCATCGACATGCACAGAGCATTGGGTCAGGCCGATATCGCCATCGATCGCGGCGACGACCTCGGCGACCGAAATCGCTTTCGCCCCGCGGGCCAGACGGTATCCGCCGGAAGCGCCCCGGGTGGCCGTTACCAGGCGCGCATGCGCCAAGGCCTTCAATAGCTTGGCGACGGTTGCCCGGGGCAGCCGAGTCGCCGTGGCGACCGCACCGGCGGTTACCTGGCGGTCGGGAAATGCCGCGAGGTGGGTGGCGACAATGACACCGTAGTCGGCGAGCTTGCTCAGGATGATCATCGCTTCCTCGACGCCCGATTTGGAACGGGTACCAAATTCGGACTGATTTGGTACGTTATAAATCGTGCCCGATCCGGCGGGGTCAAGCCCAAAATCTTAACTGGGCCGCCTGACCCGCTTCCGGCGCCGGTGAGGGTGGTGTATTCGGTCCCCCTGCTTGCTCGCTGCGCTCCTGGACACCACTTCGTTGTCGGCGCCCGGAACCGACGCCGACATAAGGATACGATGAAGCTACTAGTCGTCGAGGACGACCGTGAAACAGCCCTCTATCTGGTCAAGGGCTTAGGTGAGAGCGGCTACACCGTGGACCAAGCGGGCGATGGGCGCGAGGGGTTGTTCCTCGCGACTTCGGGCAGCTACGACGCGATCGTCCTCGACCGTATGCTTCCGAGCATGGACGGTCTGGCGATGCTCGGAGCGCTGCGCGCGGCGGGGATCTCTACGCCGGCGCTGATTCTGAGCGCGCTCGGCAGTGTTGATGACCGCGTCAAAGGCTTGCGCGCCGGCGGCGACGACTATCTGGTCAAGCCCTTCGCGTTCAGCGAGTTGCTCGCGCGCCTTGAGGCACTGCTGCGGCGCGGGGCGGTGACGGCGGCGACGACGAAGCTGCGCGTCGGAGATCTCGAACTCGATTTATTGACGCGGACGGTCAAGCGCCGCGACAAGCCGATCGAAGTATTGCCGCGCGAGTTCCGGCTCCTCGAATATCTGATGCGCAATGCCGGCCATGTCGTTACCCGGACGATGCTGCTCGAGCACGTCTGGGATTATCACTTCGACCCGCAGACCAACGTCATCGACGTTCACGTAAGCCGGCTGCGGCAAAAGATCGACAAGAGTTTCGATAGCCCCTTGCTGCACACGGTGCGTGGTGCCGGCTACTGTCTGCGCGTGTCCGGACCATCTGCGTCCCGATGATCGCTGAGAAGCTTTTGCTGCCCGCCCGGGGATCGTGGACCGCGCCACGTCGGTTTTTCGGTAATGCGCAGCGGCTGCTCCGAACCCATGCTTTCCGCCTCGCTGCTCTTTATTTCCTGGTCTTCGTCGTCTCGGTCTTGGGAGTTCTGCTGTTCGTTTATTGGACGAGCGCGGATTTCGTCGAGCGCCAGACCGAAGCGACGCTCGACGCCGAGATTACCGGGCTCGCCGAGCAATACGCCCAGCGCGGTTTGAGCGGCCTCATTCAGATCGTCGCGGCGCGCAGCGCCGGCGATCGCGGTGATGGAATGCTGTATCTGGTGACCGATCCCGGCGGCAGGCCGCTCGCCGGCAACATCGCTGCGTGGCCGGCGGGGGTCCCCACCCATGCGGGCCGGCTGTCCTTTACGACCGCGGCACGCGTCAAGGAACGGGTCGAGACCCACCCCGCACAAGGCGCATCGTTTATCATCCCCGGCGGTTACCGCATGTTGGTCGGCCGCGACGTCAGCGACGCGACGGCGTTCCGCAACCGGGTCAAGACTACCCTGTTGTGGGCCGGATTGGTTGCTCTCGGAGTCGGTCTTATGGGCGGGACGGCAATGAGCCGCAACCTGCTGCGACGCGTCGAACAGGTGAACCGGACCAGCGAGCGCGTCATGGCCGGCAATCTATCGGATCGTGTTCCGCTCGACGGCACGAGCGACGAATTCGACCAGCTCGCCGCTAATCTGAACCGCATGCTCGATCAGATCGAGCGTCTGATGACCGCGATGCGCGAGGTCACCGACGATGTCGCCCACGATTTGAAGACTCCCCTATCCCGCCTGCGGGTCCGGCTCGAATTGGCGTTGCTCGGTCCGGCCGACGGCTCCGGCCAAACCGAAGCAATTCGCTCGGCGATCGACGAAGCCGACCGCTTGCTCGCGACCTTCAATGCGCTGCTCAGCATTGCGGAGTTGGAATCGGGAATGCGCCGCGACGAGAGCGAGGTGTTGGACCTTGCGGAAGTCGCCCGGTCGGCAGCCGAACTCTATGAACCGGTCGCCGAGGAAAAGGGGTTCGTCCTGTCGCTCGCTACCGAGCCTGGCGTCAGAATTCGCGGTTCGCGACACCTGTTGTCTCAGGCGCTCGCCAATCTGCTTGATAATGCGCTCAAATATGCCGGCGGCGGCGAAATTCAGATCCGGGTCCTACGGGGTGACGGCCGGGCCGCGCTTGAGGTGACCGATCGGGGCCATGGTATTCCAGAAGCGGATCGAAAGACAGTGTTCGACCGGTTTGTTCGTCTCGAGCGGAGTCGCAGTACCCCAGGAAACGGCCTCGGGCTCAGTCTCGTCCGAGCCGTCGCGCGACGACACCGGGGCACGGTCGAACTCGCCGACAACCGGCCCGGGCTGCGGGTCCGGCTCGAGTTCCCGGAGCTGGGAACGTGACTTTCACGCTCCCTCATCCTCGCCCGGATCGCTCCGCCTCTCTCGATCCTCGATGCGGCGAGCTGTTTCCATCATCATCTCGCGGAGCTCTTGCAGCTCGAGACCGGCGCTGCGCAGTACAGGCTCCATCACCTCGTCCGCGAGCAGATCTTCGAGGCTCGGTTCATAGCGGCAGCATTCAAAGCGCCCGTCCATGATTCCCCTCCTTACCTTTCAGAATGTAGGCACTATCGCCACAAAGCGTGACCGCTTTGTGTCGGGGGATCGAAAATTTAGCGGCGATCTGTAACTCGCCCGCTGTATTGTCACCGCGTCCGCGTCAACGGAGCGTCAAGACGGGCCGGCAGGTCCGCTACGCCGGTCGTCGCTACAGCGAACGCCGTGCTTTCAACGCAGCGGTCAGAGTGCCGTCGTCGAGATAGTCGAGTTCGCCGCCGATCGGGACGCCCTGGGCGAGCCGCGAAACGGTGATCCCGCGGCCGGCGACGCGGTCGGCGAGGTAATACGCGGTGGTTTGACCCTCGACTGTCGCATTGAGCGCAAGGATCAGCTCCTGGCCGGGTTTCAACCGGTCGACGAGCCGTTCAATGTTGAGGTCGTCGGGGCCGACCCCGTCGAGCGCGGACAAGGTTCCGCCAAGCACGTGATAGCGGCCGCGGAAGGCCCCCGTGCGTTCCAAGGCCCAGAGGTCGGCGAGATCTTCGACGACGCAGATCGCTCTCTCGTCACGTTGCGGGTCGCGGCATATCGCACAGGGCTGAATCGTATCGAGATTACTGCAGATCGGACAGGGGCGGACTGCCTCCGCCGTCTTGGCAAGCGCAGCGGCGAGCGGCTCGAGTAGGCTCTCCCGACGCCTAACCAGGTGTAACGCGGCGCGCCGCGCCGAACGCGGGCCGAGTCCGGGCAATTTGGTGAGGAGCTGGATCAACGTGTCGAGTTCGGACATCGGGTCGGGAGTCGGCGTAACGGCGGTCGCAGCGATCAGAACGGGAGCTTGATACCGCCGGGCAACTCTAGGCCGCCAGTAAGCTTGTGCATCTCTTGCTCGGCGTGAGCGGAAACTTTCCGCCTGGCGTCGTTGAATGCGGCAACAATCAGATCCTCCAAGACCTCGACTTCCGCGGGGTCGATCAGCGTCTTATCGAGCTTCACCTTCTTGAGATCACCCTTGCCGTTGAGCGTCAGCTGAACCGTGCCGCCGCCGGCGACGCCGATCATCTCGACAGCCTCGAGCTGGGATTGCATCTCGGCCATCTTCTCCTGCATCGCCTGCGCCTGCTTCATCAGCTGGCCAATATTCTTCATATTTCATCCTCTTCCATGATCGTCTCGTCGCCCGCCTCGGAACCCGAGCGAGGCTCACCTGGTTCAGGCTCCGCCGGCGCGAAGCGGTCTCGAACCGCGGCGATCGTTGCTCCCGGGAAAGTCTCGAGCACCGCCTGAACCAACGGATGCTGCACCACCTCGTTCCGCAGGTCGCGTTCGCGGCGCGCTTCTTGCTCGCGCAGAGTGGGCTCTCCCGGAGCCGCCTCCGAACGGGCTACGAGCCAGCGCTCGCCGGTCCACTCGCCGAGCAATTGGCTAATGCGGTTGGCGAGATTTCCCGGCGCCCCTTCGTCAGGACGAAATTCGATGCGTCCGGGCTCGAACGCGACCAGATGCACATGTTCGCGCAAATGCGAGCGGATCACCGCTTCACGCCGCCTGTCGAACAAGGCCACGACTTCGGAAAAGCTTTGCGGCATCGGATCGTGCTCGACCGAGCTCGTCGGCAGCGGATCGGAGCGCTCCTCGGGTTCGAGCCGTGGGGCGGCAGCCAACGAGCTAACAGCGATCGAACTGGGCACGACAGCTGAAACGGGCTCCGAGCGTGGCGGAGGTTCCGCGCCACTTGCACGGTTGGCGGCTGGCTCTTCCGTAACGGGGCGGCCGCCGGGAGTGGGCGAAGTGGCAAGCGACCGCACCAACTCGGACGGAGCGGGCAGGTCGGCGACATAAGCAAGCCGCACGAGCACCATCTCCGCCGCCTGAATCGGCGAGGGTGCCGTCTGAACCTCCTCCAGTCCTCTCAGGAGCATCTGCCAAACCCGGGCAAGCACCGGGAATGTCAGCTTTTCGGCAAGCGGGCCGGCGCGCTTGCGATCGCCTTCAGCGATTGGATCGCCGACACCCGCCTCCGGCGAGAGTTTCAGCCGTGTTAAGAAATGGCTGAGGTCGAGCAAATCCTGCAGCACCATCAGCGGGTCGGCGCCATCCTGATAGAGTCGGTCCATCCGGTCGAGCGCGTCGCCGGCGTCACCGCGCAGTACGCGCTCCAACAGATCGAGGATACGGCCGCGATCGGCGATGCCGAGCATGTCGCGCACCGCCTGTTCGGTGACCCGGCCGTCCGTGAGCGCAATCGCCTGATCGAGCAGCGAAAGCCCGTCGCGCACGGACCCGTCGGCGGCGCGGGCGATCAGTGCCAGGGCCGCGGGCTCGGCCTCGACCGCTTCTGTCTCGGCAATCCGCCGGTAGTGTTCGGCGAGCAGCTCGATCGGGACGCGGCGCAACGAAAACCGCTGGCAGCGCGACAGGACCGTCAGCGGGACTTTCTGGATCTCGGTTGTGGCGAACACGAATTTGGCGTGCGGCGGCGGTTCCTCGAGCGTCTTCAACAGCGCGTTGAAGGCGCTCCGGGAGAGCATGTGGACTTCGTCGATGATGTAGACCCGGTAGCGCCCCAAATCGGGCTTGCGGTACAGCAATCCCTCGGTCAGCTCGCGGATGTCGTCGACGCCGGTGCGCGAGGCGGCATCCATCTCAACCACGTCGCTGTAGCGGTCCTCGGCGATCTGACGGCAATTCGCGCACACCCCGCAGGGGGCAATGGTCGGCCCGCCCGATCCGTCCGGGGCTACGCAATTGAGCCCGCGCGCCAGGATCCGCGCGGTCGTCGTCTTGCCCACGCCGCGCACGCCGGTCAAGATGAACGCATGCGCCACCCGGCCAGTCGCAAACGCGTTCGACAGGGTGCGCACCATCGCCTCCTGCCCGATCAGCTCGGCGAAGGTCGAAGGCCGATATTTGCGGGCGAGGACGCGATATGCGGTCGCCGAATCGTTCATGCGCGGACCTGTCGAGGCGGGAGACCGGACGGACGACCCAGACCGGAACTCGTTACGGCTGCTTCCTTCCGGACCTGACCGAGTTGGCGAGGGGTCTGTCCGCCGCCGGGCTCCCGCAGGCACTATACTCACTCATTCGCGAAAAAATCGACCGCGCTGTCGATTCCGGCCTCTTCGCGCGTCG
>Ga0187846_10001907_pt1 | contig 11624 bp, 12 predicted proteins | sample TC_taG_FD_161473 | JGI IMG/M metagenome (GOLD analysis project Ga0187846, IMG submission 161473) | Biofilm microbial communities from the roof of an iron ore cave, State of Minas Gerais, Brazil - TC_06 Biofilm (v2) | ecosystem: Environmental > Terrestrial > Deep subsurface > Cave > Wall biofilm... | reverse complement strand
GAGCGTGCGGGTGGGGGACCTCGTGTTCGCCCGCATCCCGGCATTGCCGTTTCGCCGCGTCGCAGCCGCCACTCAGACGTGGACGAATCACGTCGGAATCGTCGTCGACACCGAGGGTCGGGAGCCCGCCGTGGCCGAAAGCAAGATCCCGGTATCTGGCGTGACGACGCTTTCGCGCTTCGTGCGGCGTTCCGAAGGCAGCCGCACGGCTGTGCTGCGCTTGAAGGATCCGCTGACGGCTTTCCAGCAACAAGCGATCGCGGCAGCGGCGCGGAAACGCTACTGGATCTTTTACGACACCGGATTCAACATGTTTTCGCGCCGGCAATTTTGCTCGCGTTTCGTTCGCGAGGTCGTGCACGAAGCGACCGGCGCGATGATCGGCGAGGTCGAGTCGTTCTCGACGCTGTTCGCCGACAACCCGCAAGCCGACATCGGCTTCTGGCGCCTGTGGTTCTTCGGCCGCATCCCGTGGGCACGCCAGACGGTAACCCCAGTGAGCTTGCTGCAAAGCCCGCATCTGACGCCGGTGTTCGACGGCGTCGTGGGTTGAGGGGTCGCTACCGACTCGCCTGCATCCGTCTCGAAAACCCGGCGCGGCGGGACCGCGCCGGTTTCGCTCACTCGTCGCGGTCGAAGTCGATCGGCGCCGTCAAACCGGTGTAATCACCGACGATCTTCGCGTCGTACGGCGAATACAGCCCATTTTGTGTCGTATGGACGTCGTATCCGACGTTGTTCCCGATCGGACCGCCGCCCGCGAGCGGCAGCCCGTAACTGGCAACGATTTGCCCCACGGGGCTGACGCGGATTACGCGATTGTTAAATTGATCGCTGATCAGGGTGTCTCCGTTGCGCAGGCGCACCGCCCGGGTCGGCAGCGGCGCCGGCACACTCGAGCGGTCCGTATTGGTGGCGAATTGCCAGACCACTTTGTCGTCGGAGTCGACCTCGACCGCGCGCGAATTGCCGGAATCGGTCAGCAGCGTGTCCCCGTTGGGCAGCCGGCTGGAGAAGGCGACGATATTCACCGTTCCGCCGGCGGTGAACGTCTTGACGATCTGGTCGTCGCGCGTCACCTCGATCGCCCGGCTGTTGTTCTCGTCGGAGATCAGGATGTGGCCATTGTCGAGCAGCTCGGCGGAATTCGGGTTATTGAGCTGATCCGCCGGATTCGTGTTCGTACCAGGATACTGCCAGACGATTTCCTTGTTCAGATTCACTTCGATGATGCGGTTATTCGCCTGATCGGTGATGAGCACGTGGAAATTGGGGAGCCATGTGCATTGCACCGGCGTATTCAGGAGATCGGGACCGGACCCGGTTTGTCCGAACTGGCCGTACTGCCAGACGATCTTGCCTGTCGGCGACACCAGCACGACACGGTTGTCCACCGCGCCGTTCGGGGCCTGGGGAATCACTCCCGGCGGTGTCCCGGTGCCGGCCATCAAAGTGAATCGCCCGACGCGCTGGGCATCGTTGGTGCCGATGATCGAATTTTCCGAGAAGTCGTTCGGCCCGAGCCCGAACGACCAGACAATGGTGCCGTCCTTCTCCGCCTCGATGACGCGATTGTTGAATTGGTCGGCGATCAGAATGTGCCCGGGTTTGTTGAATTCGGCAGAAACTGCCGGACCCGCAGCGAAAGAATCGGCAGCCAACGCGAATGCGCTGATGGCCGCGACGCCCGCGAGGCAATACGAACCCAGTGCCCCTTGAAAGGCTCTCATGATGAACTCTCCATTGGCGAGCGCGCCGTGCAAGGCGCCCCTGTGGTTCTGTTCAAGCGCGACCGCGGCGATCGCCGTTGCACGCCCGGATGTACCTGCGCGCGGTAAGTGGTGCGAACGCCTCTTTTGGTTCAATCCGCTCTTCGCGGCTCCATTGTCGATGCCGCAGATCGGTTACAGTCCCCGCAATGATGCGCATCGATGTTCCCGGCGGCGCCAGCCTGCACCTGGAGCACCTCGTGCTCGATTTCAACGGCACGCTCGCGTGCGACGGCGAGCTGCTGCCGGGGGTGCGCCAGCGACTCCAGCAACTATCGGAATCGATGCGAATTCATGTCGTGACGGCCGACACCTTCGGACGGGCGCGCGAACAGCTTGCGGGAGTGCCGTGCCTGCTGTCGATCCTGAGCGCGCAGGAGCAGGCGAGCGCCAAGCTTGCCTACGTGCAGCACCTCGGCGCGCAAAGCACCGCGTGCATTGGAAACGGCCGTAACGACACGTCGATGGTGGAGGCGGCTGCGCTCGGCATCGCAGTCGTTCAGACGGAAGGTGCGGCTGCGCAGACACTGAGAGCGGCCGACGTCGTCGCGCGGGACATCGGCGATGCGCTCGATCTGCTGTTGCAGCCGCAAAGGCTGATCGCAACGCTCAGGGCGTAGTGGCCCTCACCCCTACCCCTCTCCCACTGCGGGGGAGAGGGGAGCTCCGTCTGTCGAAACATCACACCGGTTGCATCACAGCCACCATCCATGACACACCGAAGCGATCAGTGACCATTCCGAAGCACGGCGCGAAGAACGTCTTGCCGAGCGGCATCGTCACTTTACCGCCGTCCGACAGTGCGGCGAACAGGCGATTGGCCTCGGCTTCGTCGCGCGGCTGCAGCGACAGCGAGAAACCCTGGAACAAAGTCTTGCCACTGCAATAGCCGTCGGTCGCCATCAGCGTGGTCTGGCCGATGCGGAATGCCGAATGCATCACCTTGTTGCCGGTGCCCGGTGGAAGCGTGCCGGACTTCGGCGGTTCGGGACTTTCCTTCTGGCGCATCAGCATTTGGATCTCCGCCCCTAGCGCGCGCTTGTAAAACTCCAGCGCCTCCTCGCAACGGCCTTCGAAGTTCAGGTAGGTTTGTAGCAGCACGGCGTCATCTCCCCGTCATTTCGTTTCGAAATCTTCCGCCTCGAACACTTGGCGGATCTCGATCTCCCCGTCCTGGCCGGGGAAAGGGTGCGGGCAGCGCGCGAGCCACTTCAGCGCCTCCTCTTTTGACCCGACCTTCCACATCCAGAAACCGGCGATCAGTTCCTTTGTCTCCGGGAAAGGGCCGTCGACGACCGTTCGCCGATCGCTCGCCGAAAAGCGCACCCGCGCCCCCTTCGAGCTTGGGTGCAGACCCTCGCCCGCCAGCATCACGCCCGCCTTGATCAGCTCGTCGTTGAACCGTCCCATTTCGGCAATCAGCTTCGGATCGGGCATTGCGCCCGATTCCGAGGTTTTGGTCGCTCGTACCATCACGATAAATCGCATCGACATCTCCTTGCAGGTTGCGGTGTTGTTTCAGCACGTCTTGCGCGACGCCCTAGCGTGTCTTTCGCGAAGCTTTTCGGCTGACGCCCTCGACGATCAGGTCCCGGCACGGGCGCACTTCGATCGCGCCGAGCGGCGCGCTCGGGATCCGGGAAGCGACTTGGATCGCCTCGTTCAGATCGCGCGCCTCGATCAGGTAGAAGCCGGCCAACTGCTCCTTTGTTTCGGCGTACGGCCCGTCGGTCACAGCGGTCCTGCCCTGCCGCGCGCGGATGCAAGTGGCCGCACCGGCCGGCTCCAGCGCCTCGGCTTCGATGAAGTGGCCGTTGTTGAGCAGATCCTCATTGAACGCCAGGTGGCGCACATTGAGCGCGCTCATCTGCGTCTCGGGCATCGCTGCCAACTCGGCTTCGTTCAAGTAAATCAGGCAAAGGTATCGCATTGGTCTTTCCTGATTGGTTCAAAACCCCATCGACGGTGCGGATCTGGAATTGCGCCGGCGGCGGAAAATTCACTCGCCTCTTTTCCTAGTCGAACGGCGCGGCACCGAATCGACAGGCTCCGGAATTTTTTTTCCCGGGCGACCCTACCGTGCCCGCGGGACTATTCCTCGAGTTCGGACAGGCGCCGCTCCAGGAAACGGCGTTCCGAGGTCTGCTGCGCCAGCTCCAGCGCCCGGGCGTACGACTTGCGCGCGCCAATCCGATCTCCCAGCCTGCGGCAGAGGTCGGCCCGCGCCGAATGCGCCAGGTGGTAGTCGCCAAGCTCGCCCCGTTCCAAAATCGCGTCGATCTGCGCCAGACCGGCAGCGGGGCCGTCGCGCATCGCCAGCGCGACGGCACGGTTCAGCTCGATCACGGGTGATGGGTCGGCGAGCAGCAGCGCGTCGTACAGCTCGACGATCTGCGCCCAATCCGTCGCCTCCGCGGTCGCGGCCTGGGCGTGGACTGCAGCGATCGCGGCCTGCAGCGTGTAAGCGCCGAAGCGGCGCGAGACAATGGCTTGCTCGATCAATGCCACTGCCTCGGCGATCTGCCGGCGGTTCCACAGAGACCGGTCCTGATCGCCGAGTAGCACGATCTCGCCGGAGGGCGAGGCACGCGCTTTGTTGCGCGATTCGTGCACCAGCATCAGCGCCAGCAATCCTGCGGCCTCCGGTTCGGGCAGCAATTGCACGAGCAGGCGCCCCAGGCGGATCGCCTCGCCCGTCAAGCTGCCGCGGACCAGAGTCTCGCCCGAAGATGCCAGATAGCCCTCGTTGAACACCAGATAGATCACCCGCAGCACGCCGTCCAGGCGCTCGGCCAGTTCGGTGCGTCCCGGCACCTCGTACGGAATGCGCGCGTCGCGGATCTTGGCTTTGGCCCGAACGATCCGTTGCGCGATCGTCGTAGGTGTCGCCAGATAGGCGCGTGCGATCTCTTCGGTCGTCAGTCCGCACACTTCGCGCAACGTCAGCGCCACCTGGGAATCCGACGCAAGCGCCGGGTGGCAGCAAGTGAAGATCAGTCGCAACTGGTCGTCTTCGAGGTGCTCGTTTTCGCCAGCAGCGTCCGGCGCGGGAATCGCCTCGACCAGCTCGGCAACTTCCTCCAACGGAACGTCGAATTTTTCGCGGCGGCGGATCCGGTCGATCGCTTTGAACCGGCCGGCCGAGATCAGCCATGCGCGCGGGTTGTCGGGAAGTCCGTCGCGAGGCCATTGCTCGACCGCCGCAGCAAACGCGTCGTGTAGCGCCTCCTCGGCCGTGTCGAAATCGCCCAGCAGGCGGATCAGCGTCGCCAGGACTCGACGCGATTCGGAGCGATAGACGCTTTCGACGACGTCAACGGCGGTGCTCACGTTCCCAGTGGCCCTGATGCAGGTGCCAGCCTCGCTCTTCGTGCACCCACTGATGCGGAACCCAGTGGTAGCCGGCGCGCGGTGCTTCCCACCGACCTGGCACCCAAGCGTACCGACCGGCGGTCCAACCCCAGTAGCCCTCGATCCAGACATAACCAGGAGCCGGGGCCACACCGATAACCTCGGCAGTCGGCGCCGGCGGCGCCATTGCGACCATCTCGCTGCCGTAATAGTCCGGCTCGCCGGGGGCAACGATGCAACCGGACAGCAGTGCACAGAACAGGAACCAGGGCAGTGCCTTCATCGGAACCTCGCAGGGTATTTGTGCAAGTTATGGATTTTCTCATCCGGACGAATCAAACAACGAACGCGGGCGGCTGACCGCCCCACGACAAGATCGCGCCGGTGCCGGGTGTCTCGTACAGATCGATGCGGTCCAGTTGCGGCAGTTGCTCTGCCGCCTGCGCGCGCACCCAGCGCGCGACGCTTTCCGCGTCCGCATCGTCGATTCCGGGCAGCTCATCGAGCGGGTGGTGATCCAGCGCTAGGAACACTGGCCCGAAAATCTCCTTTACGTCGCCGAAGTCGACGGTCCAACCCAGCACCTGATCGAGCGGCGCGCTCAGATGCAGCCGCAGCCCGTACGTGTGGCCGTGAATCCGACGTCGAGGATCCGCAGGCGGCGCGCGCCGCAGCCGCATCGCGCTGTCCAGCGTCACTTCGGTCCAGATCCCGTAGCGCTGCCCGTTGTAATGCGCGCCGCAGTCGGCGGTTTCATGCACGGTTACCCAGGCGAGCTGCGGCAGCGAGGATTGGACTCGGCGCCACACCAGCGTCGCGATCATTTCGCTGGTGGGATTCTCCAGGCCGGGAATCTCGTTCAGGCAAGCCTGATGCAGTTGCGCATGCAGTGGTGCCCAACAGCGATCGAGTTCTTCCGCGAGTTCTCGCGCGCCGGAACGGTCGCGGTCGCGGCCGAGCGCTGCATGCAGAACCACCTCGAAACCGTGTCCGTGCATCCGTCCGCACTTGTGGCCTGCTCTGACATTCGGCAAGCGGTGCGCCGCCTCGAAACGGTAGCGACGACATAGGTGCGCGCGTCCTTCACGGTCCAGATCGATGCCTGCTCCGGGGGCGCTGCGAACACCGACCCGTTCCCATCCCGGCAGCTCCAGGCGCGCAGCGATCCAGTCGGCCAGACCGGAGTCGTGCGGCTCCTCGAGGATCTCGTTCAGCAACCGGTAGTCGAGCGGCTGCACGGAGTCCTGCAACCGTTTGCGCAGCGCGTCGACCTCGCCGCCGGCGAAGTCGGCCCAGCCAGGTGCCAATTCGGCGCGCACCGTCGCGACAAAGCTGTGGCCATGCAAGCGCTGCGCCCGCTGGCCACCGGCATGCGCGGCAAGCTGGCGCGCCGACTCAAAGCCGGCTCGTGCGCTGAAAAGGATACGTTCCGCCATCGCTCTGGATTATCCTCGACGCTATGGCCGAACCGACAACCAACCTGCCCAAGCGGCGCCTGCGCCTTCCAACCCGGCTGATTCACGTTTCCTGGCGCGACCTCGCGGTGGTCGCCTTGCCGACCGCGCTGATCGTCGCAGGCGCGTTTGCGATCGCCGGCCATTTCATCCGGCCGGCGCCGCCACATACGATCGTGATGACGACCGGCACCGAGGGAAGCTCATTCCGCCGCTACGCGGAGCGCTATGCCAAGATCCTCGCGCGCGATGGCATCAAGCTGCAGATGCTGCCTTCGAGCGGATCGGTCGAGAATCTGAAGCGGCTGGCCGATCCGAAGCAGCGCGTCGACGTCGGCTTCGTGCAAGGGGGCCTGCCGCAGGAGCTGCACGGTGCAGACCTGGTGTCGCTCGGCACCATGTTCTACCAACCGCTGTTTGTGCTGTACCGCAGTCCGACGCCGATCGCACGGCTATCGCAATTGAAAGGCAAGCTGATCGCGATTGGGCGCGAAGGCAGCGGCACGGAGGCGCTGGCTCTGGCGCTGTTAAAAGCGAACGGCATCGAGACGGAAGCAAACCCTGCGCTTCTGCGCATCAACGGCGACGACGCGACCCCCTCGATCCTGGCGGGACGCATCGACGCTGCCTTCCTCTCAGGCGATTCGGCGCGGCCGGACGAGATCCGCAGCCTGCTTCACACCGCCGGACTGCGCCTGTTCGATTTTGCCCAGACCGATGCCTATCTGCAGCGTTTCCGCTATCTGAACAAGATCGAGCTGCCGGAGGGGGTGCTCGACCTCGGCGTCAACCTGCCCGCTCACCCGATCGCGCTGCTCGGGCCTTCGGTCGAACTGGTGGCCCGCTCAGACCTGCATCCGGCTCTATCCGATCTGCTGATCGATGCTGCGCAGGAGGTCCACGGACACGGTTCGCTGCTGGCGCGCCCTGGCGAGTTTCCCTCGCCGGTGGAACGCGATTTTCCGATCAGCGACGATGCGACCCGCTACTACAAGTCGGGCAAGGGCTTCGTGTACCGGCACCTGCCGTTCTGGCTGGCGAACCTGGCGGACCGCCTGCTGGTGCTCGTGGTGCCAGCCGTGGTTCTGCTGGTACCGGCGTTGCGGCTGGTGCCGACGATGTACACCTGGCGCATCCGCGCCCGCATCTTCCGCCATTACGGTCAGTTGATGGAGCTGGAGCGCGAGAGCCTTCGACCGCAGAGTCCCGAACACGTGCGCAGGATGCTCGCGCAGATCGACCAGCTCGAAGGAGCGGTGATCAAATCGAAGCTGCCGAAACGGTTCGGCGATGAGGCCTACGTTTTGCGGCAGCACATCGATTTCGTGCGCGAACGCCTCACAGGAATGGCGGCTGCGCAGCCGGTGCAGTAACTTCGGTGTACGTTGCTGCATGCCGGTGCACGCCGGTGAACCTGCGTCGAGTAACCAACTAACCGCCGAGGCGACCGATCTCCGCGAGCGCTCCGCCCGACTCGCTGAAACTCCTGCGGCAAGTGCGCCGCGCGTCCTCGAACATTCGCAGCGCTCGCGCCTTCTCTCCGTGCTGCAGGTGCCACTCGCCGACGTAAAACGACGCCTCGCACTGATGGTCGAGCTGTGAGCGCGAATCGCCCTGCTGCGCGGCGCTGAAAACGGCTCCTGCGTCGCCGCGGCCCAAATACAGGTCGATTACGGGCGTTGGCCATTCATGGCCGGCCCCGGACGCGAAGTGTGTCAGGTCCTTTGCGGCGTCCTCCGGGTGGCCGCCACGCGCCTGCGCCAGGTAGCGCCAGATGGCCACGTATGGATCGGAACCCAACAGCTTCGCCGCGTGCTCGAGGTCGGCCTGCGCCTCATCGTACTGTGCGCGGTCGAAGTACAGCGCCGCACGGCTCTTGTAGGCAGGCGCGAGCTGCGGCGCGAGCCGGATCGCTTCGTCGAACTCCTGTTGCGCGTTGGCGAAGTCCTCCGCAACAACCCACAGAACGCCGCGGTTGAAGTGGGCTTGCGCCAGATTCGGATCGAGCTTCAGCGCCTGCGTGCAGTCGGCCACGGCCTGGTCGTACGCCTCCTTCAGCAGCCAGGTGTTGCACCGGTTGTTGTAGGCGGGGGCAAAGTTCTTGTTCAAGCGGATCGCCTCGTCGTAGTCGGCGATCGAACGGGTGTAGTCGCCCTGGCGGTCGAACAGCACGCCGCGGAATACCAGCAGATCCTCGCGTTGCGGCGCCAATTGGACCGCCTGATCCAGATCGGCGATCGCCTTGGCGACGTCGCCCTTGGCCTGCCACGCGCTGGCACGATCGACGTAGTTGCGGACATTCTTCGAATCCCGCCGGATCGCCTCATCCAGGTCCTCGATCGCACCGTCCACATTGCCCCGGCCCAGGCGAACGAGCGCACGGTTCTCGCGAGCCTGCGCGCTTTGCGGATCCAGTTTCAGCGCCTGCTCGAAGTCGCGCAGCGCTGCGTCCATGTCGCCCTTCGCGCCGAGCGCGGCGCCGCGGTTCACGTATGCGTTGACCAGGCCTGGGTCGGCCCCGATGGCGCGATCGTAGTTGGTAATGGCCCGATCCAGATCACCTTTGGATTTCCAAGCCACTCCGAGATTGTTGTAGATGCTTGCCTTCTCTGCTGCCGGCAGGCTGTTCGACTCCAGCGCCTTGGTGCAAGCGTCGATGCGCTGATCCGCCGTCGGAGAAGCGCCGCTGCAGGCGTCCAGATTCGTCGGCGACTGTGCCGACGCCAGGCCTGCAGCCAGCGCGAGCGCGGTCGCACACACGAACCGGGCGGTTCCGGACACGGCCGGCGGCAGGGAAAGCGGCGGCACCGGGCAATCGAGGCGAGGCATCGGCGGCAGACGTGAGTAAGATTCCGTCAGGGGCGCAAATCTAGCAGGTGCGAGGGGCTGAGGCGCCACCACTGTGGGGAGCGATTCGATGGCTAGCGTGGCTTTCGACTTCTCGGGCAGCATGACGATCGTCACCGGTGGCGCGAGCGGCATCGGCCTGGCGATCGCAGAGACGATCGCGCAAGGCGGCGGCGACGTCGTGATCACCGCCAGCCGCAACCCGCGCAAGACCGAAGCGGCGCTCCAGCGGCTGCGCGCGGCGGCGCCGAAGTCGCGGGTGCTCGCGTTCGCGTGCGAAGTGGGGAGCGAGGAGTCGGTCGCGCGCTTTTTCGACGAGTCCCGTCGCAGCGCCGGCGCCTTCCGTTACCTCGTCCACAGCGCCGGGGTGTCGCCGAACACGGAGTTCTTCGAACAGACGCAGGCCGAGTGGGACACGGTGCTGAACTCGAACCTGACCGGTTCCTTTTTGGTGCTGAAATACGGGGCTCTGGCGATGCGCGACAATCCGATTGTCGACGAGTGGCGCGGCAGAATCGTTCTGGTCACGTCATCCAACGGCGTCAACGCGTACGACCCCGTTTCGGCGCATTACGACTCTTCCAAGGCCGGCGCCAATCTGCTGATGCGCAACGCCGCCCAGGAGCTTGCAAAGCTGCAGATCTGCCTGAACGCGCTGGCGCCCGGGTGGATCGAGACGGCATTGAACGACACGCTGCCGGACGACGTGCGCGCGCAAGAGAACGCGAAGATCTGGATGGGTCGCTGGGGCACGCCGCAAGAGATGGGGCAGTGCATCGCGCACCTGCTGACGATGCCGTACCTGGTGGGGCAGATCCTGATGCCCGACGGTGGATACCGATAGCAGGAGACGAGAGCGGGTGCCTATGCGCCGGCGGACAACGCGTGTGGGGCGCGCGTGATTTGCGCCATCGCCTCGGAGGACTCGCTCTGCGGCAGCAGGCGCTGGCTCATCAGCTGGAAATGCCGGCACACGCCTTGCAGCGTCAGAGGGTCGCCGTATTCCTTCACCGCGGCCAATAGCGTCGGCGCAGTTTCCCGAACATAGCGTTGAATGACACAAAGCGGCGCAGCGCCGGCCCGGCCGTGATGGGCGCTCGCGAGCGCCCGCATGACCGCGCGCTCGAAAATGTGCAGCTGGCGCCGCAGCTCGGGGTACTCAACGGCGACTTTGTCGCACACGAGCAGTTCCACTTCCTCCGACAACGCCCGCATCGACGCGAGCAGGGCCTCCCGCTTCGCGCGTCGCTCCTGCCTGCGGCGCTGCAACTGCCATTGAACCAGCAGCACGAGCAGAGCCGCGAACAGCAGCCCGTCGTGCAATGCGACGTCGGCCACCCATGAAACCAGCGAGGAGGTGGCTACGGCTGCGGCGGTCGACAGGAGCTCAAGTCTCATGGCAAAGCGGACAACAAGCGGCCGAGGTCAACGTCGAGCCTAGCGTCCGCGCACGCAACGGATATCGCCAGTTCAAGCGTGCGCTATGCGATCTGTACGGGATGCGCGAACGGGGGTCGCACCCGATTGAGAAAGTGCCGCACGCTCCTTGGCGCGAGCTCGCGTAGGGTTTGCCCTGCGGAAAGACGGGTTTACCTGCAAGTCGGCCGAAAGCGCCGAAGCACCGATCGGTGGCGTCTCCAAGCAAGCAATGGCTCGCCTCGTGCGGCAACCTGGAAGACCCGCCCTTGACCCCAGGCCTCCTCTCCCCTTGGCACGGGAGAGGAGGCTATGGGACGCACCACCTAATGGCGCGAGGGGTTCCGCTGTCAGTCGGTCCAGTCGCCGGCCGGAACCTTCAGCACAGCGGCGTCGGCTGCGGTGATGGTGCCCGTCATCGGTCCGGGCGGGCCGATCGCGCCCGCCACGCTCGTGTTCGGCGTGATCGCGCCGAAGAAGCCGGCCAGAGTCGGGTTGGACCCTTCACCAAAGTAGAACAGGCGCGTGTTCGAATTCAGCGTGACCGTGATACCGGGTTCGACTGTCATCGTGTCCGCCATCGAGTTGTCGGCGCTGACGATTCCCTCGACGCCGGCGATCGGCGAAGCGGGAGTCGGGATGCGCTCGACTCGCGTGGCGACGTTGCCGCTGGAGGACGGATAGCCGCTGACGATCACCTGATCGCCTTTCATCAACACCATCTCGAAGTCGCTCGCGTTGAACGGCCGCACCCCCTGCGCCCAGTCGCCGAAGCGTGTGCTGCTGG
>Ga0187846_10001906_pt1 | contig 11633 bp, 9 predicted proteins | sample TC_taG_FD_161473 | JGI IMG/M metagenome (GOLD analysis project Ga0187846, IMG submission 161473) | Biofilm microbial communities from the roof of an iron ore cave, State of Minas Gerais, Brazil - TC_06 Biofilm (v2) | ecosystem: Environmental > Terrestrial > Deep subsurface > Cave > Wall biofilm ... | reverse complement strand
CAGTTCTTTGTCCTCGCCGATCGCGGCAAGCTACTGGCAATGTTGGACCGAGGGGACTATTGGCAGTGCGGTTTTCCCATCCTAAAAGGAAGTGCGGACGAGTTGCGACGCAAAGGCATCGAAGCTTTCCGTGCCAGCATTGTGGAAGTCGCTCCATTCCTGGGCGACCGCGTGGCGGAACTCCATGATTGGAACGATGTGAAGCTCTTGACGGTCAAGGTCAATCGTTTACGGCAATGGTATCGTCCCGGCCTGTTGTGCATCGGCGACGCGGCCCACGCTATGTCTCCGGTGGGCGGCATTGGAATCAATCTTGCCATCCAAGACGCTGTCGCTGCGGCCAACGTACTGGCAGAACGCCTTCGCTGTGGCACCGTGAGCGCCGGTGATCTCGCGAAGATACAGCGCCGCCGCGCATTCCCCACACGCGTAACGCAACGCCTGCAGGAGATGATTAGAAAGCAGAACGGCAGAGACGTTGGCAAGTCCGGAACTGCACGGCCACCATGGCCGGTCCGGCTGCTCGAACGCACCACGCTGCTGTGCCGGCTCCGCACGCGCTTCGTTGGTGTCGGCATCCGCCCCGAGCACGTGAAGACCGCTGACGCTTACAGATGAAGGATTGTCGGCAATCCGGAAACTGACCCACGACCCGCAATTTTGGTAATGCCTCAGTTTGAAATTAGTTAGTGGCCGAATCGCCCTATAATCACACCAATGATGGTTCCGCCAATAGCTCCCATGCCGATAATTGGGCCGTAGGCTTTGGTGATGAGTGCATCGGGAATGCTGAGGAGCAAACCGAAGAGCAGACCAACGGCCCAGCCGGGCCACGGCAAACGAGCCGCGCCGATTACGAAGCCAATTCCAAACCGCGCAATAAAGGCCGCCGTAATTGCCGCCCGTTTATCGGGGAAGCTCATGGGCAACATAATTCCAATATCAATCGCCCCGAACACCAAGCCACAAATCACACCTAGCACGATTCTGGACATATCCGCTCCTTAACCAGTGCTTGAGTTTCTATGTCGAAAACTGGCTTGGCAAGCTGGACGGGATCGCGGGGACATTTGGCCACGGTTCTATCCTGCCACATCCAGCCTCCACCCGCCATTACCCGAGATTTCAAACTGAGGCACTGCCTTCATTTTCATCTCATTGACAAAGCACCCTTTGAGTGGATTACTTCTGGTTTGCCCGTCATCCGCCTAGTGGAAATTCTCCAAGCCTGATGCGGCATCGGCAGTTGGCAGGGCTCACTTCTTGAGTTCCGCGGGCCAGTTCGTCAGCAAGGTAATGGAGGTCGATTTGGTGTGGTCGGTGGTTTGAACCGCGAACTGTTTGCCGTCAGGACTGACGTCGTAGCTGATTCCGGTGAAGTTGGGGAGATCGAGCTGGAATAGAGGTTCGATCGAGGTGACGCGAAAACTGGGTTGCGCAACCGTGTGCGCGGCCATGAGGCGGTTTCCCATGGTGACGAAGAAAAGTTCATTGTTGCGGCTGAAGAGGGTGTTCCATCCGCCGGTGGTGGAGACCTGGGTTTTGGCGGCGGCCTCAAATGGCACAACGTAAACTTCGGGCCTGCCGGTCTCATAGGAGAAATAAGCCAGCCAACGGCCATCGGGAGAGAAGCGACCGTCGTACTCGCTGACCGTCAGGTGAGAGGTGGCGAGCGGCTGGAAGGGCTTGCGGTCCCCGGTTAAGGGCAGAATCCAATTCGAATAGACTCCATCTTTCGTTTCCAGATCGAGAGAAAGAAATCTTCCGTCGGGCGACCAATCGACGGCTGATCCGTTGATATAAGAGTCGTCCTGATACAGAATCTCCTCGGGCTGCCTGCCATCGAGAGAGCGGCGGCGGATCGAGGACTTGCCATTCTCATCGACGGCGTAAGCGATTTGCTTTCCGTCGGGAGACCATACCGGCCAGTAATCACTAGGCCCGAAAGTGACACGCGTGGGCTGGCCTCCGGCGACGGGAAATATCCAGATATCGTTCCCGCCGGATCGGGGATCGCTGACCGTCACGGCGATGGCTTTGCCGTCGGGAGAAAAACGCGGATCCGAATAGATCGCGAGCGGGCCCGGAGTGGCGAGCAGGTTTCCGCTGCGGTCGAATACTTTCAGCTCAGACTGCGCCGAACTTTCATGGTAAGCCAGCACTCCACTCCGCGAGACGGAAAACGTGCGGGCTTCGCCAAGAATTTGGGCATCGCCGGAAAGCTTGAAGGTGCGCGGGTTGAAGGGCTGAGCCTCAATGTGTCCAGCATTAACAAACAGCAGATGGCCGGAAGCGAACGCCGCGTGATGACCAGGACCGATCACAACTCCATCTTGTTGTGGTTGGCCGATGGTTCCCACTTTTATTTGGGTCGGCCCTTTGAGTTGATAGGAGATATAGAGGAAGTGCTTACCGTCGGGGAGGAAAGATGGATCGTAATTTGCAACGTCATCTTGGCTGAGGCGGGTCGCGGGCAGGATAGAGCCGCCGGAGGCCTGTATCTGCGAGATGGGGCCGAAGCTTTGTTTGCAGAATAGAATGACGCCGTCCGGACTCCAATCGCCACTACCGCCATGAACGTCCTCGGCGAGAGTTTGGGCATCTCCTCCCGAGATGCTGATCTTCTTTAGTTTTCTGTCAGCAACAAAGGCGAGGTAATGGCCGTCGGGAGACCAGAAAGGCGTAGCTGCATCTTCCGTGCTGGGAAGCATGGTGGCTTGCTGGGCGTCGAGCGGGCGAAGCCAGAGGTTGGTGTGGCCTTTGTCGTCAATGGCGGAGAAGGCGAGTGTTTTGCCATCAGGCGAGACCACGACCGGGCCTGCGTCGAAGCCCGAGGCGCGGAATGTGTTTTGCGGCGGAGGCGGGATGTAGGCGCGTACAGAAAGCTCGGGAGCGTTGGCACTCCGCGAAAGGTAGAAGATGATGACGGCCAGTGCCAGAAGAACCGCTCCGCTCAGCGATAACAGGCGCGGGCCGAGCGTGGGCTGGGCGGCTGGTGTGATGGCGGCCGACGATGGCGATTGGGCAATCCCTTTCAGTTGCAGGCGCACATCATGAGCCGACTGGAAGCGTTCTTCGCGATCTTTTGCCAGACAAGAGGCCACGAGATAGTCGAAGGCAAAGGGCGTAAGCGGCTTGGAGGTGCTGACAGGTTCGGGATCTTTTTCCAAAATCGCCGAGGCTACACTGATCTGGCTTTTACCCTCGAATGCACGCTTGCCCATCGCCATCTCGTAGAGGACGGCGCCGAAAGCAAAAATGTCGGAGCGGGCGTCGGCCTCTTTGCCTTCGATTTGTTCGGGAGACATGTACTGAATGGTGCCGACAATGCTGCCGGCAGTGGTCAGCGGGCTGAGGGGCGTGGGGCCGCTCATCGTGCGCGCGGCGGATAAAAGAGGAGCCGATGCCGAGCCGCTTACGCCGAGTGAAGCTGGTTTGGCCAGGCCGAAATCCATCAACTTGGTTCCGGCTTTGGTCAGCATGATGTTGCCGGGCTTGAGGTCTCGATGCACGATGCCGGCGCGATGCGCGATCTCGAGTGCCTCCGCGACTTCGATTCCAATCTTCAGCACCTCAGGCAAAGGCAGTGCGCCCCTGCGCAAACGCTCGGCAAGCGTCTCGCCGTCGAGGAACTCCATGACCAGGTAGTCGGTACCGTCCTGCGAGCCAACGTCATAGAGATGGCAGATGTGCGGATGATTCAGCGAGGAAACGGTGCGGGCCTCGCGCTCAAAACGCTGCTTGAATTCGGGATTGGCGGAGAGGTGAGTGGGCAGAATCTTAATGGCGACGATGCGATCGAGGCGCGTGTCTTTCGCACGGTAGACCTCCCCCATGCCGCCCGCGCCCAGCGGCGATTGAATTTCATACGGACCAAGCCTGGTGCCAGAGGTCAGAGCCATGCGTCGGCGCAATTATAGCCTGTTGTGTCCGCTTCATTCCCTGCGGCCAAGGACAAGATGCGAGATTCTGAGTGTGTCGTCGGCAACTCGGAAGTTATCTAGAAACTGCGTTGTGAGAACGAACAGGTGTTGGTCGGCAAACCGGAAACTAGGCCAGTTTGGCCCAAGATCGAAGCAAGGCCATACTCCAGAAATTGGCTGTGAAGGCGATGGGTGGTAGAATGTCGTACGGGTGTCCTCTTAGGACTTGCCGAGGTCATCTTGGCCCGAGAACGGGCGCAAAGCATTTTCATTGGCAAATGAAAAGAACCTGTGCAAATCCGCGAATACTTTCACACTTTCTTGCACAGTTCCACATTTTGTTGTTTTGTCGGCAAGGCGGTTAGAGTAGAAATACACTTTAGATTCAAGCACTTCCAAACCACGCCGGAATAGCGGAACTCGCAGACGCAGCGGACTCAAAAGCGGACGCCAGCTATCGAGCAAGTCTAAGTAAATAAACAACATCCAGATGTAATAGCAGACGCAGGGGACTTCTTAGGCATCGATGTCTCATAAGTCAAAGTAACAAAAGGCGTCGGCGTGACGGCATGACTTACACATCCGGACCTCAGAAAAATGCGGGAACTTTATCCATTCCCGGCGCAATCCTACAACCTGGGGTCAACGGGTTCGCTCTCCAGTGCCAACACACCAAAAACGCACTCGTGAACTCGGCGAAGGGGTTCCGTGTGTACGAATCTCTCCAGTGCTTCCAGTCCTAGGGCGAATTCACGAAGAGCAAGTGATCGCTTCGTGCCAAGACCTCGGCTCTTGAGCCGCTCCAAGTGCTCGGGCAACGTGTATTCCGGTCCGTAGATGATCCGGAGGTATTCTCGTCCTCGAACTTTAACGGCAGGTTGCGCCAGCCCTTTCCGTCCCTTCGTCACAAACTCCAACGGCTTTACCACGATTCCCTCGCCACCGCTTGCCGTCAGTTCCTCCCACCACTGAATTCCTTTCTCTTGATCCGCTTTGTCGGTGAGATCCACAGCTCGGAACGGCGTCGCAAGCAACAATTCCGGATCGGCGCTGCAGATTCGGGCCAAAGTCTCCATATGCCACGTGTGATCATTCGACGTGTGAACGCCAGATTCGCTGGCCAGTACGTGGAAGGGAGCGAGTTTCAAATCAGCCAAGGAATGCACAGGCCAGCAATATCGACGGTATGCCTCAACATAAAGATGAGCAGCTTCTTCACGCTGCTGAAATCGTTCTGCCAGAGCGGCAATCTCAGGATTGCCCGCCCCAGCTCTCAAAGCTGTGATGGCTGCGGGCAAAGCCGCTTTCGCCGCTGCCCCGGTTGGAGCATATTGTTGACGCAGCAACTCTTGTGCTTTGGCCGACCATGGCATCAATTCGCAGTCGAGACAAACCCAATCAGTTTTTAGACTCTCCCACATGCCGGCAGCTTCTACTGCGTTGTGAACATGCTCCAGGAATTGCAATTCCAACCGCGAATCGGTGAAGAACCGACGCCCCGTACGCGTGTAGCAGGCCCCGAACTCCCCTCCCATAATCCCGAATCGCTTGCGGGCAGAATCTGCATCACGGCAGATCACGACTACGGCACGCGATCCCATGTGCTTCTGTTCACATACGACCTTGTGCACACCTTCGTGCAGGTAGTAAGCGAAAGCGTCCTCGGGGTGTTCAAGCAACCCGTCGCGCCTACTTGTCTCGCAAGGAGACATTGTGGGCGGCAGATAGATGAGCCATTTTGGATTCGAGGCAAATCGGCTCATAACCTCCAAGGCGGTGATCGCGTTCTCTTCCCGAATTGTGATGGTTCGGTTTCCTTCTCCACAACCCAAATCCAAGACCCGTTTCGCTTCCGCTGATCGCAGTACCGCAACGACGGCTCCCATCCGCTGTTGCCACAGCCGGATCGGCTCCTCCATCTTCGTTTCTTGTTCAGCGTGAGCTTCCTCCGTCGCATCAGGATCAAGATTGTCTTCCTCTGTCAGCCTGGCGAGCGCCTCTCGGGCAAGTTGTCTCTGTCGTGGTAAATAGCGCTTTACGATTGTTTCTTTGTGGGGGTGCGAGCCAAGCCAGGCTTCTCCTTTGCGCAGCAGCTTCTCAACTTCATCTTGGCCTATCCAATAGTGCTTCTCTGCGTCGAGCACCGGCACCAGGACATAAAGATGGTTGAGGAGATCCTGTAAACGGAACGTCCCAGCCAAGGTCACCCAGTAGTAAGGCCCCTCGCCCCATTCAGGAAACTTCTCATCAAGCGGGTGCTTCTGGGCCACCACGCTGTACCCCAGAGGCTCAAACAATTCTCGGATCAATCCCTCGCCTGCCCTGCAGGCTACAACGGTTAGCTTTGCGGTCAATGGAATAGGCAGGTCGGCCAGTTCTTGCCTGCCTTTGCTGCGTCCCGACATTGCTGTCCCAAACGCCCGACCCATCGCGACGCTGAGGAAAGAAGAAAGTACATAAGGCCGATCGTTGACATACTGATCGAGCGTTCCACCCTCATGCTGTCCCCGTTTCCCACGAACGAGTCCTACCGGATCGACCTCGAGCAAGAGGGCCGCCGTGCACCTCTCCGTAGTTGCTTCCGGATAGAAGATGTGCGCTTTCCCAAACGCGAGTTCGAACGAATGTAGCTTTGCCGGGTTCTTATGAAGCAGGTATCCCAAGTCCGTTGCTGGGTTATGCGTAGTTGTGAGCGTCAGCAGCATGGTCGGATTATACGAGTCGCAGGTGGCGCTACTGCCGTCAACTGGAGCTGAGGAGCTTTACAGTTGCGATACACATGTCTGGTTTGATAAGGCTGAGGGCTATTTGTTGTCGGCTGGCTTAAGGCGAGCCGGCTCTTCGAGGATATCCAGGAGAGAAGTCGCGCAATAGACTCGGTCGCGCTTCGCATCGCCCATCCGTTTTACGATCTTCGCGCGTTCGAGTCGTTCGACGGCGCGCTGCGCGGTCGTAAACGCGATTCTCAATTTGTCCGCCACGCCATTTATTGTGATGAAGGGATTTGCCCCCAGGAGTTCGACTACACGCAACGGGTTGTTGCTTGATTCTCCGGCGGCTTTCCTCTGCCACTCCGCCAATAGTCCGTTGATGCGCATAGCTCGACTCAAAGCATCCTCAGACATGCGGGCGACTCCCAGCAGAAAATACTCTAACCAATCGTTCCATGCCCCGCGTTCGCTGATCCCACGCAAACCGTCATAGTAGTCTCGCCTTGATGCTTCAAAGAAAGCTGACAAATAGAGCAGGGGTGTCGGGAGGATTTGGCGCTCGATCAGGAACAAGGTGATGAGCAGGCGTCCGACTCTGCCGTTGCCATCAAGAAACGGGTGAATGGCTTCGAACTGATAGTGAGCCAACGCAATGGTCACCAGAGGCGGGAGGGTCGACTCGTGCAGGAACTTCTCCCAGGCCGCGAGACACGGCTCGACCTCTCCTGGAGGGGGCGGGATATAGGAAGCAGTTGCGATCGTGCTGCCAGGCTTGCCAATCCAGTTCTGGATCTTGCGGAAACGTCCGGGCGCTGCTTGGTGCCCCACGCCCGTCATCAGTTTTTCGTGCAACTCGCGGGTGAGCCTGACGCAAAGAGGAAGTTTCTTGAGGCGCGAGATTCCGTGCTCAAGAGCCACTACGTAATTGCCTACTTCGCGAAGATCCTCGGGACTTCGATCCACGATTGCTCCCGCTTCAGCGGCAAGCAACTCACCCAACGTGGCCTGTGTCCCTTCTATCTTGCTCGATAGAACGGCTTCACGCTGTACGAAGGGCCGGATCAAGATGTGAGGATTGGGAAGGCGGCCACCCTCGCCCGCCAGTCTTCCGACTAGCCGGTCTGCATCCGAGAGTGCCCCAATCAACCGCGGTGTCCATTCCAGTTCAGGAGGCAGGGGCGCTGGCACAAAGACCGAATAGCTGCCCTGCGATACTTTCTGGCCAGGAATGTTGGTAGCGTGGGCCATATCCGCCTTCCTAAGGTCGAAAATAGCGTTCCGTGCTATTTTCACAATATATAATAATCGAAAATAGCGAGATTGGCTATTTTCGCGGGCAAAAGCGTCCCCCAGTGGTTTCGTGACGCTCGAAAAGCTACGAGGGAAAGATGTGCTGATCGTTGCAATGCCCGCGATCACTCCTGGAAAGAGCTCGGGTGCGAACGTCCCGAATAGGAGCGGTTCATCATTTAGAGATGGGGCTGTGAGTGCGTTGGGTGGTAAAATCTCGTACGGATGTCCTCGTTGTTGCTTGGCCAGGTGGACATCGTTGCCCGAGGAGGAGCCCCAAAGCACTTCATGGGCAAGTGACAAGGATCTGTGGAAATCTACGAAAACTTCCACATTTACTTGCACAGTTTCACAATCGTTGTCTTGGATGAAAAAGACAGAGAATGTGAAATAAGCTGTAAAATCAAGTACTTCCACGAAGTGCCGGGATGGCGGAACTGGCAGACGCAGCGGACTCAAAATCCGCCGGTACTTAGTACCTTGGGGGTTCGACTCCCCCTCCCGGCACCATGATTCTAAATAAATTAGCAGATTTCCTGGTAGATCGCGATGATGGCGGAAAGCTGCCGGTGTGCATAAAGTGTGCACAAGACTCTCCTGTGTACCTCGTCCTTGGGACAATCTCTGAACCATCTGGCTACGCTGTGTGGTGGGTGTGGGGCACCGTTGGTGTGGCATGTATGAACAGAAGGAAAGGCCCAACGTGGGTTGTTAGGATCTGCTTCGTGACCACCCTCAAGAAGATGGCTGAATGTCCTAAAGACGTGAGTTCCCGAAATCTTGCCGCGCCGACGGTCAGCGTTTGTACGCTAAGCTATTCTGAGGGCAGATTAAGGGCAGGGGAGGTATGCGTTGCGACGTCCGCTGGTTCATCGAAAAGCTGTTTTGGAGGTCCTTGCCGGACTTCGTTCCAATCGTGAGCGGGCAATAGAACTCCCGATAGCCCCAATCCATTCCTTCCCTGCAAGAATGCCGTTGAATGTTGCGGCGTTTTTGATATCTGAGCTGACAAGACCCTCGGCAACAGTGTTGGATCCAATGATGGGTTCCGGGACCACGTTAATAGCAGCCCAGGCTTTGGGCAGGGCTGCCCACGGTTTCGACTTGGACCCGTTGGCGGTAACACTCGCAAAGGCTGGTACGACGAGAAAGTCGTCAAGTCGATTAGGGGAAGCGGCTGCGGTTGTGTTGGAAAAAGCTCGTGAGTACAAGAAGGGATCAACGAAAAGAGAACTTTTGGCACAGATCTCATGGGCAGATCGTCAGTTCATAAACTACTGGTTTCCCGAACGGTCACAGATCGAACTCAGCGCAATCTCTGCCGCGATCCGAGAACAGAAAGATCATCAAACTCGTGAATTCTTGTGGGCGACGTTCTCGAATCTGATTGTTGCAAAATCGGCAGGTGCTTCTTTTGCGCTTGACTTAGCCAGATCGCGTCCGCATCGCGTTCTCTCGAAGCCTGTGGCCTGGCCGTTTGAAATCTGGCAGCAGCGGACAAGACGCGTCTTAGCTGGCGTTGACGCTTGGGGGTCGTTGCCCGAAGGTCCAAGCGCGAAAGCCCTTTGCGGCGATGCTCGCAGCCTCCCGGTACAGGACGAGTCAGTCGATTTTGTTCTGACATCCCCACCTTATCTGCATGCAATAGATTACATTCGAGCCCACAAATTCGCTCTGGTATGGATGGGTTCAGAACTCAGCGAATTGAGAACGCTTCGTTCCGTCATGATTGGAGCGGAAAGGGGGTTGTTTAGCAGGAATGGCTTGCCAGACAAAATTGAAAGTAAGGTTGAACGGTCAGGGCGTTCAACTGAGGCGCGAACGCGTCGTTATCTTTCGGATTTGCATTCGGTACTTGCCGAGACGGGCCGAGTTCTGAAGGTGGGCGGGTGTGCAGTTTTCGTGATGGGAGATTCGATCGTTAATGCGCAAAAACGGGATAGTGACAGCATTCTGAGAGTTCTGGCGGAGGACGTCGGGTTAGCGTTCGTTGGTGCTGAAAGTCGAAAGTTGAAGAACAATCGTCGATCCCTTCCACCGCCGAACGCGGTCTCTGCTGCAAACAGCCTGTGGAAACGTATGCGTCGTGAGATTTTTGTCGCGCTGTGCAAACTTGGATAGTAACTCTCTAACGTGGCGGCGAAGGACCAATTCGAGCTGTCCATACATGGTCGACTGCTGGCCGGAGACGACCCGATTGCGTCCGCAGAGCTGTTTGAAAACTTTCAAGGCAGGCTAGTTAACGTTCTCCGAAAGAGTTTCTGGCAGCGTGACGAATCCTTAGTTGTTGATGCCGTCACAGATGCGCTCTTCGGATACATACGGAATCCAGGCTCTTACGACCCCGAAAAGTCTCGTTTGTTCAATTACTTGGTGCTGGCGGCAAAACGAGATCTGATAAACGCCGTCAATAGTAAAGTTAACCGGGAGAAATCTGAAATCAGCATGAGCGCTGTCGAAGATGATCAATCCGGCAGGAACAATGTAAAGGAGACAGTCGATGGAAATGCTCCGGATGCATCACGACGGGTGCGTATCATGTACGGACGGGAGTTGGAATTGAAACTGCTTCGGGAGATCTCAAACTCAACAGATAGGGCAGTGTTGGCGCTGATGATTGACGACGTCAGGGAAACAACGGAATACGCCTCCGTTCTTGGCATTACCAACCTTTCTGCAACTGAGCAGCGTAAACAGGTCAAGATGCACAAGGACAGGATTGGCAAACAGTTGGAGAGATTTGGGAAGAGGCTTCGTGGAAAAGCAAACTAGTGACGATCTGTTAGAGCGCGCATTCGAGAAGGCTACAGAGCTTCCGATATTTATTGCGGGTGATTTGCGCCTCTACGGTTCCTTGAACGAAATCCCGGAAGGCAAAATATCTTCGTTCTTAAATTGCACGCAAAGGGACTTTTATAATCTTGGCCTGTGCAAGAGACCCGATCCTCTTTCGCCACTGTTCAGATCTCAAGTTGAAAAGATCGCCTCTTACGCTGGGGTGGATGCCCAGCGTCTCGCACATCTGCTTCGTGAGACCGATTCCGCCAAGGCTATGCAGGTTTTACAGTCCCCCCCAAATAGTGTTCATTCCCCAGGTTACCTCATGGCCGCTCGCGATAAGGAGGATCTTTCGAATAGGGCGAGCCAGTCCAAGCGGCGATCCAAAAAGAGGAAAACGAAAAAGAAGTAGTTCATGACTGACCTGTGGATTCAGCGGCTCACTGAGGAATTCTGGCAAGCGGCCGGCGCGAAAGAGCCGCTTCCGCGAAATCTCGAATCCCCGGTTTTGTGGGCCTTGCCCTTAGCGATTGTGAAGGTCGCTAGGTTGCGGCTGTCGGATGCTCGTCTGTGGCTGGAGCGGAGACAGATGTTGCTCGGTGTCGACGAAGAAGATCGTGATTTGCATGCATGCTTGATCGCATTTGCGGGAAGAGGACTGGTCTTCCTCGATGGTCAGAATCCGGCCGACGAGCTACGTTTCAGCCTAGCTCACGAAGTCGGACATTTCATGGTTGACTATCTGGTGCCGCGTCGAACTGCTGTGGCGCGATTTGGACCAGATATCGCGGATGTCCTCGATGGTCATCGTCCTGCCACGATTGAAGAGCGAGGGGCTGCGATTCTAAGCAATACAAGGATTGGAGTATATCGGCACATGATGACGCGGACGCCATCTGGCGCGGTAGGTTGTTCGCGGATTGCTGACGCG
>Ga0187846_10001905_pt1 | contig 11641 bp, 7 predicted proteins | sample TC_taG_FD_161473 | JGI IMG/M metagenome (GOLD analysis project Ga0187846, IMG submission 161473) | Biofilm microbial communities from the roof of an iron ore cave, State of Minas Gerais, Brazil - TC_06 Biofilm (v2) | ecosystem: Environmental > Terrestrial > Deep subsurface > Cave > Wall biofilm ... | reverse complement strand
GCTTAAGTAGTACGTCAGGCTGCTGGCGTAATAGGAAATCCGTGCGAACCCCTATTCTACAGCAGTTCGGCCGAACGCCAGGCGACCGCTGTTGCTGAGAGCGTCGCAGCGGTAGATGCCGTACTCATCGTCCGCCCACGCGTAATAGAACAGTCCCTTCAATCGGCCTTGGCTGGCGAAACCGCGGAAATCGACAAGCATCTCCCGCATGAGCGCTACTCTGGGACGATCGTTTCCGGGGCAAGCGGGATTGCCCACAGGCAGTCCCCACTCGGTGAGCCAGCACGGCGTCCCCTGCCTGGACGGACCGCATTCGGCTAGGGTGTCCCGCTCAAGGAGATCGAGGCGATCGAGTGCGCTGCTCTTGACCGAAGGGTAGGTGTGCACGCCGTACGCATCGACCAGCGTGTCCAGCCCATGCTCGCGGAGGTAGTTGAGGGTCGCGCCGATCGCGACCGCATCGGTCTTCGAGCCGGGTCGCAGCCCGGCAAGACCGGGATCGGCGAGACCGGCGGAGAGGATCGGCGTCGCTTTGTTAAGGCGCGAATGATCGCGTATTTCTTTTAGTACACTTAGAATTTGCAAGTAAACGCGGTAGCCCTGAGCGATCTGGCGCCCCTCCGGATCGCGCGTTAGATCCGCCTGACCGAACACCCGACCCGCGCCGGGAATCGGAAACTCGCCGTTGAAGGCGGTCCAATTGATTTCGTTCCCCAATTCGAGAGCCGCGAACGTAATTCCCATGCCTTCCAGCTGATCAAACAGCGGTTCGAACACCGCTCGGAACCGGGCGGGGTCGGCGGCGGAGAGCGGGTAACTGGGCCACATATTCGGCAACTCTTTGAAGGAAGGCCGCCGTTGTGCACCCTCTCGGTATTGCAGTCCGACAATCAGATCGGCCGCGATGCCGCGCTCAAAGGCGCGGCGGATAAAGTCGATCGCCGGCCTGTAATCATCACCTTCCCAAACCGGAGCCAGCGGCGCGCGGATGACGTGAACGCCGGCCGCTTGCAGCTGGTCCAGCACCGCCTTCTGCTCCGCCGCATTGAGGCGCTGCGGGTTGACGATATTGACACCCACGGTGACGTCCTCGCTGCCCGCGGCAGGTGCCGCGACCACTGCTATCAGCAGCAAGCCAAATGCGCTTATCGGTACAAGCGATATCGTCACGCCAGTTGGTTCAGCCGGCGGTAAGATGATCGAGCCGCCCCATGAAATCCTTGGCAGAGTTTTCCCATGTCCACTCTCTGGCCGCTTCGGCTGCGGCTGACGAGACCTGCCGCAACATCGCGCGGTCACGACAAAGGTTCTGGAGTATGTTTGTGGCCGCGCGGGCGATTGTGCCGGTGCCGGCGCGCGGCAGCAGAAATCCGGTCTCGTTGTGCGTGACCGCCTCGCCGACTGCGCCGACGGCGGTCGCGCAGACCACGGCGCCCAGCCGCATCGCTTCCAATATCGTCAGCGGCAAGCCCTCCCAACGCGAGACGTTCAGAACGACATCCGCCCAGCCGTAGCACTCGGTCAAGCCTTCTGCTGTCAACTTGGGGCGCTCAATTTCGACAGATAGTTTCTCGAGCTCCCGTTGGCCGGCATCCCCGATGATCGAGGCACCGATCACGCGCCACTCTATCGGTAGACCTGCTTCCCGGCTCAACCGAGTTATGGCGGTCAGTCGATCCAAGCCTTTCTGGCGGTCGAGCCGACCAAGGAACAAGACGCGTAGCGGTCCGGGGCCGCGCATTTGCCGGGTCGCGAGTACCTGCTCGACCGCTGCGCCCGGAAGGTGATAGGATGGTGCGTTCCACAGCAGCAACAGCTTCTCCTCAGGAATCCCCATCGCGTGACACCAGTCCACCAGTTGCTGCGAACAACACGTGAATAAATCGTAGGCGTGTTCATATCCCAGCGTCAGGTACGGATGACCGGTTGGCCTCTCCGCTGGCGTCAAATCCGTAACGTGCAGCGAGGCGACCGTCGTCGTGCCTTGCCGGCGCAAAGGAGCCATCAACGCGTGAGCCTCGGCGCAATGAAAATTGGCGACGACATCGAGCCCGCAGAGGAGGCCAAAGGCGCGGGAATGCCGACCTTTCGTCACCCAGCTGGGATAGTGCGAGCCCATATAGCGGAACTCCGGATCCCAGTTCGCGACCCCAGAATCACAGAGGAAGTTCACGCTCTCGAACGCCTTTGTAATCACCGACACCGGTTGTGCCGCCCCGCTGCAGAACACAAACAAATGCGTGGACCAGCGGCGATCACGCATGAGGGTGGCCAAATTATACGCTGTCTTCTCGACCCCGCCGAATTCCGCGAGCGGAACGACAAACCCGATGCGCTTTTTTCGATCCTGGCAGAGGCACGGATAGACCGGGGCCGCGTTAAGTATTCTGCGGCTTACCCTAAAAAGCTCCTCCTTCGGGGATAGATGCGATTGGCGCCAATCCCAGGGTGGTCCGCGCCAAATCGTCGACTGGAACTTCCGCAACTGCTGGAATAGCCCTAGTAGGCCTGCATTGGCGCGGCCGGTCGAATTTGTCCTTAGCTCGGGCAACGAGAGCTGGAAGGCAGAAATTTTCGGTTGGGGTAGAGACGTGCCGAGGCTCATGATCCAGCTATCCGCCGGATCATCCAAACACTCATCCAACAGCTCGGATTTGACCATGACCAATCCCGCCGCGTGATGAGCATCCCCGTCTTCGGCATCGGTAATTTCGATGACTTCCATTCGATCGTCTTCGGAATGCGGTTGGCTGATTAGGTACGCGAAGTTGCATGATTCGATGGCCGATTCGAGCAGCCAGAACGCCCATCGCGTCAGTCGGAAGTCTGCTAGCATCTCTTTGAAAGTTGGATCAATAACCAGGATAAATGGCGGGCGGGAATAGCGCGCGGGAGGGGCTGATCGCGCCCGGTAGTACTGCTCGCAGAACTCCTCGAATGAGAGCCGCGGCGCCTCTAGTGCGGGATCCGACGTCAAATATAGCGTGCTGCTCTCGGCGATGAAAATGGCGTATCGGGGTGCGTCCAAGTGTTCGAGCGCAAGCACAGTGTCAAATCGAAACAGATCTTTGTGTTTCCGTCTTATGTAGGAGACGATCTCGGATCGATCTCGTTCCGAATCACTGAGCATGCTTTCGGGGCGCTTGCGGTAGCGAAAGCCAAAATTTTCGAGATGCTTGCCGCGAAATCCGAGCTCGATCGCAGTGAGCCAGAAATCCCAATCTTCGAAGCCCAGCTGCATATTCTCATCGAAGCGAGCCCCGCGATCGAACACCGATCGCCTCACGAGGCTGCCCGCCTCGCAGATATTTTCTTCGAGATGGCAGAGTACTGAGTATTTACCGGAATAGTCGCTGTTCCATTCCTGCCCGAACATGTCGATGCTTGGGTAGATCCAGCCGACTTCCGGGTTTTGCACGAGCGCCTTATAGGCGCGCTGCAGGGCACCGGGCAACAGCCGGTTATCGGCATCGAGCAGATATATCGCCTCGACTGTTTCCCAGGCGTCGAGCACGTAGTCGATGCCGGTATTGCGCGCCGCACTTAATCCGCCGTTGGGACGCCTGATGTAGTGGACGCGATCCGGCGCCGCCGCGACGAAATCGAGGCACGCCGCGTGGGTTTCTGCCATCGGGCAGCCGTCATTGACGATGACAATGACGAGCCCGCGATCGGTCTCCTGGTTCAAGGCCGAGATCACCGCCTCGGCGAGCAAAACGCTGTGCTTGTAGACTGGGATGACGACGGCGACGACCGGCGTGGGGTTCCAGGTCATTGCGGTGTGGCCTCTTGAAACGGATCGACGACGAATTCCAGCCACCGCGCCTGTGCGGATTGCGCCGTTTGGCCGGCGGCCAGGCGGGTCGCCAGATAGAGGTCGAGCGGCCCGGCTGCAGGCTGTGACAGCGTCAGGTGGATCTGGGTGGCGAAATCCGCATGGATCGGCAGCCAGCCGGAAAAGCCGCCGTGCTCGCCATTAAGCCGTCCTTCGGTCAACACCTGCTTGTAGGCGCCGGGCGGCGCGAGCGCGAGCAGAGCATATTCGACGAGCGGGCCGGTGGGCCCCTCGGTCTTGATCGTCGCGGTCAGCCGGCGCGACTTGGCTGGCAAGGCAGCGGCAAGCTTGGCCACTGTCATACCGCCGTTTGCCGGCCGCACCTCGATCGCTGCGGGATCGTCAATCAATTTGACGCGCGGCTCGCGACCGGGGTTTAGCTCGGCAACTCGCCCCAGCACGCTGGAAGCCAACCTACGGCCAAGGCGGCCTATGCACGGCTGCCGTATGACGCCGATGTGAAACGGATGCGTCACGCGACGCGAGCCGGGCACTCCGATATGAAGCCGCAGCGCCACGCTGCGCTTACTGTCCGCCTCCTCCGCTAGGCGAATGCGGCTCTCGGGCACCGGCTGCAGATTTGTCAAAGACAATTTTGGAGGTTCTCCCGATTGCGTGTTCCAGACGACGTTCAACAACACCGATTGTCTAGGCTCGATGTCGATTTCTGGTAAGTCGAGAAAGATCCAGCCGTCGGGCACTGCGGTGTAGGGTATCACCCACTCCCCCAATGTCCGATTGTCTTCACAAGTCGCGAGGCTGACGGCGAGCAGTCCTTCGGCCTCGGGGTCAGCCGGAGCGGTGTGGAGTTCGAGCGCGGCTAGGCCCTGGGATGGCAGCGGAAGCAGCTGGGTAAGCCGAAACGGCCGATGCATGACACCTGGCCCAATGGTGTGCTCGCTAGGCTCACACGCGAAAGCAAGCCAGATCGGTGCGAGTTGCGATCGGCTGAGGAAGTTCTCAACGGTATCGAACGCGTTCTGCAGCTGATCGTGGACAATCCGAAACGCCGTGTGTTGCCGCTGCAGCGCCAACAGACGAGCCGCCGACGCACCATACAGGGCGGTGACTCTGTCAAATAACAATCCGTACAGCTGGGTCATGGCTGCGTCCGGTCCGGCGGTAATATCGATTAGAGTGGGCATCGGCAGGAAGCCCTCTGCGCCCGCCGACCATTGAGCGCGCAACGTCTCCAGCTGTTCTTTGCCGACGGCCGAGAATGCAATCAGCGCCAGACAGAAGGTCGGTGGTTGGGTGAGAGGAACGCGGGCCGTTCGCTGCGCGGCGGCTCGGTATACCTCGAAGCGCCCGTGCCGATCACTCTCTTGACAGGAATATAGCGCAATGCGGTCTTGCAGCCGGCATAACCCCAACGCTATCGGCAGCTCCTGGGCCGGCACAACTACCTTGAATTCCCCATTGTATATCGTCCTTAGGGTGGATTGGTCACTGGTTACCGCGGCATTTCTGGGATTCAGAGGCTGGTCCGAAAGATGTGTTTTATTCATTCGGTAAACTTGAGCGAAGTTGGTTAGCTGGGTGCGGGAAGAACTCTGAGCGTGTTCACATATCGCCTACAGTCGACTAAACCGTCATCTTATGAACGTGTCGTGAACGCGGAAATCCAGCAGCAAAGGGGGCTTATGATTTCGGGCTCTCCGCCTCGCAACGGCCGGAATAACGACGTTAGGGAGCCGGGACGATTTTTTCAGCATTCCTTCAGATTCCTGTGCGCTTTCCGCTGAGCCTTAGGAGGAGATGCCGATAAGCGGGAAGGCAGACGCTGTTCAAATCGTAGCGCTTGGTCACGGTTTCCCGCGCCGCAGATCGAATTTGCTCGCTGGCAATCTCGCCCCGGTGCGCAAGGGCGCCGGCGATGGTGCCGGCCAGGCGGTCGATATCGAAAAAATCGACCAGCTCGCCATTTTCGCCATCGCCGATGACCTCTTGGACCGGTGGCGTGCGAGAGCCGATCACATAACATCCCGCCGACATCGCCTCGAGCAACGACCAGGATAGCACGAACGGGTAGGTCAGATAAACGTGCACCGTCGAGATCTGTAGAATTGACAGGTACTGCCGGTACCTGAGGCGGCCGAGGAAATGCACCCGGCTCCGATCGAGCTGGCCCTTCAGTTCGGCTAGCAGCTGTGCCGGATAACTGGCGGCGCGTTCGGGTTTGCGCCCGTAGCTGACGCCGTTGCCGCCGACAATCAACACCCGGGCGGCCGGTCGTGCGCGGAGCACGTTGGGCAGGGCCCGCATGAAGATGTGGAAGCCGCGATAGGGCTCGAGGTCGCGGGCGCAGTAAGTGAGGATCTCATGCTGCCGCGACAGGCAAAGACCGCGGCCGAGCCATAGCCGCGCCGTGGGGTCGGGCTTTGCCACAGTCGTGTCGATCCCCTCATGGGCGACCGTAAGTCGGCTCCAGTAGTGCTGCGGATATTGAGATCGCTGCCATTCGGTCGGAGTCTGGCCACAATCAGCTGCCTCGAGGCCCATCAGGTTGATCGCGTTGCGGGTACGCAGCCGCATGGCGACATCAGGTTCCGGCGGAAATTCCGGGTCGAAATCGACATCCGATCCGGTCGGCCGATAGAAGAATTCGAAATAACCGAGCAGCGGGACTTCCGGCCAGACGTCTTTCACGTAGAGAATTTCCCCCCAGCCATTATGACCGACAACGATATCTGGAACGAATCGGTCACTATCGAGCCATTGGCACAGCCGTGCCACCGCCAGCCCATTGGCGACGTAGTTTTCCGGCTCGCGCAGATAGGGATGGGCGTCGGTAGGATCGTACGCCGGCCGGTATTCGAGCTTGCGCACGCCGACGATTTCGGCCTTGCGCGGCTGAGTGATAAAGCACACCTCGTGACCGGCTCTCGCTAGATGGCGCACGACATGCGTGTATTGGCCAGGGAAATTCTGGTGGATGAATAGAAACTTCACCGTGCTCTATCCCGCTGCGCGATAGCTAAGCTCATGAGGGCACGTCGGTTCAGCGCGCAGGCTTGTAGGCGATCGCCCACAGATCGAAGGCGTTGCCGTGCCGCAACGCGATCTCGACAAAACCGGCCTCGGCCAGCGCGTTCCGCAAGGTCCGGGCGGTGAATCCGGTTCTGTGCGCCATAAAGGGGTTGCCGCGGGCCAGCGACGCGGTGTGACCGAAGATCATGTCGAGCGGGGTGATCGGGCCGCTCGCCGACATGTATGCCTCGTCCTCGAGCCGGTCCGCAACAACCAACCGCGCCACCTGCCGCAAGTCTGGCAAGGTCGCCAGCAGTAGACCGCGCGGTTTCAGCACGCGGATGAATTCCGCCAGCGCCAAGGGGACCTCGTGGCGCTGAAGGTGCTCAAGATTGTGCGACGACCAGATCGCGTCGACCGAGTCCGCGGCGACCGGTCTTATATCGGTCATCGAACAAACGACATCGGGCCGCACGGCCGGGTCGACATCGAGTCTGATCTCGCGCCATCCCGGGCCGTGAAAGTGCCGGTGCAACCGCTGCCGCAATGGATAGCCGCAGCCGACGTTCAAGACTGTCTTGACGGCGAGCCCGGCATCCGTGTCCAAAGCGGCGATCACCCGACATCCGGGTCAGCGCGAGGCCTCGCGGCTGGTGACCCGCCGGATCAGACGCAGATTGATCGCCTCGAGCGGATCGTCGGCCATCGCCGAGGTGCACAGCTCCCCATTGCGGTTCGGACCGGCGATGCCGCTCTCGAAGAAGGAACCCTCGTAGACGACATCGAACTGCCCGCTTAGATGTGGTGCCAGACGTGCGGCGAATCCGGTCAACGGCAGACCCTGCCCGCGTGTGCCGCAGAGCTTTGCGTCGGTGACCCACGGTGTCTCCCGCCCCTTCGGACCCAACGCCTTGAACTCGATGTCGCTCGCCTCCAGGACCTCGATCGGCCGGATGCTGAAAGCTTCGATGCGCAGCTTGTGGCCGCGATTGCCAACCCAGCCCTCACCTGGGAAACGCCGGTCGCCAAGTCGCTCGATGTGCAGCACGACCTCGGTTCTGATCTCGGTCGGCGCTCCCGCGGCGGCAATCGTCGCGTGGCCGTTGGGACGAGGACGGTCGAGGCGGCGGATCTCGACGCGCGGTGGTGCCCTGAGTTCTCCGGGCAGACCGTAGGCAGTCACGACGACTTGCCCGCCACCGGAGGGCGCCTTGACGATGACGGTACCGCCCTCGAACCCTACCCATGATCCACCGGCGCCAGAGGAGGCGATGATCTCGACGCATTGATTGCGCTCGCCGGGTGGCGCTGACACCTGGATCGCTGGCAGTGGCAGGCCCGACAGCTGGCCTGTCGACGCGGCGGCCTCGCCGATTTCTAGCGCATATAGACCTTGCTCGAGCTGGATAATCCTCGCTTCCGCGCCAGGCCTGTCGAGACTTTGCCCGGCAGCCGCCGCCGATAACCCGGCAGCGCCCGCCGGCGCCGTCCAATCCGTCGGATTACGTCTGATTTGTCTCGTCTGCACCAGTCTTCTCCGAGATAACGGCACGACGAATGCAGCCGTGCAGCTTCCGATCAGAACCCGCCCTCACCTAATTCTCAACGTCAAAAAATCCGTAAATCCATCTGCCTCTCTATGCTTTATTCAAATTAACGTTGGTGAACTGCTCATCTAAACCATCAACATAATCGATGGTTTGGAATAAATTTTCACACAAAAAATTATTATAAGTATAAATTCCAAATTGTTCGTGATGTTTGTTTATAGCGTAACGTCAAACGCAATGTTATTTAAGTCGCGCGTACCGGGGACCTTAGAGGTGACAGTTGAGCAGTGCGACGACGATCATCTTCGCCCGAGAAGACCTCTCGATCCCGGGGGCGCCGCAGGTGCAGGCTGACCCCGAGGCTGTACAGGCCCGGTTCTTCAGTCTCGTACGCAAGAGCAAGCCCGACGTCATGGTTCTCGATGTGAGCCGCGCGCCATCGGCCGGTATCGAGACAATTCACACGATCCGTCGGCGCACCGACATTCCGATCGTCGTGGTCTGCGATCCGGCGCACCCACTGACGGACGAATACCAACGCGCCGGCGCGGATGATTGTATTCCCGCGCCGGTCGACTTTCTTTGCCTCGACCAATCGGTCAAGAAAATCATCCATGCGCTGCAACGGGGCATCGAAGCGATGCGCGAAACGTCGGAACGGGTCTGGTTTAGTGGCATGAACTTTCAACCGCACCGCAATGTGCTGGTCGGTGAAGAGGGCACGATTGTCGAGCTGACGAGCTCGCAGGGTCGTCTGCTTGGACATTTTTTGTCCAAGCCGCGGACACTCTGCTCCCAGGGGGAGATTGGTGAGCTTCTCTACGGGCATAATCATAATGTGGGCGGCCCCGCCCTCGACGGCGCCGTCAATCGCCTGCGCAAGAAGCTCGGCCTAATCGGCGGCCCGGCCGCGGAACGCCTAATAAGAACCGAAGTTCGGCGCGGCTACACTTTTCTGGCCGATGTGGTGACCCGGGCGGAGGGCCGCCGCCCCGCGGCTGATGTAGCATAATGGTGGCGCCCAAGGAGGAGCAAGGAGGGTGCATCTCCAAGCACCAAGGAGCCGGTGGGTGACCAGCTACGAGCATCTGGTCGGGTCGAGCGGGCTCGATGCGCCGCCAGGGATGGCGGCGACCGAGCACACTCCGGCGGTAGGATCTTCGCTGCTGGGCGCGCTGGTGATCGTGGCGCGCTATCGGGGAGTTCATCTCTCCCAAGGCCAGCTGCGCCGCGATCACCGCATCGGCCCCGACGGTCCATCGCTCGAGGAGCTGCTGCGCATTGCGCGCGCCAGTGGGATCAGAGCGGCCAAGACCCGGCTCGCCTTCCGCGATCTCGTGCGGTTGAAATCGGCACTGCCGGCGATCTTGCTGCTAAAGAATGACGCCGCCATGATTGTGTTACGTGGAGAGCCGGCAGCTCAGCCGCCCCACGTCGTCGTGCAGGACCCGGGAGCCGCCGAAGATACTCCGCTGATTCTCGATGAACTCCGGCTTGATCGCGTATGGGCCGGCGATGTCATTCTGGTCAAGCGCGACTACCGCCTGCGGGACGAGGATCAGCCGTTTGGCCTGGGCCTCATCGCCGCCCAGCTCCTGCGCGACCGGCACATTGCGCGCGACATCGCCATTTCTGCAATCATGCTGAGCTTGCTGGCGCTCGCGCCCATATTGTTCTGGCGGTTGTTGATCGATCGCGTCCTTTACTACCGCAGTTTCGATACGCTAGCCGTCGTGTGCGTGGCGATGCTGGTGGTGATCTTGTTTGAGACCGCGTTCGGTTACATGCGCCGCTTTCTCGTGCTCCACGTCACTGCTCGCGTCGACGCCAAGCTCTCGACCTACATGTTCGACAAGGTTTTGAGCCTGCCTCTCGATTTTTTCGAACGTTCATCGACCGGTGTGATCACCCGGGACATGAATGAGATGTTCAAGATCCGCAATTTCCTGACCGGGCAGCTGTTCGGCACGGTGCTCGACAGCGGGATGCTGCTGGTGTTCCTGCCGATCATGTTCTTTTTCAGCCCCGTTCTCACCGGGGTGGTGTTGGGGTTTTGCGGGCTGATCTGCTTGTGGATCGTCTGGATGCTGCCGCGGTTACGCCGCAGAGGCGCTGCGGTATTCAAGGCGGAGGGAGAGAAAAACGCGTTCCTAGTCGAAACGCTGCAGGGGGTCCGCACAGTCAAATCCCTCGCGCTCGACGCTCCCCGCCGCCACGAGTGGGATGTGCGCGTCGCTTCGGCGGCACGGCTGCGGGTCGACGAGCTGCAGGCCGCGAATATCATCCAGACCGTCGTCACCCCGCTCGAGCGATTGATGGTCTCGGGGGTGTTCGCGCTCTCCGTCTATCTCGCGATGGTGACCAACGATCCGTTCTATATCGGTGCGATTGTCGCCTTCATGATGCTGACCCAGCGGGTGGCCTCGCCGCTGATCCAGCTGGCGCATCTGCTTCAGCAATACGATGAAGCGCAATTCGCAATAAAGGCCATCGCCGCGCTCGTCAATCGCCCGGCCGAAGACGGCCGGTCGCGCACCGGCATCCGCACTCCGCTGGCAGGTCGCATCGAGTTCGAGGAGGTGCGCTTCCGCTATCGCGGTGCCGCCAAACCGGCGCTGGACGGGGTCTCTTTCGCCGTGCCGGAGGGCACGATCCTTGGGGTCATGGGGCGGAGCGGATCGGGCAAGACAACGGTTGCGCGTCTGCTGCAAATGCTCGACAGCAACTACGAGGGGCTGATCAAGATCGACGGCAACGACCTGCGCGAAATCGACGTCGATCACCTGCGCTCCAGCCTCGGCGTGGTGCCGCAAGAATGCTTCCTGTTCAGCGGCACAATCCGCGAGACGATCGCAGCGGCAAGGCCGGATGCGGCCTTTGAAGAAATAGTCCAGGCGGCACGTCTGGCTGGTGCCGAGGAGTTCATCGAACATCTGCCGCGTGGCTACGAGACCTATATCCAGGAGGGCTCCACAAACCTGTCGGGCGGCCAACGCCAGCGCCTGGCGATCGCGCGGGCGCTCATCGGGAACCCGCGGATCCTGATCCTCGACGAAGCGACGAGCGCGCTCGACGCCGAAAGTGAGGCGATCATCAACGCCAACCTCTTGCGAATTGCCAAGGGCCGCACTCTCGTCATCATCTCCCACCGCCTGTCGGTGCTGGTGGCAGCGCATATGGTTCTGGTGCTCGAGCGCGGGCGCGTTTACGACATCGGCCGCCACGACGAACTTCTCGAGCGCTGCGACATCTATCGCGGACTCTGGTATCAGCAAAACCAGCATCT
>Ga0187846_10001904_pt1 | contig 11641 bp, 14 predicted proteins | sample TC_taG_FD_161473 | JGI IMG/M metagenome (GOLD analysis project Ga0187846, IMG submission 161473) | Biofilm microbial communities from the roof of an iron ore cave, State of Minas Gerais, Brazil - TC_06 Biofilm (v2) | ecosystem: Environmental > Terrestrial > Deep subsurface > Cave > Wall biofilm... | reverse complement strand
CCGCCCAGCACCAAAACGGACGCCAGATTCCAGAGAGCACGCTGCATAAGCGCCATTTTTACCTCCCCGCGTCGTGAGATTCCGAGTCGGAACCGTTAACACTTCTTAGTCGTGGCGTCAATGTTCTATTGCAAGATGTTGGGCAACCAAATTTCGGCGCCGGCGCTTGTGGCTCGCCTTAAAGGGGGCGGTCGAAGAATCTTTGGCAATCAATGGTTGCATGTGGCAGCGCATCGGGACAACCCGTTAGAGTAGAGAGAAGTGAAGCCGGACAAGGAAAAACTCGCGCTTTCGATTGTTGACCGGCTGCGTACGGCCGGTTTCGTGGCCTATCTAGCGGGTGGGTGCGTGCGCGACCGGATCTTGGGGCTCAAGGCCAAGGACTATGATATCGCGACCGATGCCCGTCCCCAAACCGTGGCTCGTTTGTTCGATAACACCCTCGCCGTAGGCGCGAAGTTCGGTGTGATGCTCGTGGTGCTCGAGGGCGAGCAATTCGAAGTCGCGACATTTAGAGCGGAAGCGGGTTATGCGGACGGCCGGCGTCCATCCGCGATTCGTTTCGGCACTCTGGAAGAAGACGTGAAGCGGCGCGACTTCACAATTGGGGGGATGTATCTCGATCCCGATAGCGGGCGAATTATCGATCTCGTGGGCGGCATGCGCGACTTGCGCGCGGGCGTGATTCGCGCGATCGGCGACTCCGAATTGCGCTTCGCCGAAGACCATCTGCGAATGCTGCGCGCTGTCCGCTTCGCTGCCCGTTTGAACTTTACCATTGACCCCGCGACCTGGTCCGGAATCCAGCGCAGCTCCACGAAAATTGCACAAATCGCGTCGGAACGGGTTGGCGAGGAAATCATGATGATCATGACTCAGGGTGGGGCTGCGCTGGGGTTGGATCTGCTGGTCGATAGTGGCCTCGCTGCACTCATCCTCCCCGAAGTGCTACCCATGCGTGGATGTCCCCAGCCCGCCAATTTTCACCCGGAGGGGGACGTTTATCGCCACACGCGTCTGATGCTTTCAATGTTGCCGCGCGGATCTGCCGAAACATTGGCTTTCGGCGCTCTGTTCCACGATATCGCCAAACCGCAAACCTTCTTAATCGATGCTGACGGCAAAATGACTTATCACGGTCATACTGACATCGGCGGGCGGGTCGCGGCTTATGTCCTGCGGCGGCTGCGGCGCCCCCGGGCGGTACAACTACGGGTTTCCTATCTCGTGCATAATCATCTAAGGATGATGATGGCGCAGCATATGCGGCGGGCGACACTCAAGCGCATGCTGGCGGAGGAGGGTTTCGAAGAGCTGCTCCAACTGTCATTACTCGATACTCTCGCGTCCAGCTCCACGCTCGGTTTCTATCATTTTTGCCGGCGCGCCATGGCTACAATTGGCGCAGCGGAAATTCGTCCGCCACGATTGATTACCGGCGATGATCTGATCGCAATGGGATTCGCGCCAGGTCCGGATTTTAAACACATCCTGCGTGAAGTCGAGGACCATCATCTTGATGGCACGCTCAAAACGCGAGATGACGCGCTTCATTACCTTCGTGATTATTACCGTCCTGCTCAGGCCCAACAGACGGGGCGGAAGCCCTGAGTGCGGCAATCGGCGAAAGGCGGGCCTGATGACAAAGTGCTAGCTGCCAACGCTATAACCAAGCGCTTCGGGCGAACGGTGGCTCTCGCCGGCGTTGATTTTTGTGCGCGAGAAGGCGAGATCCACGCCCTGGTCGGCGAAAATGGAGCCGGCAAGAGCACGCTCATTAGCATCTTTGCCGGCCGCCTCCGCCCCGATTATGGTCACGTGACCCTTGACGGGGCTGCACTCGGTGCTGGCTCCGCCACAGCCGCGCTGGCGCGCGGAATTGCAGCCGTTTATCAATCGCCCATGCTTTTCGAGCGAATGGGCTGGGAGGAGAACCTGGCGCTCGGCGGCTTCAGTCCGCAAAGGTTGAATCTTGGCACAGTAGTGGCCGACGCCGAGGCACTGGCAGGAGAATTGGGGTTCACGCTGCCGCCGCGGGGTGTAGTTGTTGAGCGCCGGTCGGTCGCCGAGCGCGTCCGGCTTGAAATCCTGCGGGCGCTCAGCTTTCGGCCGCGGGTCCTAATCCTCGACGAGCCCACCAGCGTACTCTCTCCGGCAGAATTGCAACCTTTTCTGCAGTTGCTCCGCCACTTAGGTAACCAGGGCCGAGTCGTCATTCTTGTGACTCACAAGCTTGCTGAGGCGCTGGCGGTTGCTGATCGAATTACGGTGCTACGTCATGGACGAGTTACCGCTGAGCGCCAGGCGTCTCTCACCAATGAGGCCGAACTCGCCCGACTGATGATGGGAGAAGACATAGCTCTGCCGCATTCGACAACCGTTCCCAGCTTCAACCATCTTGCAGCTGCGGTCGAATTGGACAAGGTCACGCTGAAGTCCGGAGAACGGCTGATACTGGATGAAATTTCGCTCACAATCGCCGCGGGCTCGATCGTTGGTGTCGCCGGAGTCGACGGCAATGGGCAAGATGAATTGGTGGAAGTGATGGCTGGCGTACGAGCACCAACCTCTGGCTCCATCACAGTACATAAGCTCGACGGTGATTCGCGTGATGGGCTGGCAGTCATTCCGCAAAATCGCGATGTCGATGGTCTGATTCTGAACCTCTCGTTGTGGGAGAATCTGCTGCTTTCGCGGAGCGTGCGTGAGCGGTTAGCCACTTGGCATGGATTTATTCGTCGTTCGCAAGCGGCTCAGCTCTGCCAGGATCTGATGCGGCGTTTCCGCATACGTGGCAGCGGACCGAAAGCTCTGGCGGGCTCGCTTTCGGGCGGTAATCGGCAACGCTTCGTGGTCGCGCGAGCACTCGCTCTCGCCCCTGCCGCGATTATCGCTCATGATATCTGCCGAGGTCTCGATTTGAGTGCCGCCGCCGAACTTCGAGTGAGATTGCGCGAGTTCGCTGCTCAGGGAGGCGCCGTGCTGCTGATTTCCTGTGATCTGGAAGAACTGCTCGCGCTTTGCAACAGGCTCTACGTGATCAACAGGGGCCGGTTGACAGAAGTTCAGAGGGAACTGCCCGACTTGGTGGAAATTGGGTTGCTGATGTCAGGCGCCTCGCAACAATAGCCGAAGCGTCAGCGGAGCCAGTAGGCCCAAGCCCTGAGCCTGGCGAAGTGGAAACGAGTTTGCGAGGTGCGCATTAACAAATGAAACTGGCGGTACTCGCCAGGCCATTGGCGGCTCTTGCAATTGCGGCAGCTTTAATCTCCGTCATCCTCCTGGCGCTTGGCGCCTCGCCAGTGAGCGTTTTCGAGGCGCTCTGTGAAGGGGCGTTCGGCAACTGGCTCGTGTTCACCGATACATTGACGAAATCAACTCCCCTCCTTTTTTGCGGTCTGGCGGTCGCAATTGCCTTCGAGGGAGCGCTGTGGAACATCGGTGCGAACGGCCAGTTGCTCGCCGGTGCGATGAGTGCTGGCGCGCTCGGACAGAAGCTCGGTGGCTGGCCGCATGCGGTTGCCACTCCAGCGCTGCTGCTCGCGGGAGCGGGTGGCGGTGCGGTATGGGGTGGAATCGCAGGATGGCTGCGCGCACGCCGCGATGTCAACGAAGTCATCGGCACGATCATGCTAAATTTTGTAGCGGGCCAAATCCTGAGCTGGCTCGTCCACGGCCCCCTGATAGAGACATCGCGTGCGTACCCGATGAGTGCGCCAATTGCTCCGGCGGCGGAATTTCGGCTTTATTTTCGGCCAAGCCGCCTTAATCTCGGGATGTTGCTGGCAGTTGCCATGGCGGTTGCCTGTTACGTCTTCTTGTACCACACCGAAAAGGGGTTCGAATTGCGTGCGATGGGGCGTAATCGCCACGCTACCGCTTTTTTCGGTATAAACACGGGAGCGCTGACCGTATGGGCAATGACCCTGAGCGGAGCACTGGCCGGAGTCGGTGGTGCCAGCCATCTTGCCGCAATTACCCATCGCCTGTACGAGACACTCTCGCCGGGATGGGGCTATGAGGCGATTGCGGTCGCGTTGATTGCGCGCCTTAACCCGCTGGCGATCGTGCCATCAGCAGTTCTGTTCGGAGCCCTCGATAATGGTGCCCAAGCAATGCAGCGCGCACAGGGGGTGTCACCCGTCTTGGTGCAGGTGATCGAGGGGTTGGTGATCATTATCCTGCTCGTTTTTGACACCAGTGCGTGGAGCGCCGTCCGGGACGAGGCGTAGGACCCGCCACCAGGCAAAGATCGCCTCACTTCCGGACCTGTGGCAAGGCTCGCGTTTCGTAAGCTGAATTTTAGTCGGCGAGAACCCGAAGGTTGCAGTCGCGGTGCTTCTTTCCGAACTCGATTACTTCCTGCTCATCCCGCGTTGGATTCGGTTTCGGCTCACTAAGCATCAGTTTTCTTGCAGTCGCTGGATCGATGCCGTCCGCTTCAACTGAAAGATTATGGTCGTCGCACATGATGAAGGCCATCGGTTGGCAGCTCCTCAGGCTGAGCAGGCTACCCGATCTAGGGTGAGCTTGCCATGAGGCGGTTCCAGCCGCTTAAAGCTTGGCTTCTCTCTTTGATTGCATCGCGTTATAGTCGCGGCCGATTCCACTAGGCGCAGCGGAGCGGAGCCGAGCAAACGAGTCTGCGAGGTGCGCTTACAGCGAGCGCGGTGAGCAGACATCTTTCCTTCCCTCCTCACACAACGCTCTGGAGACGGGGATTACATGGCGGACAACGCGAATTGGACTGAGCAAAAATTCCTGGTCGGAGAAGCGGAATTACAGGTGATCAAGGGAGGCAGTGGGAAACCGTTGCTGGTCTTTCATGGTGAGTTGGGAGATCCTGGCTGGCTCACGTGGCATTCGGCGCTCGCAGTCGAGCGCACCCTTTGGATCCCGCAGCATCCGGGTTTTGGCAAATCACCTTATATCGACTGGATCATGGATATGCGCGACCTTGCCGCCTTCTATGCCAGATTCGTGCGAGAGCAGAATCTGGCTCCAGTAGACGTAATCGGGTTCTCGTTGGGCGGGTGGCTGGCGGCCGAAATGGCGGCACAGAACTCCCATCAGTTCGCGCGGATGATCCTCGTCGGCGCCACCGGTTTGCGCCCTCCCGGCGGCGAGATCATGGACATGTTCACCGTCACGGCCCGTACTTATCTGAATCGTAATGTGCTCGATCCTCATACCAATCCTGAGTTCAATCACTTATTTGGCGGTGAACAAACGCCAACGCAATTTGAGGCATGGGAAGACGCTCGCGCGGAGGCCGCTCGGATAGCCTGGGAGCCCTATATGTTCAACCAGGCGATGCCGCACTTGCTCGAGAATATCGTCGGTCTGCCGACGTTACTTATTTGGGGCAGGCAAGACCCGGTGGTGCCACTGAGCGCGGCCGAACTCTACAATCAGAAAATCGCTGGTTCGCGGCTCGTAGTGTTCGACAATTGCGGCCATATGCCTGAAGTGGAAAAGTCCGAGGACTTCGTTCGCGAGGTCCGCAACTTCCTTGCCCCTTGAGTTGAGAGTTGTGCCCGGCTGGGACGATAAAGAAGTTTGGAGGGCTTTCTGTGACTGGAGCGGCCGCGACACGCTCCGGACAGCAAGCTAGTCGGTTCAACGATCCAACTGATGAGGCGCGCAATGACTATCGTGCAGATGACGGATCTTCACGTTGTGGCCAAAGATCGCCTGTGTTATCGCAGGGTACCAACCAATGCGCAGCTCTCGCAGGCGGTCGCTCATATCAACGCTCTCGATCCCAAGCCCGACGCCGTGATTGCATCGGGCGATCTGACAGACCATGGCCGGGTGGAGGAATACGATTTGCTCCGTGAGATCCTGGCGGACTTGATTCCTCCAGTGTTCGTGATTCCGGGGAATCATGATCGGCGCGAGGTGCTGTTGAAAGCATTTGCCAGCGAGAGCTACATGCCGCCGCCTGATGCGCCGTTCGTGAACTATGTGATCGACACGTTTCCGCTCCGCCTCATTGGACTGGATACCACCGTGCCGGAACACGATTACGGAATGATGTGCGAAGAACGGCTGCGCTGGCTCGACCACACACTCCGCGCGCGGGCTGATTCTCCGACCCTGATTTTTATGCATCACCCGCCATTTCGCACCGGCGTTCAGTGGATGGACGCGGCCGGCCTGCATGGTAGCCGGAGGATGGAGCAGGTCGTGCTACTGCACCGTCAGGTCGTGCGCGTCGCCTGCGGGCATGTCCACCGGCCAATTTATGTTGCGTGGGCCGGCACGATCGCATCCACCTCTCCGAGCACCTGTCACCAGCTTCCGCTGAATCTAACCGGCCGCGGCGGATTAGAGTACACGATGGAGCCGCGGGCCGTGCAGGTTCATCTGTGGGACAATAGTTATGGGCTCATTTCGCATATCAGCTACGTTCCCGCCGGCTATGAACCGGTAAATGGTCTCAGCAGTCTGACCGCAGAAGCCGCCACGAAATGGCTGGCACAGAACAGGCAGGAGTACCAGGAGCTGTGCGAGGCGGAGTACGACCGATCGCCTTACGGTCGTGGAACCTGAACCAGGCTTCTGATAAATCCAGATACGATGAGGGGTATGGGCTTACTAAGGCCGCGCCGCGGTGCTGATTAGGCTAGACTATTAGATTCGACTTCGGGAGAGCGACAACATGCACATAATGTTCTTTACCGAGCGCGCTTATCACGGAAATCCGGAGGTCCTCGAAAACGAGATCTTTAAGCGCCGCAGCTTTTTCGGTGTGCCGAACAAGTTCTTCGATGCTCAAAAGGGCGCCCAGCTTCTCAACGAGTACATCGACGAGAAGATTTATTGTGATGAACTCGGCTTCGACGGCGTGATGCTCAACGAGCATCACGGAACGCCCTTCTGTATGGGCGCCGTGATGGACGTTGAGGCATCGGTGTTGGCGCATGCGACCAAAAAAGTCAAGATCGTGCTGCTCGGCAATCCCACCCCGGTGGTGTCAAACCCACTGCGATTGGCTGAAGAGTTGGCAATGATCGATATGCTCTCAGGCGGCCGTCTCGTTCCCGGCTTCATTCGCGGGGCAGGCAGCGAGCAGCTCTTTAACAACGCCAACCCGGCCTATAATCGAGAATATTTCGACGAGGCACACGATTTCATAATCCAGGCATGGACGCGGCCAGGGCCGTTCCGCTTCGAGGGCAAGCATTTCCATTATCGCTTTGTGAATCCGTGGGTGCTGCCTCTGCAAAAACCGCATCCGCCAATCTGGATTCCCGGCCTGATCAGTCCGGAGACCGTGGTGTGGACGGCACGGCATAAATATCCGTACGTCGCCCTCGCCACCTTGCTCAAGCCAACCCTTGAACTGTGGAACATGTACGCGCAAATTGCCGCCGACCAGGGTTACCAGGCTGGTCCGGAGAATTTCGGCTATCTGCAGCCGATTTTCTGTCATGAGACCGACGAGAAGGCGGCTGAGTTTGGCAAGGCCTTCCTCTTCGGTGGCGGATTCTCCCATTTTGCCAGGCCGGAATGGATGTTTCCTCCGGGCTACAATTCGAAAGAGGCGACTCGCCGCCTGGCCAGTCAGTTCGCCAATCCAAATCTGCCTGGACGCTCGACCGTCGATCACGACCCAGAGAATGATGCGGAAGTGCATGAGCTTAAACAACGTCTCTACAGCAGCTATCCGGATTGGCAGAAGCAAGGCCAAATCGTGACAGGCTCGCCAAAGACACTGATCAAGAAATTGCGGTACATCTTCGAAGTGTTGCGCCCCGGCATTTTTTCCTTCTGGCTCGACGGGCCGATTCCTCTGAAGGATCGGCGCACGTGCGTCAAGTTACTCGGCGAGGAAGTTGTGCCCGCCTTGCGCGAGATCGCTAAAGAAATGGGCCTCACTTCCCCATTCGAGGTTCAGCCCGGGACCCGGTCGATGCCCGCGTCCGGCAAGTACGAGCCGGTCGGCAACGCCGCGATGCTGGAAGCTTCAGCTTAGTTCCAAAGAAATGGGCGTGCTGGCAAGCACGCCTAAGCCCGAGTTTGTATTTTCGAGGGCCCGGATCGGCTCAGACGCCCTGATGTCACCGGAAGTCTGAGGATGATTTCGAGCCGAGAGTCGTTCGAAATGGGACAGGCGGGAAAGCCTGTCAACTCACATCATTCGGGCGCACCACCGGACAATGCCGGATGAATCCACATTTCCGACTCGGCAGTGACTGGGGCTGACAGCCCCCCGAGGGAGCGCGCGTTTTCGCCGTCGATGAAAATATTCACGTGGCGGCGCAGTTCGCCATGCTCATTAAGCACGCGATCACGGAGACCTGGAAACTCACGAGCGACTCTTTCGATCACTTCGGCGGCGGTAATCTTGCCGGCTGAGCCAACTTGCAGTTCAAGGACGTCGCGGCCCCCGCTCCATTTGCGCAAGGCCGATGGGATATGCACGCGCATGTTAATCCACCACCGCAGTTTTGACACATAGGATGGGCGGTAGGAATTCAGCTATCGCGTGCCAGCTCTCACCCTCGTCGTTCGAACAGTAGAGCTGGCCGCCGCGCGTGCCGAAGTAGAGTCCGGCTGGCTCCAGAGTGTCCGCCGAGAACGCTTCGCGCAGCACCGTAAAGAAGCCATTGCTTTCTGGCAGCCCTTTGCCCAAGGGTTTCCACGATTCGCCGTGGTCGCTCGAACGCCAGACCCTCGGCACTCCGCCAGGCGGCACTCGAAATTCGTCGGAAGTGAGAGGGAAGGTGTAGATTGTTCCACCGCGCCGCGGATGCGCGACCATCGGGAAACCGAAATCCGACGGCAGCCCGGTTTCAATCGAGACCCACGCGCGCCCTTCATTGCTGGTGCGATACACTCCCGGATGACTCTGCAGATACATGCGGGCGGGGTCTTCCGCGTCAAAGCGCAGTTTGTGCGGGCATAGAGTCGCCCCGGGAACATCAGGATGCACCCGAAGGCCGTTGACGCAGGCGCTCCACGAATCGCCACCGTCGTCGCTGCGATAGATCCCGCCCGAGGAGATCGCAACGTATATGCGCCGCGGATCCTGTGGATGAACCAGGACCGAATGCAAGCAGAGACCGCCGAACCCGGGATTCCATTTAGAGCGGTCGGGATGATTGAACAACGCCCCATTAAGCCGGAAAGTCTCGCCACGATCGTCAGAACTGAACAATGCTGCAGGATCAACACCAGCCAACACCACGTCGGGTCCCAGTGAGGTCGTCGTCTCAAGGGTCCAGATTGAGTTGAGCGATACGCCGCTGCCTGCCGGAAACTTCACGTTACCTTCGGTGGGCTCCGTCCAAGTTGCACCGAAATCGTCAGAATGGCTGACTAACGCTCCCCAATGTTCACTTTTGTTGCCGACAACAATTCGCGCCGCGCCGTTAGCAATGAAAGCGGCCGACCAGACTGATTGTCCAGGGAAATGCGGACCAGACATCGCAAAATTAATGCGGGCGGCGTCAGCCGAAAAGAGGAAGGCCCCCTTGACGGTTCCGACCATGAGCAGAACATCGCCCGTGCGCGGCGAAAGTTTCGCACTAGCGGCCATGATCATCCCTCCGTTATGGTTTCGATAGGTCCTTGCGACTCAGCGGTGCCCGGCCGTTGCGCCGCCATCTCCTCGATCGAGGAATAGGCCTCGCAGATCGCTTCCGCCTCGTTGGCAGCCGCCCCTATAGCAGCGCCGTTGCAGCGCGCATCGGCGACGAACCAAAACCATGCATGCCGGCCATTCCAAATGCCAAAGTTGGTCCCCAGATGATTGCCAATGCGCATTGTGAACCTCATGGCTTGAGACTCTGCTGTGTTCCACTCCCATCACGCCGCGGCCAGGTATTCGGCAAGCCGGTCGAGCGTACTGTTCCAGCCACCGCGATGCGAATCGCGCTCACTCACGGACTCGAAGACCGCTTGATGCAGGGTGAGCGTCGTCTTTCCGTCGTGCTCCTCGAACATGATTGTCAGCAGAGTCTCGGGGCTCGTGGGATTGCCCTGAGCATCGGCCCAGCTCCCCGCCATGACGAGCCGCTCTGGCTCGACGATTTCGCGAAAGACCCCCTGCGTCCAATGATCATCGCCATCGGGTCCAAGCATGTGGATTCGATAGCCGCCGCCCGCGCGCGGGTCGCTATGCTCCACCGTGCTCTTGAAGCCTCGCGGACCCATCCAGTGAACGAGATGGTTGGGGTCGGTCCAGGCTTTGAAGACCAGCTCGCGCGGCGCGTTGAAAATTCGCGTGATGACGAGCACGCGGTCAGTGGGCTCGGTAACGAGGGTACTTCCTGCAGTCATTTCCTGCTCCTTGAAACTTGAATAGATAGCCAATGCGGTAGTCATTCGACCGTCGTCAGGTATTCCGCCAGTCGGTCCAGGGCGCTCGCTGTGCCAACCCGATGCGCTTCGCACGCAGCGGCGGTCTCGAACACCTGCTGAAACGTTAGTTTTGTCTTGCCGTCATACTCCTCGAAAATCACGGTCATAAGCGTGTCGGGGCCCGTTGCATTGCCATCGGCGTCGGCCCACACGCATGTGCGAACGAATCGCTTTGGCTCTTGGACCTCGCGAAAGACGCCCTGCTGCCAATACTCACCACCGTCCGCGGAACCCATGTGAAAGCGATAAGCGCCGCCCGGGCGGACGTCCATCTCAATGACAGTTCCGGTGAAACCCTGCGGTCCCAACCAGCGGACCAAGTGCTTCGGGTCAGTCCACGCCTTGAACACAAGCTCGCGCGGTGCGTCGAAAATACGCTCGATCACCAGCGTGAATACCCCTGGCCGTGTGGCAGCACTACTTCCGGCGGCCATCTTTTTTCTCCTTCTTTTGCAGTTCCCGCAGATAATCGTCCAGACGATCGAAGCTCTCTTCCCAAAAGCGCCGGTATTTCTCCAGCCACTCGGCCGCGTCTTTGAGCGGAGCCGGCGCCAGCCGGCAGGGACGCCATTGCGCGTCGCGGCCGCGCGCGATAAGACCAGCGTTTTCCAGCACCTTGAGGTGCTTGGAAATGGCGGGGAGGCTCATTTCAAAGGGCTTGCCCAATTCGGTCACGGACGCTTCGCCTGAAGCAAGACGGGCCAGGATCGCGCGCCGAGTAGGGTCGCCCAGCGCTGCGAAGGTAGTGCTTAAATGATCCTGAGCCAAATTGCTGAACCGCCTGGTTAAATAACCAGACAGTTAAATACAACCGCAAGCCGATTGTGTCAAGAGCCTTGCAGAAAAAAAATCGCGCCGCCCCCGTACAACCACTCGAGGAATGGAAGTGCTATCGTAACGCAGCGATGCTGATAGGGAGTTGGACTTTCTCGAAGCGACCTGAGTGCGAATTATTCCGTGATTGGCACAGCTCGGACGTTAATTCGTCGAACCTGCGACGAAGCTTTAATCAAGTAGGCTAGAGCGAATATTTTACCGGTTGGCCCCCCCCTCACCCCCTTCCCCAGATGGGAAGAGGGAACATCCCAGAAAATCGATACCTCCGAATGGGAGAGGGAAGCTTGTGTCGCAGGATCATCGCGGAGCGATACGTCCTTCGCTCTGAAGGAGCCCAGGCAAATCGCTCTGCTCTACGCGCGACACGCGCTTAAACTCCGGCTCCCTCTCCTTCGGCTCCGCTCAGGACCTCGGACAGCTGTGCTTGTCCTCG
>Ga0187846_10001903_pt1 | contig 11643 bp, 14 predicted proteins | sample TC_taG_FD_161473 | JGI IMG/M metagenome (GOLD analysis project Ga0187846, IMG submission 161473) | Biofilm microbial communities from the roof of an iron ore cave, State of Minas Gerais, Brazil - TC_06 Biofilm (v2) | ecosystem: Environmental > Terrestrial > Deep subsurface > Cave > Wall biofilm... | reverse complement strand
TGTCTGCCACAGACCCAAAGCGAGGATTGCCAGATTTGCCAGAATCGGCCAGCTAATCATGATCAGATCCGAAGGGAAATTTGGGTCGCTGTACTCCGGGAGATATCAGGGAGAAGGGGAGAAGAAGTAGAAGGGTTAAATTCTCGAAAGTGCAATAGAATATATTGAGCAGATCGAAAACATTGCAATCAAAGAGCGATTATGATTCCCTCCTTGCAAGATTGAGAACTTCAAGACCGGAAAGCGAAATTCAAACTGCCGAGGAGAGGTTGAAGCTCCCGACCCCAAGAACTATGGTTTCGGGCAAGAAGACCATCTTTCTCAACTTTGGCGAGTTCCCGGCAATATTGAGAAGGGACGAGAACGAGTTCCTCAATTACTTTCGAACCCAGCTTGCGATAAATGCCTCCATCGAGAATGGAAGGGCCATCTTCATGGGGAGGCCTGACAAACAGTCGTTTTCCGCACTCATTTCCAGGTATCTGAAGGAGCGAGTAATTTGTCCGGTCTGCAATAGCCCGGACACTCACCTGGAAAAGAGTGGAAAACTCACAACTATTATCTGCGAAGCTTGTGGAGCAAGATCCGCTGCCAAAGGCTCCTAAGAATAGCCTGCTAACGCACGGTTACGCTTTTGGCAAGGTTCCTCGGTCTGTCAGGATCCAGACCAAGCAACACTGCTAGCTGGTAAGCGAGTATTTGTATGGGTATGATGTCGCAAATTGGGTTGAGATCATCGCTTTCGGGAACCTTGATGAAAAAGTCAAACGAATCGACGGGATTCGGACCGACTCCAATCAGATAGCCTCCTCTGCTTTTGACTTCCATTGCGTTAGATAGTATTGCTTTTTCCGTGTCCTTTGAAACAAATACTATGCACGGAGTATTCCTTCCGATAAGCGATATCGGCCCATGTTTGAGCTCCCCGGCGGCAAAGGCCTCTGCGTGGATGTAAGATACTTCCTTTATTTTCAGCGCAGCTTCTAGAGCCGTTGCATATAACGGGCCCCTCCCGATCACAAAAATATCTCTGGTTCCCTTGAGTTCATCGGCCAATTCCTTTATTTTCGTCCTGGTATTTGCCGAGGTCAGGTTGTAAACTATGTTCCAGAGGTACCTGACTTTTCTAATGCCCTCGTCATACTGTCCCGCCAGCGTATACGCCAGCATAGTAAGAACAACGAGTTGTGCCGTATAAGTCTTTGTGGAAAGTACTGAGACTTCTGGGCCCACGTTCAAGAACAGAGTTTCGTCTGATAATTGCGTCAGAGAAGACCCATTGACATTTACTATCGATATGATTTGGCAATTTTTTCCCTTGGCGGTCTTGACTGCGTCCAGAATGTCAATCGTCTCGCCGCTTTGCGATACTGCGATGACCAGAGTATCTTTCTTCAGAAAATTTTCATAAGCCGAAAACTCGCTGGCAAGAACTGTGTTGATGTGAAACGCCGCGAGTTTGGAGAAAAGATAACTGATAGAGAGGCAGGCGTGGTACGATGATCCACATGCGATAAGGAAAACTCCTTTGGCTTCTTTTATTCTTCTTGCGATATCCTCCAAGAGCTCCGTGTCCTGTTCAGAAGCTTTTTGGATGGTTTCAACCTGTTCGGCAATCTCCTTGAGCATGAAGTGATCGAATTCGCCCTTGGCAGCATGCTCAATATCCCACGACACGCTTTGAATCGGTCTTTCAATCGTTCTTCTTCCATCTCTAAAATCGTAGATTTCGTATGTTCTCTTTCTCGAGACATCTCGGGGTGAATTCAGAACCACCATGTCACCATCGTACAAGTATACCACGTCCTTCGTTCTGTCTAGAAATGCAGGAATGTCGCTTGCAAGGAAGAATTCGTTCTTCCGTTTTCCAATCCCAAGTACAAGCGGAGACCCATTCTTTGCGCCGATGATGGTTCGGGAATCTCTGTCGGCTACAACGATTGCAAAATTACCTTCAAGGGATTCGAAAGTGTGAAAGACCGCGTCTATCAGGTCCAGCCCCCTCTTGGTCATCCAGTACTCGATAAGGTTCGGCACAACTTCGGTGTCAGTTTCGCTGGAGAAGGTAAACCCCTCGGAGATGAGTTTTTCTTTCAGGTCAACGTAATTTTCCACGATTCCGTTGTGGATCACTGCTATCTTCCCGTTATTGGAAAGGTGGGGGTGGGCGTTGGATTTGGTAACTCCGCCGTGGGTGGCCCATCTAGTATGAGCTATCCCGAGATTCCCGCTCATGTCGGAAAAGTTCCATTTCTTGTGGATTTCGAGAACCTTGCCGGTGTCTCTTTTTAGTTCGAATTCGGAATTCTCGTTTTCGGTCAGGATTCCCGCAGAATCGTATCCCCGGTACTCCAGGCGCTTCAATCCCTCAAAAAGAATGGGTGATGCGCTGTCCTCGCCGGTGTAAGCAATTATACCGCACATTCTCGGACTTTACTACCAGCGCTCGCCCGAGATATATAGTCATTGTAAGTTTCATCTAGGTCGATTATATCTCTCAATCAATTGTAGCGGGAAACGGAATAATTGGTCAATTCGTCCATAAGAACTGTGTAAAGCTTGCGCTAAACAGAAAAGGGAATTTTACGCTGATTGAAGAATATTTTGAAAAAAATCGATTCAGTAGATATTGCTAGTGTGGCCCTTCGTCCTGTCACGACATCCTTGCCGGCCACTGATGGCTGGTTGTTCAATTTATTATCAGCCTGTTACGGACTGAACTATCCCCGAACTCTTCCGTCAAGAGGGGTGAATGTACGTACCTTATTCGGTTGTTAACCTATCACTCTCAGTACTCATCTTCTTTATTGTTTACAATATCTGCGAGACCGATCGGTCCTGCCGCAGTGAAATGTGATGGTACCTCATCGAGTCAGGCAAGTTGATCGTGGACGCTTCTAGTTAAAGTCAAGAGGCACTTCTAGTTATAGTCTTGAAAAACGTGTTATCGATCATCCACTCAATATTTACGATAGATTTTTGGTGATTCTTGGTGCTATTCTCATATTGAAAGGAACCTGCGGAAAATCATGTTCCGGCGACAATCATTGGAACAGTGAAGACTCTCTAGATATCAATCAATGTGGGTATCATCTGGCAAACCATGAAAGAATGTTTGCCAATCAAGGGGAAGTGAATTGCCGGATTATTGAAGGAAGGCATGGCTTCTCTGGAAATTGTCAAGAACGCTTACTAGATCTGGACAACTTATTCAGCGCCCCTGTCTCACATGGCCCAGATAGAAAGAGAAACGCGCAGCGTTCTAATCGCCGGCTCTGGTGGTCCGGAACATGCACTGGCGTGGAGGCTCTTCAAGAACAAAGGCGTGGAGCGAATCTACATCGCGCCTGGCAACGGCGGAACCTTTCGCGACAATAAGCCAATTGATCCGACAAGGAATTTCAAAGAGTTCTGTGATTTCGCGAGAAGCAGGAGCTGTTTTGTTATCGCCGGTTCAGGCTCTCTCCAACTTACGGCGGAATCTATTGCGCCCGAGGGTCTTGAGAATATTTGTCCGTCAAGAGATCAGCTAAGACTGAGATCGAGCAGAGTTTTTGCAAAGCAGTTCATGATTGAGAATCAGATCAAGACCCCACTCTTTCACGTGCTGGATGATTCAGCGAAGGCCCTTGACTGGCTATCTGCCAATGATGATGTCCCTGTTTTTGTCAGCTTGGAAGATCCGAGTGGTCTTTCGAGCAAACGCGAATATTCTTCAAATGCCAAAGAATCGGAAAATGTAAGAAAATCAATCGAAGAAGGCCACAAGCCAGGAACAAAAATATTGGTTGAAGAGGGAATCCGCGGTAAAATGCGGTTTACACTTTTTGCTCTCTGCGACGGCACAAGATCGGTACCATTCTCGACTGCGATCGTAAGTGGAGACGGACTGGAAGCCTTTTCGCCGGTACTAAACCTAAATCAGAACACCATCGATGACATCATGTACAGAGTTGTCAGGCCGGGCGGTTCGCAAGACCCGGGCAAGAGGCTTTCTAGGCGTGGACATTCTGTTGACTGAAAATGGGGCCATAGCACTCGACTTCAAGGCAACTCTTTCGGATCCTGAGGCTCAGGTGATCTTGCCCAGATTGAAGAGCGACCTCTTCTCTCTGCTTCAAAAGGCGTCGCAACCTGAAGGGATAGATGTTCAGGATTGTAAAATCAGGTTCTTCGATTTTTGCTCGCATTGTAAGACAGTGAGTGCCAATAATTTCTCAACTGGCCTTCAGATCGAAGGTATTCAGCAAGCCGAGCAAACAGAAGGAGTCAAAGTCTTTCAATGCAATACCCAAATGGAAAAGGGAATCAAACTTGTTGCAAGCGGGCCAAAAGTCTTGAGTGTGACATGCCTTGCGCCGAGTCCGGAGAAAGCAAAGCTGCGCACGGAAGAAGGTGCTGCACTGATAAAACTCCTTCCAGAAAATGTGAATTTGATAGCGAACTAATCAACAGAGTATGCAGGTTTGGTTTAGAACATTTGCATTACGATATACTTCGACTTTCGATATAAGAGCCGAAACCCGAACGCCAAATAGGGAAGAATCGTGCTTGTAACTGCGCAAGAATTACGCTAATAGGACATAATTTGCGGGAATATCCACTGTTATAACGGCTACTCTCGACTAGAAAGCTTTGCCGTGTTCGCCATTACTCCTGACGAAGTGATCTTTTTTGCTCTCCTCTCCTTTGGAGCGGCCTTTGTGAATGGAGCCATAGGTTACGGTTATTCATCGATTTCGATTCCTATCATTACTCTGTTTGTTGCTACAACGACTGCAAACCCAGCCTATGTCCTCATCGAGCTTATTCTTAACTTAGTAATGCTTGTGTTCGTTGGACCGAAGAGAATCAGAGCCACGTTCAGAAGGGCCCTCCCGATAATTGCATTCCTGATTCCGGGAGTGGTTGTCGGCGCCCTTGTTCTTGGTCTGCTTACAAAGGCTGCACAAAATACTCTGAGCAATGAAGTCAAGTTCATCGCGTACGTTGCGTTGCTGCCGCTTGTACTTTTGGCCGTGGCGGGATTCAGGCGCGCGATAAAGGGAGAAATCAGGGCAGGAATCCCTCTCGGAGTAGGCACTGGCTTGCTCTATTCTCTCACCACGATTTCTGGTCCTCCGATTGCGCTGTTCTGGAATAATCAAGGATTGTCAAAGGACGAGTTCAAGGCAGCGATCGTTCAGGTCAGAGTTGCCGAATCCGGCTTCACTTTCCTGCTTTACTTCTTCATCAGCGGGTTGTATACAGGAAGCGGCGCGGCTCCGGTATTCGATTTGTTTTGGGTCATCGCGCCGTCTGTCCTGATTGGTATTCCTCTTGGAATGATCGTCATCAGGAAACTTTCGGTCGAGACGTTCAGGAGAGTTGCCATGAATTTGAATGCGATAATCGTGAGCTTCGGAATCTCGAAGCTACTGGGGCCGCTGTTTGGCGCGAGTGATTTTGTTTCCTACGCATTCTGGTTCGTAATTGTCGCATTGACATTTTCACTCTTCTCGAGATACATGCGCAGCAGAAAAGCCGAAACCTCAACCATGGTGGAGGTGCCCGGGATGGTCCCAGCTCCTGGCAGCCTTACAGAGTCCGAGAAGCCCTAACCTCATACCAGATTCAGGATGAAACTGGAAATACTTCTGACTAATTTCCAGTCTATTGAAACGCTTGCTAGCAAAGCAGGCAGAATGAATTGGACTCCGAGACCAGCATGTGGGAGATGTTGTCTTTATCTCATTTGTAATTTATTTTGTTAAGACACAGCTCGCATTAATCCAGGCTTCACGTTACCCTTCGGCATTCGGAGAAGTATTTCGAAATGTTTGGTGCAAGACGGGTTGCAAGAAGAACCGCGAGAAGGACGACACGTCGTGTTGCTAGAAGGAGAATGCCAGCGCCTGCCCCAGCTCCTGCTCCAGCGGGAGCCCCAGCAAGTCAAGGAACGCCAGCTGGAACGCCTGCCACAAGTTACATACTTCTTGCCGGAGAAGGTGGATCCCCTCCAATCAAGATAAGCCAGCAGGATGCGCAGAGGATACAGGAAGACACCGGGTTACCACCGGAGCAGCTCGAAGACAATGATCTAAAGGAATCGATGCAGGAGCTGAATATACAATCGGTACCTCTCACACCGCAGGACCAAGCTGCCCTGGGTATGCAGCCTTCTCCGCCCCCTCAGACTCCACCTGGTTCCACAGTGGTGGTACGTCGACCTCCGCCTGCTCCCCCAGCCCCACCGGTGAATCCCCAGACTTCGGTAGAGCAGCAGCTCGAAAGCCTGCAGGGGATGAAGGACAAAGGGCTCATCTCGGAAGACGACTATAACGCAAAGAAGAAGCAAGTGCTTGGAATATGATTGAATAGGGTCGCTCCCTTTCTGCGATCTGTCGTGCCAAAGCGAAATGCAATGGCACATGATTGAGTCGCGTCATGTCTGCAAACATGATCGCGACTAATCTTCGTTGATCTTGGGACAAGCTCTACTAAGAAGTTCTCCTGTGGTTAATGATAAATTTGTTGTGGGAAGCGGCCATTATAGCAGCTTCCGACAAATTTTCGAGTCCTGTCGACAGAAATTTTCAGCTCATTTCTAATGATTACCGGTTTTCGGAATCCCTATCTGCGTCAGATTGCAGATTGGATGTCCGGTTTGCTCATGAAATGCGTTATTAGGGTTCGTGGGAGAAACTCGAAGAAGCAAGCTACCTTGACGCGAAGAAATCAATCAGTCTTACCCAGCCCGTTGACCGAAGAACAGATTAAGCGAGCAACCGTGGGCCCGCCTCCCAAAAAGCTCAATGGTCCGATTTTCCTCAAAGAATACGACTCGGCTTGGCCGAAATTGTTCGCAAGAGAAGCTGACCGAATCAAATCCATTTTGGAGCGCAAGGCCTTGGTGATTGAACACGTTGGCTCAACTTCGGTTCCTGCTTGGCTGCCAAGCCGATCATCGACATCCTGCTGGTAGTTGTCAACTCGGCGGACGAGAAATCTTACGTCCCAGTGCTTGAAGCGGCTGGCTACACGCTGACAATCAGGGAGCCCGATTGGCACGAGCATCGGCTTTTGAAAGGGCCCGATACCAACATCAACCTGCACGTGTTCAGCAAGGGCGATGATGAGATTAAGAGGATGCTAATTTTCAGAGACCTTCTCCGAGAAAATCCCCAGGCAAGAGAATCGTACTTGAAGACCAAGCGAGATTTGGCTCGCAAAAAGTGGAAGTATGTCCAGAACTACGCCGACGCCAAGTCCAAAGTAATCGAGTCGATAATCGTGCAAGCAAGCTCTCGAAAATGATATGAGATCAAGGAAATATGCAGATTATCGACGGGAAATGTCGAATTCTGCGCCTTGACACAACATTATCTAGCCAATAAAGTCGGAAAGTGATCAATGTCAATATATCTGGTCGAGCATCAGCATACAGACGCTACGTGTCCCGCGCAATCGCCAGAGAGCGCGAAAATGATGGAGAGTCTAGTTCTGGGCAAAGAGCGACTCACACAACTGGGAGTGAAGGTCGTCGAGGATTGCAAGGTCAGAGGAGAACACCGACTATTGATTCTGGTTGAGGCTGAGGCAAGACAGAATGCGGAAAAGTATGCCGAGCCTTTCAAAATGGTCGGACCGACCGATGTCCATGATCTAACTACCTGCGGAGCATTCTTGCAAGATGTTCTGGATGGTACTGTCAAGGGCTGTCGATAGATTAACGACTTTTATTCTTACAGTTATCGGCAGCTAGATTACGCACGAGTTGGCTAAATATCTACAGCTTATCCAAAACGATTAGATGCTTCCCTATTTAGTCTGGTATCTTTGTAAATCAATGTAAGAAGTAACTCTATCGCTGGTAGGTCCACAGCGGCTATTCTTCTGTTCCGAGTGAAACCAATGAAAATCGCGGAACGCCCTAATTCCTTGTGCTTTTGAATGGCCGAGCAAATCTGACTCTTCCATCTCGGGGGACGTAAAGAGCGACATCATGGTGTGAAGTGCATTTCTTTTTCCAGTCGCGGTAATATCTCGCGCTATTTTCACCTATTGCATAATGACACATCATTGATCCGTTGAAATCTTTCCAAATGCTGAGAGGGCTGTTCTCTTCTACATCGCCGAGGAAGGCGTTATGAGCTGAGCTTTCATCATTAAGATTGAACATACATTGGTCCTCGGTTATAATTTCGGATACCGCGGCAGCAACGATTCTGACAGGATGAGAAATCCCGGAGAGCATCGTTTCCAATTCTTCCCGAGTCCCTTGTTCGACGCCATCCCTATGCCCTCTAGGATCCCGGACTTGTCTGATGTGGAGCAATCTCAATTCCTTTTCGAAATAATCAACATTGAAATTATGATTGATTAAGAAGGCCCTAGTCTTTTGTGGACTTTCGGAAGATGCGAGGATGCAGTCTTCGTTTCTAAGCAAACCATGCATGATATACCAAAGCTGCAGATTCCTCGCATGCTCCGCGTTTTCATAGAACATTGCGAAATGAGTTCCAAGAGGAACTCTTACCAAGAATCCAACTGGGCTGGTTGTATTACGCCCAGATGTAGAGGTTAGGAGGTCTGTTCGGCGTCCCCAAGTAGCCCTTCTTGTGTTCTCGTAATAGGCACACTCTCTCAATCCGATATTGAACGGTTCACAGTTGCATTCGCGGACTTCCAACCCGCATCCAGAACAATGCGGAGCGTATACATTCTGTGAGACTTCCCTACCGCAGTTGCGACAGATCATCGGAAGGACTACCCGTTTTTCCCTGTGATATAATGATTATCTTATTCGAAATGCGATGCGATAGATTTCGAGGGATGAAAGAGACGGAACAGACAATGTTCTGAATGCGAGATTTCAAATGTTCTAGATGATTTCTTACGAACTCGCCGCGTGACTATTCAAAACCATAATCTTGAAAATCGCGCAAAAAACCTGACTCGTACTTTCATGATCGATCGTCATCCACGCCTATTTTGATTCAAATAGAGATGGTTCGCTCTTGTTGTGTGTAGATGCGGCGACACGGGGTTGGGTTTCGTCGTCATTACCCCAGCATTGTTTTCGCCCGAAGGGCAACTCACTTATCTGCACCCCCACCCCTCACGGGTTCGAGGAAAGCATGCGCAGCAGCAATTGGCATCGATCTCAAAACTTATGCATACTTTCTCCCATACTCTTTCTATATGTCCTAACAGCACAGAGATTACGTTGACGTGCTCTTGAGAGTTTGAATTGCTTCATAGACAAATATGACTAGGGCAGCGACATTGATGGCAAGGGCGAAAGCGAACAGACTCGTAATCTCGGGCGGTCGCAGGAAGATCAGAAGCGCAACTAACGTTGTCCCAAAGAATATCGCAAACGTTGTTTGAAGTGGTATTAAGGATCGCCTGATCCTAATCATGTTCTCAAAAGTACCTTGTCGACCAGGTATCCATTTGATGTTTCCTTCACGAGCCCAAGATCTTTTAGTTTCGTCAAATGATAAAAAGCGACAGAGGGGGAGGAGAGGCCAGCAAGTCTTTGGATTTCGTTCACACCCATAGGATGTCCACTTTTGTACATTAGGCGATAAATTCTGAGAGTAGTCCCACTCAGCCTATCTGTTCGAGATTTTTTGAGTTTACGATATTTTTTTGGTTTCGAGCCTGAAGCATCAGGATCTTGATCATGATTTCCACTTCTAATATTCGTGGTTCCCACTAGATGCCAATTTCCTCAAGATGAAGGGAAGAATAAATTCTAATCGATTTCTAAATCGTAGAATGAGGAAAGAATAGGTTTATACTAAAACGTAGAGTTAAGGGATAGTGGTGCCACATACAGGGGCATCTAGGTGATACAGCCTTTGGCCGAATACAGAAACCAGATCTTCATGGGAGGAATAGTAGCAATAGTCGTTGGAGTAAGCCTTGTTGTTGGAGTCATTTACCTACCTTCGACAGTGAAACAAACCACCACCAGTAGTAACTTTTGCTCGAATCCATGTATCATAATTATCAAAAATCTGTTTTACGGAAATGGCTTGCCTGTCAATGTCGCCGTGGGAACGACTGTTGTCTGGGTAAACGAAGACGTTTCTCAGAATACAGTGACGTCATCATGCGGTCTATTCAATAGCGAAGTGCTCTCACATGGCCAAAACTTTAGTTATACATTCAATAGAGTTGGAGGATATTATTACCTCAACTTGATCCACCCTGGCTCAGGTTGGATTCTCGTTGGAGGCCAAAGTGTGCAAAACGTCTGCACAAATACTGTATACTCATTCGCATACAATAGCACTTCATCATCCTCAATTCAAAATGGCACTACCTCATTTACGACTTCACATTGATACTCGTACTAACGCAACCCTTCCGACCCTTTTAACTGGCCGAAATTGAAAAGGAGACAGGATGAGGATGTGCTGTGGAGGCATGCCCCCTCGGTTAAGATTGAATCAAACGGAGAATTGAGCACTATCGCAGTGGGTATATTTTCAGATCTTTGGTTCAAATTCGTGAAGTAGTTCACCTTTCGGGCGGGTCTCGGATCAGTGGCAAATCGCCAGATTTGCAACTTCGACATCCTGACCTTGATGTTTCAAGGCACTTTGCTAGTCCTTCTCATTTCAGGAATCTCGATTTATGCCGCTTGGGATTTTACCCAGCCTGCGAACAGTTCTCAAATCAACGTCGAAGTTGATAGCAAGAGTGGATTTCTCCAAAACCTCACTGTTTCTTGCTATGGATGCGCTCCGAGTAGCAAATATATTTGGCAGGGGACCAGGCAGCCAACCAGTGGCATCACAAATTTAATTTGCCGTCTCTAAACGTATGAGAATGGGAGTAATTGATAAATAATTAGGAGTTGCGACCTTTGACTGCCTCATTTCGTTACTGTCTCTCGTTTCGATGCCGAATCGATTTCCTTCGCTAGATCCTGAACTTTGGATACGACATCGCCTGATCGGAGACGACCTTCAGGATAGCCTACAGGCTTAACCTCGCCTTTGAATTTGCTGGACAAACTTCGCAGGTAACGCCTAATTAATTCAGATTCTGAAGTCTTTTGCTCGGATGCTAATTCTTTCAGAATCTCAGCATCTTCAAGAGAGAGCCTAAATCGTATTTCTTTTGACTCCAATATAGTGTCTCAGTATCATGATTACGCAACGTATCTATAGTCTAAATAGATGCACCACTTAATGACACGCACGGGGCTTATTTAGAGAGGCGACCGAAGGGAAGCAACCCCGCCGCCCTATCTACACACATATGGGTCCCTATTGTTCTGGCCTATTCATCTCGGCAAGCCCACGCACAATCTAGAGCTATCCATCGAAGGAACCGGTACAGTCAAGATAAGAATGAATTACAAAATCTTTCTTAGATACAATTAAGCTGGATTGAAGAAAGGTATGCAATTGCTTCGGGGAATTCATTAGGAAGTTGGTGCATTGTGGAAAATTTTCAAGGGGGTCCCTTATTAAAGCAAATAAAAGAAAAACCGTTATCTCGACGGTATCAAGTAATGCTTGGCAAAAAGCATAAGTCTCTACAATCATCGCCCTGCTTCTAATGCCTGTAAAGAAAGGATTCGATTCAGGCTTTCAGGGCTTGATCGTCTTGATTGTCGCATTGTTTGTCCTGATGGTATTC
>Ga0187846_10001902_pt1 | contig 11650 bp, 11 predicted proteins | sample TC_taG_FD_161473 | JGI IMG/M metagenome (GOLD analysis project Ga0187846, IMG submission 161473) | Biofilm microbial communities from the roof of an iron ore cave, State of Minas Gerais, Brazil - TC_06 Biofilm (v2) | ecosystem: Environmental > Terrestrial > Deep subsurface > Cave > Wall biofilm... | reverse complement strand
GAACTCGAATCCGCTGTTCGACGCGGCCGAATCAAATGGATCATTTTGCGCCGGCGCGACATTTCGGCACTCGGAATGCGGGCATACGAAACTGTCTCCGAGCCAAGTTATCCGTGGGACTCGCCCGAGCACCGAGGCAACAACCTCGTGCTAATGAGGCTTGAACCCTAGAAACTTAGTGTCCTGAATTGCAAGTTTGTTGAATAATTTCGGGCTGCGTGCTTCTAACAGAGCTTGCTGGGATTGCTGATTTCGGCGCTGAAAGCGCCGGTGCAGAGCAGCGCCCCCGAGTGAGCGACTGTATTTTTGTCGACGAATTTCTGACTCAGGACATTAGCAGGCTGTTGAAGAGTCTTAACAGTCTGTTCCCCCCTGTAATCTCGCGCTTAGGCGGAGGGATCAAGGCAGAGGGGCGTTGCTTCAGCCTGACTCGCAGAGTCCGGGCGATTAAAGGTTCTCAAGCGCACTCGCCTGGCCAAAAAAACCGCCGGGATCAGTAATAGTGACAGTGTCACCCGTTACCTTCACGGCCGCTCGTCGTAGGCTAAACTTTGCGGCGTGTGCAGAGATCAACGGTCTTGAGGCAAAACCAACGAACGCGAGCGCCACTTATATCAGGAGTCAGGCACCCATGCCCTCGCGCTCAAAGGTAACCACTATTCTCCCAGCGTACATTCGAGAGGAAGTCGAGCGGCGTCTGTTCACCAATGGCTTCAGAGACTACGAGGGCCTCCCCCATTGGGTCCGTGGCCAAGGGTGTATAGCTGGCCGAGATGGTCCCTTCGCGGCCAGCATCCAGCCCGCGCTCCATTGCGCCTCTCCGCGGATAGCCGGCTCTCTGCGCCCTTACGGAAAGAACGATGCCGGTTGTGAATTCTGGTTTGCGTCGGACGCCCTCGCCATCCGTCGAACGCGCCTCGACGCAGATAGACGCAGAACCACGGACATCTACGCACATAAACGGCTCGAGGGCTAAACGCAGTTCGAGTTGGGCCTGATGGTGGTTATTGCTTTTATTCCAGGCCGCGTGCTCGGCTAGTGAAGTTCCTGATGTCCCATTCATTGAGGCTTTCCAGCGTGCTTACAACCTCATCGGCATCACTACGTATTGGAATTCCGAATCCGAGGGCGTCGTGATGATGCCCGCGGTGACTTCGTCGCTTAAGCCCAATACTGCCTCACTGTCGCTGGGGATGACGTTCAGCACCTGCTGGATGTATAGCGCATTGAAGCCGACGGAAAATTCAGCACCATTGAAGGCAACATCGAGCGTTTCGCTCGCTTCTCCCAAGTCGGGGCTGGTGGAAGACACCGTCAACGTACCGTCGGCGAACGCCAGTTTGACACCGTGGTAGCGCTCATTGGAGAAAATCGCCGCGCGCCGCATCGCATTGAGCAGGATATCGCGTCCTACTGGGATTTCGTAGCGGGATTGATTGGGAATAACGCCTTTGTAATCGGGGAATTCACCTTCGACCAATCGCATCGAAAGTTCTGTGGTACCGCGCCGCAGCCATGCCAGTTGACCGTCGATTACCAGTTGCGCTTCATTCTCGCCCGCTTGATCAAGCAGCTTGCGCAACTCGGCCAGTCCCTTGCGCGGGATAATAACGCCGCCGGCCATGCAAAAGCCGGTTGCTTCGCGATCGATCATCGAGAGCCGGTGTCCGTCGGTAGCAACCATCCTGACCGTTCCGCCTTCGGGTGCAATCACGTAGACCCCGCTCAAATTGTAGCGGGCCTCATCAGGACTCACCGCGAAGATAGTCTTATCAATCATGCTCGCCATCTCGGCCGGCGAGAGTTTTAGCTCACCCTTGATCGCGGCCCGCGCTTGCTCATCGACCTTGCCGTTGGGCGACGGCATCGCTGGAAAGCTTCGCGGGTCGAGACCCATCATTTTAAATCGTGCACGGCCGCAATGAAGTTCGAACCAGTCGTTGTCGAGGGCTTTTATCGTTACTTTTTCAGCTTCGGTCTCTCGCACAATTTCAAACAGTTTGCGCGCGCTGAGGGTGAACAGAGTTGGTTGGACCGTCTCCGCGGGTATCTCCGTCTTGATTCCTACCTCCAGGTCAGTAGCAGAAAGTCTGAGTTTATCGTCGCCCGGCTCTATCAGCACATGGCCCAGGATGGGTACGGTGTTGCGGCGCTCAACTATCCCCTGAACCATGGAGAGGCTGTTGAGCAGTGAAACGCGGTTGATTGCCAGTTCCATCAATTGCCCCGCGGTGTCCCTACTATCATTCTAAGAGATCAACCTTAAAAAGAAATTTAATAGAGATAGAAAGGCTTGTCGATTTGTGCATTCTTGTCCCAAGTACTTGCTGCGGCAGGGATTTTCACGTTTGTAAGATTGTGGTGAAGGCGACGCCATGCGAACGGTGACCCGTGCACGCCAGCGCCGCCTTGTCGATAACCAAACTTTATCCCCGCCTTACCAACAAATCCATCCACCATGGTAGATCCGCGCCCGAGCTTGGTTACGCCGCAGGTGACGGCGGCGTGTTCGCCGGGACGTTCTTTAACTCGCGCTCGATCTTTTCGATTGAGAAACGAAATGCTGAGTCATTGGTCACTCGGCGCTGGATCAGATTGAAAGCATGGATAACGGTGGAATGATCGCGGCTGAAGCTCTCACCTATCGTGGGAAAGGAATTTTCAGTAATCTTGCGGCACAAATACATCGCGACCTGCCGGCAAAACGCAATGTGCTGTGTCCGCCTTTTGGATTTGAGGTCCGCGAGCCGGATATGAAAGAAATCGGCGACAGTGCGCTGGATTGCCTCGATGTCGGGTTTGCCTTCATGAGTGCGAATCAGGTCACGCAGCGCCTGGCGCGCAAAATCAATCGACATTGGTGAGGTGTTCAGCGAGGCGAGCGCCGCCAGCCGTGTCAAGCAGCCCTCCAGTTCGCGCACGTTCGAGGAGACATTCTGCGCGATATACATCGCGACCTCGCTGGGCATGTTCATGCATTCGAGCGCTGCTTTTTTTTGCAGAATCGCCACCCGGGTTTCCAGGTCAGGCGCAGCGATATCGGCAATCAGGCCGGATTCGAACCGATTGCGCAGGCGTTCTTCCAACCCGGAGATGTCCCGAGGTACCTTATCGCAGGTCAGGACAATCTGGTGGCGTTCCGAGTGAAGCGAATTGAAGGTATGAAAAAACTCTTCCTGCGTTCGTTCCCGCCCTGCAAGGAACTGAACATCGTCGAGGATCAGTGCATCGACCCGCCGGAACTTCTCTTTGAACTCCCCCATTTTTTCGCGTCGTATTGAACTTATAAGCTCGTTCATGAAGACCTCGGCAGGCATGAACAGAACCTTGCGCTGACGCGAACTGGCAGCCCATAAATGGTGGCCGATGGCAGTGGCGAGGTGGGTCTTGCCCAGACCAACGCCGCCATAAATGAAGAGGGGGTTGTACTTCTCACCTGGCCGGTTTGCGACGGCTAGTGCTGCTGCATGGGCGAATTGATTGCTGGAGCCGACAACAAATTGGGCGAAAGTGTATCGCGGATTGAGGTGCGGATGGACGGCGGTCCGCTGAACGGGCGCGCAGGAATCTGAATTGGCCGCGAGCGCATTGTGGACATTCAGAGGCTGATGGATGTGGCCATTGCCGTTACTGCCGCCGTTGATGGTTCTATTGTGGATAGGATCTTTGCCAAGGATCAGTTTTACCTCGATAGGTTCGCCGAGTTCGGCCGATAGTACTTGCTGCATGAGATCGAGATAGCGATCGCTGACCCAATCACGAAAGAAGCGGTTGGGTGCTTCAATCGTGGCCATCCGGTCTTGCAGACCGACGAAATTAAGCGGTCCGATCCAGGTTTCGTAGCCGACTTGGCCGAGCGACTCGCGAATTCGGTCAGCAGCTTTCTGCCACACACCGTTCATCCTTACTTCCTCCCTTGTTGACGGCCCCGCCCCCGTGCTGGCTCTGCGGATATGATTTGATTAAGCCTAAATTGCCCCAATGGATTAATGGCCAATTACTCACAGGTTTATACACAAATGTTGATAACCCCGATTAACCCCCACTGACGCGGGGTTTTTGTGGTGTACGCCAAACAACCATCCACCTAGCCTGCTGACCCAGCGGCTAGGCTTGCGTCAATCTATTTTGGAGACGTTCGTGACTATGATCACGAAATAGGTCATCCGCACCTCCTGAGCTTCCCCCCTTCGTCAACCAGGTGTGGCGGTGATGAATGGAAGGAAATAGAATTTTCGCAAGCATGGTTCAAGTTGGGGCTCAAGCGGGTGACTGAAGACCGTGATTTTCAAGGAAATTTTTTCTTATGTTAAAAATCCTTGACTGGAGAGTGAAATTCTGAGTTCCGTTTAGTCCGCTCTGGGAGCCAAAATTCTCATTCTGGTCGAAGAGAATCAAACGGATGTCTTAGGTGCTTACCAGCAAATGTGTAGTCCAAAAAGAGCCGTTGAGTCCTCAATATAGCGAATAAACCATGTTGCCTGTGAATAAATCGAACGCTCTGTTTATTCGCGCCAATGCGGTCATCCCCGGTGCGGTCAATTCCCCCGTACGGGCATGGAAGGCGGTTGGCGGTTCGCCCATTTTCATTCTGCGCGCCCGCGGTGCGCGGGTCTTCGATAACGATGGCAACAGCTTCATTGATTACGTTGGGTCCTACGGTCCAGCAATTCTCGGCCACGCTAATTCGGAGGTCGGCGCGGCGGTTGCCCGCCAGCTTGAGCAGGGGTTTTCCTACGGTGCACCTACCCGCCAGGAAGTCGAACTCGCCGAGCGAATCACCGCAGCAATTCCAGCAGTCGAGAAGGTTCGCTTGGTCAATTCGGGCACTGAGGCTGCGATGACGGCTCTGCGTATCGCGCGCGCCGCGACTGGCCGCCCCGGAATCATCAAGTTCGACGGATGCTATCACGGACATACCGACTCATTACTGGTGCGAGCAGGCTCAGGCGCGATGACTTTAGGGGTGCCTGATAGCGCCGGAGTTCCCGAGGCTGTCGCAGCTCAGACCAGGATTGCGCGATACGGCTCGCTCGAAGCTGTGGAAAGATATTTCAGCGCAGAACCAACCGGAATTGCAGCCGTCATCGTCGAGCCAATTGCAGCCAACATGGGTGTCGTGCGGGCACCCTCGGATTTTCTGCGTTCACTTTACGACCTCACCCGGCATTACCATGTGCTCCTCATCTGCGACGAGGTAATCAGCGGCTTCCGGTTTTGCTATGGATCCATGTCTCAAACGCTCGGCCTCAAACCTGATCTCCTGATGCTGGGCAAAATCATTGGTGGCGGCATGCCTATTGGAGCGGTCGGGGGCAGGGCCGAGCTGATGGATCTGCTGGCGCCAGAGGGCCCGGTCTATCAGGCAGGGACGTTGTCCGGGAATCCGATGTCAGTGGCCGCTGGAATTGAGACGCTTCGAGCCCTTGAGGGCGCAGGCAATTATGAACGTCTGGAAGCGTTAGGCGCTCGGCTCGAAACAGGCTTTCGTGATGCACTGGTTCGCAGCGGCCGAAAGGGTTGTGTTAACCGCGCCGGATCGCTACTGACGTTGTTTTTTGGAGTCGACCATGTTGGCGATGCCGATGCGGCACGGCAAGCTGATACGGCCGTGTTTGCGAGATTTTTCCGCGCAATGCTGGAGCGAGGCATCTACTTACCACCGTCGCAATTCGAGGCAATGTTCATCTCTCTCGCGCATACTGAAGCGGATATCGACGCGACGATCACCGCGGCCAACGAATCCCTGCAGATGATTGGAGCCTCGTAAGGTGCGATATGATTCGGGCGGACAGGATGGGGCACGGCTGGTCGCTCGATGAGCGCGAATGAGCGACCGGGGGCGTCCCCTTATCTCCGTATTACGGTTATCGGGCTGGAATTCTCGTCTCCGATACTTGCAGGTCTCGTGGGTGGTTATTATTTGGGTGAATATTTCCACCGGCCTTGGCTAGGCTTGGTCGGGCTTCTTGGCGGCGTATTCCTGGGGTTCTATAGATTAATTCTGGAGCTTCGGAACTTCGCGAAAGCGAATCAATAAGCCACGTTTAGGTCCATGAGCGTCAAAGCTATGCCTACCATCCAGGCAATCCAACGGACTACGATCGTCGCCGCGATGTTTGTCGCGGCCGTTTTGCTGATTAAGGCGTCGCCCGCAAGCGCTGCCGGATGTATTTTGGGTGCTGCCCTGATGGTGGCTAACCTGACCGCGCTGAGCTGGACAGTTCGAACCATGTTTGCGCTTGCGCGGCAAGCCAGTGGGGTGAACGCGTTGGGGGTGATTGCAGCGCCGCTGAAAATGCTGTTGCTGGCAGGCGTTGTTTACCTGATCGTCAAAACGGGCAGGGTGAACCTACCGGGGTTTATTGCAGGCACCTTGACTCAAATCGCTGCGATCTTTATTGAAGTTGGGCGCACTTCGATTCGGGAGAAGCTCTCCGCGCCGTCATGTTGACTGGGCGAGAAGCCTAACCGATTTCAAGCTGTCCGGAGGCCGTCAGTGTCTGAACCGGTTAATTTCTTTCAACTTATAGCTCACGCCGCCTGGCGCTTGCCGCCCGAGCTCGTCGCTACCTGGATCGTGATGGGTGTGCTGTTGATTTTCGGTTACGCAGCGCGCCGCTCGCTCTCCTCTGCCTCGGACCCCACGGTGCCCGACGAAGGCTTCACTCTGCGCCATCTCGCTGAAGTGGCGGTTGATTGGCTCGACGGTATGGTAGCGCAGGTTTCGGAGCTACATGGCGCTCGCCGCTATGTTCCTTTTTTCGGCAGCCTCTTTCTGTTCATTCTGACCGCGAATCTCATGGGCCTGATACCCGGTCTGACTGCCCCTACCAACGACACTGATTTGACCTTCGCGCTGGGCGGAATCTGCTTTATCTACTACCTCTACCAGGGCTTTGCCCATCAGGGGCCGAAATACCTGCTGAGCTTCTTTGGCCCTTTGTGGTGGTTGGGTTGGTTCATGGTGGTAATCGAGGTGGCCAGCAATCTGTTCCGTCCTCTCTCGCTGGGGGTTCGTCTGTTTGCCAATATGTTCGCCGACCATCATGTGTTGACGCTGTTTACTAGCCTTACTTACCTGTTCGTGCCCATCGCTTTTTACGCGCTCGGCAGCCTCGTTTGCGCCGTGCAGGCACTGATTTTTGTCATCCTGGCCATGAGCTACGTCCGCATGGCCGCCGTTGCCCATTAGCGGTGCAACCTTGAGCGCGTCGTCCCCTGTTTACAGTGCATCAATTCCGCTACCGGAACCCGGTAGCCGGCCGAAGCGTGGAAGATGATAGAGGAGCGGCTAAATAGCCATAGGGCCGGGTGAAAGAGCGGCTAACACTAGGCGCAGCGGAGCGGAGCCGGTGAGCCGAAGCTCTGAGCGTGTCGAAGGGTCGGGAGTCTGCAACGTGCGTCTAAAAGGAGGAACGTGAGATGGTTCGAAGGATCTGGATGTCATTGAGTGTCGCACTCATCGCCGTGATGTTCTCTCCGCTGATGGCGATGGCGCAGGCCGGGCCCGCCGATGCGGTGCCTGGACTCAGGGGTGGACTGCTAGCGCTTGGCGCTGGTCTCGGGTTAGGTGTCGCGGCAATGGGATGTGGGGTTGGCCAAGGCCTGATTGGCGCCGCAGCGATGGAATCCATCGGCCGCAACCCAAACAGTACCAATCAGCTTTTCGTCCCGATGATCCTCGGTTTTGCATTCACCGAATCGCTGACCCTTTATGCCCTGGTCATGGCCTTTATTCTCCAAGGCAAAATCTGAATCGCGGCCTGACGTTTAGGCCGGGCGACAGACAAATGAAAAAAAGCGGGGCTCGTGGACGAGCCCCGCTTTTTTTCAGTCCGGACGTCTGGTTCCCTGAAGGATGTCGAACTTGCCGCGCTTACGCGCACGCCGCAACAGCACCCAGACTGCGCCCGCTCCGCCGTCGTACATGCGAGCCGTGGTAAATGCCAGCACGTAACCCCCGATTGTTCCATGCGAAAGCCATTGAGCAGTCGCATGCTTGAGCACCGGACGGCCGCCCGGCGAACGAAGTCCGCGTCCATGCACCACCAGGACGGCGCGCCGTCCCTTGCGCACCGACTCGAGTATAAATTCGGTTAAAGCGGCCTTGGCGTCGGGTCGGGTCATCCCGTGAAGGTCGATGTGAGCCTGCATCGAGAAGTCCCCCCGCCGAAGCCGGCTCACCACACGGGGATCAAGGCCGAGTCGTGCCCCTTCGAGATACTCTTCGGTCTCTGTCAATTCGAAAGCGCCTTGACCGGAGACGAGGTCCGAAAGCTCCGCCAATACTTCGGCGTCCTCGCTGACGATATTGCGGGCGACCACTGGCTGAACCGCGATTCGCTCCGTCTTGCGTCCGCCCATCGGGCGAACACCGTCGAATGCCTGCCGAAGCAAGGCGTCGTCATCCTCGGCGGATTCGCTCGCCCGAGCAAGCTTCCCATTTTCTGAAGATAACGGCGCGCGAGAGTCGAGCGACTTGACCGCGAGGGCCGCCCTCTCGCTCGAATGCTCCTTCACGAGAGTCTTAAGCTTTCGAAAAGGCGAGTCGAAAACCGGCTTGGGCTTTTCGTTCGATTGCGGACGCAACGCCGATTTTCGCTTGTCGGTCATTCTGCCACCAGGTCAAGATTGCGGCCGGAACCGGTAATTAGTGCAGCGCGAGTTCTCTGCGACGGGATTCGATAAACTTTGACTGATCGGCCTAAGGTAATGGAAGCGCCCGCGCTCGAGTAAGCGCTCTCCTAAGCTGTCAATAATGGCTCCTAGACTATGTGTCCGGAATTCAATGCGGTCCACGGAGCATAGGAGTCTTCTAGTGGCTCACTCGGGTGCGCCGCCTACTTTCTTACCGCCGCGCACTTGACGCAGATAATTGCGAATTGCCTGCTCGTGGCCGCGATCGGATGGCAAATAGTACAGTTTGCCCTCCAGTTCTGACGGACGATAGGCCTGGTCCGTGACTGCATCTTCATAGTCGTGCGGATATTTGTAATCTGTACCATATCTCAGGTCGCGCATGAGCGGGGTCGGCGCATTGCGCAGGTGAAGCGGGACCGGTAATGGGCCGCGCTCGCGAGCATCGCAGCGGGCTGCGATCATCGCGCGATATGATGCGTTTGATTTAGGCGCGGACGCCAAATAAGTGACCCCCTGGGCGAGCGGGATTATACCTTCCGGCATCCCGACGAAATCCACGGCATCTTTTACCGCGACCGCGACTCGGAGAGCTTGCGGGTCAGCATTGCCGATATCTTCGGAAGCAAAGATCACCATTCGCCGCGCAATAAATAATGGTTCCTCGCCCGCTTCGACCATCCGGGTCATCCAGTACAGCGCCGCATCCGGGTCGCTGCCGCGCATGCTTTTGATAAAAGCGGAGATAACGTTGTAGTGCTCGTCGCCGGCGCGATCATAGCGCAAGGCTCGATGCTGGGCGGCCTCAGTCACGTCTGTCGGCATAATCACGCGCTGGCCCGCGCCCATCGTCAGCTCGGCAGCGACCTCAAGCGTGCTCAGGGCGCGGCGCGCATCCCCGCCCGCGAAGCGTGTAAGTTGCGCTAGTGCTTCAGGGTTGAGAGTTAGTTGGTTCGCGCCAAGGCCGCGTTCGCTCTCCAGGAGAGCGCGGGTAACGAGGGTGGCAAGGTCTTCTTCAGAGAGGGGTTCGAGCACCAGCACCCGGGCACGCGAGAGCAGGGGGGCAATAATTTCAAATGAAGGATTTTCGGTAGTCGCGCCTATCAGGGTAATTAGTCCGCTCTCGACATGCGGCAGGATCGCGTCCTGTTGAGCACGGTTCCACCGATGAATCTCGTCGATAAATAGTACCGTTCGTTTACCTTCAATCTCGAGTGCGTGACGTGCCGAGTCGACCGAATCACGTAATTCCGCGACCCCGGCCGTTACTGCGCTGATCGACTTGAACACGGCACCTGAAGTTTCCGTCAGCAGGCGCGCGATAGTAGTTTTTCCGCTACCGGGCGGACCCCATAAAATGATCGAATGCAGTGCGCCTTTTGTAGCCATCTGCTGAAGCAGGTGGCCTGGACCCAGAAGATGAGCTTGGCCGACCACTTCGTCAAGCGAACGTGGCCGCATCCGGTCCGCTAGCGGTTTCGTTGCAGAGCCCTTGGGTTTGAACAGCCCCGGACTGAGGTCGGTTGCTCGTCGCCTCATTGCCAAACCGTAGCACAGCATCAAGATGCGGCTAAGCGGCTCACAAAATGCCGCTGAAGAGCCCGTTTGCGTTTCCTACTGGCGATCGTCTAGCCTTTAACCGGTCGGCACTCGCGTTTCGTCTCTGCGAAGTCTGCCTTCGGAGGCGGCAATAATCTACGGGCCGGACAGGAGTCGGCACCAAAATGATTGTCGGAATCGATATCGGAGGTTCGACCACTGACGCAGTAGTCCTCGATAATGGCAACGTTCACGTCGTCACGATCGAAGCCAATGATCCGATCGCGGCTGCGGCCGGAGCGCTGGGCAAACTCGTACAGACCTGTGGACTTCCGCTCACCAGGGTCAGTCGTGTGGCGGCGACGGGCGCCGGCTCGCGCGCATTGGACGATACCCTGTTTGGATTGCCAGTGGTCAAGGTCAACGAATTTGATGCAATCGGGATAGGCGGTACCTCGCTGGCTGGGAAGCGGCAAGCACTCGTAGTGTCGCTCGGTACCGGCACAGCTATCGTATCGGTTAGCCCCGAGCGTATCGAGCATGTAAGCGGGACGGGACTCGGCGGCGGCACCCTGCGCGGATTGTCACGCCACATGCTGGGCGTGTCTTCCCTGGGCACGCTCGAAGCGATGGCCGAGCGTGGCGATCTGAGCCGCGTCGATCTGACGGTGCGCGACATTGCCGGAGGGCCCATCGGAGATCTACCGCCGGGCACAACCGCGGCGAATTTTGGCAAGATCACTGCCGATGCGACTGCCGAAGACAAAGCTCTCGCAATCATGAATCTGATTGTTGAGGTAGTATCGGTGCTGAGTATCGCAGCGGCGCGCGCCTGCGGGCAGGAAGATATCGTGATGACCGGTAAGCTAACGCGTATTTTCCGCTTCATGCAAAAGATGAAACGGCTCAATTTCGGGTACGGGCGCTTCATCATCCCGGAGCATGCCGATTATGCGACAGCGATCGGAGCCGCACGCGCCGCAGCGCAGGGGTCATACCGCGGTTAGGGTCCAACCTTGCCTTATCTCTCAGGGGTGATCGGCTTTCACACTAACCGATTTTTGGTCCAGTAAAGACCGGCTTCTTCACGCGCGCAGCCGCGTGCGCGAGAATGACAAACACCAGAGAACGGACGCTGGTTGTTACTGCCGCACGTGGGTGCCGCGCGATGAATCCCGAGTCTTTATACGGGATCGACAGTCTCTCCGACGAATGCAGCCAGTAGGGTGCGTGGTCTGGATTTGAAGTAGACCGCTGTTACGCGCTCCTATTATATTTCATCGGTATTGCGAGGAGGCACGCGATGGGATCGGAGCTGCTCAAGGGCTTTAGGATGCTCGACCTGGCCGATGAAAAGGGTGCACTGTGCGGCAAGATATTTGCGGATATGGGCGCGGAAGTCATTAAGGTCGAGCCGCTTGCCGGATGTTCAACCCGCACGATTCCGCCGTTTCTCGATGATACGCCGGGC
>Ga0187846_10001901_pt1 | contig 11655 bp, 16 predicted proteins | sample TC_taG_FD_161473 | JGI IMG/M metagenome (GOLD analysis project Ga0187846, IMG submission 161473) | Biofilm microbial communities from the roof of an iron ore cave, State of Minas Gerais, Brazil - TC_06 Biofilm (v2) | ecosystem: Environmental > Terrestrial > Deep subsurface > Cave > Wall biofilm... | reverse complement strand
AAATGTCCAATCTGGTGGCTGCCCTGCGGTCGGGCATTGTCACTCTTGGTATGCTGGCTGGCACGTAATGAAACAAGGTCCAGGGATCAAATCCCTGGACCTTTTTTGGAACATTCATGGTTGCTCAAGATGTAATCACGCTAGCTCTTAAATCCCTCGCTGCGTATGGTGCCACTGAGCCGCTGCCGGCAGTTGATGCGAATGACGGTTTGATACTTTTGAACATGATGCTCGATTCTTGGAGCATCGATCAATTGGCCGTTTATCAGGTTCAAGAACAATCAGGCGTGCTAACTCCTGGTATTGGAGGTACCACACCGTATTTGCTCGGGGCCGGTAGTACGTTTAACACGACTCGACCGAGTACGATTCTATCGGCATACGTGCGGGATTCGAATACTAACGATTATGACGTGGATGTGATCTTAGATCGGGCACGTTGGAACTCGATCGGAAATAAAATTCTCACATCACAGATTCCCGAGACTATCTTCTTTGATCCGGCCTTTCCGGTTGCAAATCTATTTGTCTGGCCGGTGCCGTTACTCTCCTATACTCTATTCTGGGACGCGTACCTTCCACTTGCGCAGTTTGCTACGCTCCAGACAGTTGTTAGTTTTCCGCAAGGCTATCAGCTTGCTTTCGTGCTGAACCTTGCTATTCTTATGTGCTCGTTCTTCGGGGTTGAATGTCCTCCGTCGGTTGCAAAACTCGCCGCTGACGCTCTTTCTGCTATTAAGCGCATTAACACAGCCGAGAATCTTCTTCGGGTTGATGACGCGATTATTTCGAAACCGAAGGGCACATACAATATTTATCGCGATTCGATCAGCCGTGGCGGATATACATAATGCCAGCCAGCCTCCCCAAAACAATCCCGAACTTCTTCGGTGGCGGGATTCAAGGCCGGTCTTCTTATGTCACATCACAGGAACGGCTTAATTGTTACATTGATTATCACACTTCGGAGATTTTTAAAGACCGAGATAAGGCCTTGGCAATTTACGGATTTCCCGGCGAAACTCTCTTTACCGCTTTCGGAGGTTCCTTTCCAGTTAGAGGATTATACTCTCTTGGAAATTCTCTTTATGCTGTTATAGGTGGTACATTTTATCAGATTAATAATGCCGGTCAGGTCACACAAATTGGAACCTTGCAGACGACACTTGGCAAAGTTGCTATGCAAGATAACGGGAACGGGAATCAATTAGTTCTCGCTGATGGGCAAGCAGGATACGTATGGAACACATCGACTTTAACTTTCTCGACGATCTCGGATATAAACTTTCCGAACACAACACTCACACTGACCTTTCAAGACACGTACATAATCGCCGTCGGTCCTACTCCGAATACGTTCGCGCTGTCAGCTCCCGGGAACGCGCTAAGCTGGACACCCGTGCTGCAAGGAGTCGCCGAAAGTGGGTCCGGAATATTGAAATCGGTAAAGTCAGTCAATTCAAACCTAATGATTATGGGAGACAAGTACACGGAATGGTGGCAGGATACCGGGGCACTGAACTTTCCATTCCAACGCATTCCCGGCGCGGCCAGCAATTGGGGGATCGCGGCGATCAACTCATTCCAACTCTTCGACAACACAGCTGTATACCTAGCTCGGACACCGGAAGGGGCCGTGACGGTCGCTCGGGTTAATGGTTTAGTACTTGAACCAATTTCGACACCAGAATTAGACTATCTGCTAAATATATATCCAACTGTAGCCGATGCGACTAGTTTCACATTCAGATACGGAGGTCATTCATTTTATCAGTTGAACTTTCCTTCAGCTGTTCCATCCGCAAGCTGGGTATATGATGCCAAGACGCACCTGTGGTCCTCAGCGCAGTCAGGAGTCGTCCCGGCTAGATCGAATCGAGAATTGTCCGCAACATTAATCAATACAACTTACGTTACGGATAACGCGTTGGGAAATATCTACAAACTTGATTCGGCAAACTACTCTGAAAATGGCGCAACATATATTCGAGAATTGATCAGCCGGCATGTTTTTGTGGACGACCGAACTGTAGTATTTAATCGCCTGCAGATTGACATGGAGACTGGTGTCGGCATTAATTTAGGTCAAGGTTCAGCGCCGCAATTGATTACGTCGATTTCCAAAGACGGAGGTCATACATGGCTTCCGGAAATCTGGATTCCGCTCGGGGCTCTTGGAGTGTTCAAGCAACGGGCGCTTTTGCAACGTCTTGGGCGTGGCCGCGACTGGACATTTAAATTAAGACTGAGCGATCCCTGTGCGTTTATTATTGTCGACGCAACAGCGAATGTTAGTGTGGGACTGCAATGAGTCTTAAAATCAACCTTCCTAGTCCTATGCAACAAGTAGACTATTCGCCTAATGGAAAATTCCAATGCGTAGATCCAAAATGGATAGCATTCTTCAATATCCTTGCTCAGATCGGGAAAGAGGATTCAACTTCGGGAACGACTATCAACCGACCCGTGTCCTCGGCGACCATTTCACTCTGGGTAGGGTATAGATACTTCGATACTACTCTGGGGATACCGATCTGGTTAAAATCTCTGAATCCGACTGTTTGGGTTAATGCATCTGGAGCATCGGTATGAATTCGCTTAAGCTCGCCGATCACATAGCATTGAATCAGCTCCAGGCTGAAATGTTAAAGTTCCCGGTTCGGGACGACATCGTAACGAATCACATGTTTGCCGATGGGATGTATTTGCGAGAGTACATTCAGCCGCCCGATGTACTGTGCGTGTCAAAGGTACACAAGAAGGAGAATTTCTTCATCGTAACACGTGGTCGAGCTTGGATTAGTGATGGAGAGAATCCTGCAATTGAAGTCGAGTCTGGAGTGATCTGGATTACGAAGCCGGGGACAAAACGAGCGGTGCTCACTAAGAGTGAAGGCGTTACGATTGTCACGGTGCATCGGGTAAATGGTGAACGGAATATGGCAAAGATTGAGCGCAAGCTCACGGTTCCGGATTCAACTGAAGCTTTTGACTTTAACAATAAGCCCAAGCCGGGATTCTTGATCGAACAGCCCGTGCCGCAGTTAGAGGAGAAATGCGCATGAGTATGGCAACTATTGCAATCGGATCCGTTGCAGCTAGTGTAATTGGGGCCGGCGCGTCGATCTATTCGTCCAATCAGCAGGCCAACGCAATCCAAGGTGCAGCAGGTCAATCAGCTTCAATGTACAACGGGGCGCAGAGTGGAATTGCTGGGCAGAATGCGCCATATCAATCGGCCGGATTGCAAGGACTATCGACTCTCCTCGGCGGCTTCGGTATGCGCAGTCCGACGGCAAATCTCTCGGTTAACCCTAATACGGGTGCTCCACTAACTCTCGCAGACTTCATGGCGTATAACAATAATGCTGCGCCGGGGGATACAAACAATGCTAATGACGCGCAGATTCAGTTCAGTCAATATATGAGTGGCGGGTATAACCCTTCACAAACTCCAAATTGGCAAGCTGCCATGGGCTGGAGACCTGGAGCAGGAGGAGCACCGGGAGCACCGATGGGTCCGGGGTCCGCAACAGGCGGAAGAGCACCCATGCAAGGGGGTGGTGGTCAAGGAGGCGCGCCGAATTTACTGTCGAATTTTTCAATGTCGGATTTCTTAGCTGACCCAGGATACGCGTTCAATCTTCAACAAGGTATGCGTGGAATTAATCAGCAAGCTGCCGCGCGAGGAAATTATTACTCTCCCGGTACGTTGATGGATCTTTCTAGTTTCATTCAAGGTAACGCATCGAACGAGTTCCAGAACGCCTTCAGCCGTTGGGATACACAACGTCAGCAAGACGTATCGAATCTCATGGGGATTGTTGGTCTTGGAACCGGACAGACGAATGTGAACGTAGGCGCGGGACTCGCTGGTGCTCAAGGCGGTGCTCAAGCAGCGCAGTTTGGAGCTAATGCCGGGGCTGTTAATGCGGCTGGGACGATGGGAGTAGCGAATGCACTCGGCGGTGGGGCTAATACTTATATGAATGCTCTTATGATGCAGCAATTAATGCAACAACAAAATCCTTCAAGTCTCTACGGTGCCCCATACACAGGTGACGGTACCTATGGCTTTGCAGGTGTCGGAGGAGCACCATACTGATGGATACTTCAATCCCAATGTCGTATAACCCAACAGTGCCGTTAATGACGCCGGGTCAACTCATGGGCATGAAATCCATGATGATGCAGAATCAAGTCCAGGGTATGCAGCTTGCCAAGATGCAACAGGATTTAAAAGATCAGCAATCGATACGCGAAGTGCTGAGTCAACCTGGGTCCACGGATCAATACGGCGCGACAGATACGACAATTCAAAGTCTCGCGAATAGGGGTCTTGGACAGCAGGCACTCGCTCTGCAGAAGCAACGACTTGGATCGAAGACTGAGGAAGCGGATTTTCGCATGAAAGTCGGCGCGCTAGACAATCAGCAATTAGAACAATCACAGAAACGCCTAGCGATGGGGAATCAGGTCATCGATGCTTCGGTTGACAGAATCGCATCGGCCGTTAAAGAGTCAAAGGGAAATATTGGTCTTGAGAGAATTCAGGAACTCGGGCAGCAGGCGACAGATGAAGAGTTTACAAAATTGTCCGAAGCGGGCACACCGAAATCCGTCCTCGATTCCCTGCAGAACCTACGCAAATTCAATCCGACATGGCTGCAATCTACTGAAGGCCGCAAGATGTATCAGCGGGTGGCAGATGAGGAGGCACAGCGCCGGCAGAAGGAAGCAGCGACAGCATCCAGTGTTGCGGCGACCAAAAAAACTGAACTCGAGATTGGATACCTACCTGCACGAGAAAAGCGAGCAGAAGAAGAACTTCAGCTATCTCGAGAGCGCGTTGGCATCGCTAGGCAGAACGCCGGCGAGAATATGTCAGACCTGGCGGGCGACATTCAACTTGGGATGATTAAACACGGCGTTCCGATGACAGGTCTCGGCCGATCGGTTGGCATGCAACGACAGGCATTGGAAAATCTAGCAAAGAAGTATCCTTCTTTGACGGGTGAAGAAGTTGCTATAATGCTTCGAGACGGTCAAATTAGCACAGTCGCACTTCGGAAAGAAGCTATGACTGCAGCGACGTTTGCAGGCCGGACTCGTGTTGCAGTTGAAGAAGTTCCGCAATTCGGAGCACTTGTCTCCCAAGCCGCGCATAAACTTCAAAATCGAGGCAATCTCGTTGCGTGGAATAAACTCCAGAACTTTAAAGAATCGCAACTTTCAGATCCAGACCTCAAACAGTTTTATCTCTATATGAAGTCTCTGCAAAATACGTACAATACAATGGTTGCTCGAGGTGGAATCGACGCTAAGCAGCGTGAACATATCGAACAACTCTTCGATAAAGGTGACAATGCTACGACAATTGATGCGCTAGTTGAAGCAATTAGTAATGAATCTTTACGAGCACAACGTGCAGCCGTAAAGGCTATGACGCCGTCCCAGGTCAAAGCTACAAAGACCAAAATTGTAAATGGTCAAGTAGTTTATGGTGATGATAAGGGTAACTGGTTTGATAATCCGGAGTTGACAGAATGAAGATCACCGATCCGGCAGTGCTGTCGCAATTGAATCCCGATCAGCCGGCCACACTTTCCCAACCTGCCGCTATTCAGCAACCGGGTTCCATGGTCGGCATGCCACCGACTCCAGAAATCGGCGGACAGAAAATCGACCGTAACTTCATTGAACGTGCCCAGATGGCGGAACGTCAGCGCGATCCTATCATGGACAAAGTCCAAGAGGTATGGAAGCACAGCCCTCACCTCGCTCAAGATCTGACCGTCGCGCGAAAGAAGATGGCGGGTGCGCAAAAACGATTACAAGACCCGAGTCCGGTTGATCAGATGCTCTGGAGACTGCTTCCTGGCTCGCGGAAGAATCTTGAAAATCTTGCGACTAATCCAAATCTCGGACTCTCTCTCGCAAAAGGGGAGCGAATTGCGGATGAGCCGACAGCGATCGATTTTATACCGGGAGCGCGTAAGGCGGTTAGTATGCGCTCACTAGTCAAATCTGGTCGAATTATTCCAGCAATCCCATTCGCAGAAGAAAGTACAACGAGCGCAATGACAACCGGTAAGAAAGCTCTCGAAACACTGAAAGGTCTTCCCTTACACAGTTACCTTCACCGAGGTGCCGTATGGGCTATGGGGGACATCGCCGTTCGAGCATTGTTAAAAAAACTTGAAAGTCTTGGCGAATGAGCGCTCTCTCGGTCCGATTCTTTCGGGGGCGAAGAAAAAGACTGAGGGGCGCTCACTCGGGTCCGGATTTCTGTGGTAGCCCCTTGTGTGGAGGTTGTTGGGAATGAGAATTCTTTCAATCGATCCAGGCGGGAACACCTTTCCTTGGATGATGGATTGTATCGTAGCGGGTCATGAGGTCCGTTGGTACACAACACACGTCAATCCACATCAGGCAGGCTATGAACCGGTCAAGCGCATCACTCGGTGGCAAGATAGCATGGATTGGGCGAAAGAAGGTCTTGTGTTCCTGTCAGATAATGACCACTATCTTGCCGACTTCGATCGCTATCGTCGCATGGGCTGGTGCATTTCCGGCGCCACGATGACCAGTGCTCAACTCGAGATCGATCGAGAAGCGGGGATGCAAATCCTGGAGAAGTACAGCATTCCAGTTCCTGACTACGAAATGTTCGAGACTTTGCAAGAAGCACTTCGCTACACCATGCGTTGCAAAGATCCGAGCGGATTAGTCTTCAAGACTCTCGGGTCTGAAGGTGATAAGTCTCTGACCTATGTCGGCAAGACTCCCGCAGACCTGGCGAATAAGATTGAAAACTGGATCGCCGACGGAAAGGTTTTCAAGGGCAAATGCATGATTCAGAAGCGCATCGACGGCATTGAGGTCGCGGTGAGTGGGATCATGTCGCCGAACGGCTGGATCGGCCCTTGGGAGGAGAACTTTGAGCACAAGAAACTTCTATCTGGAAATTATGGACCGAATACAGGTGAAATGGGGACGGTTATTCATTACACGGCACAGAGCGTCTTGGCGGATCGAGTCTTGAAGCCTCTAACTGACGTCTTACTCGGCACCGGGCATACTTCCTGGGTCGATCTTAATTGCATTGTGACGCCAAAGGGAGAGATTCGACCGCTCGAGTTCACGAACCGTCCCGGCTGGCCGGCTTTCACGATCGCGCAACGCCTCATGCGTGGTGACCCGGTCAAGTGTATCTATAATGCAGCAAAGGGGATTGATTCTATGCACGTCCGGGGTGAGGTAGTCGTCGGCGTGATGATTTGCATTCCACCATTTCCCGGTGAACACGGTACAAATCTTGCGAAACTGGCTGGCGTCACGATTCAAGGTTTGAACGATAAGGCCTTAGAGTGGTGCCATCCTTACCCGGCAACAATCCAACCTGGCTTCATCCAAGACGGCAATCTCGTCACGCGAGGCAAGGTTTGGAAAACTACGTCTGAATACGTTGCCGTAATAACGGGAGTTGGCGCGACAGTCGCCGAAGCTCGGGCAGACGCATATAAGAACGTAAAAAAGATCCATCTTCCGAACATGATCGTCCGGGACGATATTGGAGTTAGCTCATGCGAAGTTTTGCCTCAATTACATAAACTTGGTCTTTGTAAAGATTTCAAACCATGAGCGGCGTATTCATCTCACCTCTTTCTTTCCAGCGCTGGTTTAATGCGACTGGCACGGCACCTCTATCCGGCGGACAGTTATTCTTTTACGCTGCAGGAACCGTTACACCCCAGACTACTTACACAGATATAACCGGTTCTACTCCGAACGCGAATCCGGTTATTCTCGGCGCGACCGGCTTACCCCCGAATGAAATCTGGTTCACTGCTGGATTAAAATACAAATGCGTTATTGAGGACTCGTTGAATAATCCAGTTGGTATTATTCTCGATAATCTAGCTGGTATGAATGATACTGGAGCAGTAGCTACAACACAGGAATGGCTTGCATCTCCAACACCTACGTTTGTGAATGCTACATCCTTTACAGTCGTGGGAGATCAACGAACTACATACACGCAGGGTCGGCGGATTCAAGCTACTGTAACGGCTGGGGTTGTTTACGGCTCAATAATTTCAGCAGTTTTCACATCTCTAACTACCATTACCGTGGTAATGGACCCGGGGCAAGCGTTAGATTCAGGTCTCAGTGCTGTAAATGTCGGCATTACCTCGTATGTGAATACATCTGTTCCATTACCAAATCCGGGCGGTGGAACCGTAGCGAGCGCTGCGACGCTCAACCTCGAAACGGCTTCGAACTATGCGAATGTCATCACTGGGACGACCACAATTACGGCAGTCACATTAGCGCAAGGAAAAGCCCGAACCTTGATCGCGCAAACTGCCGGACTTACTGTATCTAACAATAGCCCGCTTCTAACTACTACAGGCCGAAATATTGTATGTGCGGCCGGCGATCGGCTTACATTTACAGCCGAGAATGGGAATGTCTATGTTACTATCAGTCGACTGCTCTATCCGAATTTTCAAGTCAGCGGAAGCGTTAACATTACAGTTACTTCCGCTGGAACTAAAATTTCTCTAAACACGGCTACTTTTAACGACGGGACGAATTTCGACACAGTTACCAATTTTCGCTTCACTCCAACCGTTCCGGGGCGCTATCAATTCGACCTCTACGGCCTCGTCCTTGCTAATGCCGGAGCCGGATCTTTCAGCGCCGCATCTGTTAACTTCTATAAAAATGGAGTCACGTATCAAACAACCGTTTGGCCCGCACCTGCGAGTCAAGGCAATCAAACTTTAGGCAATCAGGCCCCCTTTGCCGGTTCTATTGTTGTTGACATGAACGGATCAACTGACTATTTGGAAATCTTTGGAGCCTGTACAATCAACGCTCCTATGACGGCTACTTTCTCTGCTAACTTATCAGGTTTTAAGGTGGACCCATGATCCAATTTCTAGGAAACTTTCTTCACTCTTGGCTGTCACATCCATTATTGGCTGTCGTTTCTATGACATTCCTATGGGTTGCATCCATTCTTGTCATCGCCCGAAAACAGCTTCATTGCTCAGACCTTCTCGTCGGCCCCGACGGGAAGCTCTCAGTCGAAGCAATTGGTCAACTTTTTGGAATCTTCGTAGCCGTATGGTCGCCGGTTCATTCCGCCCTGTCCGACCATCTGGACCCGATGGTGTTGTCTGTAGCACTGGCGTACCTTGGCGGAATACACGCATACCAGAAATGGATAAACTCACGTAACGGAGGAAATGATCATGATGAAAAGCCCTAAACTCGTTGCTTCGGTTGTGGTTTCGACCATACTCCTGCTCCACGGCTGTAAGGCCAATGACGAATGGCAACTTTATGACGCAGTCGGGGATAAGTTAACGCTCACTCACGCTGTGTGTGCGCTTCCCGAAATCGCGATGATAAAACAAATGGACCCCCGTCTCGGTAAAGACTGGTACGGCGGCAATTATGTCACAAAAGACGGTACCGGTAAAGGGGTTCTGTGCTGGACCTTGCTTGACGAAAAATCCCATACCATCTTCCTTTTCGACGATCAGGGCGACATAGGCTCGCTAGATGCTGGAACAGCATTATAATGCCCCTCTTGCTCAACCGCTATACCTGGATCGCCGCCGCTATTCTTGGTGTGTGTGTGTATGTCGGGTTTTTGCATATGGAAGTGAACTCTTTGAAGGATTTCAGGTCTAAAACTGAAGCCTTCGCAAAGGCGGAAGCTTCACGCCTCCAAGTCGAAGCCCGTCAACGAACCGAGGTCACTCAACATGCTCAACAAACGTACGATCAGCAATTGGCTTCTATCAATCGTCGTCTTGCTGAACTCGGGATGCGCAACTCCAACAATCCCAGTCCAATGCCCGCCCTTCCCGACGCCGCCCAAAGTGCTCCTCCAACCTCCGCGAGTACCTCCGATGAACTATCTTGTGCCGCCGACTACGCCCGAGAAACCGCCAAATTAACCGCTTTGCAACAGTGGGTCCGGGAGAATCTAAATGTTACCCCCTAAGAAACATGTAGTCAATAATGAGACACTTCCCATCAAGTGGAAAAAACGCGTAAAATCGGACTCCGGGGACGATTGCCTCGGCGTAGTAGATGATGAATCAAACCACATGTGGATACGAAAAGAGCAAGCTCCGATTGAAGAGTGCGACACTTTAATCCACGAATTAATGCATATTTTCTGGCATACCGGGACTTTTCGCCTACCCGACGACATGGAGGAATCAACGTGCCGCAACTTCGCCCCCAAATTCGTACGCCACATTCAAGACAACCCGGAGTTCTGGGAGTACATAAGCGAAAAGATTCGGCACGCATACTCATCTGGGACATCGAAGCCACGAACCTCAACGCCAGCATCGGAAGCATTGTCTGTATCGGCTACAAGTGGTACGGAGAAGAAAAAACCACAATCCTGAGCATTCGAAGTTTTCCGAACTGGGATAACGATCCAACTGATGACAAAGCGCTGGTCAAAGAGTTCGCGGAGATCTACATATCAGCGAGCATGCTCGTCACTTGGTACGGCAAACGTTTCGACCTCCCGTTTGTCCAGACTCGTCTTCTGTCTCACAATCTTAACCCGCTGCCTGTTATTCCTCATTTTGATGGGTGGGAAACAGCACGGAAGAAACTAAAGTTCCATTCGAACCGGCTGGCAACGGTTCAAGACTTTCTCGAACTACCTTCTGCCAAAACTCCACTTTCATTTCGAGCCTTGTCCCGTTGCATGGCTGGTCACCTTCCAAGTCTTCAGGAGGTTGAACACCATTGTAAAATGGACGTTATTGTATTGGAGCAAGCGTATGACCGACTCAAAGCATTTGGAGGTGACTTTCACCCTAACCGTTCCATCCTGGGCGGATCGCGAGACTGTCCTACTTGCGATAGTGGACATGTGCAATCTCGGGGCTGCGCAATTGCCATTTCCCGCGCGTATAAAAGGTATCAATGTCAAGCCTGCGGGAGATGGTTCCGCGAAACGAAACCTATGATTGACAACCAAGCGGAGGTAAGATAAATATGCCGTACATTGACGCAAGTGCAAGAGAAGCTTATAAGCAGGGAAAAACGAGAACTCCAGGAGAACTCTCTTATGCTATTTCACAGGAGATTCGAGCATACCTGGATGGAAAAGTAATTTCCTATAGCTTGTTTAATGAAGTCGTCGGAGTCCTTGAATGTCTAAAACATGAGTTAATCCGCCGGAAGCTTGATCCATATGAGGACCAAAAACACGCGAAGAACGGAGACATCTGGTGAAACCGCACATCACGCTGTTTTGGTTGCCGCAGCCCGACGAAATCAGCGAACATAAAGAGTTGTGGCAGTGTTCGGGACTTGGGCATACAATCTTAGCTGATTCGCCGAAGAAGGCATACGAAGACTGGTACGAATGGACTAATATGAAACGAAACCGACAAGAGTTCATCGATAAATGGAAGCTTCACAAATGAACATTCACACTCCTGAACGCGGCGTTGAGGAAGACTTTAATCAATACCGTATGCGCCGGGCATTCTCTCAGATGATGGTAAAGACGATCATTAAAGGTAAACTCTTCTGGGACTCCTCCCAGAAAAGGACATATCGTAAACTTAAGGTAAGGAGCAATCTTGAAAATCTATATTAGCG
>Ga0187846_10001900_pt1 | contig 11659 bp, 8 predicted proteins | sample TC_taG_FD_161473 | JGI IMG/M metagenome (GOLD analysis project Ga0187846, IMG submission 161473) | Biofilm microbial communities from the roof of an iron ore cave, State of Minas Gerais, Brazil - TC_06 Biofilm (v2) | ecosystem: Environmental > Terrestrial > Deep subsurface > Cave > Wall biofilm ... | reverse complement strand
TCGGAAGGGCTGGCAGTTCCCGGTGATCCTCATTCCGCTAGGTACTGCCGACGCTCCGGATTCGGTTGTCTTGCGCCCCGTGGATTCCGTCGATGGAATGACCGCCCAGGCGGTGGCAATGCCCTCGGATCTTCTGACCGAAATCGCGAGAGAAGTACTCGCGGAAGAGGGAATCTGCGGAATCTTCTACGATCTGACGCACAAGCCGCCCGCAACGATCGAATGGGAGTAGTAAGGGCCTACTCGCCCGTGGGCCTATTTTCATCCCGGCTTAGGAAGCGCTCGAACATCCCGATCACCACGTTCAAGCGCTCCCCCTGCTCATCCATGCGTTCCTTTTGCTCGCGCATCTGTTCCCTCAGCTCGTCCATGCGCTCCTTTTGCTCGTGCATCTGCTCCCTCAGCTCGCCCATGAGCTGGACTTGCTGATCGGCGCGCTGCGCCAAGGTCAATAGGACACCAGATATTTGCTGGACTGTGTCGACTGTCTGGAGTTGGATTTTGCGGATTTCCTCAATCTGCGCATCGTGGCGTGCAATAGCCTCATCGTGCTGAGCCAATCGTTCTTCCAGACTCATGAGGCTAATTCTTCGGCAAGTTGATGGTGATTCCGGCCTCGCGATTCAGACGTTCGGTCAAATCCCTATCCACCAGCGAAAGGGACACCTGATTGTGGGTGCTTGGCGAGGTGAAATAGTGCAGGGTATCTCCTTCGACCCAATACGCCACCACGGAGAAAATGCTGTGGTCTTTGAATGCAATTAGATAATGAGAAGGTTCCGAAGACTGCTCGGGAGCCTGGGCCACCCCGGGTGCCGCCGCTGGAGGCGGTCCTGCTGCCAGCTGGTTATCGCCTCCCACAACGACAGGCTGGGGTGGGGGTGGATAAACCACAATCACGTTTGGCTGCTGGGGAGCCGGCTGCTGAGGTGGGTAACCGTAGCCATTACCGTAGCCATTACCGTAGCCGCTGTCGTAGCCAATCCCATAATCCGGGACGTATACCGGAACCGCGTAGGGTACGCCCACCACCGTCGTGCCACGCCCGCGCAGTTGGCCGTTGTTGAAGCCGCCGTTGTTGAATCCACGGTTGAGATTGCCGAAGTTTCTCGTGAGGCGGGTAGGATCATTGGACGAAAACGGCACCACCAAGCGGGGTGCCGTGCCCGCGGGGAAGACCGCATTCGGAAATGTCCTGTGCACTCCTGGCAGAGCCGCCGTACCGGCTGGAAAGAGTACGCTGCCAAAGGTGCCCGCTACGAATGGTTGCGGACTGAAGCCTCGATTTTGGGCAAAAACAGCAGCCGCGAAAAGGAATGTTAATAACAGACCGTTGAGGAATCTCATGGCGCATCCCCTTGCTTCAATTCTACCCCGGACGGCCCCGCCTGACACGCCGGCCCGGAGGACGCCCCGACGGATGGACGGCTACTGCTTCTTGGGGGTTACGGCGGGAGTGGCAGGAGCGGGGGCCGCAGGCCGCGGAGCGGCTGTGCTCGGCCTCCCCGCGGGGGCGGCTGCGGGAGCCGCCGCCCCTGCGCTCGGATTGGCTTTGTCGTACAACGCGATGATGTCGTTCGTTACATTGATCGCATCCGCCGCCCAAAAGACGGGCTGGGTTTGCGGGCTGACGTCGATAATCAACGCGAACCCATTTTCTTTGGCGTACTTATCGACGATCGCGTAGAGTTTCGAGCCAAGCTCGTTATAAACTTTACTTTCTTCCTGTTGCAGGTCGGCCTCCGCATCCTCGCTATCGCGCGTTAAGCTCTTCTTGCCGTTATCGATGTCACGCGTAAGCTTAACGCGGGCGTCATCACTCAACGTGGCGCTCTGCTTTCGCAATTGCTCTTCGAGCGCTTCGATCAAGGCCTTCTTTTTCTCCAGCTCGGCCTGTTTGGGAGCGAACCTGGCGTTCACGTCGGCGGCGGCCTTCTGGCCGTCTTTGGTGCCTAGGATGGCAGCCTGGACGTGGATAATTCCAATTTTGGCTGGGGTGGCACTCTGGGCTTGAGCCGCAAGAGAGGCCCCCAACAGGAACGCGGGAAAAGCAAACAGATTCTTCGTCAAAGCAGAAACTCCTGAATTCTCAAAATACCAACATATCGGACTCGGTGCAGTATTTAAAATGTGCGGCCCACCGTAAAACGGAACATGGTCCGTCTCTCGTCCCACGGATACGCCGTCCCATATTGTTGAAGGGCGGACTGGAAAGTGGCATTGTTCGGAAACATCGAGCGGTCCGCCACGATGGGCGGCTGCAGATTGGTATTCAGGCGGGTCGGGTTAAAAGCGCCATAGACGCGAAAAGGAGCGTTCACCACTGGCAGCAACACCTGAATCTCTAAACCGGTCGAAGTGCGGATCATTTGCGTGCCGGGGGCGATCACCACTTTTCCATCAAACGCGGCCTGCGGGAAATCCGTATTCAACTGCCCGACGCGGCTCGTCACCATGAGAAGCTGGTTGGCGCGCAAGATCCGATTCATTCCAGCGTCGAAGAACACCGCGGCCGTGATGGGACCAACAATGGGAATGCGGTATTCGAAATTACTGATCACGGTCGTGTCTCCGCCGGGCGTGATGAGCTGATACGTCGGGATGGTCATTGTCACGTTTTGGATCTGCGGCGCACCGTTCACGATGACTTTCTGCGTGCGAGCCGAGCCGTCGTCATTCAACACGTTGACGGTCGCTTCGGACGCGATGAACCCGATCGGGCTAATCCCCCAGTTGTAGAAGCCGCGGACGTCCTGCTCGCCGCCGATGAAGCTGCGCGAGAACGGCGGTACTTCATGGCCGCCGTAACCGGTAATTAAGTGCGCTGCCACGTGGAACGCCAGAATGTGTTTCTTATTCCACGGCGCCTGTTTGAAATATTTCGCATCGAGCGCCGGCCCAAGTGTGTCCACATTACCCCCGAGGCCTGCGAAGGCCACCGAGGCAAACAAGCTCTTGCCGGCCGTCGGGTTCAGCGGCTGGTTAACGGTGTTGTACAGATAAGAAGGCGTGATGGAGCTGGTCTTAATGCCGGTAAGCGAGTTCGGCCCAGCTACACCGCTGAAATTAATGTATTGGAAGTAGTCAATCGTGGCGGTCGAACCGGTGGCGGGAATGATATTGGAAATGTTGTATCCGTAGGTCAGACCCAGACGCGCAAAACTGCGCCGCAGCGGATAGCTCGTGGAAACGGTGAATCCCTTGCTGTTCTGTATATAATTCAACAGATTATTCGGGCCGAGCGCGTTGTAGAAGGGAATCAAGTTGGCTCCAGCCAAAACGGAAGCCTCGCGCGCCTGGTTAAAGTTGAACCGTGAAATGAAGACGGTAAACCCGAGCTGCAGCGGGCGGTCCAGGAAATAAGGCTCCGTGAACCCGAAGTTGGCAGAGGTCAGCCGCGTTCCCGCTTGTCCTGACAAGGAAAGCGTCTCGCCCAAGCCCAGGAAATTGTTGGTCGAATAATTGACTCCCAGGAAACTGCCGGCGATCTCTGAAACACCACCGTTCAACCCGATCGAGTTTTTGCCCCGCTCCTTGACTTTGAGCGTGATATCCACGGTGTCAGTCTGGCGGTTGGACTTGATATCGGCAGCGTCCTCTTTTTTCAGCGGCTCAAAATAGCCGAGCTGATTCAGGCGAAGCAAGCTGACTTCCCACAACCTCTGATTAAAGATGTCCCCTTCGTCGATCAAAATCTCGCGCCGGATGACCTTGTCGCGGGTGGTGGTGTTGCCCGAAAAATCCAGCCGGCGCACGAAGAACTGCTTGCCTTCATCGGCCGTCAGAGTCAGATCGATCTGATCGGAGTTGGGAGGGATATCGAAAGAGGGCTCCGGAACAAAATCGATGTACCCGAACTGGCCATACAAGTCGCGCATATTCTTCAGCCCATCGCGCAGTTTGGATGTGGAAAAGATATCTCCTGGAGCCGTCTTGAATAACGGCTGCATCAGGGTTGCCGGCGTGCGGAATAACTTGACGCCCACGAAATTCACGCTGTGGAGATGATAGAGCCGCCCCTCTTCCACCGGAAGCTTGATATCGGCAACGATTCCGGTATGGTTCGGCTTGAGCAGCGGTAGCCGCCATCCCTCGCCGCCCTTGCGGCGTATGGTCACGGTCTGGTCCAGCGTCTTGGCGGTGAAATAACCTTTATCCTGGTAGGCCTGCCGGATGCGCTCCCTATCCTCTTCGAGCTTGTCCATGTCGTAGGTCCTGGCGAAGAGATTCTCGAGCACGATCGAGTACGGGATGCCGATGGGGTGAGTGTTCTTCATCGCGCGGATCACCTCGCGCTCGGTAAAGGCTTTGTTCCCCTCGATCTGGATGTCGCCCACCTTGACTTTCGCGCCTTCATTCACCTTGAAGGTGATGCTGAGAGAAGACGGCGGAATCTGCTCCACGACCGGGTTCACGGTGGCATACTGGCGGCCGCGTTCCGCCAGCAGCTCCTTCAAGACGACCGCAGCATGCTGCACCTTATTCGGATCGTATTGCGACTCCACAGATAAGCCGACTCGGCGGTCCTTGAACCGGTCGAGGACCTCGGAAACGGTCGCCGATTTGAGGCCATCGTAATTGATCGAGCGCACGATTCGCCGCTCCGTCACCACGAAGCGTGCGATGATTCCGGTGCGGCCGGGCTCGGTTTCGATGCGGATATCGTCAAAACGGCCGGTGTTCCAGAGAATGGTCAAATCGTGCCGGACGGTCTCCTCATTATAGAGATCACCCGGCTTGGAAACGATGAGCGCTTTCAACGTGTCCTGCGGCACGCGGCGTGCTCCGCGGAATTCGACAGCCTCAACGATTTGGCCCCCGGGCTGGGCGGGCGGCGCTTCCGGCGGCTTCGGGGTTTCCAGCCGCGGTTGCCCCGGCTGGGCGGGTGGCGTAGCAGGCGGTGGCGCCGGAGTTGGTGCCGGCGCTGGGGGCTGGGCTGGCGTGGGCGCAGGCGGCGCGGGATTGGCCCCCGGCACGTTCTCGAATGGGTTTTGATTGCGCGGTGGTGGGGGCGTGGTCTGCGGCGCAGGCTGCTGCTGGCCCTGTGCCTGCTGTGCTAACAGGGGGAAAAGGTTTAGCGTGCCGAAAGACACTAGTACCGACGCCAGGCAGATGCGCCTCGGAGACTTCATCAGCACATGCCTTTCCCCTCGGAGCGGTTTGAGAAATATAGAGACACAAGAACGCGTTCCACTCGCTACAGGTCGGTTGCCAATTGATGGCCAAGCACTAAGGCATTATTTTAGCGAATGTTCGAGTGCTCCACCAACGAGCGAGCCGGGCTACACTGTGAACCATCGGCCACAGTTCCGGCGTATAATCAACAAGTTCGCAACCACCATGCGAGTTGGCCTGTTCCTTGGAGGGACGCTCTGGTTCTTTACGGCCCTGCTGCCGATCCGTTGCCGCGCCGCCGATCCGCCCGAGGCCACGCCCCAAGACCTGATCGAAAAAGTGAAGCAGGCGGAGCAATCAGCCGGCTTCCATCCCACCGGCAATTTTGCGCACGCCAACTCGCGAGTCCGGGCCTATTATCGCTGCTACTTTACAGGCCTGCTCGAGTTGCCCGACTCGTATGCCGGGTTGAAGCTGCGGCAGGGTTCGCAGGATGGTTGCTCGCTCGATACCCGGAAATACGATGTCTTTTTCTATCCCATTGAGGTAGTCGCAAGTGGTCATTCGCCCGTCACGCAATCGCTAGCCCAAGCCTCCACCGAGCGGCTGGTAACGGTGGTCTCGCATGAAGATTTTCACGAGCAGATCCGCGATTGGCCGGATGCTATCGCGGAAGCCGCAGCCACTCTGGCCGGCTTTATCACGGGAGGCACGGTCGTCCAAGACCAGGAGGTCCAACCGGAAGCGAAGATTTTTTGGCGGAAAGCTATCATCCTCAATCGCTACTATGATCGGCTTAGTGCTGTTTATAACGCCTTCGATCGTGGGGCTATTTCCAAAAGCTCTGCGCTCGGCCAGAAGCAGAGCTTGTTGAGCGCGTTACAGCAGGAATGCGCCGCGATCCAACCGGAACCACGGTCTTTCAATAAATGCATGCCGGTGGCCAATAATGCGGGTTTGGCTTTCGATCACACCTACACGAAATACTATCCGTTGGTTTATCAGGTTCTGCTGGCGTGCCGGCACGACGTGAGGTGTACGATTGGAGCCCTGCTCCACGCCCCTAAGAAAACGAGCGAGAGCGCTGTCATTCAGTACCTCAAAAGCTTCCATCAAGTGAACTGATCTGCCACCGTTGAGACGCCGGGACGCAGAGAAATGCAAGTGAAGCTTTGCTTTGCGGGCTCCCTTACGCCGCTCGGCCCAGAGGGCACCCTAGTGCTGCCCCAGGTGAGTTCTTGCTTCTTCGAACATCTGCTGGTACCGGCGCGTGCTGTTCTGCATTTCGTTTGGGGGCGAAGTTTTCGGTCGCGAAGCGGGTGTCGAATTCTTTGTGATCGGAATGCGAGTGTGTGTTGATGACAATCCGTACGAGTTTGTCCGAGATCTGGCGGATCGCCGCAGAGCAAGCCTTTCGTGGTGTTGACCTCAAACGAGGTGCGCCGCATCGGTGACCCGCTAAGACGCCGCAGCCTGTACCTGCGGTTCGAGCATCCGACGGTGGAAAGAGAGACAACGATCTTAGAGAAGCGGCCCGTCGGAAGCCATTCCGAACTGCACACCCATTTGGCCGGCTTCGGGCATGCACTACGAGGATACAATCTCGGCTACACCGTCTCGGATCAGACTGTGGCGAACTTCTCATGTCCTTCTTCATTCATCTGGAGAGCCGTCGGGTGAGCTTGGCCGGGATTACGCGGCACCCAGACCAAGCGTGGATGCAAATGGCACGCAACGCGACCGGGGAGGCGTGTGGATTCCTGGATCAGCGGCGCATTGCATGACCGCGACACGAAGTTCTGCTCGCCGTTCCGAGCGATGTTAGTGGCTGGCGCATAAAACCGATTCAACTACCGGCGCGCAGTCCCAACTTGAATTCCTACGCCGAACGCTGGGTTCGATCAGCCAAAGCCGAAGCTTTATCGAAGCTGATCTTGTTCGGAGGAGGGCAGCATATCGCCCGAATTCGATCAGCCGCGTTTCCTTCTCCCCGCTGATTCCGCATCCCCACCGATGGCCTGTTTTTGATTAACTACAAAACCGGCGAAAGTGCGGTTGTTTTATTCCGGCGACGACACCGTGAGAGGCGCAACCATTCTGCCGATTTGGTATGGATCGGCCTCCTGCAACAATGTCCTGACGATCCGGCTGCACCCGCCTGGCCCAAATCCAGACGGCACCTTTTCGATCTTACTAAAGTTCCGCTTAAAGTTCCGCTCCATTGGCTCCTACCTGACCTGCTGACATTGAGCGCTTTGCAATCTGCTGAGAGCCGAAGCTATTCGGGCTATAGACCGAATGCTGTCGGACGACAATCGTGCGTCCACAGTCGCACTGCCAAGTCGTGTTCGCATCCGTGTCTAAAGAAAACACCCATTTTTTCGCACATTCACATATATAAGCGAAGGATGTAAGTTTCTTACGCATACTGCCCTTCTCTTAATTTCGATAATGGTATGGCGGAAGTGGATCTGATTTATGGTGTGAAATTGTCCAGATACTCAGGCGGCTCAATCACCCAGAAAAGGACAACTGAGGTTAATGCGTTTCGTCCGCCGCTGACAGGGGACGCCTCATATATTCGTCAGTAGGTGTTTTTGCGACGAGCATCGAAGATCACCTCGGTATTTGAGCAATTAGGGGGTGACGGTAGCTGCGCGATGATTGCGAATAGGCTAATTTCAATGAAAATGCGGCTACTCATGCGAGAGCAACCGGCCTTGCGACACCGCTCAACACCGCTGGCACCGGTTGACACCCAAAGACCTTTCGGGATATATTTCAGAGCCGAGGGAAGCGTCTGCCCCGGCCGAAGCGCAACTCGCCTCATCACGCGCAGCGTTCCCAACGAGGTCGCCATGAAAGCTCACACTGGGGTCGGGAATGGGCCGCTCTCCCGGCGCCACCTCCTCACGACGCTGGCGGCTGCCGGAGCCGGAACCCTCATGGAAAGAACCAGGCTGGCCGCGCAGACACGCAGTTCCGGCCGCATCGATGTACACCACCATTTCCAGACTCCGTCATTAACGGGCGGACCGGACCGGAACTGGACGCCGGCACGATCGCTGGAACAAATGGACCGGCATGGCATTGCCACGGCCCTGCTGTCTCACCCGGGCGATGGCGGGCTCTTTGACGGCGACGAGAAGGCCCGCGCCCTCGCGCGCAAGGTAAACGAAGTTGGCGCGAAAATCGTCAGCGATAACCCCCGCCGCTTCGGCTTGTTGGCGGTATTGCCGATGCGCGACGTCGAAGGCAGCCTGAAGGAGATCGCATACGCTTTGGATACGTTGAAGGCAGACGGATTTGGAATCACCAGCAATAACGGTGAGAAGTGGCCTGGCGATCCATCATTGTTGCCCATTTTCCAGGAGATGCATCGCCGCAAAGCGATCGTGTTCATTCACCCCTTTGTGAACAAGTGCTGCCAGAATCTGGTTGCGGGCGTGAACGATGCTGTGATCGAGTACGATTTCGACACCACCCGGGCCATCACCAGTCTCCTGTTTAACGGTGTTTTGTCTCAGTGTTCCGACGTGCGGTTCATCGTCAACCATTCCGGAGCCGCGGTGCCGGTTCTGGCCGGGCGCATTAAGGACCGGGTACCTGGCGCTTCCACCACCCTGTTTAGCGGTGGGACCTCGAACCACGAAGGCAAGAACGCCAAGATTCCCAATGGCGTGTATTATGAGTTGCGAAAACTATACTATGAGTGCGCTCATGCGGCATATCCGATGCCCATCGCAGCCGTAACCAAGTTAATACCCACCTCGCAACTTCTGTTCGGAACGGATTATCCGGCGGAGCCCATGGAAAGCACCCTGGATAATCTTCCCAATAACGGGCTGTCGCCTGAGGTTCTTAGAGCCCTCGAGCGCGGCAATGCGGAGCGGCTGTTTCCTCGTTTGAAGGCCTGATCCTGAGTCATAATTATGACGGTTAAGTTTCCGGCTTTAGCAGGTGCGCTTCTACTCAGGGGTACCGAGTCACTTTTGACTCTTGACCTTTGACTTTTGACTTCTTTCTTCCTTCATGCCGTTTGCTGCTGCACCAGCCCGAGTTCCTGAATCATGCGCTCGCGCATGGCGAACTTTTGCACCTTGCCCGTCACCGTCATGGGATATTCCTCGACGAAACGGATGTGACGGGGAATCTTGTAATGGGCAATCTGTCCCTCGCAGAAGGCTTCGACGGCCTCCGCATCGAGCGATTCTCCGCTGCGTACTTTGATCCAGGCGCATAGCTCCTCGCCGAACTTGGGATCGGGCACCCCAAACACTTGGGCGGCCTCGATCTTCGGATGCCGGAAAAGAAACTCTTCGATTTCCCGCGGGTAGATATTCTCGCCTCCGCGAATCACCATATCTTTGATGCGGCCAACGATGTTGCCATAGCCCTCTTCGTCGATCGTCGCCAGATCACCCGTGTGCATCCAACCGGCGGCGTCGATGGCTTTGGCGGTCTGTTCGGGATCCTCCCAATAACCCCGCATGACCAGGTAACCGCGAACCAGCAGTTCCCCGGGCGTGCCGCGCGGCACGACCCGGCCGGATGCATCGACGATCTTGACTTCGGTATGTGGATAGACGCGGCCGATGGTCGAAACGCGGCGCTCCAGTGGATCATGGATAGCGCTCTGGAAGCTCGCCGGGCTGGTTTCCGTCATCCCATACGCGATGGTAATCTCGCGCAGGTGCATCTGGTCCACCGCGCGGCGCATCACTTCAATCGGACATGGTGCCCCGGCCATGATACCCGCGCGCAAGGTGCGCAAATCAAAGCGGGCAAACTCCGGATGCTCCAGTTCGGCGATAAACATGGTGGGCACGCCATGCAACGCGGTGCAGCGCTCAGCCTCCACCGTTTCCAGAACCGCAAGTGGATCGAAGCTTTCACCGGGATACACCATCACAGCCCCGTGCGTTATGCAGGCGAGATTCCCGAGGACCATGCCGAAACAGTGGTACAGAGGCACGGGGATCGACAGCCGGTCGCCCTCGCGCAGGCCCATGATCTCTCCACCGAAAAAGCCGTTGTTCAGGATATTGTGGTGGCTGAGTGTGGCGCCTTTCGGGAGTCCCGTCGTACCGCTGGTGAACTGAATGTTGATCGGGTCGTCAAACTGGAGCTGGTCAGCCAATGCCGCAAGCCGTTCGTACTCGGCTGCCCTGCACTCGCGCGCCACATCCCAGAATGCGAGCATGTCCGGCTGTCGTTCCTGCGCGAGATGAATGACCGTGCGCAGTCCCGGAAGGCGCGGCCAAAGTGTTCGAATCATGCCTAAGTAGTCGCCGCCCTTGAAGCCAGCAGCCGCGATCACCGCCCGGCAGCCGGACTTGCGCAGCGCATATTCGAGCTCCGCCAGCCGGTAAGCCGGATTGATGTTCACCAGAATGAGACCCGCCTTGGCGGTCGCGAATTGGGTCACGACCCACTCCGCATTGTTCGGTGACCAGATTCCGATGCGATCGCCTGGCTCGAGACCCAACGCGAGCAAACCGGCTGCCAAGCCATCCACCCTCTCCTTCAGTTCCTGATAGGTCCAACGGATGCGCTGATGCCGCACCACCAGAGCTTCCCGGCCGCCCCACCGCGCAACAGCCCGATCGAAATGCACTCCGATGGTTTCGCCGATCAGTGGCATGCTGTTCACACCGCTTACGTAACTCGGATTCCCCATACAGCGAAGGATCGTATCACGAACCGAGGGCGCGAAGGGCGGCTCAAATACTGTCTTCAGGAACAGGCGGCGTGATGGTTCAGGGGGCCTTGGCCCTGCCCCAAGCCCGGCGCGGTTCGTATCGCTTCCCGGACAAACCGCCTGGCCCGCGCCACCGCCGCCAACAGTCCGAGGCCGGCCGCCAGTCCCGCTGTAATAGCTGCCGAATATGTGCAGCCGGTACCGTGCGTATGCCGGGTTTGGAGGCGCGGGGCAGTAAATTCGTGCCATTGGGTGCCGTCCAGCAGCACGTCCGTGGGCGGTCCCGCGCGATGCCCGCCCTTGATCAATACGGCTCGGGCGCCTCGAGCGCGCAGGCACTCGGCGGCCCGCCGCACCTCCTCCGGGCCGCGGATCTCGATGCCCGTGAGCGCCTCTGCTTCGGGCACGTTGGGGATGAGCAATCGGGCTCGCGGGATCAATTCGTTGAGCATGGCCTCCAGGGCCGGACCGCCCGCCAGCGGCTGGCCATGTGTGCTCGTCAAAATCGGATCCACCACCAGCGGAAATCGAAAATCGTTTGCGGCGCGCGCCAGCTCCCGCACTATTTCGGCCGAACCCAGCGCGCCGGTCTTGGCCGCGCCCGGTGGGATGTCTTCCAAGACGGCCTGGAGTTGCCCGGCTACGAGTTCCGCCGGCAACACCTCCACACGCGCAACGCCCAGCGTGTTCTGCACCGTCAGCAGTGTGATTACAGCTTCGCCATACACGCCGAACTGATGGAAAGTTTTAAGATCGGCCTGGATTCCGGCGCCGCCGCTGGGATCCGAGCCGGCAATCGTCAACGCTACCGCCATTTTACTTCAGCATACCGCGCGCGCTTCC
>Ga0187846_10001899_pt1 | contig 11660 bp, 12 predicted proteins | sample TC_taG_FD_161473 | JGI IMG/M metagenome (GOLD analysis project Ga0187846, IMG submission 161473) | Biofilm microbial communities from the roof of an iron ore cave, State of Minas Gerais, Brazil - TC_06 Biofilm (v2) | ecosystem: Environmental > Terrestrial > Deep subsurface > Cave > Wall biofilm... | reverse complement strand
GGCGTGGGTGTAAGGAGTCCACAAGCTCATCACCAAAATGTTTGCCCGCGTAATCATCTCAAAAGCTTCTTTGATTATGGGCAGTTGCCGAACACGCTGCACCTGCTCGCTATTGGAAAGAAGCGCGGGGCACGGAAACCAGAGGTGATTGGCTCCATAGGCCTCGGCCAGATCATGCGCGATCAAATTCGCATCTCCGTGGCTGGTGTAAGATTCAACAAAACCGATGGTCGCAACAACCTGCATGTGGGGGAGCACCCTGGTTGGATTCAAATAGCGCACGAGACTGCGCATAAATCTCCTGCCCCCGGAAACAGCCAGAATATCTGAATCGGTAAGCATTTGATCGAGATAGTCGGCAGCTGCACTAGCGATCTCTGTGACAACATCTTCCAGGTGGTCGTTGGCAGCAATCATGTTCATGTTGCGACCCGTTACCAGGATCAAATCTTCCAGGCCGAGTTGTACACGTACTTCCCGGGAGACGTTGCGCAGGAATCCAGTACGCAAATCGGGGACGATAGAAATACGCACAATGCCCCGGTCTTTTGCCTTCTGCAAAGCTTTGCCAACGGTTTGCCTGGAACAATACTCCATTTCTGCGATGCTTTCTTGAGAATGGCCATCCTCATAATACAAATATGCAATTTTACGCAAAAAGCGTTCATCAGTGAGGAGTCTGGCTTCGCTGGTGACCCCCTGCACACCCTCTGGCATATGACCTCTTCTCCTTTCACAAGAATGCTTTTCCGGGTCCGACAAGAGAGAAACAAGATGCAATTGCTTGATCCTTTGCATACAGACTGTTCTTGTCAACTCCCTATTTCATGGGATGCTCCCCCTTGAACAGTACGATACAGCATGTCGTCATAAAAAGCAAGATGTCATCCTGTCAAAATCTTAGAGATTTTTAACAGGCTATCGAATTTTCGCAGCTCGTTAACATTTGCTACATTTTTGTCATTTTCTGCAATTTGTCTTGCATTTAACTATTGTCCTGTTATACTCTAATCAGAGCAATGTGGATGAAGGCCTTTTAGCTAACTAACGCCATGTGCAAGTTTTTTCTCCGAGCGCCGCCTGCAGCGGTGAGAGGAGGGGAAGTGGGGACACCCCACGCCCCGTCAGGGGCGGCCGCCCCTGAACCCTGCTCAGAACAACATGCACATCTGGTTAACTAACAGTAGCAGTAAAGGCACGCAGAGGTTGGTTCGATGGTCATCGTTGTATATTAAGGAATTCACATGAATAGACGTATCCTGTTTACCGTGGAAAAGAACCGTGTCCTCGTGCCGGTTGGCGAGCCTTGTCCTTTTGGCTGCCGCTATTGTTATACCAGAGGGGGGGAAGTGGGGCTCTCACGCGTCAGTGAGGAAGATGTTCTCTCCCGTTTCCGGGAGTTTGCCCGTGAGATTGCTTTCGAGACTATTCAATTTGGCTATGATGGCGATCCGTTTGCCCATCCTGAGCGTGGTATAGCTATGTTGAAACGGTTGGCAACGATGCGCAAGCATGTCAACTTTAGCACTAAAGCATTGCTCACAGGTTCTACTCTCGACGCACTACGTGATATACGTCTTTACATGGATACCGTGGGGACCTCGTTAAGCGCGCTGGTTTCTCTTAGCTGCTGGGATTCCGCTCCAGTTGTGGAGCCTCACACACCATCCCCGTCTGAGCGAATACGAACTGTTGCGAATCTCAAGAGCATCGATATTCCCGTATTCATTGCGGTGCGGCCGGTGTTACCGCACATTGCTGATGGGGAATATGAACAGATTGTAGATGAAGGAATCCGCGCAGGATGCGATGGATTCATTCTGGGACCACTCTATGCCGATGCGCGCGGGCAGTTCGTGCGCTTCATTCCGCCCGCAGTCCTCGAGTCGGTTCCAAGCCGGACAGGCATCGTACCCTGGTCTGCTCATGCACCGACGTGGAAGCGTTACGAAGACCTGGATCGCCTCCAGAGGCTGCTGCTGATGATCGAGCGGAAGGGAGGGCGCATCCTCCTTTCATCGGCTGAAGCGATGGCCCTTGTTTCTCAAAAGGAGAAGGCGGCATGAGTGAGATAGATGCTGCCCAATCGTCACTTGTTTCATGGGTAACAGAAAAATGCGCACAGAACGCCATGGAAGGGTAAAGGTTATGCAGTCGATCCAGACTTCGCCTGGTTTTGAAGAGGAGGAGAAGAGAGCTGAACGTCCCGTGGTCCTGGTGATCGACGACCAGCCAGCTATTCTAGATATGCTTTCCTGGATGCTCTCTTTTCACGGATATCAACCAGTGTGTATCGCCAATGGTCAGCAAGCCCTGGAGTGGATGAAATCCGCTTTACATACTGGACAATACCCTGTGGTTATCCTACTTGACCTGATCATGCCTGGGATGAATGGCGCCAGGTTCTTAGCAAGTCTCCGCGATCATTGGGATGCACCTGTTCCCATTCCACCGATCATTCTTCTCACTGTAGATAAAAGTAATCACGACCACCTGGCATGCAGTGATGTTCTTGTAAAGCCGTTCCATATCAAGGACCTCCGCGAGAGTCTCAAGCAGATTATCGGAAAGGAACCTGTATCATGGTAGTGAGCCAGCATTATGTTGCTACTGGCTATGTTTATGATAAAAAAACGGATAGATTTTTGTTGATTATGCATAAAAAGTCGGGTAAGTGGCTGCCTCCTGGAGGGCATCTTGATAAGGGAGAGGAGCCTCATAAGGGGGCCCTGCGTGAACTATACGAAGAGACCGGTGTTCAAGGTCGAATAATCAATCTGCTTGAAACGCCTGACGTTGGGGCGCCAGCTACTGCTCAACTTCCTTTGCCGTTCTGTGTTTTATACGAGAATATTTCCGCAGAAATAGAAGGTGAAGAACACGCACATATCGATTTCGTGTATATGGTTGAAGTAAATTTTTCTGAAGCACTTCATTTGCGCGGGGAAGAGGTTGTGCTTGCGAAGTGGGTTTCTTCTGAAGATATAGACCACATGGATACCTATGAAAATGTGAAACAGATCTGTCGAGCTATCAGCTCTATCAGTAAAGGCTCCTACTCATACCCAGCCTGACAAAGTGGCCGTGTGTTCCGCTAGATGCTGTTCTCCGAGGAATACATTATACATTTAAATTGCAGGGCGACCGCAAGGGTCGCCCCTACATTTATTTTTGATGGTGGGCGCTTGATGATGTGAGGAGATGATTTCATGCGGATGGCGATTTTTCTACCAGGCGATAGGGATAGTCAGGTAGAAGAAACATGGTTCTCCAGTGTTAGTGTAGTTGTTGTAACAAATGGCTATAGGAGACTTTCCAGATCAGATTGAAAGGAATCCATACGAGAATAGTTCATATGCTCAGCGTTTTAATAGTGATCAAGCGGATTTGATTATGCTATAATCTAGCTGTCTTTTTTCTGGTCTCGTTCTCACCTTTAAAAGGGTCCGTGGGATTGTCTCCCACAACAGTTGAGCGGCACTCTTGTGGGGGTGGACATGCAGAAGAACCCGTCAAGCAGCTCCGACCTGCGGCTGGCGGAGTTGATCGCCGCACTCTCGCTCGCCTCCGACCTGGGTATGGGCCAGCCAATGGAGTACGCGCTCTGCTCGTGCGTGCTGGCCGTGCGCCTGGGCGAAACGCTCGGCTTCAGCGAGAGCGATCTACGCGGGACGTATTACCAGGCCCTGTTACGCTATATCGGCTGCAACGCGGAAACATATATGTGGGCTGCTATAGTGGGGGATGAGCTCGCCTTACGTACGGACCTCGCTGCCCTTTATAATGGGCGCACCTCCGAGGTCCTCGGTCTTATGGCTCGCTCTATCCAGCAAGCGAACGAGGGGGCCTCACCGCTGCACCTTGCCCAAATGGTCGCTCAAGGATTATTGGCCTCGCCGCAGCTCTTCAAGGAAGGGTCTGTTGGACATTGTCAGGTTGCCAGCCGCTTCGCCGCTCGCTTAGGCTTCGACGAGCCCATTCAGCAGGCTCTCCTCCAGTCGTATGAGCGCTGGGATGGGCGAGGACTCCCTGGAGTGTTCCAGGGGGAGCATATCGCCCCTGCGGTTCGCGTTGTGGCTCTGGCTCAAGACGTCATCATCTTTCATCGTCTGGATGGCGTGGAGGCAGCGGTGGCGATGGCACGGGAACGCAAGGGGAAGGCCTACGATCCAAGGATGATCGAGTGTTTCTGCCAACAGGCGACGCACTTACTGGCCGGGTTGGGGGAAGAGCCAACCTGGGAGACGGTGCTCGCGCTGGAGCCAGGATCACGGACCTCCCTCTCAGAGATGCAGTTCGACACGGCCTGCGAGGCCTTTGCCGACTTCGCCGATCTGAAGTCGCCCTATACGCTTGGTCACTCCCGAGGCGTGGCTGAACTCGCCGCAGAGGCGGCACGCCGCTGTGGGCTGCCAGAGGCCGATGTGGTGGCCATCCGATGGGCAGGGTTGCTCCACGATATCGGGCGCGTTGGCGTTTCAACCGGTATCTGGGGGAAGCCAGGACCACTCTCAGAGCGCGAGTGGGAGCGTGTGCGCATGCACCCCTACTATACCGAGCGCGTGCTGGCGCGACCTCCGGCCCTGGCTCGCTTAGGCGCCCTGGCGTCTTTGCATCACGAGCGGCTCGATGGCTCGGGCTACCATCGCGGCGTGCCCGCCAGTATGCTCTCGCCCGCCGCCAGAATCCTGGCCGCTGCCGAGGTCTACCACGCCATGCTCGAGCCACGGCCCCACCGGGAAGCGCGCACTCCCGAGGCGGCTGCCGAGGTGCTGCAACGCGAGGTGCGGGCAGGACGACTCGACAGTGAAGCGGCGAATGGCGTGCTGGCCGCCGCCGGGCACCGCGTGCGCTCGACCCGTCGCGCCCTGGTAGCCGGACTCAGCGAGCGCGAAGTGGAGGTCTTGCGACTGCTGGCACGTGGACACACCAAGAAGCAGATCGGTGAGCAGCTCACGATCTCTCAGAAGACCGTCGATCATCATATCCAACACATCTACACCAAGATTGCTGTCTCCACGCGGGCCGAGGCGACCCTGTTTGCCATGGAGCACGACCTGCTTGCCGACGTGGGGTGAGACTGTTTCCGCTAAATACAACACCAACCTGAAAAGGGTCGGGTTCGACGGCTTTCTGGTTCACGGCCTCCAGAGCCGTGCCGCATAGAACTCGCCGGAGATGCGCACTTCACCTGTTGTCCCCGGCGGCAGCAGCTCGCGGGCGCGTGCCAGCAGCAAGGCTTGGATGCTCACTCCCTGCTCATGTTCCGCCACGTATGTCAACCAGCTTTCTACCGTGTCGAAGTGGTCGACGAACATGAAGCGGGTTTCGCGCTCCAGGACAAACAGCCGGGCGTCCAGAGCCGCCTGCTGGGCAGCAAGCATGACGTGAAACTCCTGGATGCCTCGCGTGTCATCGAGGTGGCCCAGCCGCAGGATCGCACCGCCGACACTCACCTCAACTGCCCGATGGGTGGTGTCCGGGAGCAGGTTGAGCAGCAGACCACGAGGGCGCAGTGCGGCCCAGAGGTGGCGCAAAGCGTTCACGACGCCTTCAAGCGCAATGCATCACAAGGAGTATGAGCACACGACCACATCAAACGCCGCGGGAGGCAACTCCACGCTCGTAATGTCCGCCACCTGGAAGGTGACCGTGTGACGCAACGGCTCTGGCAGGCTGGCGCGTGCCTGCTCGATCGTGGTTGCGTCGGGATCGAGGGCCAGCACCGAGTGCGTGCGGTCGGCGTAACGCCAGGTCAAGCGGCCATCCCCGCAACCCACTTCCAGCACGTCCGTACCGGAGAAGTCAATCAGGTCATGGATCACCCGAGTCTCAGCGTGCTCGGGATCGTGTGTTACTGCCATCGCATGGACTCCCTTCTGCACCGCCTGAAGCGACCACTCCACTAAGTTTTCCCCGCACAGGTTGCACAAGGCAAGCGTGTCTTCCCCATCTGAACGATAGGAGAAAGAGACTTTCGTAGACCAGTATATCACGGTGGCAGCTCCTTAAAAAGGCTCTTGCTTGGGAACACTAGGTGGTGGGGGCAGAATGGTGAGTAGCAGAGTTGGCAGGGTCATCATTATCAAAAACACGAGACAGCAAAATAGGGCGAACGCCCGATGTTGTCGCATCCCTGGTTGAGTAGACTACCACTAGACAAGGTCGTCACGTACTGAGAGCATTGCCTAAAAGGAGGGGTATGCGATGGAGACCACACCAACTGCTTCGTCAAACACCACAAGCGTCCCACGTGTCGATACGCATTTTGCAAAGTTTTCCCAGGCGTGTACTGTATTGCTCACTGGAGTCGCTTTCCTCTTGCAACAGCCTGTAATCGTGCCCATTACCGTTATAGTATTGACACTGGCTGCCCTTGTTCCCAGCGTTAGCCCTTACCGTCTGCTTTATCGTGGCATAATGCTCCCATTGCGCTTGTTACGCCCACGCATTGTAGAGGATGATCCTGCGCCCCATCGTTTCGCGCAAGGAGTCGGCGCAGCATTGCTAATTGCCTCAGCTCTCGTTCTCTTTCTCACGAAAGCCTCGGCTGTTGGTTGGACTTTCGATCTGATTGTCTTTGTATTGTCTGGCATAAATCTGACCGTTGGCTTCTGTGCAGGGTGCTTTGTCTATTATCACCTGGGGCGTTTTGGCCTGATGCCGCGAGTACGTTACGATGGCGGCTTCCACTGGCGAGGAGTGTAATATGCCCAATATCGTAGTGCGCATAGGTGTGCTCATGCTGGTAAGTATACTGGCCTGGTTTTTGGTCCGGTCTGGGCGACGCTTTATCGATAAGCGGCTCAGACGTGCCCTCGCTGCTGTGCCTCTGGAGCAATTTCCAGGTGCTGATACCCACTCTGGCTCGCCTACTGTTTGTATCTTAGCTTTCAGCAGCGCATCCTGCCACCAATGTCACCAGCTACAAACACCTGCTCTGCAGCGTCTACGGGAGATGCGTGGAGCCAATGTTGCTATAGTAGAAGTTGACGCCCCCTGCTCGCCTGAATTAACGCAACGTTACCAAGTGCTTACCGTACCAACGACTGTTGTGCTTGATGCGACTGGTCGCGCACATGCTGTCAACTATGGCTTCACCAGGACCCAGCGCCTTCTCGAACAGGTAGATCAGGCTCAGAAACAGTTTATATGACACCATAGCAAGGAGGTTAATATGGCCACCATTCACAAGTCGATTGACATCAATGCTCCAGCGGAGCGCGTGTTCGAAATGCTCACCGACCCCAGGCGCCTTCCAGAATATGCTCCTGGACTCATCAGCGTCGAGGATATCCGGCAAACAGAGCAACATGTGGGTGACTCCTTCCGCGCGACCTATGCCGTCCTCGGGCTGCACTTCCCAATGACCTTCACTGCCACCGAGTATGAGCACCCCACCAAATTCACCAGGCGCTTCGAAGGGGGCATGAAAGGCACCTGGACCTGGAGGCTCGAGCCCCTCGGGAAGAGTACCCACGTGACAACGGCCATGGAGTATGAGATGGCCGGAGGCATCCTGGGCAAAACCATGGATGCGGTGCTGGTGGAACGGATGAATCAGAAGAACGCCAAGGGGATGCTGGAAAATCTGAAACTGGTCAGTGAGGCGACCCCTTAAGCTCTTTACCCCTGCGTTCGAGAGGTAGAGGCATGCAAAAGGAGGACCATTGTGGAGCAGCAAACCTACATTGTGAGCTTCGATGAGGTCTCACCAGCCGAGGCCAGTCTTTACGCCGATGAACTGAGCAATGCTCTGCTGGATGCGTCAGCCGACATTACTATCCAACGGAGGCGGGACGATGCCCACGCACAGGATTTTGGGACCACCCTCGTGTTGATCCTGGGAACGCCCACGGCAGTAACACTTGCAAAAACGATCGCGACCTTGATCGGCAACTGGCTGGCTCTGCGTAGAGGAACGATTTGTATTGAGACAGAAAAGGGCGAAATCACAAAAATCACCGCCACGAATCTGACAAATGAAGCACAACTCAAAGTACTCGAAATACTGACGAAGAAGTGAGGGCAGGGCTCTATGGCTGGAGAAGATCCGACTCCACAAACAACACTCGTGATCTTGCTCGGGGCAAGCGAGTGGCCGGATTCGCCTGACTTCCCAGGCTCTCAAGCATTCGCCAACACTGCTAGAGACTTCAGAGCGTACCTGCTGAATCCGCAGCAATTTGGACTTCCCGAGGAGAATTTCTTCGATCTCTTCGATACTGAGCACGGTCCGGAGAAGATTGATCAAGCTATTCGTCACTTTCTGGAGCAGCGGACTGCAGCGATGCAGCAGGCCAGAAAGCCGCCAAGGGACCTGCTCTTCTACTTTGTCGGCCATGGTGGATTTTGGGGAAGGCACTCCGAATATTACCTGGCTGTGCGCAGCACTTCGAGTGACAGACCCTATGTTTCCGGTATCCGGATGGAAGCGCTGGCAGCGGCCCTCACGGACAGGGCAAGATACCTGCGCCGTCTCATCATCCTGGATTGTTGTTACGCAGCTGCCGCCTTTACCGCCTTTCAAGCCGAGGGACCTGCACAAGTGGCTGTGCGGCAAGCCGTCGATGTGTTCAAGGAGCAGGTGAAAAGGGTTGGCAAGGGGACCTCGCTGCTGTGTTCTTCGGGGAAAAAGGTGACGTCCCTGCTCACGCCGGACAGGACTTCTACAATGTTTTCGAAAGCTCTGCTCCACGTGCTTGCTAGCAGCGGGAACCCGCATCGATCGGACCAGGCCTATTTATCGCTGCATGACGTGGCTGACCTCATGGAGGAAGCGCTCGACCAGTTGCTGGCTGAGAAAGCGCCACGGCCAGAACTCCATTCGCCCGACCAGGTAGATGGAGATGTGGCAGATGTTCCGTTCTTCCCCAACGTCGCGAAAGCCGTTCCGTATGTACAACTTGGCAACTATCGTTTGGGCCGCCTCCTGGGGCATGGTGGCTTTGCCGATGTCTATCTCGGTGAGCATCTTCACCTGGGCACTCTGGCTGCCATTAAACTGCTCCATACCTCCCTCAGTGGAGATGACCGCGCAAAATTTCTGGCGGAAGCACGTACAATTGGTCAGCTGGAGCATCCCCATATTGTGCGCGTGCTCGATTTTGGCTTTGAGCACGAGACCCCTTTCCTGGTCATGAACTATGCTCCGGGCGGCACCTTGCGTCAGCTCCACCCCAAAGGCACACATCTTCCACCAGCTACGATCGTCTCGTATGTCAAGCAGGTGGCCGAGGCGCTGCAGTATGCTCATGATCACAGAATCGTGCATCGCGATGTCAAGCCCGAGAATATGCTGATGGGGCGGCACAACAACGTGCTGCTCAGCGATTTTGGCATTGCGGTACTTACTCACAGCACCTTTGCGCAAACGCCTCAAGAAGTAGGTGGAACTGCACCTTATATGGCGCCAGAACAGATTCAGGGGAAGCCGTCTGCAGCGAGTGACCAATATGCGCTGGGAGTCGTCGTCTACGAGTGGTTGAGTGGGGAGAGGCCTTTTCAGGGAACGCTGACCGAGATCTATAGCCAGCACTTGTTTGCTCGCCCTCCCTCCTTACATGAGAAGGATGCGACGATCTCATCCGATGTAGAACACGTGGTGTTGACAGCACTTGTCAAAGAACCAGAGCAGCGTTATGCCAGCGTCCAGGCGTTTGCGCGTGCCCTGGAACAAGCCTGCCTTCCCACCCCACCTCCGGTCATAGCACCGCCATCGACCTCCCTCGACGACCAAACAGTTCAAGTAGTCACTCCTTCGCCTCCCTCATCACCGGGACCACCCATCAGTTCCCCAGGTCGCCTTTCGCGACGTGCAGTATTGTTAGGAGGATTAAGCCTGGCAGGCATCGTGGCCGTTGGCGGTGGCCTCACCGGAGTGGCGCTCGCAGCGAAGCCCACAAGGGGAACCCTTCTCCACACCCTCCCGCAGGACGACATTGTGTATGCGGTGGCGTGGTCACCCGACGGAACACATCTTGCCGCAGCCAGCAACGCCCAAGAGGTGCAGGTCTGGGATGCAGCCGGTGGTACCTATATCTTGACCTACAGCGGGCATGCCCCGGGCATCGCCGGTGCGGTGACCTGGTCACCCGATGGCAAATACATCGCCTCCGGAGGCTCAGACGCGACGGTGCAGGTGTGGGAAGCCTTCACCAGGCGCAAAATTATCCCCAGCATTCAGACAGGCCACTCTGGCTTTAATAAAGTAGTGAACGCTGTGGCCTGGTCCCTCAATGGGAAGTATCTTGCTTCTGTTGGCGAAGAGGGGTATGTGAAAGTGTGGGATGCAGTGACTGGGCACCTTATCTATGCCTACAAGGGCCATATCAGCCAATACGGCGGCAACTCGGTGAATGCCGTGGCGTGGTCCCCCGATAGCAGCCGGGTCGCCTCGGCGAGTTCGGATCAAACGGTGCAGGTGTGGGACGCCACCACGGGTCGTCCCATTTACACATATACGGAACACTCTGGTGCTGTGAATGCCGTGTCGTGGTCACCGGATGGCACGCGCCTGGCTTCAGGGGGCGATGACACAACGGTGCAGGTGTGGAGTCCATCGGCAAGCGGGAGCCTGAAATATCGCGAACATAGCGCTTCGGTCCAGGCGGTCACGTGGTCGTCTGATGGGCAGCACCTTGCCTCTGGAAGCGTTGATAAGACGGTGCGGGTCTGGGACCTCTCTCCAAACGGGAACCCCTATGTCTACCGGGGCCACTCTGATGAAGTGTACACGGCAGCGTGGTCGCCCGGCGGTTTTCCTTGGCCCTGGTCACACGAAGGGCAACGCCTGGCTTCGGGGGGGAAGGATACGACGGTAGACCTCTGGCAAGCAGTCTAGTGGAAGTCCTCTCGCTGCTGATACGCGCAAGTTCCATTATCTATCCTCGGGTAACTCGAATAGGTATCCCAAATTCGCAGTTATTCTGGCAGGTGTGCCAGCGACGATTTCACCTCCACGTAACGCGCGATGATGAAGACGAGGTCGGAAAGGCGGTTGAGGTAGACCACAACTTCTTTGTTGGCGATAACGCCATCATGAAGCAATTTCACGGCCATACGTTCGGCCCGTCGGATGATGGTGCGAGCAAGGTCAAGCGCTGCCCCATCGAGCGTATCTCCTGGTATTATAAATTTGTTGGGAATCTCTACTTCGCGTTTGAGCGCCTCCTCCTGCTGCTCCAGGCGGTGTACGTGTTCAGCCGTCACGCGGAAGCCCATCTTTTCGTAGTTTTCAGGTGGAGTTGCCAGCTCTGCCATCAAGAGATAGAGATCTTGCTGGATTTGCAGGATCATGTCTTTGATCTTCTGGTCCTTAGTTGTCGCGCGGGCCAGGCCCAGGGCCGATGTCGCTTCGTCAACGGTTCCAAAGGTATCCGGGCGTGGGTCGTATTTTGGTACGCGCTGCTCACCAATCAGCCCGGTATAGCCGGTATCTCCTGTACCTGTGGTTACCTTTGCCATAATGCTCACGCTTTCTGGTATCTCGAGTTGCTTTAGATCGTGATTTAGCAGGCTTCATTATATTCGACGGTTGTTACCGATGGCAAGGAGTTGGTTACATGATTGTCAGTGAGCAGATCGAGGCTATCTCTATGGAACAGGTCAATTGATTACTTTCCAGATAAGGAGGACACATACTCAGTATGACTCAAAAT
>Ga0187846_10001898_pt1 | contig 11660 bp, 5 predicted proteins | sample TC_taG_FD_161473 | JGI IMG/M metagenome (GOLD analysis project Ga0187846, IMG submission 161473) | Biofilm microbial communities from the roof of an iron ore cave, State of Minas Gerais, Brazil - TC_06 Biofilm (v2) | ecosystem: Environmental > Terrestrial > Deep subsurface > Cave > Wall biofilm ... | reverse complement strand
GCAATGCGAGGTAAAGTTAGAGTTTGGGCAGGCCAAACTTCCCGACTACCCCATCCCGGCGGAGTTTAAGACGCAGAGTGAGTACCTTTACGAACTCTGCTTAAAGGGTGTGCAAGAGCGGTTCGGCGGCATGAGCGAACCAATACAAAAGCAACTTGACTACGAATTCAAAATTATCTCCAAGAAAGGGTTTGTACAGTATATCCTGATCGTGTGGGATTTCGTCAACTTTGCACGCTCGAATGGTATACGCTGCTCCGCACGCGGTTCAGCGGCTGGAAGTCTCGCCGCTTACGTACTGGGCATCACCAATGTGAATCCGCTGCGCTATCAACTGCTTTTTGAGCGCTTCCTCAACTCTGCCCGCACAGAGATGCCCGATATCGATATGGACTTCCCCGATGATCGCCGCGAAGACGTGATCGCCTACGTCGCGCAAAAATACGGGCATGATAAAGTAGCGCAGATGGTCACATTCAACACCCTGGCAGCCAGGGCATCGGTCAAGGATGCAGCGCGTGCCTATGGGCAGCAGGGCTTAGGTGATTATATTACGCGCCTCATCCCCGCTGGCCCTCATGTCAAACTCAAATGGGCGCTGGAAAGCGTCAGAGACCTGGCTGAACTTTATCAGAGGGACGAGCAGGCCAAAAAGCTCATCGACCAGGCTCTCGAATTGGAGGGATCGGTGCGCACAACAGGCATACACGCCGCTGGCGTTGTGATAGCCCATGACCCACTGGATGAAATTGTGCCACTGCAATTGCGCGATACCAAGGACGTGAGCAAGGGACGCGTTACCCAATACGAGCAGAAATACCTGGAGGAACTGGGCCTGCTCAAAATGGATTTCCTGGGTCTCTCAAACCTGACCACGGTGCAAAATACGATCAATTTTATTAAGGAAGCACGAGGCGAACTGATAGACCTGGATAAACTGCCATTGGATGAAACCGGTGATCCTGAGCAAGATAAGAAGAGGCAGAAAGCGTTTGATCTGCTGGCAGCGGGAGAGACGACAGGCGTATTCCAGCTTGAAGGGGGCAAGATGCGCGAGTACATCAAACAATTGCGCCCAACCTGCATCGAAGATGTCACAGCGATGGTTGCGCTCTACCGGCCTGGTCCAATGGACAGCATTCCAGATTTTATCAATGCCAAGCATGGACGCAAAAAAGTCACGTATCTTGATGAGCGCCTGCAGCAATGGCTCGCCGAATCGTATGGCGTCATTGTGTACCAGGACCAGGTATTGCTGATTGCGGTCAACCTTGCAGGCTTCTCCTGGGGAGAGGTGGAGAAGTTCCGCAAGGCAATGGGCAAAAAGATCATGGCAGAGATTATCAAATATAAAGACAAGTTCATCAATGGCTGTATTAAAAATGGCGTGAAGCCTGAAGTTGCCGAACAGCTTTACGAGCTTATCTTGCCTTTCGGCGGCTACGGCTTCAACAAAGCCCATGCTGCGAGTTACGCGGTGGTGGCTTACCATACTGCCTATCTCAAGGCAAACTATACTGCCGAGTTCATGGCCGCCACGATGACTACCGAGGCTTCCGATGCCAGGAAAATCGCCAACGCAATTGCTGAGTGCAAACGCATGGGGGTTGAAGTACTCGGACCTGATGTGAATAAGAGTAACAGGGGCTTCACCGTAGAAAATGGGGCGGTGCGTTTCGGGATGCTGGCGATCAAAGGCATCGGCGAGGGACCGATTGGAGAAATCGTGCGAGCACGGAACGAAAACGGGCCGTTCAAGTCACTGGCGGACTTCTGCACGCACGTCGATCCCAGATTTGTTGGCAAGGGAGCTCTTGAGACGCTGATTAAAGCGGGAGCGATGGATTCGCTGGCAGAAGGCAAACGACACCAATTGCTCGACGCCGTGGAGCGCGCGATGCAATTTGGCAAGATCGAACGTGCCGCTAAAGAACGCGGCATGGTCAGCCTCTTTGGGGAAATGGAACAGATAGACAATGCGTTTGAATTCGCGCTCAACCCGAACGCTGAGGAGATCTCGCGCAAGCAGTTGCTGGGATGGGAGAAGGAACTCATCGGCGTTTACATCTCAAAGCACCCGCTAGCGTATATGAGCGACCTCCTCAAGGAAAAAGTGACGCACAACACCGCTGAAGTTACCGAGGAGCTAGACAGGCAGAAGGTCGTGCTGGGAGGGACGATTACTGAGGCACGCCGCATCACTACGAAGAAGGGCGATACCATGTGCGTTGTCCAGCTCGAGGACATGTATGGCTCTATCAACGTAACGGTCTTTCCAAGAATCTACGAACAGACAGCGGAATCGTGGTTCGAGGATTCGGTAATTATTGTGCATGGTGAGGTGCAGGTGCGCCGGGACGAGCCAGGTATTCTGTGTAACAGCGTCGAGCTACTGAATACGCTTGAGGAAGAGATGGACCGCAAACAATACCAGGTCTCGATCACCCTGCAACTCAGCGGCGCGGACGAAAAATCTATATCTGACGATAAAATGCGTGTACTTGATATGTTCAATTGCATTCATGACCAGCCCGGTCGGGATCATTACGAGATTCTGGTTGCGAACGGCGAATGGCAGGTGCAATTGACGCCTGGCAATAACACGATGCACTATTCCGAGAAGCTCCAGCAAAAACTGCAGGAGATCTTGCAAGGCCAGGGGACGGTCGAGGCAGTGTTGGTTGAACGGTAAAGGGTTCCACTTTTTGCCACCGATCTAATGAGAAGCATACCTGGGCTATTGAGTTCAACACCCTAGAATTCCTCTTCCATCCACATCTTATTCCTGCTAGAATGATTACTATCTCTTAAGTAATTGAAAAACTGTATGGTTTCAAGCATCTCGCTGACCAGATGGGTCAGCAAGTCGGAGCGCGAACAGTTGAGGGGAGTGGGTATGCGACGCTTCATCAAAAGGAGAATCCATGTATGACAACTGGATTGAATAAACCGATCGTTTGCCCAGTCTTGATTGGCCGCTCAAGTGATTTGGCCGCTCTTCATGTACTCATTGACCAGGCGAAGCGAGGTATGGGTCAGGTTGCCCTGGTGAGCGGTGAGGCGGGGATTGGTAAATCGCGTCTGATTGGCGAGGGGAAAACGTACGCTCTTGCACAGGGCTTTGGACTCCTCCAAGGAAATTGCTTTCAAGGAGATACTTCATGTCCGTACGCTCCTCTCCTCGACCTGTTACGAACGCATTTTGCCGGTAAGTCCGAAGCTGAGATTGCTACGGAGTTGGGACCGTTTGTGCGCGAGTTTGCTCAACTCATCCCTGATCTGGTTCATGTACGGCAAGATCCGCCTCCTCTGCCGCCACTTCCCTCGCTTGAACCAGAACAAGAGAAACGTCGCCTCTTTGAGGCACTGACACGCTGGTTCACCGCAATGGGCACCAAACAACCGATCCTGCTAGTCATTGAGGATGTGCATTGGAGCGACGATACTAGCCTGGAATGGCTCCATTACCTGGCAAGGCGCTGTGCCGCTCATCCATTACTGCTCCTGGTGACCTATCGCAGTGAGGAGGTTGGTTCCACTCTCAGCCACTGGTTGACACAGCTTGATCGTGAGCGACTGGCCCAGGAGTTGTTGCTTGTGCGCCTGTCACGCAGTGATCTCGAGACGATGCTGCGCGCCATCTTCGCCCTCCCTCACTCACGGCAGTTAGAGCTTCCAGATCGGCTGTATACGCTCACAGAAGGGAATCCTTTTTTCATCGAGGAAATCCTCAAATCACTGGTCACAGCGGGAGAGATCTTTTACGAAGATGGCACCTGGGATCGCAGGCCGCTCAATGAGCTGCATATCCCACGCAGCCTGCACGATGCATTACAGCAGCGTACGCATGAATTGAGTGAGTCCTCCAGGCAGGTGCTACGCCTGGCAGCAATTGCCGGGCGTCGCTTCGATTTCGCGCTCCTCCAGCAGTTAACGCAATATGATGAACAGCAGGTGCTCACTCTCATGAAAGAGCTAATGGCGGCTCAACTGGTCGTCGAAGAATCAGAGGAGCGGTTTGCTTTTCGTCACGCATTGACGCGCGAGGCTATTTACGTAGAACTGCTGGTGCGCGAACGCAAGAAGCTGCACGGCACCATTGCCGAAACGATGGAGCAGCTCTACGCTACAGCATACGATGCCCACCTGGCAGAGTTGGCCTACCATTTTTACGAAGCCGGTATGTGGGAAAAGGCGCTCTTCTACACGCAGCGCGCGGGAGAAAAAGCTCGAAGTCTCTATTCGTTGTGGGCCGCCATCGAACACTTTACGCGGGCGTTGGATGCCGCCCATCATCTAGGGGTACTACCCTCACCGGCAACCTACCGAGCCCGCGGGCAAGCGTATGAAACGCTGGGCGACTTTGAGCACGCGCGTAGCGATTATGAGCAAGCCCTGGACGTTGCCCGTACTGCTCAGGATGCGATTGCGGAGTGGCAGAGCCTCATCGATCTGGGCGCGCTGTGGGCGGAACGCGACTATACACACACAAGCGCCTATTTGCAGCGTGCCTATGAACACGCGCGGGCGATGGGTCAGCCACCCCTGCTCGCACGCAGTCTGAACCGGGTGGGGAACTGGCATCTCAATGTGGAAGAGCCGTTCGAGGCGCTCCGGTGCCACCAGGAGGCACTGGCCATTTTCCAGCAACTCAACGACTCGCACGGCATTGCTGAGACGCTTGATCTGCTGGGCATGGCGAGTTACCTGGGTGGTGACCTGGTGCAGGGGACGAGGTATTATGAACAGGCGGTCACGCTCTTTCGCCAGTTGGACGATCGGGTTGGCCTCACTTCCAGTCTGGCCTCGCTGACGCTTCGTGGAGCGGTTTCCATCAGCAATACCATGGTTTCAGACGCGACCACTCTCGCTGAGTTGCTGCCCGACGTTGAGATGGCGCTTAAGATCGCCCGCGAAATCGGCCAGCGTCATGGCGAAGCCTATGCGCTCTATCAGTTGGGACTCTGCCTGAGCGCGCAAGGTGAGTACAGGCGCGCATTGGATTCCTTACAACAGAGCCTCTTGATCGCTGAAGAACTTGAGCATCGCCAGTGGATGATCGCCGCACACTGGGCAACTGGAGCGCTCTATCTGGATCTTCTTTCCCCACTCATAGCCCAGCATCATCTGAAGCAAGCTCTGCGACTCTCACATGAGATTAGCTCAAAGCATTGGATCAACACGACCACTGGAAGCCTTGCATCAGCCTGGATTTTGCAAGGTGAGCTTGAGCAGGCAGAAGCTCTCCTCAATACTGAGTTCAGTGGAGATGCTCCCGTTCAGACAATTGGGCAGCGCATGGCCTGGTGCGCGTGGGCAGAGCTTGCGCTTGCCCGAGGCGATCCAGAGCTGGCCCTGCAGATCACCCAGCGCTTGACAGCTTCCGCGGCAAACATCTCCGAGCGGCGGAGCATTCCACGCATCTCGAAATTACGCGGTGAAGCACTGATCTTGCTCAACCAGGCAACAGAAGCAGAAACGGCGCTGCGAAGCGCTCAAGAGATGACGACAGCACAGGGGGCCAGCCCCTTGCTGTGGCGCATTTGCGTGACGCTCGGCACGCTGTATCAAACCCAATCACGAGAGGCAGAAGCAGAACAGGCATTTTCTACCGCCCGCACAATCATCGAGGAACTTGCAGCGAACATACCAAATGGAGAAGTACAGGAACATTTTCTACGCGAGGCAGAAGCTCTTCTGCCACGCATGCGCGTGGCCTCCTCGCCTCGCCGTGCCGCCAAGCAAGCATTTGGAGGGTTGACAGAGCGAGAGCGCGAAGTGGCGGCACTGATTGCGAAAGGGAAATCGAATCGTGAGATAGCCGACCAGCTGGTCGTCAGCTACCGCACTGTCGAGACCCATGTCGGGGCCATCTTATCTAAACTCGCCTTTTCCTCCCGTGCACAAATTGCGGTGTGGGCCGTCGAAATAGGGCTTGTCAAACAGGCCCTATGATCAAAGCTGCGCGGAATCACGTAGAGATCATAGCGATACACCTCGCTTCATCCCTCCCAGTAACACCTTTTCTCTGTGCCCTTACCGCTTTCATCTCCGTAGAGTTTGCCCAAAAACCTCTGTGTTTTTCCTGATGGAATGTGTGCGATTCCTGAGTACACTACTGTCAACGATTGGAATCAAGAAGGATTCCTCCCACTTACCAATCGATACTGTTTTACAGAAGTTGATGCAAGGAGAAACACGATGACAGACAACCTTTCTATGCTGGCCGACAGTACGGCGCTCGCGGATGTGTTTGCGCAACCAGTCTGGCTTGCGGAGCACCTCGACGACCCAGATGTACGCGTGGTCGAGGTGGATGTCAGCCGGGCGGCATATGACCAGGGTCATATCCCAGGGGCCATTCTCTGGAACGCCTACACCGACCTCCATCATGTGCAGGATTACAGTCCATTGGAGCGTAGCGAGTTTGAGGAGCTACTCCGCAGATCTGGCTTTACACCCAATACCACGATCGTCTTTTACGGCTATGGTCCCTACCTTGGGTTCTGGCTGACGAAGGCCTATGGGCACCAGCATGCACTGGTACTCAATGGGACACGGCAAGATTGGTGCGAGGCGCGTTTGCCCTGGACGACGGCTCTCCCTGAGCCGGTGCCGTCAGCCTATACGCTTGAAGCCTCCGAGGTTACCCAGCTCGTGTCGTTGGAGGCGCTGCAAGCAGCTCTGGGGAGCGGGAACACACTCATCCTGGATGTGCGTTCGCAGGCCGAATTCTTTGGGGAGCGCTTCTGGCCATCGGGTGCCACGGCCGGTGCCGGTCGCCCTGGACACATCCCTGGTGCTGTCCATTTGCAGATCGACCTGCTGCATACTGCTGATGGCGCATTCAAGAGCGCGGGAGAGTTGCGGCGGCTCTTCCAGGAGCGCGGTGTGGTACCTGAGCGCAGCGTCGTCACGTACTGCACCATCGGTGCGCGGGCCAGCGAGGCCGCGCTGGTCTTGCGGTACCTGCTAGGCTATCCCGAGGTGCGAGTGTACGACGGCTCCTGGGCCCAGTGGGGCACACAAGCCAAGACCCCCATCGAGACCTGAAGCTCGGTCCGTGTTCTTTCTCCCATCTCCGTATCATGCCTCGTCCTCTTTCGGTGGATGAATACCGCAAAATCTGAGTGGTTTCCGCGATGAAAAAACGGTACTTTACAGGCATACTCCTGGTGGTGGTGAGAGTACAAATTGCCTGTTGGCGTGAAGACTCGCCATGCAGAGTGCCTGGTCACGCCTCACGGTGTAAGAGCAAGAAAGAAAGGAGGTCAATAACAAGATGTGTAGCCTGACCCTCCAACGCATGGGGAGGGTCAACAGTTGAGTTGAAGTATGTAGAGTCCACATGAAGGAGGAACTACTATGACCACACAAGCAACTACAACCTATCAGTTGGAAGGACGCCTGTTAGAGGTGTGTACATGCGGCGTCCTCTGTCCCTGTTGGGTAGGAGCAGACCCGGACGGCGGGACCTGTGATTCCGCCGTCGCCTGGCATGTCGATCACGGCACGATTCAGGGAGTCGATGTCTCAGGTCTGACCTTTGCCATCAGCGTGCATATTCCGGGCAATATCCTGCAGGGGAACTGGAAGGCGCTGGCCTATGTCGATGAAAAAGCGACGCCAGCGCAGCAAGACGCACTCCTGGCAGTGTTTACCGGCAAGCTGGGTGGCCCGATTGCGGACCTGGCCGGCTTAATCGGTGAGGTGGTTGGCGTCGAGCGTGTCCCCATCACCTTTATGGTCGACGGAGGCAAAGGTACCCTGGCTATCGGTCAGACGGTGCATGCGGAGATGGCACCTTTCACCGGACCGACAGGGGAGGCCACCGCGCTGCACGAGAGCATCTTTTCGACCATTCCCGGCTCGCCGGCCTATGTGAGCAAAGCTGAACACTTCCGTTCACTGGTTCCGGCGCTGGGTCATGACGTGAACCTGCAGAACCATAACGCCATTCAGGGCACCTTCCGCTTCGTCGCCTAAAGAAAGGGGAGACCGATGCCTGTGCTGAATTTGACCGACCATGAGCAGGTGGAGAGACAGACCCGGCGCGGGCGTCGGGCTTTGGTGCTGTGGCCCTGGGTCCTGGTCGCCGCCGCCTGGCTGCTCGCCGGGCTGGCGGTGTTCACCAACCAGAGCTACCTGATCAACCATCACTACCTGCTCGAAGAGAGCCATCTGCCGGTGCTGGTGGCCCTGCTGGTGTTCCTGGCGTGCTGGCAGGTCATGACGGTGGGGATGATGCTGCCGTCGAGTATGCCAATGGTCTACATGATCGTACATGCCGGTCGGCAGCAGCGACGTCCCTTCGCCGTACCAGGAGCGTTCCTGGCTGCCTACGCCGTCGTCTGGACGGGGTTCGTGCTCGTGGCGTTTCTGGGCGATACGCGCATACACTGGCTCGTGGATCACTGGCTCTGGCTCGACCTGCACTCCTGGGTGATTGGCGCGGCCACCTTCGCCATCGCGGGTGTGTTCCAATTCACTCCACTGAAGACGCGCTGTCTCAAGCAGTGCCGCAGCCCCTTCAACTTCTTCGTGCGCTACTACCGCCAGGGGATAGGACCAGTCTGGCGCCTGGGCCTGCGACACGGTTTGTTCTGCCTCGGCTGCTGCTGGGCGCTGATGCTGGTCATGTTTGGGATTGGCGTGAACAGCCTGCTGTCGATGGCCCTGCTGACCGGGGTGATGGTCATCGAGAAGACCTATCCCGGCGGCCAGCGCCTCAGTCCACCGATCGGCATCGTCTTGTTGGGCCTTTCAGTGCTGTGGATCTTCCATCCTGCCTGGTTGCTCGGTGGCATTGGTGTGTAAATGATCAAGGCGAAAGCATATGACTGAGATACTCAGACTGATGTGTGTGTTGGCCCACCGGACGGCGAGTCCCTGGGCACTGGCGGTGTACTGGCGAAGTATGCCGCCGAGGGGAGTTGAAGCGTATCTCGTCACAGCGACACGTGGGGAACGCGGTTGGTTAGGGAGCAAAGAGGAGTAGCCAGGAGCAGAGTCACTCGGTAAGATACGCGAAGCAGAATTGCAGGCAGTGGCCAGGGTGCTTGGTATTCACCAGGTCGACTTCCTGATCCAGTATAATCAGCATTTCTGAAGATCAAGCCGGAGTTTGTTGCGACTTTAAATCTCTTCGCTTGTTGATTGCAGTTGATTGCCCTTCCAAATTTGGAGATTCTGCTGTATGCTTTCAAGGACATCTTTCGTATGGGGAGAAAGAAGGCACAAGCAGCGTGAGCTCAGATAAGCAAGAGCCGGCACCTGACCCCAAGGGGCCAAAACGCCAGCCAACATCCGAATTATGGGGGCCGTGGGAATCAGGCAGCGAGGTTGAGCAAAAGCCCAGGATCGTCTCAGGAACGCAATTTAAAAGGCTACGGGCGACTGAGATTCCCGCCGGGCCCGATCCACAATTTACCCCTCGTGAGCATATGTCAGGATCATTACCTTCAGATCCATCGGAGGCGCCTCTCTTTCGCGCTGCCTACCCTCCCTATCCTGGATACCCCGGGTATCAACCTTACGACCAGAGGCCGGGCAACCCGCTTCAGGGCCAGGGCTTTCCACCATATCCCCCATTTGCGGGCTATCCTCCACAAAGGCCGGGCTATCCGCCTTATCCTGGCTATCCTTCGTATCAAGGGTATGTATCCTCTCCGCCAGGTGCTTATGCTCCGCTGGCTCCTCCTCCATATGCCACGTACGATGGCTATCCCGCCTATGGGTATGGCTATCCCTGGCAACCACCGCAGCCAAAACGTGATGGCTATCTGTTTTGGGTGGCGATAAGCTCCCTGATTTGTTCGTGCTTTCTAATACTGGCCGGCCTTAGCTTAATGGCAGTGCTTGCGCTGCTTGCCGTCGCTCCTCCCACAACCTTGAGCAATGGCGAATATTTCGCCGGGATCATGCTGTTCATCGGCTTTACATGCGCGGGAATCGTGGGGGGAGGATTCGGGTTGTATCACAGCATCCGTTCAGCGTTCTTACGAAAACCCTCAGCCGATTTTGGTCTGCCCAGGTTCTGGATTTTCGTCCTGCTGTACGCGGCCGTTATCGGAGTTGCTTACCTGTTGCAGCAACAAGGGCTGGCAGTAGCTTATCCAGTTGTGACAGCAGTGCTAATACTGCTTGCAGCCATCTTTCCCGCGCTCGCGGTGCTGGCGCTTGGTGATCGACGCTTGCACTTTCCCAGGTCGTCTCCCTGGCCCACAAGCTGGCGGCGTTTTACTCTGGCATTAGTAAGCGGAGCTACTCTGAGTATTGGGCTTGCTCTTTTGCTGGAATACATTTCCCAGGTCTTAGTGGTGCAAGGGCAAGCTGTGAACCCTTTACTGTGCATAGACCGGCCCGACGCCCCTAACTGCCAGAATCCTGGCGTGTACAACCTGATTCTCCTGGTAGTGGCAGTTATTGCTCCCGTAGTGGAAGAGGCTGTCAAGCCAATAGGTGTCGTGGTGTTGATCGGGCGGATACGCAGCGCGGCAGAGGCATTTGTGCTCGGCCTGGCGTGCGGTATTGGCTTCAGTCTGATTGAAACAACCAGCTACATCAGTCTTGGTTACCAGGACTGGTTAAGTATCGCGCTCATCCGTACAGGATCAGGCCTGCTGCATGGCTTTGGTGCAGCGATGGTCGCGCTCGGCTGGTACTATCTCACACGCCCAGGGAAGTATCGTTTACTGAAGACTGCGGGGTGCTGGCTCTACGCGCTAGCGCAGCATGCTATCTGGAACGGTTCATGGGGCCTGACGCTTCTTCCTGCGCCGGTTGGCCCGTTCTTCGATAAATTGAATGTAACGATTGGCCCTGTCTCGCTGACATTTTACTATATGATCCTTATTGCTGAAGCAGTCTTTATGCTGGCCTTTTTCATTTACATGACGGGTAGATTGAGAGCGAAGACGACGCCACCAGGGTTGGCTGATAGAGGGAAACCGGTGCCTGCGGGCGAGGCGCAAAGGGCCTTGCCTGCGTAATGTTATACTTCACTTGAACCCATAGCTTTTCAACATGTTTCAATGTAGTTTTAGCTATATCCTGATAATGATTTTTAACATTCAAGGTCGGTCCTGTCATGCTGAGCCTTTCGCGGAGTTTACCCTGAGCGCAGCGAATGGGCTCAGGGTAAACTCCGCGAAGGGTCTATCGCGATGGGCACCGAGATGCTTCCCCTTCGCTGCGCTCAGGGCTTCGGCTCACTCGCTCAGCATGACAGGATCGACTTTGGCCGTTAACATTCATTATCAGAGCAGGCCATTGTTGACAAATTTGATGCAAAGTACGTCTATTCATGTAGGGATATGAAATGTTTATTTTCTAAATCAACAGAAAGCTGATGTATGAGAGAGCAGCACGGCCCAATTATGCAAGAGCAGAGCCTACCCCGCTTTGGTAACTACGAGCTTGTCCGTCGCATCGATGTGGGTGGCATGGGCGAGGTCTATCTCGCACGCCAGCGCAGCGCTTTTGGCCGTGTAGTAGCAATCAAGATTATTCGTTCCGACCTGGTGCATGATACGACGGCCCGCGCGCGTTTCTTGCGAGAAGCCGAAGTAAGCGCACACCTTAAACACGAGCATATTTTGCCGTTATTTGAGTTCGGCGAGGACCAGGGGCGGCTCTTTCTAGTCACTCCCTATATCGAG
>Ga0187846_10001897_pt1 | contig 11675 bp, 7 predicted proteins | sample TC_taG_FD_161473 | JGI IMG/M metagenome (GOLD analysis project Ga0187846, IMG submission 161473) | Biofilm microbial communities from the roof of an iron ore cave, State of Minas Gerais, Brazil - TC_06 Biofilm (v2) | ecosystem: Environmental > Terrestrial > Deep subsurface > Cave > Wall biofilm ... | reverse complement strand
ATCCGCTCGGCCGACGCCTCAAGCCCCACAAACTCGGCCACCTTCGCCAGTCCGCGATGCGGATCAGACTGCAGGTCTTCATAGCGCAGCAACAGGAATCCGGCCTGGCCCTGGCGCGTGCTCAGCCAGCTCTGCACGTGATCCGCCCAGGAGCCGATCCGGCGCCAGTAGACGCCGTCAACCCATCGCGGAATGAATTGTTCGATGGGCGTGCCTTCGCGCACCGAGTGCAGCTTCATTTCAAAGTGGTAGTTCGAGACTGCGACGTCCCGCGGATCGCGCACAATGTACACCACCTTGCGATAGCGCGGATCGAAGCATTCGTGGCTCTTCATGATGCGCGGACGGGGGAGCCGACGCATCACCCAGTCAGCGCTCTTGTACATGTCGGGCACCAGGCGCTCGACGTTCAGGAATGTTACCGGCTCGTGGTGAACAAGGTTGCCGACCAGAAAGCGCGTCCAGGTGTTGCCCGAGCGGGGATACGAAGTCAGCCAGACGTCGTCGTCGAAGATCGTGACTTCGCGCTCCAACGACGTGCGCCGGAACAGCACGTCGCTCACCCGCGACAAATGCCGGAATGCCCGTCGGACCAGCAGCATCTGCAATCCCCCTTACTCTTCGGCGGCTCGCTCCACGCCGCTGCGGCTGCCCTGCAACCATCCGGAAAATCTCCGCCTGCGCGCGCGAACCCTCTTGCGCGCTTCACTTCGTAACGTCCCAACGATTGGATGGCGCGACTTGGTAAACCGGGTACACGGTGCGTCAGGCGCTGCGACATCCAAAGGTTAGTTGGTCGGGGCGCGCGGATTTGAACCGCGGACCCCCTGCGCCCAAGGCAGGTGCGCTACCAGGCTGCGCTACGCCCCGACTCCGTCAACCTCGTTCCGATTATAAATGAGCGAAGCGCGCTATAATTTTTCCCCAGGTATGCAGAACCCGCGCTACGCGCTCGTGGGATACGTCAGGAACTCCGTCGGAGAGTTCGTCAAGAACCTGCGGCGCGAGCTGCATCCCGATTTGCCCCATCTGGCCGCCCATCTGACCATTCTGCCGCCGCGTCCCCTGCAGGGCACCGAGAGCGAGGCGCGCCAGATGCTGGAACGCATCTGCGGCCAGGCCGAGCCGTTTGAGGTCACGCTGGGCGATGTGGAGACGTTCATCCCGGCGACGCCCACCGTCTACATCAAAGTCACCCACGCCTGCGCGCGCATGTGCGAGTTGCACACCCAGCTGAACACGGCAGCGCTGGCCTTCCACGAAGAATGGCCGTACATGCCTCATCTCACCATCGTCAAAATGTCAGCGGAGGCGCCCGCGCGGAGCGCGTTTGCCCTGGCCCAGGAGCGCTGGGCGCGCTATTCCGGCACTCGCCGTATCCTGTTGGATCGCCTGACTTTTGTCCGCGAAGATCGGCGGGACTGCTGGATTGATCTGGCCCCGGTGCCGCTCGGCGGCAGCCTGGTTACCCGCTAGCCGCCGCCGCGTTACCAGACATTACGTTACTCTCGCCACGCCCGCTCCGTCCCAGGTACATCTCCCTTGCGTGCGTTGCGCGGCCCCCTTCAGCGCTGTAGATAAAAGAGCGGGGGCGGTGCGGAAACCCGCCCCGGAAGCGGCTTTTGGCGAGGCCGCGAACGGTCAGCCGGGGGGCAAGGATGCAGATCGGGGTCTATGGTTCGGGTTACCTGGGAACGGTGATTTCGGCCTGCCTGGCAGATTTTGGAACCCCGGTTTCCTGCTGCCATCCTGACCGCTCGCGCATGGTGGAGATGGCGCAGGGCAACATCCCCTTCTACGAGAAGAACCTCAAGGAAATCATCCGGCGCAATGTGCGGGCCGGCCGCCTCGCCTACTCCACCGACATCGAATCGTTCGCCCGCAAGACGCAAGTGATTTTTCTGGCCGAAGACAAAGACGAACACCTGGCCGACGTGATCATGCGCATCGCACGCCTGGCCACCAAGCCTCCGATCCTGACCATCGTCACTCCCGTCCCCGTCGGCACCGCGGCGGCGATCGAGAAAAGCGTGACCGACGCCGGGCTGCACGCCACCATCGTCTCGCAGCCCATGTTTTTCACCGACGGCTGCGCCGTGGAAGACTTCAACTGGCCGGACCGCCTGATCCTGGGATCGAATTCCACCGAAGCTGTGCAGATGCTCAAACAGATCTTTCACCCTCTCGTGATGCGCGGCGTACCGGTCATCGTGACCAACCAGGCGACGGCGGAACTGGTGCGCGAGGCGGCCACCGGATTCGTCGCCACCAAGATCTCGTTCATCAACGAGGTCGCGGCCCTGTGCGAGCGCGTGGGCGCCGATGCCGTGAATCTGGCCCTGGCTCTCGGACTGGACAAGAAGATTGCTCCGCGCTGCCTGCAGCCGGGAGCGGGTATGGGCGGCGTGTTCGCCGAGTCCGACATGGATTCTCTGGCTGAACTGGCGCAGTCGAACGGAGTCTCGCTCAAAGTTCTGAGCGCGGCGCGCGAAGTCAACCGCTCGCTGGCCGAGCGCCTGGTCGAGAAGATCGCTCAGGTTTTGAACTCGGTGAAAGACAAGGAAGTCGGCATCCTCGGGCTGGCGTTCAAGCCCAATACGAATTCGGTGGCGGGATCCTCCTCGGTGCGGCTGGCGGAAACGCTGGTCGCCAGAGGCGCGCACGTGCGGGCTTACGATCCGGTGGCGATTCCGGAAGCGAAGTCGCGCCTGAATGGATCGGTGCGCTACTGCGACTCCGCCTATGCGGTGGCGGAGGGCGCCGACGCACTGGTGGTCGGGACGGGCTGGCCGGAGTTCCGCGCGCTCGACTTCGACCGCATCCGGCATCTGGTCAAGAAACCTGTCATCGTCGACACCAAGAACCTGCTCGATTCGTCCCGTTTGCGCGCCCTCGGTTTTGAGTATGTGGGGGTGGGCCGGGGCTAGCTCAGTGAGCAGTGGTCAGTAACGCGCAGTTCCTTCTGAAACTCCTGCATCGTCTCCGTCCGAAAGCCTGGAACACCTTCTTCGTGGCGCGTCTCGCGGCGCCGGGTTCATTCTGAGTTGCTATAATCGAAAAGTTGCGGTGGGAGTAGCTCAACTGGCAGAGCACCGGACTGTGGCTCCGGTTGTTGCGGGTTCGATTCCCGTCTCCCACCCCAGGTTTTCTGAACCATAGGATTCGCGTCCTGCCCTGCTGCAAGCCATCGGTGCGACGGCGAAATCGCGGCCCCGTAGCTCAACTGGATAGAGCATCAGACTTCGGATCTGAGGGTTGGGGGTTCGACTCCCTCCGGGGTCGCCACACGCGGACTCCAGGTCCCTCGCTGCGCTCGGGATTTCGGCAGCGGGCTCCCAGCTTCGCCTGCGCCGACGCGAACGCCTGGACCCTCCCAACCTACTGCTCGTACGCTCCCAGGTTGATCTGCCCGTTCTGCACCCGCGGATTGCCGTTGAAATCCACTTCTCCCACCACGCCGGTTCCAAGCTCCGTGCCGGCATTGATCGCCGGCGAACCCGCCTGCAGATCGAGGTTGAGCGTCCCCGTCAGGCTCACGAACTTGGGATCGGAAAACGCCGGCGAGTGCTTGTCATTGCCGGTTTTGGTCAGGTAGTTCGTGTAGCCGGTGTAGGTGACGCCCTGATACAGCCACTGCGCGTTCGAGGCGCCGGTCTTCGAGTAGTAGAGGTTGTAGTCGATCAAGGCCGGCGTCGACGGATTCTTCGTGTACCCATTCAGCAGGATTCCCTGCGTGGTCGCGTAGGCAATGTTGTTCTCGAAAACGTTGCTGGAGTCGTGATACTGGATCTGGAACTCCCCGCTGCCGGTTTTCTTGGTGTCGTTGCCGTACATGGTGTTGTTGACCACGGTGCAATTCTGCGTGCCGCCCACGCCGGAAGCGTAGCCGCCGATCGAGATGCCGTTCGAGTTGTCGGAATAGATCACGTTGTTGCGCGCGATGACGTAGCTGGTGTAGTGGTTCTTGTGCTCGCTGGCCAGCTCGATGCCGAGATCGACGTTGTGAATCAGGTTCTGCTCGATGACGATCTGCGTCCCGCCGTCGACGTAGATTCCGTCGGCCGCGTACTGCGCGCCGTAGGCTGGATTGCCGAACGACGTGATGTTGTACACCGTATTGCCGCGAATCTCTCCCATGCGCGCCTGGTCGTAGATGCCGGTCGAGACGCCCTCAAAGCCGATGGCGCCGATGGCGATGTTGTTGTTGTCGTGCACCCGGTTGTGGTTGATGGCGAAGTTGGTCACGTTTCCGTCAACCGACATCGTCTCGCTGCAGCCCAGCGTGTTGTGATCGATTTCATTGCCGCTGACCGCCAGCTGGTCGATTGACGCCGGAGCCTGCGTGCCGTAGACCGTCATGCCGAAGGCGTTGGCGGCGCATCCTTTCGCCGTGGTGGCGATGTTGTGAATGTGGTTGTTGATGATCTGCACGTTGCTGCCCGCCCCGAAAATGTAGACGCCGATGGGCACGTTGGCGGTGGAAGACGTCTTAAAGTTGCGGACTTCAAATCCGGTGATCACCAGATAGCTCTGATTCTCGACGGTGAACAGCCCCCACTGGCCGTTAGGGACGCCAAGCCCTGTGCCGTCGACCGTCGCCAGTTCTCCCGGGTAGCTGGAGAACGTGGTGTAGCCCGCCGCGGCTGAACCGGAGACGGGGATGGTCACGACCTCGTTGTAAACGCCGGCCCGGGCGTAGACCGTATCGCCCGCATGCACCGAGTTCGCCGCGTGCTGAATCGTGCGCCAGGGCGCGGTAAAGCTGCCCGAGTTCGAGTCGCTGCCCGTGGTCGAAACATAGAACGTGCTGCCGGTGGCCGTCTGCGTCACCATGGTGAGCGTGGCCGTCGCCGAAACCGTGGGCACGGCTTGCGAGACCGCGGTCACGTTGACGATCGCGGGGACGGGAACCGAAGAGGGCGCGGTGAAGAATCCGGTCGCGGAAACCGTTCCGACAGTCGAGTTGCCGCCGATGATGCCGTCGACTTGCCAGGTCACTTTGGTGTTGCCCGTGCCGGTGACAACCGCGGTGAACTGCGCCGTCTGGTTCACCAGAACCGGCGCATAGGAGGGAGTGATCGTGACGGTCACGGTCTGCGCCAGCGAGGCTGGGGCGAGCAGCGCGACGGCGAGAAGGGCGACAACGGCGGCAAGGCAGGCGGCCGAGGACTTCATGACAGTTCTCCTTTGGAAAATCAGGATATCAGGGGCCCTTCTATACATTCGTAAGTAAACGAAAGATATAGAAACTAAACGACAGCATCATACATAAGAATTCAAAAGTGTCAAGCGAAAATTTTTTGGCGCTGTCTTTGCCCCGGTTCCGGGCATACAGTCGCGTAATCGATTGTGCGATCGGTCTGCTTTTCGTATCAGAACGTTACGCGCACGCCCAGCTGCGCCGCGAAAGGGATCCCTACCGTGGTTCCCGGACCAAAAAAATCCCCCAGGGCTCCCGCGGGGACCAGCAATTGCCGCAGGCGCGTGATCGGTGTGAACGTCGTACAAGACGGAGGATTGCTGCAGATCGCAGTCGCATTGCTCAGATCGTTCACCGGATTCGGCAAGGCGGCGATGTTGGTCACATAATTGGCGCCGGGGTTGTTGCGATTGAAAAGATTGAAGAATTCGGCGACGGGCCGCACTTCCACCCGATCCCCGAGCTTGAGGGGACGGCTCACGCGCAGATCGAGCTGGAAAAACGGAGTTCCCCGCGCCTGATCCAGCGATGTCTTTACGCCATTCACCACGGCGCGATCTCCGACGGGAGTGGTCAACGTGAACGGCCGCGCACTCTCCGCCTGCGCCATCGTGGTCAACTCCAAACCTCCGGGGACCTGAAACGTGCCCGCGAGCACGAAGCGATGTCGCACGTCTTCGCCGGAAGGGCCGTAGTCGCCGGGCCCGAAGGCATGCAGCGGGTCGCAAACACCGTTCACGTAGTCGAAGAGTTCGCCCAGCAGGCATCCCCAGGTCTGTGCCTTGGCCAGTGTGTAGTGGGAGATCACGTTGAAGCGGCGGTCGACATTGCCCTGCAGCACCAGCATGAGCGCGTTGTAGCTGGAGCGGTTGTCGGACTTGAACAGATTCAGATGAGGAACGACTGCGGCCTGATCGGCAGCGTAATTCGGGTCGGACGTTGGAATCAGCGGCGTGAACAAGTTCATGCCGCCCGTGAACGAGTAAGCGCGGTAGGCGTGATCGCCCTGCTCGTGGGTGAAGTCCGCGCTGAACGTCCAATTCGGGCTGAACGCGTGCTGGGCGCCTCCGGTGATGTGGATCGCATACGGAGTCCGGTAGCCGCCGTCGATCAGGTTTCCCGTTCCGCCGGCCGAATCGCCGGGTATGCATCCCGGATCGCCCGGTACGGCGCACGGTCCCGGCGGCGTATTGACCGCCCGGAAGGCCGTCACCCATCCGTTCTGCGCGAGGTCGTTGTAGAACAGGCCAAACCCGGCGCGGATCACGGTTTTTCCGCTGTCGCCGGGGGCGTAAGCGAGGCCCAGCCGCGGCGCAAACTGCTTGCGGTAGTCGTGGGGTGCGCCGGCGCTCAGCGGAATCTCGAGCGCACGCAGAGTCAGGAAGGCCGGATTCCCCGCCTGCGCGCGGCCGGATGCGCTGAACAGGCCAAACGTGGTCTGGTAGCGGAGTCCGGCGTTCAGCGTGAGGTGGCGGGTGAGGCGCCACGCATCCTGAGCATAGAGCGCAAGCCGCTGAATGTTCTGCGAGAAGCTGCCGTTCCCGGCCGGCGTAAACGTGCACGAGATGCCCGAGTTCGGATTGACCGCCGCCGCACACTGCGGGCTGAAGTAAAACTGCGACGGATTCGCCGCATAGAAGTCCGGGTTGCCGGGATAGACGATGAAAGTTTCCGCCGACGAAGCCAGCGCCCCGCTCAACACCGGCTCGTGAATGAAGTTTACGCCGAACTTGAAGGCGTGGTCGCCGGTGGTATGGCTGACGTCGTAGCGGAACTGATACTTCTCCTGGCTGCGCTCCTGCGGAAACGCGGTAATCGGCGTATTGAACTGGTTGTCGCCGAAAGTCTCGAAGCCAGAGATGGTCTGCGAAGTCGCGCTGAAGGGGAATGCCAGCGCGAAGCCCAGATTCGCGTTGCGCGTCTGGGTCAGGTGCAATCCGCTGGCGTCGAAAACGAACGTGCCCAGCCACGTGGGACTGAACGCATACGAATTGCTCATCACCGAATTCAAATAGTTATTGTGGGTGAGCAGGCCGGTGGAGGGCAGCGTGCCTTGCGCGACCAGATTGTTGTGCGTGGTGTAGTTGTCAATCGAGCCGCGCCAGAACCACTGCGATTTCGAAGACTGCGACCAGTCGACGCGCAGCGACCCCAGATAGTCGCGGAAGGGAACGGGAATGCTGGCCGGAACCGCGATGGAAGTCACTCCCTCGATCAATCCCTGCGAGGCCAGCGACGCCAGCGCCGAGAACTGCGCCTGGCTGGCCGGGCTGTAAGCGATGCTGGCGTTCTCGCGCACGTATTCGAACGATGAAAAGAGCCAGATTCTGTCTTGCCGGACCGGGCCGCCGAGCGTGGCGATGTAGTTCTGTCGCGAAAATGGTTGCTTCGGGTTCGGAGAGGGGTTTTCGATGGGAAAGCGGGCGTTGAGCGCGGCCGCGCGCTCGTAGAAGCCGGCGTCGCCATGCCAGTCGTTGCTTCCGCGCCGGGTGGTGATGACGACCGACCCCGCAGTCGTGCCGCCGGTGTCGGCATCCTCCTGGGCGGTGCGCACGGCGAACTCCTGAATGGCATCGGGCGAGAAATTTTGCAGGAAGCCGCCGATGAAGTCGTCGGAGTTGTCGCCGCCATCGACCGAGAGATCGTTGTTCAGGCCGGAACTGCCGCCGGTGGAGACCGCAGTAATCCTTGCCTTGGTCGGATCGGAGGGCTCGACCGGTTCGGTGCCGGGCGCAAGATACGCGATATTGGCGAAGCTGCGCGCGGCCAGCGGCAGGGTCCGCAGGTCCCGGCCGGTGATCACTCCCTGATGCACCACGCTGACCAGATCGATGGTTTGCGTCGTGATCGAGGGATTCTCCCCCTGAACCCTGACGGTTTCGGGCGCGGTCGACGGCCGCAAAGTGACCGCCACACCACGTACGGAACTGACTCCCACCGAGACGTCGGCCTGCGCCGGGGCAAAACCAGCCGCGCTGACCGTCAAGCGATAAGCCCCGGGGGGAAGGTCGTCGACGCGAAACTCTCCCTGATCTTCGGTGATGGCTTCGCGGCGCAGAGAAGAACCGGGCGACTCGACCACGATTCTCGCCGAAGGGATGCGCGCCCCGCTGGGGTCCTGCACGGCGCCGCGCAGCGAGCCGCGGGGATTCTGCCCGAACAGGAGCGCGGTGAGCCAGCCCGCGCACACAATTCCTGCGACAACCTTCTTTGTAAGAAAAGGCCGTATCAAAAGCTTCTCCACAACGGGTGCATCAGTCCGACCAGCGTGTCGGCTTGCGGTTCCAGCGATGTTTCTTCAACTCGGCCAGCAGAGCCGAGTCGAGCGCGCCCGCATCGCTGACCGCGATGTTCGCGCGCACGTGATTTGCCTTGCGCATGCCCACGATCTGCGTGCTCACCGCGGGATGCGACAGCACGAAACGCAGCGCCATCTCCGGCAGCGTCATTCCTGAGGGGACAGTCTTCTTCAGCCGCTCCACCCGCTCCACCGTGGCGGGCAGATTCTCCGGGCCGAAGTAGAGAGTGCGCCAGTCATCTTTCGGGAAGCGGGTCTGGAGCGTGAGCTTGCCCCCGAGGCTGCCCTCGTCGAGCGGTACCCGCGCGATCACGCCGATGTTGAGTTCCTGGCAAATGGGAAAAAGCTCGTCCTCGGGAGACTGATCGAAGATGTTGTAGATCACCTGCACCACGTCGACCAGGCCGGTGCGCAGGGCCTTGATGCCGTTGGCCGGCTCCCAGCGGTTCAGGCTCAGGCCGAAGTAGCGAATCCAGCCGTCGCCTTTCAGCTTCTCCACCGTCGAGCGGAATTCCGGCAGGTCGGTCCAGCTGTCGTCCCAGACGTGGAATTGCAGCACGTCGATCGTGTCCACGCGCAATTGCTTGCGGATCAGGTCGGCATACTTGAACACGTGCTCGGACGAGAAAACGTCGCGGTATTTATATTCCGGGATGGCGGGCCAGCGGTCGTTGGCCGGCGGGATTTTCGACGCGGCGTAGAGGCGCTTCTTCTTGTTTCGCGCCATCGTCTCGCCCAGCAGGCCGTCGCTTTTGCCCTCGCCGTAGGCCCAGGCGGTGTCGAAAAAGTTGCAGCCCAGGTCGACGGCGAGCTGCATCGATTCGCGCGACTCCCGGTCGTCGGATCCGGTCCACCCGCTCACGCCCCAAAGTCCATGGGCAACGTCGCTCACGTCGAAACCCGTGCGGCCCAGCTTGCGGTATTTCATGGAATCATCCTCTTCGTGGTCACAGCCTGAGTGAATCATCCTAACAGTTTGCGCGTTTTTGCCAGAAGGCCGGGGCTGGGCTGCAGCCGGAAAGCCCGCCCAGAGGCCGGTTTCCGCTTCTGCTTTTTCGATGACAGCCATCGAAATTTTGCCGCCGCGGCCATCGCGGAACAATGTTTCAATAGGTTCAGGCAGTCAATTTATCGAGGAGCATCGCCATGAAATCCGAACATCTTTTTCCCCATGAGCCTCACAAGCGCGAGCCGGAGTTTGAAGCCCCCGGTTCCCGCCTGCTCGACGAGAAAATTTCCGACGAGTCCAGCTTCGAGGGCAAGGCCGACGATGCCTTCGCGCCCGCGGGCTTGAACAATCCCTTCTGGAACTGACCTGCCGGGTGCTCGCCGCCGGCGAAGGCCTGCGGGGCGAGCGCACCATCCTGCTCCCACGTTTGAATCTTCTCATTGCTCCGCCGGTGCATGCACTTTCGTGCGGGGCTGGTGATCTTGCGAACCCCGCCGCCGGCTGCGAACATCCCAGCGGGGCGGTGTCATGAAGATCCTTCTGGTCGAAGATTCAGTCATTGAGCGACACAAGGTCGGCAGCTACCTCACCGAGTGGGGACTGGAGCACGTCGCGGTAGGCAGCGGCAATGAGGCCGTGAAGCTGCTGGAGGCGCCCGACCCGCCCACGCTGGTTCTGCTCGACTGGCTGCTGCCCGGGCTCGATGGCATCGACGTTTGCCGCCGCATCCGCAAACGCGGCTCGGATGGAACCTACATCTACACCGTAATGCTCACGGCCAAGAATAAGAAGCAGGACTTGCTGCTGGCCATGGAAGCCGGCGCCGACGACTATCTGGCCAAGCCGGTCGATCCCTCCGAATTGCGCGCGCGCATCCTGGCCGGAAAGAGAATCGTCGAATTGCAACAGAGCCTGCAATTCGCCGCTACCCACGATTTCCTGACCCGACTGCTGAATCGCTCCGAGATTCTCGCCGTGCTGCAACGGGAATTTTCGCGCAGCGAGCGCGAAGGCAAGGCCGCCACTGTGATTCTGGCCGACATCGATCACTTCAAGAGGGTCAACGACACGCTCGGCCACGCCGCCGGCGACGAAGTCCTCAAAGAAGTAAGCCGCAGGCTGAAATCGGATTTGCGGCCTTATGACGTCGTGGGGCGCTACGGCGGCGAAGAGTTCCTGCTGATTCTTCCCGGCTGCGACCTCACCGTGGGTGTCCGGCGCGCCGACGAGATCCGCAATCTGGTGGGCAAGGACCCCATGGTCACGCCCTGCGGAAACGCATCGGCGACCATCAGCATGGGCGTCACGGTGACCTCGCTCAGTCCGCAGCGCTCGGTCGCGGAGATTCTCCATCAGGCCGACGCTGCCATGTACGCGGCCAAGCAGAATGGAAGAAACCGCGTAGAGGCCTTTTCCGCCGGGACTCCGTTCCCGGGCACAGCTAGCGCAAAATCGGCAGGCACAGGCAAGGCTTGAGCGCGAAATCGAGCGCCGACATCTTTTCCAGCGCGGGATGCAACTGCGCGTCGCGGCACGGCTCCAGCGTGATCACAAACGGAAGTGCGCTCTTGTCAAAGCCCGGCTTCTGCAGCAAGGCGTCGATATTCAACTGATGCGCCGATAGAATTTCCGCCAGGCGCGCCACGATTCCCGGCCGGTCCCGCACCAGAAATCGCAAATACCACGGAGTCTCGAAGTCCGGGCTCACTTTCGGCGTGCGAAAACGCTGTGGCCAGTGCGAACGCGCTCCGGCCGAAAGACTCTCCGCCACAAACATCAGGTCGGAAACCACCGCGACTGCCGTCGGATCGCCGCCCGCGCCCGCTCCCAGAAACGCCATGTCGCCGCCCAGCTCACCGGAAGTCAACACCAGGTTCAGGTTTCGCTGCACGCGCCCGAACGGTGAAGAAGCCGGGACCAGGCTCGGCCCGACCTCGGCCAACAACGTGCCTTCCTTCAGATCGGCCCGCGAAATCTGGCGGATCGTGCAGCCGAGTTCGGCGGCGTAATCGAAGTCGAGCGCGTCGATGCCGCGAATCGTGCGGGCGCGAATGTCTTCCGGGGCCACGCGCGTTTCCAGGCCCGCCAGCGCGAGGATGGCCAGCTTGGCGCGGGCGTCCCCGCCATCGAGGTCTTCCGAGGCGTCGGCCTCGGCGTAGCCGCGCGCCTGCGCTTCCTCAAGCGCTTCGCTGAAGGGAATCCGCGCGCTTTCGATGCGGCTGAGAATG
>Ga0187846_10001896_pt1 | contig 11678 bp, 10 predicted proteins | sample TC_taG_FD_161473 | JGI IMG/M metagenome (GOLD analysis project Ga0187846, IMG submission 161473) | Biofilm microbial communities from the roof of an iron ore cave, State of Minas Gerais, Brazil - TC_06 Biofilm (v2) | ecosystem: Environmental > Terrestrial > Deep subsurface > Cave > Wall biofilm... | reverse complement strand
GAACGGCGTCCATTTTTCTAACTCCGCGCGATAATCAGCGTGTGCCCTGTTTGAAAGCCTAGAACGGCCATAATAGCACTGATCGCATTGACGCTGTGCTCAACCGCAGGCTCGATGTTCCCCGTGTCCGGGTTGAGCATAGGCTGACAATTGGTCCCGGGGGCAATGCAACCCTTGAGCTGCGAAGCCCAGTTAGCCGAGTGCAGCTCGCAGTAATTGCGGTAACCGGCGGCGATCTGATCTGCGGTCAATTCGTCGCATCCCATAATCTTAAGATCAGGATTACGTAGGCAATACGTTTGCCCGTGGGTCGGGCTGACATAGGGAATCATATCGAACGTGCCAGCGGGCACGCAGCTCGTGTCGGGATGGTTATCGTTCCACGGCTGCTCGACCGTGTAATACATGGTCGAATCGACCCAAAGCGCGCCCGTCGTAGCGACCGGGCCGCTGACTGTCGTAAGGGTCAAGTTCACTTTTTGAGGGCTCGACGTGCCGCTAGATGGTAGGCCGCGCCACAAATGGCCGCAGCGATGCCGGCAATATACAGACACCATTGAAGCGTAAGTGTGATCTCAACGGTATGAGCGGCCAGCCACGCGCCGCCCGCGATAATCCAACCGCCATTCGCTAGGGTCGTCTTACTCATCTTTACGCCAGAAAGTGCCATGCGGCCACACACGCACCGAGCAACGCCACAATCGCGGCGAGTTCGCCCTTGTGCGCCTTGAGATAGGGAACGATGCCGCCCGCGGCTTTGACCGCAGCAACCTCGGCTGAGACTTTGGCCTCTACGGCCGCTACAGGGGCTGCTGAGCCTGCCATAGCCTCGACCTGTGCCACGCGAGCCTGAGCATCGGCTAGAGCCTTGTGAGCCTCTGTAGCGACCCGAGCGCCGGCTGCGCGGGCATCGACGAGCGCCTGTGCGATGGCGTTAGCTGAGCGAGTCTCGGCGGCCGACAGCTCAGCCCGGACATTCGCGACGAACGTCGAGACGTGCTGCTCGATGTTGGCGAGTGCACTGACGGAGGCCGGTTTGGCCGGGGCAGGAGCGGCGGCCTGTGGGGCCGGGGTTACGGCGGCCGGCGGAACGATGGCCGCTCCGGCGTCTGCGCTGATTCTGTCCTGAGTTGTCATAATCTTAACTCCCGTAAGCGAGCCAGTAAACGACATCGCCGGCCTGACCGCACGATATCGACATGCTGGCCGCAGCGATGCTGACAACTCGCACTGTGCCGTTATTAGGCGACGAGGTCAACTGCGAGCCATAGCACGCGGTCGGAAACGGTATTGGAAACGTGACAGTAAACGGCGTATTGCCCGAGGGCGCGGGTCCCGTGACTCCCCATTGCAGAATCAAACCGCTCGCGAACTTTTGATAGCCTGTCGGGCCGAGTGACTGCCCGGCAGCCGTGAGTGCGGCCTGCACAAAGGCGGTCGTAGCGATCCGCGTCGAATTGTTGCCGGTCGGCGGCGTCGGCGCCGTGGGCAGGCCCGAAAATGCAGGCGACACGAGCGGTGCATAGGTCGCGAGGTCGGCGGCGATCTCCGCGACCACAAAGGCGGTCGAAGCGATCTGCGTCGTGTTCGTGTGCACGGCCGGCGTCGGGGTCGTAGGAATGCCCGTCAGATGCGGTGAATTGATGGGCGCAAGGCCCGCCGTCGAGATTGAGTTCGCGTAGACATTGCCCGCGCCGTCGTTAAATATCGTCGTCGCACTTGCGTAGCCGGTCTGCGGAATGAGCACACCAGACACGGAACCGATGGCCGTAATGGTGTAAGCGTTCGTGGTGTTGTTGATGACAACCCACTGCATGAGGATGTCGGGGAATTCGATCTGAATATTCCCCGTGAGCGCGCCTTCGAGAATAATGAACGTTTTCTCGAACTGCGTCGGCGTCAGTGCGACGTTAGCATTTGTCAGACCTGAGATAATCGAATGTCCATGCTGGAACGCCGGGACCCAGTTGACGGGTGTAGCGCCTTCCGGATCGGACACGTTGCCGTCGGCTTTGTTGAGCCAGAATCCCCACCCGTCAGCGCTCAGTAGAACGGCACCTTTCTTGTAACCGCTGATCGCGGCCGCATACGTGGAGTCGTAAGGGAACACGTTCCCTGAGCAATAGAACGCGTCCGTGCCCGACATCATGTACAAGATGCCGTTCATATCCTGTCCGAACGGTGGGATGCCGCCAGACGACAGTTCGGTCATGGTCAGCGGCGGGAACCCGTCGGTGAATGACGCGGCGCCGTTCGTGATGCCGATCTGCGACGGCACAGGGATCGGGTTCGTGATGTACGAACCGCCTGCGCTCGTGCCGAACGCTTCCTGTAGTTTGGTAGGGACCGGGACGGGCATAAATTACACTCGCGGCTGAGTTGACATCATACGCTACGGGCTTGTGATGGTAAACGACACGCCCGGCGGAATCGGGAATGCGCCGGATTGTTGCAGGATCGCCAGCTCGACCGGCGTCGGATCAAAGTCTGCGAACACAATAACCATGGTCATGTTGAGACCATTTGTGACGTAAACATTGCCGCGGCCCGCGAATAGATTCTGGAGTAATTGATTGAGCGCCGGCACCGTGGTCGCAACGATGTTTGCGAGTGCCTTGACGAAAATCAACCGCCGGTAGGCGACGTCGGGCAGGATGTACGTCTGCGTGGCTCCGGGGCCGAGGTTCCAGATGCCCATGCCGCCCGCGGGATCGCCGGGCGCGCCACCGAACGGCTCGACATCCCACCCGGGACCGGGACCGACATGGCTGCCATCCTGAAAACCGACGTCCCTGTCGCTGTTCGGGATGTGGAGCAGTCGAGACACGTTTACTATCTTGCCCCACACATCGAGACCGAAGCCCTGCGCCGTGTCGACATTCCATACGAAGTCGTAGAATGCCTGCACATTGGCGCCCGGGTTCACGTAGGCGTCCATGTTCTCGACGAGCTGCAATAGCACGGGACTATTCTCGTACTGCGATATAACGGTTTCCTCCCACGTAAAGTCGGACTGCACGAGCGTGTAAGGCGGCGTTGCGTTCGCACCGAGCGACAGCGAGAAACTGACGATGGAGCCCTGCGCGACGTGGATGCCGCCCTCGGGGCTCTGATAGCCGACGAGGCCGGCGGACACGACGGGATTGATGCGCGAATCGATGGTCCCGACAATCAAGCCTTCATGCAGAATCGCGGCGATTGCGTCCGCCTCATCGAGCCCGATGATGTCGGGCACAATGGCGCCGCCCGGGCCGGTCGATAGCGTAACGCTGACTGCGGAGCCCGTAGCAACGATGGAGCCCGCGAGTGGGAGCTGCGCGTCGATGTTGCCCGCGATGACGAGCGCATCAGTCTGATATGAAAACGTCGGGTCGAGCACAAGCCCAACCGCAGCGAGCGCGATTGTGGCCGCGGCCGGCGACAGGTTGTAAAGATTCGGAACCGTCTCGCCCGGATTCCATGTGATATTGACCGCCGTAAATGGTGCGACCACAGTGCCGCCGACGGGGCTCTGCGCGTAGATCAAGCCGGGCGACCCGCCCGAGCCAGTCGATATGGTGCCGACGGTCAGCGAATCCGCGATGAGCAGCGCCTCGCCGGCCGCGAGCGTGAGACCCGTAAGATCGGGCACCGTGACATTACAGGCGATTGCAGGATATTCCGCGACCGGCGGCGCGAAGTTGGCCGTGTAGCGCGCGAGACCGCTTGTGACACGCCAATCCTGCAGGAAACCAGTGCCACTACTGCCGCCGCCGCCGGGCTGTGGACCGAAGCCGATGACGGCCCCCGGCGTGAGTGCCGGTACTAACGCGTCATTCCACAATGGCGGACTGCCGCCCTGATTGACGCCATTGATGTACAGGTAGCCATGATCGGCATAGCGCACAATGGCGATGTGGTTCCACTGATCCGGCGCGAGATTGCCCGGCGAACCGCCAATGCCCGTCCACGGGATGCCGTTCGCTTGTACGGCGAAACCATAGGTGTTCGATCCAGTATTGAAGCCGTAAACCTGCAGATAGCCGGGGTTGTATGTGACGGGCGTGCCGCCGATAATAATCTGCACATTCCCCGGATGCGTGCTATCAAGCCAGAACCAACCCTCGACAGTCCAATCGGCATTCGCACTGTGCAATAAATCTAGCGGACTACCCGAGGTGACTGGCACCGACACGTATTGCGATGGCGGAAAAGACGTGTTTGCCAGATTGAGCGAACCACTACTGAACCGCTGCTCGCTCGTCGAAATTTGAGCGCCATTTGCTGCAGTTACCGGATTGGCAAGTGGCGATAGATCAGTGAATGTATTGGATCCATTCGGCCCGTTCATTGTCACGAGTAAGGAAACGCTTGACCAATTCGGATCGCAACTTGGCGGGGCATCGTTGCTCGGTACGCGGAAGGTAAAACCCCACGACTCCTCGGCAGTCAAAACATCGCCACCGTTCGTCGAAGTCCATACAACTGTGTCGGATTCCGTTGCCGAAACGGAGCGATAGGCGACGAAACCTTCATTACCCGCGCCGACGCACGAAACGGTGTCACTCGTGAAGGCTGGCACCGTCGTGACCGCGGTCAGCAACCCGGTAAAGGTCGTCGCGACCTGTGCAAACGAAACCAGCAAATCATCCGTGGTGGCCGTCGTCGGGCCAGATGTCATTGACCACGGATTCGGCGACTGTATGCTGGCGTTTACATAGTCCGCCGTCCCAAGGTCGCCTAATGGGCTGACATTCTGAAACAACGCAAATGCGCCTGAGACGATGGACGCATAGACACTGCGACCGGGCGGCGCCGTGATGACTAGATCACTTCCAACAAACACCGAGCCGTTAGGAATGCAGCACAAAACCGCAATCGTTCCAACTGCGTTATTTGCGCCATAGATTCCGTTAGACCACGAGCGATTTGCTGGCACGAACACAACGGAGCAGGGTAGTCCTGCGTATGTCGCCGTAATGCCGTTGAGTTCATAGGGCGGCCCGATATTGACCGGAATCATCGCGAGCAAGGCGATGTTGTTCGAGCTGCCGTAGGACACGCCGCGCGGGTACGGAACGGTTAGGACGTTCGCTACCCACACGCCGGACGAGCTGGCCGGGTCACCGAGCTGGCCGCTGCCATTCAGCAGTGCGACAACGGCTGACATGGCTTACACCAGCGCCACAGTGATGTCGGCCGCGATGATGGTCGGGGCCTGATCTATTCCCACGGTCACGCTGCTACCTGTCGGCGATGGCGTTGTACCGATGTAAATTGTGAGGATGGACACCTCAGGACCGATGGCTTGCACCGGGCCGTAGAATTTGCTCGCGAGAATCTGCGACCCGATACGCGCTCGGGCGCTGCCGTCTGCCCCCGTGAATGAGGCAATAATCGCATTTTTGACGCGGCTCACGATGTCCGAAGGCAATAACGTGCTGTTCGTGATGCTGACGGCGAAGTAGATCGGAGACGATGCCGGAATCTCGAACGTGACCGGATACGTCGGGATAGGAATTGAATACCCGCTCTGATCGGATACGTTGACTATCGTGTTGCCGTTATACGCAGCTCCGATGTTTACCGCCTTCCATATCGCCGTCGCGACCGCGAGCGAATCCCCGCCGACCACGGCGACATAGACACTGTGCGCGATAACGGGGAAGTTCGTCGACCCCATGTTGACCGTCGCGCCGGTATTATTCTGCGTGACGTAGACGTCGATAACGCCCGGCACCGCAAAGCATGCGGCATAGATCGCCGGGAGTGAGCCCTGCGCATTGATGGCGACCGATTGCTTGCGGCGGAACTCGAATGCGACCGCCGTCTCGACATTCGCGCCCGCGACGCCGTCGCTCGCGTTGTTGACAGAATCCCACCCGCTAATCGCTTGATAGATCGCATTCACCGTAGTAGCCGGTGCCGCAATGGGGCCGTCGATTGTGTTCGCGAACGGAAGCACGACAGTGCCGCCGGCTCCGATAGTGCCGGTTTCCTGACACACGTAGATGTTGCCCGACGTGTCCTGCGCCTGCGCGCCCGCGGGTATGACCGTGCCGAATAGCCCTGTGCACGTCAGCAGCACCGAGGTCGGCGTGCCGGGGAGGCGCGTCAGGAAATAGATGCGCCCGATAGCGTCCTGCATGAAACCGTTCGACGTGTCCGGGTCGACTTGATTGACGATTTGCGCGAACACGTCGTTCGCATTCGCAACAATGGCCGCCGTGGACGTGGCGAGCTGGCCTTGCGGCGTGTTGAGTGCTGGATTGAGGTCTCCGCCGAACGCGGCATTTTGATCGGCCTGCACCCCTGCAAGGATGGCCGATTCAGTCGGAAGCACGAGGCCCGTCGGCGTAAACTGCACCGGCGGGACGCTTGTCGTTGCGGTCATTGTCCTATCCCTACGGTCGTCGTCGCGCCCGAGCTGTCGGTAAATTGAACCTGCCCGGTAACAGTCCGACCCTTAAATGATTCTATCACGCAGGTCGCCGAAGTGACACCCGGAACGGTCAGCGCGGCCGCGATCATGTACTCTTGAAACAAGGCCAGCGGAGGCGTATGGCCGAGGATCTGCGAGAAATACGGGACGCCGAGCGTCGTGTTGTACCAGACTTCTCCAAGGAATGTTTTGATGGCTGAGGCCACATCCTGCGCGAGTGAATATGGTGCCGAGGCAACCGCAATATTGCGGCTGCTGTCGAGCACGAGGTCCCACAAGGCAACATCGAGCAATAGAGTGTCCACTTAAGCCATCCTCCGAAACCAGTCGCAAGTCGCCGCACAGACTGAAGTCGTGTTCTCCGCATTCACGCCGAATCCGACGCTGTCAGGCGCCGTAGTGAAAATAGTCGGCGAAACGATACCGAGGTCCACGATAAGACTAAAATCGTGATCGTAACCCGTCGCCGACCACCGCACCCGTACCGCCTGCGAGCCGCCGTTATCATACCCTTCTATCTCAAAATAGACCGGCACCGTGTTGGGCGCGCCGCGGATGGGATCGAACAGAGTCGAGGTTGCGGTGAGTCCGGCATAATTTACGAACGTCTGATAGTTCGAGAACCATGCTGCCCACACATAGGTATTGGTCGACGGTGAACCCGGGTTGACGAGATATCCGAATGCGAGAATTTTGTCACTTGAGGATTCGTATAGAATGATCGCCGCTTGATTGTAGTTTGCAACGGCGCTCATGGAGAGTTTGAGGCGATATCGCCAAGCGTGGCCCGAGGCAATTGCCTGCGTGACTAGCTGCCAATTCGGCGTAGTGCCGCCGCCAGAGACATCGGACAACAAGCGTGCGGCGCCTTGCCCGAGCGTGATCGCTGTCCCGCCGGTAAAATGCCGTTCTGTCCACGGTAAGGCGCCCGCATACCGTGTGCCGCCCGTGTCGAGCGAGGCACCCTCGAACTCATCATCAGCCACGAAGCCGCTCGCGGGCGGACTTACATGCGTATCCGGCGTGACATTCCACGGCTCGGGCGAGCTTCCGCTCGGCGCGGCCCACTTTAGCCCCAGAGCCTGCGTTGAATCGGCCGTCAATACATACGTATCGGCTCCCACGGGCACTCGGGCCGGAAGCATCGAAAATCCGAACAGATCGCCCTTCGTCGTGACCGGAGGCGTATAGCTTCCGCCTGAACCATTGGCGGCCGCTGTGAGCCGTCCATCAGCTCCCACCGTGATATTGGCTGACGTATAGCTCCCGGGCGTTACGCCGGTCGCTGCGAGGTCTGCGGACGTGATGCTGCCGGCCGGTAAGGTCACGGTTCCGGTTACATCGAGATTCCCTACGAACGCCGTGCCGGTCACATCAATGCCCGCGTCGAACGTGGCAAGCATAACCACTTCGAGCGTACCGTCGAGTTTCGTGTTGCCCGTCACTTCGAGCGGCCCGGTAATGAGATTCGAGGGTGAAGTCAGATGCCACGCCGTCGGCGATACGACGGTAATTCCGCCGGTGCCAAAGTCGATGTATTGCGTCGGCGTGCCGTTGAGAACGCCACCGATGTAGAGCGCGTCGGCCCAGTCGAATGTACGGAACGAGCCCGGATTCGCGGTTGCCTTTGTATTTTTGACTGACGAAATATCGCGCGAGGCACAGACCACCACGCCGATGTCGCCCGGCTGCGGGTCGATGATTATCGCATTGGCACCACCTTGCACGCGCACGTACGGGACACGGAATATCTGGCCGTGCGCGACCGCTGTGCGGCTCCCGGTCATTTGATTGACCATCGGTTGCACGGTTACGAAACCGACCGGCGCGACGGCGCCCGCGTTCGTGCATGCTATGACTTTGACGACCGTGGCCGTCTGCATCTTGAATAATGCTTGCCGAATGAGGAATTGCAGCGTCGTGTATTCACTCGCTGCGGTCGTCGGCGTTTGACTGCCGTAGGTGCTCACGAGCCACCGATCACTTGCTGCGTACTGCCCGGCGGATAGAGCTTGAGATCCGAGAACCATGCGCCGCCGAATTTCACAGCCTCAAGGGTATGAGTCAGAGCACCGACCATCCAGTCGCCGTCGACATTGTTGAGCGATACATTTTCCGTCTGTCCCGTGAGCCCGGCGCCCCGGATGACCTGTACGCCCGAGCCCTTGAGACTCACCGGACCGCCGAGACGAAATGCCGGATTGAATAGCGCCCGGCACTCGACGAACCCTTGCGAATCTCGCATCGGATAACCGACGAGGCCCGAACCCGGCGCAAGCGTCCATGTGGGCACGTCGCCGCGCGCAGAACCATACGGGGAAATCACGACGAGGACCGAGCTATCGGTCGCGGTCGCGGCCGTCTGATCTAATGCAGGCTCGATGTAGAACGTAATGCCTGCGGCGTCACAAACCTGTCGAAGCTGATCGGCTGCGGTACCCGACAGATATGGACTGTCGATCTGCACGTTGACGCCGTTGTTGTGGAACGAGGCGCCCATGCCGCGGGCGATTGTTGACACAATTGTTGCAACATCGGTGCCGCCGGTATAGCTGAGCGGCGCGGCAGCCTTGAGTGATTGGAATCCGAGCGAACGGGCGAACACGCTGAAAAATACGTCCGGCTGCGCGCTGTAGTCTGGGCGCGCGTAGGCAATGAAGCCGACGAACACGGTGACGAATCCATCGCCACTATCGGCTTCGAGGATGATCGTATTCGCCTGATAGCTGAGCGTCTGCGCCGTGACCGCGGCGAGCGCGTTCATATCGGATTGTGACATGCCGTAAATGGCAATCGTGGCGTCGGGGAAAAAGGGTGCCGCAAGGCCCTTAATGACCGCGGTAGTGCGGAGGCCCGTCAGCGTCAGCACGTTGGAATCGGTGCCCTCAAAAGTGTTGTTAGCACCGCCGAGGACGAACGTCACGCGCAGAACTTTCAGCGCATAGCTAGAGTTTGACAAGATCCGACGCCTCTAGGTAAATGAGCTGGTAGCGCGTACCAAACTCACGCCAGTCGGGGTCGAGCGTGCCCTGTGTGTCGACGAAAACTAGATCGCCGACAAACCCGACGTACTGTGTATCCTCAAGCAATCGCATGCCGTTGAGACACAGAATGGTCGTCTTAACGACGACGCCATTAAGTGATACGTCGCAGTAGAGCCCGGTGTTTCGCCGATATATGGACAGCCGAACATTCTGTCCATCGAGCGTGATGCCGAGCTGCTGCGAGGGCGCGACGATGAGCGGAACTTGCAGCATGTTAATTGCCCCCGTTCGTCAGGTCATTCGTCGTAGTCGTCACGGTTGAGGGCGACGGCGTCTGCGCCTGCACGACGCCTTGCTGCTGCGACGGGATGGCCGTGTCCGGATTGGCGTCCGCGGTCGAGCTGGCCGCGTTCGTCGAGCTGTACTGTGGCGTCACTTCGATAATCTGCTGGAAAAATACCTCGGCGTCGATAAAGTACGCGCCGAGTTTGCCGCGGCGCGTAATTTCGACGCGCGTAATGTTACAGCCGAGATAGGATTGCTCGGGCGTAAGGATTGTATAGAGCGCGAGCGAGGCCGAGACAGTATCGAGCTGCTGCAGGAACGTCGTGCGGTCGAGCGTGCTGCCGCCTTTCGTGAGGCGCACCGAAATATCGAACGGCACTTTGACTTTGTTGTAGCTCGCGAACTGGCCGGCCTGCACGGGGAAATTCGCGACGCGCCATTCACTGCGTTTGGCGAAGTCGACGATGCTATCCGGATCAACGACGAGCCGATTATTACTGTCGAAAATTCCCCATTTCACGGCACTGTTCGCGGCCTGAAACAGCACGTCGGCCGGCGCCTGCACTCCTATCGTGGTCGCGCCGGGACTAGTGCCGAGAATGGATTGCAATATGGCTGCGATGCCGGCGGCCGGGCCGCTGGCAATGTTGGCGGTCGCCTGCGCATTCACGGAGCCGGGCACTGTGCCTATGGGCGGGAGCGCTCGCGGTACGTTTGGAACGCCCGGGAGATTCGGGACATTTGGGAAGGGCAGTGCAGGAATGATGGGCAACGGCATGTTAACTCATTCCTGCATCGGCTTGACTCAGCACACCCTTGCGTTGCAGGGCGGCCCCTAGATCCCGCGCAACACCGGCCGCGTCCGTAGCCTGCGTATTGACCGTCACCGGCCCCACGGTCACGGTGGTTGTCGACACGGCACCCGTGGACGCTTGTCCGCGGTCGAGGCCCGGGGTCGCGGCGCCGCCGCGTGCGGCCATGAGGGCTGAGGCATTGCCATTCATGAGCGCGCTGATTTTTGCCGCACCACGGATCACACCCTCTTGCTCGATGATGGAACGCACAAGGGCATCGCGGTCGGCATCGCTCAGCAGATCACGGATGCCTTTGCCGGTATTCCGAGACATACGCTCACGATAGGCGGCCCGGTTGGCTTCCGGATTATCGCCCGCGGGCGCGTATGTGTCGACGATGTCCTGAATGGTGTTGATGCCGCGGCCGCGATAGAGGTCGAGTTGATGGCCAATAGCAGCCACGCCCTCGGCATCCGATCCGAAAATGCGGAAACCCTTAGCATCGCGTGGCTGATCGCCCACGGCCTTGATGTTGCCCGGGTTGTGATTGTTAGCGGCTGCCGCGCGCGTAACGCCCGGCGTATATTCCTCGCCGCCGAACAGTTTCGCCATCGATTCGTTGAACTGCGCTTGTAACTTGTCACTCGCAGTTGTGTCGCGATAGATGGACAATGCCTCGGAAAATCGCCCGTGTAACAGCGCCATCGCGGCTGCCGCAATGGCCGCGAATCCGTCGACGACTTTTAGAATGGCCGTTTTAATGAGCAAAGCGACCGCAGCGATAGCTTTGAAACCGCCGACAATGCCTGTCACGAGTTCGTCACCCTCGGCGAATCCTGTAAGCAACGTGCGAATGGCGGGCACGATGGCCGTAAGAATCAGATTGCCTACTTTTTCGACTCGCTCTTGAATAGCGATCCATTCTTGTCGAAACTTGAATGCTTCCGCTGTGCTGGATTCCGTCGCAACCGCATTTTTCTCTGCAAGTGCAAGAGTCGCCTCGCGCGCGGTCCGTTCCTGCAATAACAGATTGATGACGTTTTCGCTAAGACCGGCGCTTGACATCGTGGCGCGGGCCGTCGCCCGGTCGACGCCTTCGTATGCACGCGCTAAGTCTTTGAGCAGGTCGGGTGTTTTTCGTATTTTGCCGTTGACATCGTATAACGCGATACCGGCCCGCATGAGGAGCGTAAT
>Ga0187846_10001895_pt1 | contig 11681 bp, 6 predicted proteins | sample TC_taG_FD_161473 | JGI IMG/M metagenome (GOLD analysis project Ga0187846, IMG submission 161473) | Biofilm microbial communities from the roof of an iron ore cave, State of Minas Gerais, Brazil - TC_06 Biofilm (v2) | ecosystem: Environmental > Terrestrial > Deep subsurface > Cave > Wall biofilm ... | reverse complement strand
GACGATCGCCAAGATCGAGGCGATGATCCCGATCCTCCAGCAGCGGGTCGACATCCGCAAATATCTGGTGGACAGGGAGACGGGATCGAAGGTCGTCTATCTCGAGAACCTGAGCCAGCTGGTCGAGCAGCAAAAGGAGCTCGGCGTGCAGCAAAGCCATCTGCAGGAGGCTGACGCCGCGCTGGCGGCGGTGATCGAGACATGGCAGCAGGCGGTCAAGGAATATCGCCGGACCCGGCTCGGCGAGCTGGCGACCGCGGAGGCCAAGGCGGCGGGGCTCGCCCAAGACGTCGTCAAAGCCGCGGAGAAATCGCGCCTGCAAATCCTGCGTGCGCCGGTCGACGGCACCGTGCAGCAGCTCGCCGTGCATACGGTCGGCGGCGTCGTGACTCCGGCTCAGCCGCTGCTCGAAGTCGTGCCGGCCGACAGCCGCCTCGAGATCGAGGCGATGGTGCAGAACCGCGACATCGGCTTTGTCCGTGCCGGGCAGGGCGCCGAGATCAAGGTCGATACCTTCAGCTTCACCAAATACGGGCTGCTGCACGGCACCGTCGTCAACGTCTCGGCAGACGCGATCGATCAAGGCAAGCCGGCCTCGTCAGAGGTCGACAGAAAGTCGAGCGCGGGGAAATCCGACAGCGGAAGCGAACCACAGGGCCATGAGCTGACCTATGCTGCGCAGGTTTCGCTCGACCGCGCGTCGATGAATGTCGATGGCAAGGATGTCCCACTTTCGCCCGGCATGGCGGTAACCGTCGAGATCAAGACCGGAGCTCAGCGCGTCATCACCTATCTGCTGTCGCCGTTGCTGCGCTCCAAGCAGGAAAGCCTGCACGAGCGTTGAGCTGCTGCGCCCGCATGCCGAAGAGCTAGTGTCGCGTCTCAGAATCGCGGTGACGAGTGTCCGGTCGCCCGAGAAGGTCGATGTATACTACACATAGCAACCCTGTACCCTCGATGGGGGGTTGGGTGGGGGTGACAGCGCTTCACGAAAAAATTGTCAAAGAAGAACATCCTATCCCAGAAAGCCGGCTCCTTGCACTACGCCTAACTAAGTTTCCGGATGCGAAAGGTCTACAGGACGCGCGGGCCGCGAGCGGCAACGATTGGCGGGTGTCACCGCCACCCTAACCCTCCCCATCGAGGGGGAGGGATTTACGCTTCCCCGTAACTCTGAGATTTGGCCCTCGAGTTTTCTCAGGCCGGTGTGCAACGCCATTTACAAGACATGACACTAGTCCGCCCGCGGCGCTCCACCGTCGCCGGCGATGACAAAGGCTCCCCACGCGGCCGGGTGAGCGAACTCGGGCGGGCTCGAAGGATCGAGCATTCCGATCATCGACCGGCGTAACGCCTCAGCCCCACCGATCGACGGGTGCTCGGCGAGTTCGGCGAAGGTACCTGTTATCAGCGTGACGGTGGCGGTCGACGGCGCCCGCCAGTGGGTCAGCAATACAGCGTGCGCTCCGGCAAAGAAAAATGCCTTCTCGATGGCCGGCAGGCCCTCGCCATCAGGGGAGCCATCCGGGCCCGCAGTATTGCCTGCCGAGAGGATCACCCAGTCTGCATTGAGCCTGAGACCGGCGATCTTGGAGGCGGTCAACGATCCGTCGCTTTCTTCCGTCGGGCTCAACGCCAGCGCCGGTTCGGCTTTTGGCCCGGCCGCCAGCGAGAGAGGGGCCGCGAAGTCGATGATCCTGAAGCCTTCGAGCGCCATCTGCACCAGCGTCCGCTCGTTTGCGCGTCCGCCTATCAACAAATCGGTGTCATCGGCCGTCCCGAGCGCCTTGGCGAGACCGCGCAGCTCCTCGGTAGTGTTTATTCTCCCCGGCAGTGAGCGTGGCGCAATACCGAGGAATGGGGTTGACGCGGTTGGTACGATGGGGCGCTTGCGCAATGTGCGAAGCGAGGAAACCGAAGGAAGAAACGCGACGGCATAGTCGCGCGCGAGCCAGGCGATGTCACGGTTCGCCTCGAGCTGTTGCGGATCCGCGTTGGGCGTTTTGGTTATCAGAACCCCCAAGGGCAAGCTCTGCAGAGGACCATCCGGGACGATCAAGAGATGGTGAACACCATCCAGTAACGGTGCGGCCGGCGCCAAAATCTTCTGATAAAGATCGTAGGCCAGGACGGCGGGAAAGGGCCCGAGATTAGGGTTGCGGGCCGGATCGAGGCGCTCGCGCAGCGCCGACACCTGTTCAGAAAGCGCCTTCGCGCCGAGGGCTAGCCGATAGAGCGCGGCGGTATCGCGACGGATCGCCCACAGCCAGCTTTCCCGGTCGCCGGTCAAATAGACGAGCAGCGCCTCGTCGCCACCCAGAAGGCTCTGGGCAGCTTCGATCGACACCGGTTTCGGGTTGGCCAGCTCGGCATAGGCAGGGAAATTCCGGGCAATCTGAGCATCGAGCGCCTCAAGGCGCAGCGCTGTCTCTTCGAAGGCAGCGCGCAACCTCCGATCCTCTGCCTGATCGCGCTCGGCCGCCTTTCGGCCAGCCGCCGATACGATGGCGGAATCGAGCTGCTGCCACTGTCCGGTCAGATTCTGGCGCTCGCGAATGCCGGTGGCCAGCGCATCTGTCCCGGTGGCCAAGCGCGGCGCGATGCCGGCCAGCAACCACGAAGCTCCTGATGCATGTGCGAATTGCGCGACACGAAAAGCGTGATCGGTTGGGGATGTCTTTTTTTCGGGGGTGCTCTCCGCGGCCGCGTGGGCAATGCTCACGTAATTGGTGAAATACAGGCGGTCCCTGTTCCGTTCTAGAAGCCCTGTTGCGGAGCCCTGATTTACCCCCGCCAACAGATTCTCTTCCTGGATCGCCACCGCTCGCGCGCTGACGGCAAGCGCTGCCTCGGTTTTCCCTTCAGCCCGGTTGATCTCGGCCAAATCGTTCAAATTTGCGGCAAGTTCCGCACTGCGGGGGCCGAGTGTCTTCTCGCGGATCGCAACGGCGCGGGCATAAAGCGGTTCGGCCTCGTCGTAGCGGTGCTGCGCCGCCAAGAGCGCCGCCAGGTTGCTCAGGCTCGTGGCGACATCAGGATGGTCGGGGCCGAGCGCCTTTTCCCGGATTGCCAACGCGCGTCGGTAGAGGGGCTCGCTGTCCCGCCGCAATGCGCGGTCGAGCACAGCGAGATTGGTCAGGGTCTTGGCAAGATCGGGATGGTCCGGACCGAGCGCCTTCTCCTCTGAGGTCAAGGCACGCTGCAGTAGCGGCTCGGCCTCCGCGTAGCGGCCGTGACGGGCGACCAGTATCGCCAAATTGTTGAGGCTGGCCGCCAGGTCGCTGGGCTTGGACCCGGGTGTTTTTTCTTCAACCGCCAGAGCGCGGCGAAAAAGCTGCTCGGCATCGCTGTCGCGACCTTGGTCGATGTAAAGAAAGGCGAGGTTGTTCAAGCTCTGGAAGACATCGCGGTTGTCGGGGCCTGACATCCTCTCTCGAATGGCCACGACGCGTTGAAGCAGCGGCTCCGCCTCCCCGTACCGGCCCTGCTCTCGGCACAAAGCCGCGAGACTGTTCAAGGTCTCAACGAGCTCGGGATGGTCGGCGCCCAAGGCGTTCTCCTGGATCCCCAAGGCACGCCGATAGAGCGACTCGGCTTCGCCGTACTGGCCTTGCGCGCGATGCAGCGCGGCTATGCCGTCCAGGGTCTGAGCGACATCGGGATGGTCCGAGCCGAGCGCTTTCTCGCGGATCGCGAGGGCGCGCCGATACAAGCGCTCCGCCTCGCCATCACGGCCCTGCGCGAGGTAAAGCTCAGCCAAGTCGTTCAGGCTCGTTGCCAGATCGGGAGATTCGGCGCCCGACGGATTGTCTCTGATCGCCAGGGCCTGTTGATAGAGGGGCTCGGCCTCGGCGTAGCGGCCCTGCGCCCGCAGCAGGTCAGCGAGATTATTGAGGCTCGCGGCGACAGCGGGATGATCGAGACCGACAGCCTTTTCTCGGATCGCCAAGGCGCGCCGGTACAGCGGCTCGGCATCCCCGTAACGGCCTTCGATGCGGTAGAGCTCGGCCAGATTGTTAAGGCTTGTGGCCACATCGGGATGATCGGGGCCCAGCGCTTTCTCCAAGATCGCCTGGGCTCGCTTGCAGTAACGCTCGGCCTCGGCGTAACGAGCCAGCAGCCTATCGAGCTGCGCCAGATTGTTGAGGCTCCTGGCGACATCAGGATCGTCGGCGCCTGCGGCGAGCTCTTTCAATGCCAAAGCGTGCCGCAACAACGGCTCGGCATCCTGGTAACGACCCATACGGGTGAGCAGTACCCCTAGATTGTTGAGGCTCGGGGCAATCTCGGGAGCATCGCGGCCGTACGCTTTTTGTCGAATCGTCAGCGCGCGCCTGTAGAGAGGCTCAGCTTTGCCGTAACGGCCTTGCTCCTGATAAACCCCGGCCAGGTAGTTTAGGGTTGTAGCGACTTCGGGATGATCCGGACCGAGCACCTTTTCCCTGGCCGCGAGCGCTTGATTGAGAAGCGGCTCGGCATCCGCATAAAGACCTCGGCGAAGGAGAGTGATGGCTTGCTGAGCATCGCTCTCTGCCTGGGCGAGCGGATCAGATTCAGGAGCGGGCGAGGGGGAGACCGGGTTTTGGCTTTGGTTCGCGCTCGGCCCGGCGTCCGCGGCGATCGCGGCAACGGCCAGCGCAAACGGGAGGATTATCGTTAAGAAGGTGATCAGGAATTTAGGGATGGAATTCCTGCGCCAACGATCAAGCATGCGGCGACCCCCGCTCTTGGCTCGGCAAGCGACACTCCGGTATCTACGCGGTCAGCCCGGAAAACCGGGCAATGAGAGCGTTGCAGCCCTCCGCACCGTAGAGGCTGATGGCTAAAGATAGCTGAAGTCAGGGGTCACGGGAACACTAGGAAATGAGCGCTGGCCTCCGGCGTGGACAGGCCCGCATGGCCAATGGATAGAATGGTTCGGCTCGATGTAACCGAGACCAGGGAATTTTAGAGGAGGCTCATCCACATGAAACGGATCGATGTCGCCGCGCTGACACCCGTCGTCGGCACGTCCTACCCGCCGCCCTTCGATATGCCTTGTCGCCGACGCGAGCGCACCAGGCTCGGCGACCCGGCCGGACTGTCGCAATTCGGCGTGAACCTGCTGCGGCTGCCGCCTGGTGCGTGGTCGAGCCAGCGCCACTGGCACACCGGCGGTGACGAGTTTGTCTATGTGCTCTCGGGCGAGGTCGTGCTCGTCACCGATGGCGGCGAAGAAATACTTGGTTCCGGTGATGCCGCCGGCTTCCCAGCCGGAGACAGGAACGGCCACTGTCTGCAGAACCGCTCGAACCATGACGCGGAGGTGCTCGAGATCGGCACCCGCGTCGCCGGAGACATGGCCTATTACTCGGACATCGACATGGTCGCGCCGGCCGCTGGCAAGCCCGCGATGTATACGCACCGGGACGGCACGCCCTACGATGACATCCGGCGCCGCGGCCCCGAGGAACCGTAATTCGGCGCCTCGAAAGGGAGGCAGCAGCAGGGCTCGCCCTTTGCACGCCACAAAACGGTGATAGCAACCGCTTTCATGTGTCGGAACAGGGAGCGATTCGCCTCCGTTTGGTCCTTGCTGTCTCTCCCTGTTCCCTCCCTGCTATCGCTATTTTGCCTCCCTGCTCGGGGCTATATTGGCGGGATGGTCAAAGCACCGCAAGTGATTGAATCGAAAGGCTTCACCGACGATGACAGGGGGCCCGCGGGCGTTGAAGCGAAAATTTCTCCCTGTTACGGGGCTAAAACAGGGAGGCTGCGGCACCGCGGCGCACGGGCCCCGCACGTTGACGCGCGCAGGCCTCGTTCATAACTTGTGTGCCGCGAGGCGGGCCGCACGGCCCGCCTCGAACGGCCCGTATCTTGTGCGAGGATCAGCGCGATGAAGCCAAACCGGCGTCCGGGCAACCCCTGCTTTTCTTCGGGCCCCTGCGCCAAGCGGCCGGGGTGGTCGCCGGTCGTGCTCGCGGAGGCGCTGGTCGGGCGGTCGCACCGCTCCGCCATCGGCTTGGCGCGGCTCGTCGAGGTCGTCGACCGCTCGCGCGCCATCCTCGACCTCCCGGCCGACTGGCGGCTGGCGATCGTCGCCGGCTCCGATACCGGGGCGATCGAGATCGCGCTGTGGACGCTGCTCGGCGCGCGCGGCGTCGACATGCTCGCCTGGGAGAATTTCGGCGAGGGCTGGGTCGCCGATGTGGCGCAACTGAAGCTCGCCGATGTCAGGGTCATCCGCGCCCCTTACGGCCGGCTCCCCGATCTGTCGCAGGTCGATCCCGACCGCGATGTGGTCTTCACCTGGAACGGCACCACTTCGGGGGTCAAGGTGCCGAGCGGCGACTGGATCGCCGCCGACCGTAAGGGTCTGGCGATCTGCGACGCGACCTCGGCCGTCTTTGCGATGCGGCTGCCCTGGGACAAGCTCGATGTCGCCACCTGGTCGTGGCAGAAATCGTTGGGCGGCGAGGCGGCGCACGGCATGCTGGCGCTGTCGCCGCGCGCGGTCGAACGGCTCGAGAGCTATGCGCCCCCTTGGCCCTTGCCGAAGCTCTTCCGGCTGACCGCGAAGGGCAAGCTGGTCGAGGGCGTCTTTCGCGGCGAGACGATCAACACGCCGTCGATGCTGTGCGTCGAGGATGCGATCGACTCGTTGAAATGGGCGGAAGCGGTCGGCGGGCTCGACGGGCTGATCGCCCGCTCGGAGCAGAGCCTCGGGGCGATCGCTGCCTGGGTCGAAACTTGCCCGTGGGCGCAGTTTCTCGCTGCCGATCCGGCGACCCTGTCGGCGACCTCGCCGCATCTCGAGATCACCGAGCCGTGGTTCACGGCGCTGTCGGCCGAGGAGCGGTTCCAGACGGCGCGGGCGATGACGCGGCGGCTCGAGCAGGAAGGCGTGGCTTTTGACATCGCCAGCCATCGCGCCTCGCCGCCGGGATTGCGGATCTGGACCGGGCCGACGGTCGAGCCCGCCGATGTCGGGCTCCTGCTGCCCTGGCTCGACTGGGCCTGGCAGGAGCAGCGCCAGGCGGCGAAAGCCGCATAGACGGGGAAGCGGGCCGCTGGTCCGCAGCGGGTGGGACGCCCGCGTTCCAAAACCACGGAGCCGGTGAGATGGCGAAGGTGCTGATTGCGGATGCCTTGAGCCCGCGCGCGGCCGAGATTCTGGCCGCGCGCGGGATCACCGTCGACTTCCTGCCTGGTCTGGCGCCGGCCGAGCTGAAACAACGGATCGACGTCTATGACGGGCTTGCCGTGCGCTCGGCCACCAAGGTCGGCAAGGGGCTGATCGCCGATGCCGAACGGCTCAAGGTCATCGGCCGTGCCGGCATCGGCGTCGACAACATCGACGTGGCGGCGGCGACGGCGCGCGGCATCGTCGTCATGAATACGCCGTACGGCAACTCGATCACCGCCGCCGAGCACACGATCGCCATGCTGTTCGCGCTGTGCCGCCAGATCCCGGCCGCGGACCGCTCGACCCAGGCCGGCCGGTGGGAGAAAGCGCGGTTCATGGGCGTCGAGCTCACCGGCAAAACCCTCGGCATCATCGGCTGCGGCAATGTCGGCGCGTCGGTCGCCGAGCGCGCCCTCGGGCTGCGCATGAAGGTGATCGCCTACGACCCGTTTCTGGCGGCCGAGCGCGCCCGCGGTCTCGGGGTCGAGAAGGTGACGCTCGACGCTCTCTTCGCCCGTGCCGACTTCATCACCTTGCACACCCCGTTGACCGAGGCGACCACCAACCTGATCGACGCCCGCGCGCTTGCCGACATGAAACCCGGCGTACGTCTGATCAACTGCGCCCGCGGCGGTCTCGTCGTCGAGGCAGATTTGGCCGCCGCCCTCGACAGCGGCCATGTCGCCGGCGCCGCAATCGACGTCTTTGCCGAGGAACCGGCGCTGGCAAGCCCGCTGTTCGGACGCGACAATGTCGTCGTCACCCCCCACCTCGGCGCCGCCACCAGCGAGGCGCAAGAGAACGTCGCGGTGCAGATCGCCGAGCAGATGGCCGATTTCCTGCTGACCGGTGCCGTTGCGAACGCGGTCAACATGCCGTCGCTGACCGCCGAGGAAGCCGAGCGCCTCAAACCCTATATGAGGCTCGCCGAGCAGCTGGGCAGCTTTGCCGGTCAGCTGACCGAGACCGGCATCCGTTCGGTCGCGGTCGAATACGAAGGCGCGGTCGCCGAGCACAACGTCAAGCCGCTTACCGCGATCGCGCTGACCGGGCTCCTGTCGCCCCAGCTCGCCAGCGTCAACATGGTCAGTGCTCCGGTCGTTTGCCGCGAGCGGGACATCCGCGTCAGCGAGACGCGGCGTCCCGAGCCGGTCGATTACCAGACCCTGATCCGGGTCATCGTCGAGACCGAGAGGCGCCGGCGCGAGGTTGCCGGCACGTTGTTTGGCGGCGACAAGCCGCGTCTGGTCTCGGTCGAAGGCATTGCGCTCGAAGCCGAGCTCGGCGGCAACGTGCTGTTCGTCCGCAATTACGACAAGCCGGGCTTCATCGGCGCGCTCGGCAACGCCCTTGCTGATGCGGCGGTCAACATCGCGACCTTTCACCTTGGCCGCACCGCGCCGGGAGGCGAGGCGATCGCCCTCGTCGAAGTCGACCAGGCGCTGACCCCGGCAATTCTCGACACCGTGCGCGCCCTGCCCAACGTGATCCAGGTCAAGGCGATGCGCTTTTGATATCGGGTCGCCGTGGTGCAAACTGACTGGCGATGAGCGAGCTACGGCACCCAGCCTTGCTGCCGGGCGGCATGCACGACCTGTTGCCGCCCGAAGCCGAGATCGAGGCGCAGGTTGTGGCGCGGCTGATGGCTACGCTCGCCTCGCATGGCTACGAGCGGGTCAAGCCGCCGCTCGTCGAGTTCGAGGAGACATTGTTCGCCGGCGCTGGGGCGGCGATGGCGACCGCGACCTTCCGGATGATGGACCCGGTCTCGCACCGGATGATCGGGGTGCGCGCCGACATCACCCCGCAGATCGCTCGCCTCGCCGCCACCCGCCTCGGCAACGCGCCGCGGCCGCTGCGGCTCAGCTATGCCGGGCAAGTGCTGCGGGTCAAGGGGTCGGAGATCCGCCCCGAGCGCCAAGTCGGCGAGGTCGGCGCGGAGCTGATCGGGGCGGCCGGCGCCGCCGCCGATGTCGAGGCGATTGCGGTCGCCGGCGAGGCGCTCGCCGCGCTCGCGATGCCGGCGCTGTCGGTCGACATCACTCTGCCGACGCTGGTCCCGGCGGTAGTTGAAGCTCACGGCATCGCCGGAGCGCGCGCCGCTTCCCTGCGCGCGGCGCTCGACCATAAGGATGCCGCTGCGGTCGCCGCGGTGGCGGGGGACGCGGGGGAGCTCTTCGGCGATTTGCTGGCGGCGGCCGGTCCCGCTGCGACGGCGCTCGCGGCCCTCGATCGGCTCGATCTGCCGGCGCGCGCGCGCGCCGACCGGGTGCGCCTCGGCGCCGTGCTCGACGGGCTGTCGGCGGTGGCGCCGGAGCTGCGGGTGACGGTCGATCCGGTCGAAAACCGCGGCTTCGAATACCATACCGGGATCAGCTTCACCTTCTTCGCCGGGGCCTCTGCCGCGTCGGGTCCGCTCGGCGAGCTCGGCCGCGGCGGCCGCTACGAGGCCGGCGATCCGGCCATGCCGGAGCCCGCAACCGGGTTCACCCTCTACACCGATACGATCCTGCGGGCCCTGCCGCCCGCGGCAGCCCTGCGCCGCTTGCTGCTGCCGTTCGGCACCGATCGCGGCCGTGCCGCGGCCCTGCGCGAGGCCGGCTGGGTCACCGTCGCCGCGCTCGGGCCGAAGGACGATTGGCCGGCCGAGGCGCGCCGGCTCTGCTGCAGCCATGTTCTCAAAGGGGGTACCCCGGTGGCTGTTCGAGCGGGGCCATAGGAGGCAACGAGATGGGCAACGTCGCCGTCGTCGGCGCCCAATGGGGCGACGAGGGCAAGGGCAAGATCGTCGACTGGCTGTCGCAGCGGGCCGATGTCGTGGTGCGCTTTCAGGGGGGGGCCAATGCCGGCCATACCCTCGTGATCGGCAATGTCGAGTACAAGCTGAGCCTGTTGCCCTCCGGGGTCGTGCGCCCAGGCAAGCTGTCGATCATCGGCAATGGCGTCGTCGTCGATCCGTGGGCGCTGGTTGCCGAGATCGAGACCATGCGCGACAAGGGGCTCGACATTTCGCCGAAAACCTTGCGCCTGGCCGACAACGCGGCGCTGATCCTGCCGTCGCATGGCGCGCTAGACCGCGCCCGCGAGGAACGGCGCGGCGACAACAGGATCGGCACCACCGGCCGCGGCATCGGGCCGGCCTATGAGGACAAGGTCGGACGCCGCGCCATCCGGGTCTGCGATCTTGCCGATGCCAAGGCCCTCGAATGGCGGGTCGACGACCTGCTGCTGCATCACAATGCGCTGCTGCGCGGACTGGGCAAGCCCCAGGTCGACCGCGTCGAGCTGACCGCGGCGCTGAACGCCATCGCCCCGCAGGTCCTGCCCTATGCCGGTCCGGTGTGGCGGCTGCTCGACGAGGCCCGCAGCCGCGGACGACGCATCCTGTTCGAAGGCGCGCAAGGGGTGATGCTCGACGTCGACCACGGTACCTACCCCTTCGTCACCTCATCGAACGCCGTGGCCGGGCAGGCCGCGGCCGGGTCGGGGATCGCGCCCGCCGCGATCGGCTATGTGCTCGGCATCACCAAGGCCTACACGACGCGGGTCGGCGCCGGACCATTCCCGACCGAACTGACCGACGCGATCGGCGAAAAGCTCGGCGAGCGCGGCCGCGAATTCGGGACCGTGACGGGCCGCAAGCGGCGCTGTGGCTGGTTCGATGCAGTCGCGGTGCGTCAGGCGATCAAGACCGGCGGGATTAACGGCATCGCGCTGACCAAGCTTGACGTGCTCGACGGCTTCGACGAGATCAAGATCTGCACCCTTTATCGCCGCGGTGGCGAAGGCTGGGACCATGTCCCCGCCGGGATCACGGTGCAGTCCGAGCTCGAGCCGGTCTATGAGAGCGCCGAGGGCTGGTGCGAGAGCACCCGCGGCGCGCGTTCCTGGGCGGATCTGCCGGCGACCGCGATCAAATATATCCGGCGGTTGGAGGAGCTGATCGGCGCGCCCGTCGCGCTGCTGTCGACCAGCCCCGAGCGCGAGGACACCGTGCTGGTGCGCGACCCTTTCGCTGATTGACCGGCTTTACCGCGCCCCGCGCGCGGCCGGTATAGCGGCTCGGCCGGGAGCGCGCAGATGCTGCCCGATATAGGCATCGGCATGGGTGGCAATGGCGTCGAGGCGGTCGGCGAAATAATGGTCGGTGCCGGCGATCTTGCGGAAGTCGATCTTGATGTCGCGCTGGTGGGACAGCTTGGTGACGAGCTTTTGCACCGCTTCGACCGGTACCACGGTATCTTGATCGCCCTGCAAGATCAGGCCCGATGACGGGCACGGGGCGAGAAAGGTGAAATCATACATGTTGGCGGGCGGCGCCACCGAGATAAAGCTCTCGATCTCCGGCCGGCGCATCAACAGCTGCATGCCGATCCAGGCGCCGAACGAAAATCCGGCGATCCAGCACGACCCGGCGTTCGGGTTGTAGGTCTGCAGCCAATCGAGCGCCGAGGCGGCATCGGCGAGCTCGCCTTCGCCGCGGTCGAAACTACCCTGGCTGCGCCCAACGCCG
>Ga0187846_10001894_pt1 | contig 11686 bp, 8 predicted proteins | sample TC_taG_FD_161473 | JGI IMG/M metagenome (GOLD analysis project Ga0187846, IMG submission 161473) | Biofilm microbial communities from the roof of an iron ore cave, State of Minas Gerais, Brazil - TC_06 Biofilm (v2) | ecosystem: Environmental > Terrestrial > Deep subsurface > Cave > Wall biofilm ... | reverse complement strand
GAACGCGGCCCGTTCGCGATAACGATCCGGCCGCGGGTCCGCGAAGAATGCGTGTCCGGCGTTGGCGAACGTCTCCATCGTGGCCAATCCGAGCTTGCCCTCGCGCTGAAGGCGCTCGCGTAGCTCGGCCGCATGCGCCTGCGAGGGATTCTCGTCCTCCGCACCGAACACCGCGTACACCGGCCGCCGTATGTTCCTGACCAGGTCGGCGACCGGCACGGGATGCAACGCCGTGACGCCCGTGTCCGGCGTAACCGATCCGCCCCAGCAATCAATCGTAGCATCCATCTTGTCGCTGCTGCACGCGAGCAGGAGCGCTGAGCGCCCGCCCATGCAGAATCCCACCGTGCCGACCTTACCGCTGCAAAGCGACAGGCCACGCAGCATCGCGGCCGCGTTCTCGATGTCGCGCACGGTCAGGCGATCGTCGAGCCGTCCGGCGCGCTCGCGGACCCGCGATTCATCGGTGCCAAGCTCAATTCGCGCAAAGCAATCGGGCACCAGCGCCACGAATCCGACGTTGGCGAATCGCCGGGCAACGTCGCGCGCGTGGTCGCTCACACCGAAGATGTCGTGCAGCAGGATCACGCCCGGGTGCGGGCCACCCTCGCGCGGCCGGGCCAGATAGCCGGGAATTTTCGTCCCTTCGCTGCTGAAGCTGACTTCCTGTGTAGCCAGCCGCTCTGGATGCTCAACTTGACCTGCTACCGCCATTGTTCGAACTCCTCTCTGCCGATCTGCGGCATGCCCGCCATGCCGCCAATTTTGCGTGCTGCGCCGCGGTTACCGTCACTCTTGAGAGACCAGGACCTTCGGCAGCGGGATGCTGGGATTCGTGCGACGGTCGCGCACAAAGGCCGCCATCGACGTGTCGACCTCCTTGGGCCAGGTACGCTTGAGGGCGTCGTGCACCTTGACCGCCATCCGGCCGACCCCCTGGACCTCTATCTCGACTCGCTCGCCGTCCTGAACGGGACCGATCTCCTGATGGTTTGTTCCGCACGAAATGAGGTCGCCGGGCTCGAGCGTACAAATCTGCGAAGTCCACGACACGAGCTCGTCGACCGGATGCTCCATGTCGTCGGTGTTGTAATTGTGGCGCGCCCGGCCGTCGACCCACAGTCTTACCTGCAACTTTTGCGGGTCGGGAATTTCATCAGCGGTCACGATCCATGGTCCGAGAGGGCCAAAGGTGTCGAACGACTTGCCCCTGAAGCCGACGCCCTGCCCGAGTCCGCGCGCGGAGACGTCGATGAAGCAGCAGTAGCCAAAAACGTGATCCCGCGCCTGCGCCTCGGAGACGTTCTTCGCCCTGCGTCCGACCACGACCGCGAGCTCAGCTTCATGATGGAAGACGTTGGCCTTATGGGGTGGCAGTTCCACCGTGCCTTCGGGATCAAGAATCGAGGTGGGCGCCTTGAGAAACATATCGAGCGGCCGCCGCGCAGTCTTGGTTCCCTCGAAGAAGTTGCCGATCGCACAAACAATTTTCGACGGGCGCGGAAGGGGGGCGCGCAGACGAACGCTGGCCAGCGGCGTATCCGCGCGACGGCCCGCTTCCTCAAGCGGCGCCCTCAGGCGAGCGAAATCATCGATGATCGCAGGCGTCCGCTCGTAAAATCGCAATGCCATGATTTTGTCGCCTACGACCTTACTGACATCGGCAACCCTCTCTCCGACGACCACACCGGGCGTGAAATCATTGAAAAGCGCGAGCTTCATGTCCCTCCAACTCCTCTACATTAGTAACGATTAAAGCACGGCCAAATCGGAGGACCGCCACCGTACCGCACTAGCGATCGACGGCTGCCGACCCGGCGCGAGCCGACTTCACGGCCACCACCCGGCGCAGGCGGCTCTCTCCCCGCATAGAGTGAGCACTTACCGCCGCATCGTTCGGTATGTCAATCGGAACAGGATCACCGAAAATCGCGGCTTCCGCCGCTGGTATTGTGCGAAGTCCGAACAGTACGGAATCGCCGCCGGGTGGTTGCCATATCACCTTAAAAGTCATAAGTGTTCCCTGTAATACACGCGAAACGGCGCGCTAACGGGGCTTCCTGCCGCCTGTTTGTTGGCGCTCGCATTCGGGTTGCGTCGCCCTTAGGGGACGTTCAGGAGGGACCGGGAAATGGCGATAACACGCAAACTCGCACTCGTGGCACTCTTGGCGTTGTTGCTGCCGCTGCCGGCATTGGCTCAGCAAGCGCCGGCCGGAATGATCCCACCGGGCACCGTGATCACGCCGGAGAATTGGCAGCAATACAAGGCCTTCATGAATCCCGGGTTGCAGGGGATGTGGGACGGCAGTTTCGGTGGATGGAAATTCCCACCTGACTTCCAGATGCCGGTGGCCGCCACGCGCCACTACCCGCCCCCGCCACAGTTTCTGAAATACACAGAGCAATACGCTCCGCAGATCAAGATCGTGACCCTGCCGAACGGGCGTCACATACTGCAAAACTATAGCGCCGGCCTGCCCTTTCCGAATCCGCAGGAACCGATGAAGGGTTGGAAAATTCTGGCCAACGATTGGTACGCATATGTTCCGGCCATAATCTGCAACGACTCGGTGGGCCAGGTATTCCGCGACCGGGAGGGCAACATAACCAGCAACGGGAGCATCGTATCACTGCACATCTATGACCACGTCGCTGATCCGGGGATGCCAATTCAAGACCCTAGTAACGCTAACCTGTACTACACTGAGTTTTTCGAGTTGATCGCGCCGGAGCAGGCCCGCTACACGGCCATCCTGACTGTGTACTATCGGGATCAGACCAAAGACGAAGATACGTTCATCTTCGTGCCGGCTCTGCGGCGGACGCTGCGGCTCTCCTCGACGGCGCGATGCAGCCCGGTTTTCGGCTCGGATGCCACCAACGACGACACCCGGCACGGCGCTTTCAATGGCAACATCACCAAGTTCGATGCTCAGTACCTTGGCGACCAGAAAGTACTTGTGCAGCCCGATCCGGATAACGCCAAGTCGGGATTCCTCGATAACTTCGAGGTGCCGTTCTTTTTCCCGAAGCCATCCGCCAATGTAGGTAACTGGGAGGTGCGCGACACCTACGTAATCGACGCCCGTCACATCCCGTCGTTGGCCGCCGGCTACTGCTACGGCAAGCGGGTATTGTACTGCGACAAGGAGTCATCCAACGCGAAGTGGGCCGAGCTCTATGACGCAAACATGAAGTTCTGGAAGGTCTTCTACGACCCGCAGTCACTAATCGAGGTGCCGGGCGTGGGTCGATACTGGACCAATGGCGGATGGGGCGAAATCTTCGACGTCCAGAATCAGCATCTTACTTGGGTGCACTTATCGGGGCCGACGGGTCCGTTTCGCGCGAATGCCGACTGCCGTAACGTCAATGGAGTCGATCTGACCGATCCCGTCCGCTACGGCAGCGTGCGCGGTCTGTCTGAGATTATGCGCTAACGTGCGAAGCCGGCGTGGCTTCCACGATTGATTGTGGGGACATACTCGCTCCTACGGGAAGCGATGCAGGGGGACTGCGATGCGCAAATCACGTCTGGTCCGGAACGCTGTCAGGCTTACTGCGATACTGGCCTTCGCGACTGCCGCTATCGGTCTGATCGGCACAGCTTCTTTTGCCGGCGATCTCTCGGCTCTGGACGCCGATCAGAGCCCGAGCGCCGGGGCAGCCGCCGCGGTGCTCGCTCAGACCAACACAACCACCACCCACACTTCAGAGAGCTGGTTCAAGGATTTCCACGTCTCGGGCTTTCTCAACGAGACCGATGGCATGTGGATCAACCCGACCAACCTGAAAGACTTCACGCCCAGCCGCAACAACCTTGCTACCGCGCGGACGTGGCTGCAGGTGGACGAGAACTTCCGACCCAATCCGAACAATCAGTTCTTCATGCGGGAGTGGTTCATCTACGAGCCGCCATATTCCTTCAACAGCGCCAACAATCACATCTACAAATGCACGAACTTTCCCGCGCTGCCGTGCGGCAATTTACCAGCCCCGATTACGCCCGATAAGATGTACCGGCTCAATGGCTTTTATAACCAGTACGCGGTACGCGACGCGTGGTGGCGGTTCAGCTACGGGCCCCTTGACCTCTACATGGGCAATCAGATCGTGGTGTGGGGCCAATCACTCGCTTTCCGGGTGGGCGACGTCATCAATCCGCAGGACACGACCTGGAACTTCGGCTTTGCCAACCTTGAACAGTCGCGCACCCCGCAATGGATGATCCATCCAATCTTCAATCTTCCCGACTTCGGCGCGTTGACTGCGAACTTCGCGGAGGCGGTGGTCATCCCGGGCGCTCAGCCGATGTGGAACAGTGAGGATTACCCCGACCATCGCTACGACGGTGAGCAGGACATCGCGGGACGCGTCAGCAACGGCCTTCCTGCGGCCGAGCACTTTCCCAGCGCGCGTTTCGACAGTCATTCAACCACGGTCTCCTACCCGGGCCGGTCGGTCAGTTTCCTAAACGGGCTCAATCCCCAGTTGGGGGTCTATCCCATGACCCCTGGATCGGCGACTGTTAGTGCTCCCTTCACCCGCCTATTCTACTTCTGCTCGCAGTTTCAGGGGCTCCTCGCGGGGACGCACAATCCCAATCCAACGCCCAAGCGGCTGATCAAGCCCTGCAATCTGAAGCCGCCCGGACTGCCCTTCGTTGGAGCTCCAAATTGGTCGCTGCCGGCTGTGCAATGGCAGAACATGGAGGAGGGCCTGCGCCTGCACACGCTGGTGGCGGGTACTGAGGTGACGGCTCTCTACTTTCATACTTTCCAGTATTTGCCGATCCCTGGCTGGGTTCCCTACACGAATGTTTTCCCGTTCGTTTTCGAACCTGTCCACTACATTGGGGCGACGTTCGATCGCCCGGTGCCCATGCCGGCCTCGCTCGGAGAAACTCTGCCGCTGGTGATCCGCGCCGAGGCCGTGTACGCCAACCACGTGCCGTTCCTGAACTACAGCCTGGCCGACACCAACGCAATCAAATTCTCCGATACCCTTACCTACATGATCGCGCTGGACCTCTCGCAGGCGTACGCTCCATGGCTGACTCAGACCGGTACCCTCTCCGCGAATCTCGAATTTTTCGACAGCATCACGCTCGACGGCAACAACAGTATGGGACCGCTCCCGACCACCAATGAAACCGATTTGAAGCACGATGTCTGGATGCTGTTCAATTTTGGTACGTCTTGGCGCTGGAACGTTTTTTCACCCAATGCGACCTGGATTTATGAACCCAAGGGAACAACATTCGCCCTGTTCCCTGGCTTTCAGGTTACTCCGCCCTGGACCGATAAGTACTTCGGCAAGGTTGGATTGATCTATGTGCTCAGTGGCGACAAAACCTATCCCCTGGGGTTTTTCAAGGGTCAAAACCTGATTACTGGCTCCCTGCAATACAACTTCTCGGCGCTGTGAGCGTACCACGCGCTGGCTCCGTCGAGATCGACGGGGCCAGCGCGGCATTTTTGTCTTCATTACAAAAGGCACGGCACCTTGAGCCGTCGGCGCCACCCCTGAATACGCGCTTGCTCGTAGTCGCCGGAGCATGCAAAAACCGACTCCAGGCGCGACAACGAGGCATCGCGATGCGTCGAATTTGCTCATCGGACGTGGCTCGGCTGCGGCCGGGCCGTCGCAACCAGGAATAGTTTCAGATGCCAGAAGCACCGCAGCGTTTCTCGCTGATTACTGACAGAGCCCTCATCGAACTCCGCAAACTGATTAATGCACCGATCGAGGATTCGCTCGAGCCTTGGTATTGCGAGGCGACTCACGACAGTATCCGTCACTGGGCCCACGGAATCGGCGACGACAATCCTCTATGGTGCGACCCGGCATACGCGGCAAAGACAGCGCATGGAGGTTGCGTCGCGCCGCCCTCGTTTATCTTCGCCCTGAACCGCACGTTCAGCGGTTACGTGGCAGGACTGCCCGGAATCCATGCGATGTTCGCGGGCATCGACGTAACGTGGGATCGGCTGATAGCGCGCGGAGATCGATTCACCACCAAGGCCTGGCTCAAAGACCTGGTCGAACGTCAGACGCGATTTTCGGGCCGTTCGATTCAGCAGATTTATCGCTGCGAGTTTTACAACCAGAACGACCAACTGGTTGCCGAAGGCGATAGCTGGTGCTTCAGAACGGAGCGCGACACCGCGCGTGAGCGCGGCACCAAATACAACGAGGTCAGGCAAAAGCCATCCGTCCACTATTCGCGCGAGGATCTCGCGAAAATCTTTGCGCTCTACGAAGCCGAGGAGGTTCGCGGCTCCAGGACACGCTATGTCGAGGACGTGAAACTCGGCGACAAGCTGCAGACGATGGTGAAGGGGCCGATGACGATCACAGGGTTCATCGCCTTTGCGCAAGGATGGGGCGGTCTCTATATTCGCGCGAATAAACTTGCGTGGAAGCAACTCCAGAAACATCCGGGACTGGGTATACCAAATAAATTTGGCGTCCCGGACGTACCGGAACGCGTGCACTGGGAAAACGACCTTGCAACGCTGGTCGGCACGCCCGCGGCGTACGACTACGGCCCGGAGCGGTGCTCCTGGATGTCACATCATCTGACGAACTGGATGGGCGACGCGGGATTTCTGCGGCGCTTGAAGGTCGAGATTCGGCGTCACAATCCGGTCGGCGATACGCTTCATATCAATGGTGAGGTAACGAGGATCTTTGTCGAAGACGGCGCCCATCACGCCGAAATCACACAGACGGCCACACAGCAGGACGGCGAACTGTCTGTGCGCGCCAGGGGGATCGTCAGATTACCGTCGCGAACCGCCACCACGTCGACCAACTGACGGTCCGTTCGCTCGAGCCCATCCTTACACCTATGGCAGTTTGCTGCTCTCGCATCGTTGACTGCATAGGCGACGACGTTTTGAATATCGACACTGCCTGGCGCTCTGAGGTCAAACGATGACGGGGATTTATCGTCCGAACTGTCCGCTCTACAGCGATCAGAAGCTTAAGCTCGGGCTGTTCGGCACCAATTGCAGCAACGGTCTTACCGTCTCTCATGCCGCGACTACATACGAGGCGACTTGGGAGCATACCGTGGCGATCGCGAGGCGCGCCGATGCCATGGGCTTTGAAATGCTGGTGCCGATCGCGCGATGGCGCGGCTTCGGCGGCACGACCGACTTCAACGGCACCTGCTTCGAGACTTACACGTGGGCGGCGGCCTTGGCCGCGTTGACCCGGCGGATCATGATATTTTCGACGTCGCACATGCCCACGGTCCATCCGATTGTCGCGGCCAAGCAATGCGTCACCGTCGATCACATCTCCAACGGGCGCTTCGGGCTGAACGTAGTGATGGGATGGTTCACGCCGGAGATGGAGATGTTCGGCGTGCCGCAGCGCGAGCACGACGAACGCTATGCCTATGGCACGGAGTGGATGAGCATCGCGAAGCGGCTGTGGAGCGAGGACGAGCCGTTCGATCTCGACGGCAAATATTTCCGCATCCGGCAAGGCCAGGCGCATCCCAAGCCGCTCCAGAAGCCATACCCTGTCTGTCAATGCCGGCTTCTCACCGGCCGGGATCGAATTCTCGGCCCACGAGGTTGACTTCAATTTTCTCACCGTGGAGACGTTCGACCACACCAAGGGAGTCGTCGACGAACTGCATCGGCGCGCGCGGGGCTACGGCCGCGAGCTCGGCGTGATGATGTTCGCGATGATGATATGCCGCGACACGGAACGCGAGGCACAGGCGGTGCGCCGCGAAATTCTGGACAAGGGCGACTGGACAGCCGCGAACAACATCTTAAGAGTCTTCGGCATCGAGAGCGGATCGATGCGCGAGCAGATCAAAAGCTTCGGCGAGCGCTTTATTCTCGGATGGGGTGGCTATCCGATTATCGGCACGCCGGCGCAGGCGGTCGATGAACTGATCAAGATCAGTGCGCTCGGAATCGAGGGAGTCATCCTGGGCTTCCTCGACTACCACGAGGAGCTTGCGTATTTTGATCGCGCCGTGATGCCGTTGCTTCAGCAGGCCGGCTTGCGCCATCGGCTGGCGGCTCAACCGCCTCAATCAGGGCGGGCCGAACGCATCGCCTGAAAGGAATTTCAGGGCTCGCATTCCTCACACGGGTCAAGGAAGATCGCGACGGGTAGTCCCGGTCACGATGCCTGATCCATCGTGCGTCGCATCCGGGACTACTCAGTTCCGTGCAGACGACGGCTGCCGCAACTGAAATCCGTACAGCTTGGCGCAATTCCGATAGACTATTTTGTCCTTGTCTTCAGGCGGAACGCCAACGAAATCCTGCCGAAGAACGTCCTGTGAGTGCGGGAAAAAAGACGCCGGATGAGGATAATCGGTTGACCACATGATGCGATCGGCACAATCGGCGTACTTGTATGTTTGCAGACCAAGCGGGTCCTTGATGAACGTGGCCCAGACCTGCCGGCGGAAATACTCTCCAGGAGTCATCGCCAGCGATAAATTATGGCCGCGGCGGGTTCTGCTGGCATAGTACTTATCGGCGCGTGCAAGCAGGTGAGGAATCCACGCAATATCGCCTTCAGCGGACACGATCTTGAGAGCGGGGAAGCGCTCGAGCACGCCGCCGAAGATCAGGGAGAGAATCGACTCCTGCACCTCGTGCTGCGCCATCACCATCTTGGTATAGACCTGGCCGATGTGCTGTTCTTCCGTGAGAGTATACGCAGAGGATTTCCGTCCGCCGGTATTGAGGTGCAGCGAAATCGGCATCTCCGTTTCCTGAACGGCGGCCCAGAACGGATCGTAGATGGACGAATGGTATGCCGGCCGGCTTTCGGGCGGGGTGGCCCAGATCATTACTCCCTTGAGGTCCTGTTTTTTTGCGCGCTCCAGTTCCCTCCTGCCCCGATCGACGTCGTACAGCGAAATCATCGCGATTCCGCCAAGCCGCTCCGGCGCATGGCGGCAAAACTCGGCTAGCCAGTCGTTGTAGACACGTAAGCAGGCTTCCTGAAGTTCCGGATCCTGGCAGGCGAACAAGGTAAAGCCGTACGTGGTGTAAAGAATACTCGCGTCGACGCCTTCCGATTCCATATCTTTGAGGCGCTCGGCCGGGTCCCAGCCGCCAGGGCGTTCCATGTCCCGGCTGGCACCCTCCTTCTGCGAGGAGAACCGGGTGACGAAATCCTCGAAGACGAAGAAAGAGCCTTTCTTGCCGTTGTAGTCATTTACCAGGCGCGGCGCACGATCGCGAAACTTGCCGTCTATTCGGGTGGTCCACAAATCAAACGGCTCGCTCATGTGGGCGTCTGCATCGATAATTCTATACGGCTCCACGATTGTGCTCCTTGGTTGGACTCGCCGTGGGTACGGAATCCGATCATTTAATACTGCATACCTCCGGCTCTCGCCAGACGCGCGCGGCAGTTTCGTATCGCGTCCTCTTTAACCTCGCGACGGTTTTTCTACTGCTTTTCAGTCATCGCCGCAGTCATTGACGGCACGTATCCAGGCTCGACCCAGGCGTCCACGACTGCGACTGCTCCACTCTCCACCTCATCGATCGCGCGCCGAAGTTTTACCAGCAGCTCGTCACCATGTTTGATCGGCCCAAAGCCAACAGCGCCTTGCGCGCTCGCGATCCGCGCCAGATCAATTTCAGGATTATCGACACGCTGACCGACCCATCGATTCTCCACGGGACGCCCGCGCATCCGTGCTATCCGCTCCTGATGCAACTCGTCATTGAAAAAAGAGCGATTGTTGGCAATCACCATCAATAGCGGGATTCCGTAATGGACCGCGGTCCAGACGGCCGTGGCGCCCATCAGAAAATCGCCGTCGCCGACCACTGCAACGGGTAACCGGCCGCTGCCTCTCAATGCCAGCGCGGCGCCGACGGCGAAACCCGGACCGCGGCCGACGCCTCCGCCTGCATGAGATCCGACGTAGTCCAGTGGATGCCGAAAGGGCCATACGGCCCCATTCCATCCAAGCGGCAACTGCAGCAGCGATATCGCGCGCCCACCAGCAGCCTGACGCAGCGCGGACGCGACATGGTCGAGGCTGATACGGCCCTGCGCGACATCGTCGTAACCAACCTCGACCGCCGGCTGCCGATCGGTCCGAGGCCGCGCCTTTGGCCGCAGGACCTCCAACGTCGCAGCCACCATCGCGTCCGGGTCAGCCGCAATGAAGAGGTCCACGGGCGGCAGGCCCTGATAGTCCATACTCCATCCGTTGTGTAGATGGTGGTCCAGCGACACCTGGATCACCTGCGCGGGCGGCGCTGACGTGTCGAAAGCTGATTTCAAGGTGCCCGCGAGGTCCAACCAATCGAGGCTCAAGATCGCATCCGCCCCTCTGATGGCGCCGGCGACTTGGGGAGCGACAAAGATCGCGGGCGGCCCAACGTGCAGTACATGATCGGTGGGAAAGGCCGCCGGGACTTTGAGGTCGGTAACGACTTTGGCGCCGAGCGCTTCCGCCATCGCCACGCGCGCGTTCCACGCTTCGAGGCTGCGCGACACGCGCCCCATCATTATAAGCGGACTCTGGGCATGCCTGAGCATTGCGGCAGCGCGCGCGACAAGATCCATCGGCGCTGCTGACACTACCGGCGGCATGAAACGCGCCGCTTCGATCGGCGGCAACGGCTCAGACAGCGGAGCCTCCTGCATCCCGGCATCGAGATTGATATAGACCGGTCCTTGCGGGCGAGTCCTGGCCATCCAGCTCGCGCGCAGCAACGCCTCCCGCGCCGCGGCGGGAGAAGCAGGCTGATCGTCCCACTTCACGTAGTGCCGCACGACGCTGCCCTGGTCACGCGCGGTGTGAATCCAATCTATCCATGGCCGCCGCTTCGCGGCGTCCACCGGACCGGTGGCGCCGATTATCACTACCGGGGTTCGGTCGCACCATGCATTGAAAATTGCCATAGTCGCGTGAAATAACCCGACGTTTGCGTGAAGCGCCGCGGCCAGCGGCTTCTCCATTACCTTCGCGTAGCCGTGGGCAATAGCTACTGTATGCTCTTCGTGAAGGCATAGAAGTATCTGCGGCCGTTCATTACCCAGATAGTTGACGAGGCTATCGTGCAATCCGCGATAGCTCGATCCGGGGGTTAGCAGGATGTAAGGAATGTCCAGCGCGCGCAGAGTTTCGGCCACCGCGTCGCTGCCAAACTTCGCCTCCCCGTCCCAATGTGCCGATGGCTTATCGACCGTGTCGATACTGGCTTTCATGTCTTGGCTGATATCGCCGGCTGGCTATAGGTTTACTCGCGAGCCTGCATTTCACCCGGACGAGCGGAATTGGGATGCGGACGCTTCTTCAAAAAGAACCCGGCTCCGGCCCCAAGCAGCACCGCCGCGAGAATCACTGTCCCCCTCTGAAGCCATGTTGGCAGCGGGGAGGCGGTCGCGTTGATCGTAACTATGAGCAGGGCGCCTATCACAAATCCGATTGCCGCCCCGACCCAAGGGATGTGAGAAATGGACGACGCGCCAGGTACTTCCTTCGCCTGTGGCCGCAGTTCCATCACGCCGGCTTCACGAATTTGATCCGGTGCGGCCCTCGCGCGCTCGAAATGCGCCGTAAGGTTGCGGACAAACTCCGCAACAACGGTGTCCGCCTGTTTGCGGATCAAAGGCTCGCCGAACTCGCCCAGCTTGCCGAGGAAGCGCGCTTCTCCCTCGATAGTCAATTC
>Ga0187846_10001893_pt1 | contig 11692 bp, 7 predicted proteins | sample TC_taG_FD_161473 | JGI IMG/M metagenome (GOLD analysis project Ga0187846, IMG submission 161473) | Biofilm microbial communities from the roof of an iron ore cave, State of Minas Gerais, Brazil - TC_06 Biofilm (v2) | ecosystem: Environmental > Terrestrial > Deep subsurface > Cave > Wall biofilm ... | reverse complement strand
CCACAGCCGGCGCATCGCCTCGATATACTCGCGGGTGCGCTGCGCACGCCGTTCCCATGAAATACCCAGCGCGCGAAATTCCTCTTCCAGCCACCCCACCCCAACGCCCAGCGTGAATCGGCCCTCGCTGAGGCAATCCAGCGTGGCGATCACTTTGGCTAGTACCAGCGGATTATGCTCCGGGACGAGGCAGATAGCGGTGCCAAGACGGATTCTGTCAGTCACCGACGCGAGCGTGCACAACGTTAGAAACGGATCTGCAATCGGGGCATCTGTCGGTGCCGGGAACCTACCCTGCGCGGAATAAGGATACTGCGACCGATATTGATCGACGAGGACTACGTGCTCAGGCGCCCAGAGGGTCGAGAAGCCGAGCCGTTCAGCATGGGTGGCAAAGGCCTTCATCACACCCATACCCTTTACTCTTCCAAAAACAACCGCCATCAGACCGACTTTCATGATTCATGCTCCTGCTGGGATCGAGGGTCTAGATTGTTCTAACGAAAAGAGCGACAAGCTGGAAAGCCGGCCTTACCCCGAAAAACGACAATAGGATGGAAGTCTGTGCCCTGTTCCCCGAGCGGGCAGATTTGCTAATTGTGGTGTGACTCAGCCACAGGACTTTGGCTACCAGGAGGACAACGATGGATTTCGGCATCTTTTACGAGATCCAGGTCAACAGCCCGCTAAAGCATCGCGAGCGTGAATATCAGGTTTTCCACGACGTGCTCAAGCAGGTGGACCTGGCGGAACAGGTCGGCTTCAGCCATTTCTGGACGGTGGAGCATCATTTTCAAACCGGCTTTGCCCATGCCTCAGCGCCGGAAGTGCTGTATGGCGCGATCTCGCAACGCACCAGTGTCATTCGTATAGGCCACGCGGTGGTGCTGCTTCCTTTTCCCTACAATCATCCGGTGCGGATCGCCGAACGTATTGCGACGCTGGATATCCTGAGCAAAGGCCGCGTCGAGGTTGGCACCGGGCGCTCCGCGACCCAGGTCGAGCTGGGCGGTTTTGGCATCCCGTATAAAGAAACCCGCGCCCGTTGGGAAGAGGCACTCGATATCATCACCACTATCTGGAAGAGCAGCGACGGCACTTTTTCATACAAAGGGAAATACTTCGACATTCCCGAGCGCAATGTCGTGCCGATGCCAATCCAGAAGCCACATCCGCCGATGTGGGTGGCGTGCACTGGAGAGGACACGCACGAACTCGCGGGCCGGCTAGGGCTGGGTTTGCTTTCCTTCACGCTGCTGGTCAGTCCCGAGAAGTTGGGCCGCCGCGTTCATGCCTACCGCAATGCGATCAAGACGGCCAAACCCTATGGCGCTTTCGTTAATAACAAGGCAGGCGCTTTCGCAATGGTCCATCTGGCGGACACCGATCAGCAGGCCCGCGAAGAGGCCGAACGTTCATTCATGTCGTATGTGAACACGACCTTGCGGGTTAACTCATCAGTTATCGAGGCCAGAAAGACCGGTGTCGATCCGAAGGATCCGGCGCGTGGCACCGTCCCCGACCTCCCCACTCAATACGAGGGACTGGATCCGAGCAAGGTGACGATCGATTCACTGATCGAGCACGGAATGTGTATCTGCGGAAGCCCGGATACCGCGATAAAGCAGCTAGAGCATTTGCAGGAGGCCGCGCAGCTGGATCAGTTCCTGGCGATGATGCAGTTTTGGGCAATCCCGCACGACCGGACGATGCACGCGATCGAGCTCTTCGGTAAACACGTAATTCCGCATTTTCGCAACGTGGTGCCGCGCGAGTCAGTCGCGGCTGCAGCGGACTGACAGAACCAGTCTCGTACGGGGCGGCTTCGAAGCCGCCCCCTTGTGCGCATCGATGACTGCGCGTCCACCTTTGGATGGCAGGACCGGCCTTTTTGCGGGGACGATATGGGAGACCGACTTGCTGGGAAGGTTGCTCTGATCACCGGGGCGGGCGGTGGCCAGGGGCGTGCCGCCGCCGTGATGTTCGCCAAAGAGGGTGCGCGAGTGGTGGTCAGCGACGTGAAAATTGAAGGCGGCAACGAGACGGTTCAGATGGTCCGCGCAGCCGGCGGCCGAGCCGAGTTCAGTCCCGGCGACGTGTCCAAGGCTGCCAATGTTGAAGCCGCCGTCCAATGCGCGGTTAGAAACTACGGCGCCTTGCATATCATGTACAACAACGCGGCCGTGCTTCATCGCAAAGATGCACCGGTTACGACGCTCGACGAAGAGGTCTGGAATCAGGTGCTGGACATTAATCTCAAAGGCGTCTTCCTCGGCTGCAAGTTCGCCGTGCCGGCGCTAATCGCCGCCGGCGGCGGTTCAATAATAAACACGTCGTCGTTGGCCGGCCTACTCGGAGGCGGCAACGTACACGCCTACACGGCCGCCAAAGGTGGAGTTATTTCGCTCAGTCGCGCGGTCGCTATGGCCTACGCCAAGGATAAAGTGAGATGCAATGTCATCTGCCCGGGTGCGGTAGACACCCCGATGATGGCTCACGTGCTGCACAGTGAGAACCGGCGGTTGCGCGAGGGTTATGAACGGAGCCATCCGATCGGGCGGGTCGGCACTCCGGAGGATATCGCGGCGATGGCGCTGTACCTCGCATCGGACGAATCATCGTGGGTGACCGGTTCAGTCTTCACAATCGACGGCGGCAATTCTGCTCAATAGGCAAGATAGTAACGGCTGAGTGGCAGGAAACTGCACCCTCCCTGCCCTCTCCCGCAAATCACCCCGTTCGTCGTGTGCGACTCCGCAGGCGGGCTCTCACCTCTCCTCTCACGCAACCGGCCCGGGAGACGGAAACCCAGGGAGCGGGCAAGTGGCCGAACTGCGACAATCTGGCGCCGAGACGCAAGACGAGCTTCCTTAGCGTATGGTCTTTAAGCGCCTTTCCTATTTATGGGACGGGGGCGGGAGTGAGGAGGCCGGCTGCCTCGTCGTAGCCAAGCATCAAATTGAGGTTTTGCACCGCTTGCCCGGCCGCCCCTTTGCCCAGATTGTCGATCGCGGTGAGCACGCATAGCGTCTGAGAGCGGCGTTCGAGCACAAACGCGATCTCGCAGAAATTCGTTGCCCTGACGTTCTTCAATTCGGGCAGCACGCCTGGCTTGAGAATCCGCACGAAACGTGACTTGGCGAAACTTGTCTCGAAAGTGGCGCGGACGTCCTGTTCTGTCGTGCCACTGCGAGGGCGCATGAAGATAGAGGTCAGGATGCCGCGCGTGACCGGCAACAGATGAGGCACAAACATGACCGCGACTTCTCGTCCCAGGGCGAATCCGATCTCCTGTTCAATTTCGGGTGTATGGCGATGGTTACCCACCTTGTAAGCACGGAAATTTTCATTGACCTCGGCAAATAACTGCTCAACGGCAGCCTGTCGACGAGCACCGGTCGTGCCCGACTTCGCATCGATTACGATCGATGAAGGATCTATGAGGTCGCGGCGTATCAGCGGCAGGATTCCCAATAACGCGCCGGTAGGATAACAGCCTGGATTTGCGACGAGGCGCGCCTCCCGCAGTTCGCGACGATTAAACTCGCTAAGACCGTAGACCGCCTGTTTGAGAAGGCTCGGCGCCGGATGGTCGACCCCGTAGGTCTGACGATAAGCGGTGGCATCCTTCAGACGAAAGTCGGCCGAGACATCGATCACCTTGGTTCCAGAGCTAATCAACTCGGCAATGGTCATTGCCCCGGCCCGCTCAGGTAAGCACGAAATGACGACCTCGGCGCGTCCGTTGAGCAGGTCGGCGCGTAATTCCTCGAAGGGTGGCAGGTCGATACCCGCCAAATGTCGATAAACTTCGGCCACTTCGCGTCCGGCGTAATGTTCCGAAGTGAGTACGGCAAGCTCCACGAAGGGATGGCTAGCGAGCAAGCGAACCGCCTCAACGCCGGAATAGCCGGACGCACCCAACACAGCGACCTTGACTCTATCGTGGGAAGCCATCAGAGCACGCATACTCCAAGTTGTCAGGATTTGTTACCGGAGTATCACGAAAAGAAAAATTTCGCCAGTTGCCAAGGCGTCTCCGATGGGCGCTAATCCACAAGGGAGAAGCGCGGAAGGCTAACACTGTTTCCGCGCTCCCGGCTGCCTTCACACGCTGATTGGCACCATCGCTATCTTGCCGGCGACGGTGTTACTTTCCATCAAATTTTGTGCATGGCCCAGCTCTTTTAGCGGCAGGATCTCGCCGACTACTGGCCTGATTTGCCCGGTTTCCACGAAGCGCATCGCATCGACCAATTCACCCTTATTTCCTAAATGCGAGCCGAGATAGTTCTGCTGTTTGTTCCATAGCAGCCGGATATCCATCTGTGCATCAAAACCGGACGTGGCACCGCAAGTGACGATTGTTCCGCCCCATTTAAGGCATTGCATCGAGATCGGCCACGTGTCGGCGCCAGTGTGCTCAAAAACGATATCCGCGCGTTTGCCGTCGGTAATTTTGCGAACTTCGTTGAAAATGTCGTGCTTCTTGCGATTCAGCACGAAGCTGGCGCCGAGTTGATGACACAGCTCAAGTTTGTCATCGCTTGACGCAACCGCGATCACGTTAGCGTTGTAAAGCTTCGCTACTTGGATTGCCATTACACCGAGTCCCCCGGCAGCTCCCCAGATGAGAACGAAATCACCGGCCCGTATTCGCGCCCGGGTGACCAACATCCGCCATGCAGTAACGAGCACCAAGGGAATGGTCGCCGCTTCCTCAAAACTCAAGTTGCGTGGCTTGGGCAAAGCGTTAACTGCCGGGACTTTGCAATACTCGCCATGGGCACCGTCCAACGGACCCGTTTGAAAGCCCCAGATCCTAAAGTCCCGGCAGAAAAACTCCTCGCCACGCGTGCAATAATCGCATTGGCGGCAGGAGATTCCACAATGTACAACGACTTCTTCGCCAACTTTTGTGTGGCGAACTTCGCTGCCGGTTTCTACCACTATGCCGGCCGCGTCGGAACCAGAGATGTGCGGCAGAATGATAGGCATCCCAGGCAAACCTCGACGTGCCCAGATATCGTTGAAATTGCAGGCCGAAGCTTTAACTCGAAGGAGGACCTCGTTGGGGCCGGGTCTCGGAATGGGTGTGTCTTTATATTGCAGAACTTCACACCCTCCATTTCGCTCAAAAATGACGGCTTTCATTCGAACCCTATCTCCCGTCTCTGGTTGCGCCAACTGGTCATGAGGTGGTTAATTCGGGGTATAGGTATCGGTTTTGTCGCTCTTTGACAATAATTCAAGTTGGGACGCCTTTTTAATGCCTGATGACACCAGACACCTCGACCACCATCCACTTTTCGCTCATCGGAATCAGGACTCTTGAGGAGAATAAGTCATGTTCATTCTTGATGAGGGCGCGCGGTTTGTAATTCCGCGTACTGAAATGACCTACCCTGCGCATTCTATGAAATTGCACCAAAATGCTGCCGACCGCGAGAAATGCCCTGTCGATCATGTTATGGCCGACTTCGAGGATGCGTGCCCCTATGAGTTCAAGGGTGAGAAAAGCCGGCGCGTCATGGTCGAAGCGCTCAATACCTTGGATTTCGGCGAAAAGGTAGTGACAATTCGCCCCAACAACATTCATTCAAAGTTCTTCCAAGGTGACCTCGAAGCGGTAGTCATTGGTGCTCCCAACCGCTTTCATGGAATTATTCTGCCCAAGACCCGCGGCCCTGAAGAAATCCGGACGACGGCTAAACTGCTCGATGACCTCGAACGGCGCGCCGGGTGGCATTACAAAATCCAGATCGAGTCGCTCATCGAAACGCCGCAGGCGCTGATCAACGCATATGAGATTGCGACCGCGTCGGACCGGATGTGCGGACTGATTTTCGGCATCGCGGACTTTGCCGCCAATCTCGGAGTCCGTGAAATCGTCGAAAATCAGAACCAGAACTTTCATTATGCCAAACAAGCCATGGTAGTCGCTGCTAAGGCGGCGGGACTGCATGCGATCGATAACGTCTTCCTTAGATTGTGGCGCAAGGAAGATTCGCCTGACCGGATCGGCGAGCTGCAGCGTGGGCTCCGGGAAAAAAACGAGGGTGCGGCGAATCTCGGAATGGATGGGACCTGGGTTATTCATCCCCAACAGGCGCCAATCTGCAACGAGTGCTTCACTCCCACCTCCGAGCAGGTGGAAGAAGCGCGGCGAGTCATCCGACTGTACCACGAACGAGGCGGCGGCTCGATGGCCGATCCGAAAACTGGTGAGATGATTGACGAGGCGACGATCAAGATAGCTTTGATGGACTTGGCTAAAGGTTCACAGGCTGGAATGGTGCCACCATCTGAATTGCGCGAATGGGCAAAGAAGAGCACGTCAATTACTGGGTACGATATCCTCGAACTGATGCGCCGCGTGGCGTAGCAAATAGACAACAGGTTGATTAATCGCCGACACTGTGAGTCATGCCGAAAATAAGGCGTAATTTGGTAGCGAAGTAATGATTTATGGCGACTCCGCTAATAGAAGCAGTTGATTGACAATAAAAATGAGCAAGTGCTAAACATGATGCGATCCATTACTGTGGTTGGTCAAACGGCCCGCAGGGAAGGACGACGCAACATAGATCGGCTCGCGCGCCCTCACGATTCTGTCCTTTCTTGAACTGGCCGCGCCTGCTAGAGGTGGCGGACGCGTGCCTTATCGCAGGTGACGCTTTTAAAGGAGTTGCCGCTTTACTTTGCCCCGCTTCATTCTCGCGCGCGGAAAGTTAGCCGTCCAGCGCCTGAGTCGTCACGCTACAGCCAGATATTGGCTTGTGTTACCCTGCCTGGTTTCGATCTTCGCCTGTGCTCCGACGGACACCATGCGGATCGACGCAGGAACATCCGCTCCTGCGGTACCCCACTTGGCCACCGACAACGACCCCGAGACCGCCGCTGAGCTTACGAAGCTCGAAAGCCTGTGGGATGCGCGTCAACGTGCTGCTTCGCAGAACGAAGATTATCCAATCGGGCCTGGCGATGTCCTGACCGTTTCTGTCCGCGACGTCGACGAGCTTGCGCACTACCGCGTTCGGGTATCCACGCGGGGTACGATCGAGTTGCCCCTGCTCGGAGTGCTTCAGGCCGGGGGGTTGAGCGAAGACGCGGTTGCTGCCGAAATCGACGACAAGCTACAAAGGTACATGTACCAGCCGGAGGCGAACGTTTTCGTCGATGAGTACCACAATCGCGCGGTCGCCGTGGTTGGCGCCGTAAACCGCCCGGGGCTCGTGCTTTTGACCAGCCCCTCTGAAAGTTTACTCGATGTCATCACGCAGGCGGGCGGTGTCAGCGGTGCGGCGGCGGATGAAGTGATTTTAATACCATCCCGACCTGGCACCATACCCAATTCAGCACAAATCGCATCTCTCGCTAATTCTCGCTCAGCAAGCCAAATCGCCAACCGCATTGCCGATAGCCGTGGAGGCGCACTTGATATCGCCCAGCAAGCGCTTCCTAGCATGGGTGCGGTCGAGGAAGCCGGCCGTCCCCGCTGGTCTTCGAATGAAACTTCGGAACTCGCGCCGCCCAGCGACCTTGCGGACACTACAACCACTTCAAGTTGGCCGTCATCAGCGGCACGCGCTACGAAAACCGGTCTGGGCGCACCGCCGTTTGCGGCTCACGACGATGCTCAGTTTCCGACCGCAAATGCACGTGGAGCTCGTGGTGCAAGTGGGCTGGTAGGCGCCACCGTCCCCGATGGCGCGGTCGGCCAGACTACGCCGACGGATTCCGAGAAAGCTCTGCAGTTGGCTGGCGGCGATGACGCCATCATTTTCAAACTCAATGGTGCGACCCTCGATGGAGCGGGCAAGTACGTTGACATGCCGATGCGGCCGGGTGATGTGCTGATCGTGCCGGGCGGCGGTGACGTAATGGTGGTCGGCTGGGTCCATCAACCTGGGCGTTTTCAGGTTGGCTCGGGATTGACTGTGTTAGGCGCAATAGGTGCTGCCGGCGGTCCGATGTACGCGGCTAAGACCAGCAGTATTGTGCTAATCCGCACCGGCCAGCACGGCCGCAAGACCGCGATTCCGATCGACATGGACCAGATTACGCGCGGTCAAGCGGATGATCTGCCTGTACAGGCTAATGATGTTATCGATGTGCCCTATTCGGGGCTGCGGATCGGCCCATACATTTTCTATTCGATTCTCACCAGGATGGGCATCGGAGGTCCGGTAATTCCCTACTGATGGACGCCAAGCGCCTTTTCACCCGGCACGCTCAACTTCCCCTTGCAGGGCCGGAGTTCGCGGCCGAAGCGCGTCCGGTCTTCAGTTATCAAGCGGAGCCTCTGGTCGACCTCTCCCGCTATTACCGCATCGTACGCAAGCGGGAGCGGATCGTCATCGCCTTCGCCGCCGCGGTGATGATCATGGGCGTGGTCCATATCCTAAGCACCCGGCCGGTTTACACCGCCGAAACCACTATCATGCTTGAACCGGCCACCGGTGAAAGTTCGTCGACTCTGGCGAATCTGGTCGAGATCGAAACCGCTGCGTACACCGCGGGGCAATTTTATAAGACCCAGGGTGAGCTATTGGCAAGTCCGACAATCGCAGTTGACGTCATCCGCCGCCTTGGATTGCTTCATCGGCCCGCCTTCATCGATGATGATGCGTCGAGGGCCCCGCTTCGGCAGTTATGGCCGACCATTAGTTTAGCTATCGCGCGGGGCTTCGGTGCCGGCCAGCAGCAACTGAGTCCGATTCCACCCGCAGCGAATGGCAGCGGCGTGCCGCGTGAGTTGGTGCACCGTTATCTGGCAATGCTGAGGGTCACCCTCGTTCCGGATACCGACCTGCTGAAGATAAGCTTCGCCACGCACGACCCGCGCTTGTCGGCGGAATTGGCCAACGCGCACGTCGAGGGCTATGAACGCCAGCAGAACCTTATTCGCTCTGATCAAAACGAGGAAGCGCGCCAATTCCTGCAGAGCAAGCTGCTCGATATCAGGGAGCAACTGGAAAACTCGGAAGCGGCCCTCAACGACTACCGGCGGCGCAAGGGAATTATCCCAGGCCTCATCACGCTCGACGGCAAAAATGCAGTAGTGCTGGATCGCTTGTCAGATTTGAGTAGAAACTTGACCAATGCTCAGGTCGACCGCATTGGCTTGGAAGCGCAGGTCTCGATTATTCGCAAACATGACTACAACTCCTTGCCGCTGGTTGCTCAAAACGTTGAGATCCAGACACTGCGCAAGGAACTGAACGACCTCTATGTCCAGCAAGCTGCGCTTTCAGGCGAGTTCAAACCCGATTACCCGCGGGTAGCGAAACTTCGATCACAAATTGGCGAGGTGGAACAGCAGCTCGACGCTGCGGTCGGTAAGGTCGTCGCCGAGATCCGCTCGTCGTATGCCGCTGCGGTCGAGAAAGAGAGCGAGCTCCAGGCGGAGATTGATCGGCAGCGCGCGGCAACCCTCAATCTGAACGATGCTGCCGCGCAATACGCCATCTTGCAGCGCGAAGTGGATACCAATCGGGAACTTTACAACGCCGTGCTGACGCGGATGAAGGACGTGGCGGTGACCAGCGGCGAGCGGCTTAACAACGTTTCAGTGATTGTGCCAGCCGAGACACCCACCGTACCGACTTCTCCTAAAGTGATCCGCGAACTCATGCTAGCGCTGATTCTGGGCTTGACTGGTGGTGTTGCACTGGCGTTTGCCCTCGATTTCTTCGACAACACATTAAAAAACCCGGAAGAGGCCGAGGCCTATCTGCGGGAACCGATCCTCGGGATAGTACCGGAGTTCTCGACCCTGCAAGGACGCTCGCTTGGTTACGCCGTGCCCGAGTTGATAACCAGCCACCCGCTCGCCCTTACCCGCGGCCACGAGTTGGTAACTGCTCATGGCTCCTACTCGACTATCGGCGAATGTTACCGCAACTTCCGCACGGCGCTGCTGCTCTCGCGCGCTGAACATCCGCCTCGGACCATGCTAATCACTAGTGCAATCAGCCGCGAGGGGAAAACAGTCAGCTCGGTCAACATTGCAGTGATGCTGGCGCAATTGGGTAGTAAGACTGTGCTGCTCGACGCTGACCTTCGGCGCGCCCGCTGCCATCGCGTGCTTTCAATAGAGAATCATCTTGGCCTCACCGAGGTGTTAACCGGCTCGCATGGGCTGCGTGAGGTATTGCGCAAGACTGAGATTGAGCATCTCGATTTCGTCAGTTCCGGCGCCGTTCCGCCTAATCCGACCGAATTGCTCGGTTCCCACAAGATTGCTGAAACTTTGCGGCAGCTTGCTCGGGATTATGAGTATGTAGTCATCGACTCGTCGCCGGTGCTGCCGGTTAGTGATTCATTGCTTTTGGCCAAGCTGGTCGACGGTGTGGTGATCGTTGCCAATGCAGCTACTACCCCACGCCAGCAGGTGCGGATTGCATGCGTGCGAGTAGACTACGCGCAAGGCAGATTGCTTGGGATTATGCTCAACCGGATAAAACTGCATAACCCCGACTATCATCCATATTATCACGGCGGCTACTACTACGCAGTTGAGAATGACGCCGCCGCCGACGGCGAAGCACACTAGAAAGACCGTACTCAGCGAGAGCAGCGACTATGCCGGTACTTCCGAGAGAAGTGCCGATAGTATGTCGTTGTTTTGCGTATGAGAGCCGAAGAAAGCACTTCCGCAACACTGCGTGCGACGTTGAGGCTGCGTGTGGAGAGACTCCTCCTGGGCATTGATCGATTAGTGATCTGTGCAGTAGCGGCGCTAATTGTGCTGAGTCCGCTAGCGATCGGCGCGGTGAATCGTAGCACATGCGTCACCCTGGAACTGACTATTTTCGCGCTCGTTTTAATTGGGATGCTGCGATCGACAATCCGTCGAACCTCCGTCACCACGAATCTGTTGATGATGCGCGAAGCGAGGCGTCTCTCCTTTCCCCTGATCGCAATCGCGCTGCTGCTGACAGTCCAGTTAGTCCCAATTCCGCCTCAGGTTTTGCGCGTACTGTCGCCTGGGGCTTTTCACGTCTACCAAGTCGCGTTTTCGGGCTGGCCATCCAACAATCAGGAGTTACCACGCCCCGGGCGATCACCCGCTGAGGGCGCGCCGCCGCTTTCAATGGCCGTGGCAAATTCAACCGCAGTGCTCGAAACACGGGAGCATGCTTCCAGGCGGGTCAGTCCAACACCCACCACTCCGGCTTCATCGGTTTACCCGGTTGAAGTGAGCAAATGGCGTCCGCTTACATTGTCGCCTATAGCGACGTCTGCGAGTTTACTTGAATTTCTCGCGTTGATCTCGATGTTTTTCCTAGTGCTGCTTTCTCCGTTCGGAACGGATGGCAGGCCGTCAGCCCAAATACGGTTTGTTCGAAGCATCATTTACGCGATAATCGCAACGGGCGCGCTGATCGCATTCCTTGGGATTGCTGAGCGTGCCTGGTGGAACGGTAAGATCCTGTGGTTCTATCAACCGGCAGATTGGCATGGGCCTTTGCTGATAGATTCACCGCGGGCGCGCGGCCCCTTCGTCAATCCTGACCATTTCGCCAATTACCTTGCACTTAGTTTGCCCCTCGCGGTCGCTGGAGCACTATTTCCGCGCTCTATTTTACCTCTATTGCGCCGCGAACCGCCGAACGCGCGACTGCTCTTCGGATGTGCAGCTATTCTGATGCTCATTGCAGCCGCTCTCAGCCTCTCCCGCGGCGGA
>Ga0187846_10001892_pt1 | contig 11701 bp, 11 predicted proteins | sample TC_taG_FD_161473 | JGI IMG/M metagenome (GOLD analysis project Ga0187846, IMG submission 161473) | Biofilm microbial communities from the roof of an iron ore cave, State of Minas Gerais, Brazil - TC_06 Biofilm (v2) | ecosystem: Environmental > Terrestrial > Deep subsurface > Cave > Wall biofilm... | reverse complement strand
CTTCATCCGCGGGTGTTATTCGTCGGAATTAACCCCAGCCTACGCTCACAGCAGGTGGGGCATCATTTTGCAGGTCCAGGTAATCCATTTTGGCGGCTATTATATGCGGCCCGGATCGTGCCCGAAGCATTGAGCTATTCTGATGATGGAAAGCTCGCGGGCTACGGGTTGGCTTTAACCAATTTGTGTGCGCGAGCGACACGCTCGGCGTCAGAATTGGAGCGTGACGAAATTCAACGTGGCCGGAGCAAGCTGCTGCGAAAGATTGCGCGCCTGCAGCCAGCGGTGGTCGCGTTCGTCGGCGCCACTATCTATCGATATTTTTCTATCGATAGAGCCAGCAGCGGGGTCGGCCCGAAAACCGAGCCAATCCATGGGGCACGGGTTTTTGTTCTACCCAATCCCAGCGGTCTGAATGCTAATTTTCCCGGGTTCAAGGACAAGCTGGTATGGTTCGAAAAACTCCGCGAGTTCGCCGAATTAGGCGCCGAGGAAACAGCCCTGGCGCACAACACGCCTTTGCCTAGCAGACGCTCGAAAAAGAGCTGATCGGCAATGCTCCTCATCGTGCCTTGAGAAATTTTCCGGTCCCTACTGGTGTATCGCTGACTCGATTGAGGCGGCGAAGCCGCGCAGTGCGTTAGCGGTGAACGCCCGCACGCGCGCCAAGTCCTTCTTGCCGCGCTGACCAGGAATATCGGTGTGAGTAAATGAATCGACACCCCACGGCTTGACTGCGACGATTGCCCTTTCGACGTTGTCCGCCGACAGGCCACCAGCAAGAATCACCGGCACGCGCGAGCGTTCGACGATAATGCGGCTGACCAGCCAATCGTGCGTCTCACCACCAGCAAAAGGTGGCCCTTTTGCGCCCGACTCCAACATCAGATAATCAACGCTTTCCTGATGCGCCTCAGCTTCGGCGATCGTCTCGCCAGCACGCACCGCAATCGCCCGAAGCAGACGGACGGGCGCGACGCGGGCACGTATCCAGGCGCAGTCCTCGGGTTCGATCTCGCGCGCCGCCACGTGCACGACGTCTGGCTGGACCGCATCCACCATCGCGCAAATCTCATCGCGATTATCCGATAGTGAAAGCGCCACGCCGCGCGCGCGTGGGCGAACAGCCGCCAGGATTGCGCGGGCGGCGTCACTGTTAACTGCTTCAGCCAGCACCCCGGGCTCGCCCACCACCACGCCGATAAGGTCAGCGCCGGCCTCCGCCGTCGCCACCGCGTCTTCGACGCAGGTCATGCTGTAGATTTGAACGATCATCGCGATTGACTCTTGTTCATGATTCGCGGGTTATGCAACAAATGGCCGAGAGTCACTAATCAACACTAAGCAGCGCTCCGTCTGTACTCTCTATCCCATGACCAGGAGCAAGTGGCCACAGGCTTCAGCCTGTGATGCGCCCAAGAAAGGATCCTCGTCACCCCAACTCTTAACGGATTATTTGATCACAGCAAGAGCAGCTGAATAATGACCCTCCCCCGCCGCGCGGGAGATTGGGCCGGCCTCCCCCTGACAGCGGGGAGGCGCAGCCGCAGACGGAGCGCACACGTTGCGGGTAACAACCCTGATTTGCTAACACGGGCATGTTCTTTCATGGTAGAGGATCGCTATGGCTATTTTCCGAATGTATACCGGCGCCGATGGCAAGTCTCATCTCGAAGAACAGAGCCTCACCGAGCATCCGATGTTGCGAAAGCCGCAAGCTGCAGAGCACATCGTATTTGCTCAACAGCCGGGCGGCACCTTTATCGACTGGCATCCCGCGCCGCGCCGGCAGTATGTCATCTTGATTGCCGGGGAATTGGAAATCGGGTTTGGCGACGGGACCCTACGGCGCTTCGGTCCCGGCGATGCGCGGCTGGTCGAAGACACCAGCGGCCAGGGCCACACGACCCGATTCATCGGAAGCGGACCAGTGATAACTGCGGTTATTCCGCTAGCTTGATCGCCGAGGACCTTATCGCCTTTTGCTGGTTAGCGTCTCCAATTCTTCGAGCGTGCGCGGCCAGTCCTGGTGCAGCAAACGGGACATGGCGCGATCTGCGAGCAGTCTCCCACCGGTCTGGCAGCGGGCACAATAGTTCGCTTCGTTAGCCGCGTAACGGATACGCTGGATAGACGCGCCGCAGCGCGGGCACGGCTTGCGGTAACGTCCGTGTACCGCCATCCCCTCCTGGAACGCGGTCACTTTTTCGGGAAAAGCTCCACTCGCCTGCGTTCTCAAACGCACGACCCAGCTTTCGAGGGTCATGCGAATAGCGGCAAACAGCCGCGCGATCTCTTCGTCGCTAAGCTTCAAGGTCATCGCGGCCGGTGACATACGCGCTTCGAAAAGGATCTCGTCTGAATAGGCATTGCCGATTCCGCTGAATAAACGCGGGTCAGTAAGTGCGCGCTTGAGAGTATGGTTCGCTGACCTGAGCACGGCAGTGAAATGCTCGAGGTCCTCGCTCAGAACTTCCAGGCCGCCAGGATTCAATGCATCCAGTGCTTCCTCACCGGTGACCAGGTGCAGTGAAGCGCGCCGTTGCGTACCCGCTTCCGTGAGCCATAGCTTGCCGTTGGAAAAATCGAACACGGCTAGTGCGCGCGGCGTGGGTCCCTCGCGCTGGTCCGTCCAGTGGAGCCGCCCGGCAATCATCAGATGAAGTACCAGCCACAGATCGTCGTCCAGTCCAATCGCGATTCGTTTTCCGCTGCGGCGCAACTCCCGAACCCGCTTACCCTCTGCGTTGGAAAGGGGCGGATCGACTGTGCGTAGAAGAAAGGGACTCGTCAAACGAATATGCTCCAGGGTCTGACCCGTGATACGCTGCTTGAGCGCTTCGATATAGACGACAATATCTGGAAGCTCAGGCACCAGGTTTATCCTCATTGACAGCGCGCGTGGACTAGTCTAGCGAATACTCTCCTGCGAGGGTCACTACGATGGAACAGCATAGCTATTTCACCGATGACTTGTTCCGCTTCCTCAAAGAGTTGCGGCAACATAATGAGCGCGACTGGTTCCAACGGAACAAGGAGCGTTACGAGACCTCGGTTCGAGATCCGTTTATCAGCTTTATCGGAGACTTGGGCGGGCCTCTCAAAAAAATTGATCCGCACATGGTTGCCGACCCCCGCCCAGTGGGCGGCTCGATGATGCGTATCTATCGCGATATTCGCTTCTCACGCGACAAGAGTCCCTACAAGACCTCGGTTGCTGCGCACTTCTGGGATTCCCGAGGCAAGGAAGGAGCGACGCCAGCCTATTATCTGCACCTCGAAGCCGGCCAGTCGATGATCGGCGCAGGCATCTGGCGGCCGGAGCCCGGGGGTTTGAAGAAAATCCGCGACGCTATCGTGGCGGACGGCAAGCGATGGCAGCGGGTTACTTCGGCGGCGGATTTTCGATCGAGTTGCGGGATGGCGGGGGAATCACTTAAACGTCCGCCGGCGGGTTACGATCCAAAGCATCCGCTGATCGAGGACCTCAAGCGCAAGGACTTCGCCACAAGTTCACCGCTTGATGATAGGCAGGTCTGCGGGCCACATTTCATGAGCTGCGTGTTGGACGCCTTTCGCGCCAGCGCCCCCTTCGTTCAGTTTCTCTCAGATGCAATCGGACTGACGTGAGTTGCGGGGCGAGCCGCAAACGAACGGTCTGCGCAGTTCACACGGTCACATAGATTGCATTATCGGTTGTGGAGCAATTTGTCTTGCGTCTATCAAATCGGTGGTGCTGGAGCCTTCTGTGAGCCAGGCGTAGGACTGTGGCCAGGATTCGGTGCGCGCCGTCTCGTTGGTCCTCCCTACCTCGAAGCCTGTAGAGCCCGACCTCGCCATCCGCACGATGCACTAACCCCGGGGGGAGGGTTTGACAAAGTAAAAGAGCCGCAGAAGTATCGTACGTTATCAAGAGGTGAGCATTGGAACGCAAACTCGCCGCCATACTTTGCGCAGACGTCCATGGCTACAGCCGCCTGATGGGGGAGGACGAAGAGGCGACCATCCGTACCTTTTCGGGGCATCGCGCGATAATTGACCGGCTAATCGATGAGCACCGGGGTCGATTCGTAAATTCCGCAGGGGACAGCGTGTTGGCGGAGTTCGCGAGCGTGGTAAATGCGGTCGAATGCGCGGTCGAAATCCAGCGCGCTCTTAAAGCGGAAAATGCCGCGGTTCCGGACGAGCGCCGGATGGAGTTTCGCATCGGGGTCAACCTGGGCGACGTGGTTGCCGAGGGAGAGCAGATTTACGGTGACGGGGTAAATGTCGCGGCGCGGCTGGAGAGTCTGGCGGAACCGGGCGGCATCTGCATTTCGGGCACAGTCCACGAACAGGTTCGCTACAAACTCGCGCTCACCTACGAAGATATCGGCGAACAGAGACTCAAGAACATCGCGCGGCCGGTGCGCGCCTATTCCATCGCGCTCCATGGAGCGGCGGCACCCGCGGCCGCCGCATCTCCCGCGCCGCCTACTCTCGCGTTGCCGGCCAAGCCTTCGATTGCGGTGTTGCCCTTCAACAATTTGAGCGGCGATCTCGAACAGGAATATTTCGCCGACGGTATGGTCGAGGACATTATCACCGCACTGTCGCGTTTTAAGGAATTGTTTGTGATCGCCCGCAATTCGAGCTTCGTTTACAAGGGAAAGGCCGTTGACATCCAACAGGTCGCGCGCGAACTGGGCGTGCACTATGTACTTGAAGGCAGCGTGCGGAAATCCGGCAACCGCGTGCGCATTACAGGCCAGCTGATTGATGCGGCCACGCGCGCCCATTTATGGGCCGACAGGTTCGATGGGTCATTCGAGGATGTTTTCGAACTGCAGGACAGCGTCACGGAAAGCGTGGTTGGCGCTCTGCTGCCGAGCCTGAATAAGGCAGAGGTCGAGCGCGTGCGGCGTAAGCCGCCGGCCAATCTCGATGCCTACGACTACGTATTGCGTGCGTTGCCACACGTGCTCGCTAATACGCCAGCGGAAGTCGGCGAAGCGATTGGCCTTCTCAGGGAGGCGCTGCGGCTCGACCCGGCTTACGCCTATGCGCATTCGCTGCTCTGTATCGCTTTCGCGCAGATTTACCGCAGCGCCAGGGGGCAAGAGCGTACTGAGATGCAACAAGCGGCAGAAGAACATGCCCGCCGCGCTCTAGTCCTGGGCGGCGATGATGCCGCCGTTCTGACTTATGCCGGATGGGTCCTCCTGATTACCGGAGTGGACGTTGCGGGCGGACGGGCCGCGCTCGATACAGCAACGCGGCTGAATCCCAATCTGGCAATTGCGCTCGCCTATCGCAGCATAGCGCTGGCGCTAACCGGCCAGCCACAGGTAGCAATCGAGGACGCAACGAAGGCGTTGCGTCTAAGTCCGATCGATCCAAGCGGGTATCTTGCGGTTGGAGGCACTGTGATCGCAAGAATTGTTCTGGACCAATATGACGAGGCGGCAATCGCGGCTCGTAAGGCTATCCAGATGAACCCGCGCTTTCCGATGGCGTATGCTTGGGCGATTGTGACGGAGTGCGGACGCGGCGACCTAGAGCAAGCTGAGTTGTGGCTTCAGCAACTTGCCGAGGTCCTCCCCGGCTTCACACGCCAGGACCTACCCAGTTTGTTCAGTATGTTTCCGCCGCCAGTTCGGAACAAGGCGCTCGACCTAATGCGCGGTCGAGGGCTGATTGGAGGGCATGACGACACCTCCAAGACCTCCTAACCACCTAGTAAGGACGTCCGCTGTCCTCCCCGACATCAATCACGGATACGTTGCGAGCGTCGGCCAGCAGTACCAGGTTCTAATCCCGCGTGACATGACGCCGCGCAGCTTCGAAACGCGAACAGCTATCACGAGGGTGACGTGCTTTACTTCCGCCGCGGAAGCAGGCGGCAGCAAATACCCAAGGATGCCTACCTCACGGGAAGCGCTGTCAACCAGGATAGCCTTACCCTTCACGCCGGGAGCGGCCGCCGCGTTGAGTTCAAACCGGCACGCTCAAAGGGGTCCAGGCATACACCACCGAGAACCGCACGAATCGTCTAAGAGTTCGGTTTAGGGCCGCGGACCGTAGGTTTGACGATTTTGACCGAGTGTGTGTCACTTTCATGATTAAGTGGCGTAAAGCCTTCATCAGTATTTGGCGCTATTTACCGGACGTCGGTGCCGATCACCAGGCCTTTGCCGCTGCCGCAGCGGTGCACGACAATACCCTGGTCCGGTATGCACGCCAAGAACGCGAGTCGGATCTGTGCAACATCGCCTCGCCTTTAGAGTCGCGTAACGCACGCAACGGAATGTCGTGAAGGCGCGCAGGCAATCTCCGGCGAGACACATTGTGGCGCTCGGTGGCGGTGGATTTTCAATGGAGCCTGACAATCCGCTGCTCGATGATTTCGTATTGAGTCTCGCGCGCCGCAAGCGACGGCCACGCATATGCTTCCTGGGTACGGCGACCGGCGACAGCGATTCCTATATCAGGCGTTTTCATGAAGCTTTTCCCCCATCGCGTGCCGCCGCGACCCACCTTACTTTCTTTGAGCGGAAAGTTTCCGACCTTAAGTCGTTTGTGATGGACCAGGACGTCATCTATGTGGGCGGGGGCAGCAGTGCGAACCTGTTGGCTGTATGGCGCTTGCATGGCCTCGATAAAATGCTGCGAGCGGGTTGGAATGCGGGGGTCGTGATGGCTGGCATCAGCGCGGGCGCGATCTGCTGGTTTGAGGACGGCCTGACAGATTCGTTCGGCATGCCCTATCGTTCTCTAAATGATGGGCTCGGATTCGTGCGTGGCGCGTGCTGCCCACATTACGACGGAGAGAAGGCGCGGCGGCCAGCGTTGTTGCGGCTGATCAGACGCGGATTCCCACCGACGCTCGCACTCGATGACGGTGCTGCGGTGCATTTTGTCGGAACGCGATTCGCGGAGGCGGTTTCTTCGCGTCCCGAAGCACGCGTTTACCGTGTTCGGTTGGTTGATGGGAAAGTAATCGAGGCTCCGATGCCAACCCGATATCTGGGAAAATAACGCACTTGCAAAATCGTCGAGGCCAGCATCAGCGGTGCGCCAAATAGCGTTGAAACTTATACACCAGATAATTCTGAAAGTGACAAGTGTGTGTAGGAATTTTCTGGTCCGTTCTTTATCGACGATAAAGCATGTTATCGGCTCATAAAGGAAGAATAGGGAGCTTTAGCCGATACCATCACCCTCCTTGCTCAGAGGAAACCTGCTGCTGCCATCGCGCGCCATTAGGCTGAGGATTTGACCCCGCGATTCGCTCTATTAGGTCGGATTCATCTCATCCGTTGCTTTAAATTTTGAGACCCTTTCGACTTCCTCGAACGTGAGTTCCTCGCGGGTGAGATCGTAGAGTTTAGTGGTACGTAGCGATTCGAGATTTGGACAAAAGAGGAAGGCACGGGTGTTATTTCCCCAGCTTACTGGCGTAGATCTTTCCCTGATTTTGTAGAACTCTCTGTAGCTGAATTCACTTCTTTCGGAGCGTTCGTGTTAGTGACGCCTGGGGCTCGTTCGTCATCTCCGACAACACGTGCGAAATCTGCCACTGGGTACCAGGGCCCTGCGCGAGGGACGAGCGGCGCGCGATCAAGACGCTGCTCCACCCCGTAGATGAAGGCTGAGCTTCGGACGAGCATAGCGATGACGGCGAGCATGGCACTGATTACGGGAGCGAGCCGCGGCATCGGACGAGAAGTTGCTCGCACGCTCGCGTCCGAGGGCTGGCTCGTGATTTCAGCAGTGCGAGATCCGAAGTCGGCACCCCCTGGAACACACGTGGAAGTCGTCGACATGGGAGACTCCGAATCGGTTGAGGCCTTGGCCAAACGGCTTGGTGAGCGGAATCAGCGGCTGGATGCGCTCGTCAACAACGCCGGCGTCTATCAAGGACCCGCACGTCAGATTTGGGACGTCAACGTGCTCGGCCCACTGCTGCTGACTCGGGCGCTGGAGCCTCTTCTCGCCAGGAATGCACGCGTGGTGATGGTGACGAGCAGTCTCGGGCAGCTCTCGGTCCAGCCTGCGAGCTTGGTCAAGCGTCTGTCGAATCCAAAGCTGTCACTTCCTGAACTCGAGGGCTTGGCGAAGGAAGCCCCCGGCGGTTACGGTGCGAGCAAGGCCGCGCTCACCGCGATGGCCCGCTTGTTTGCAAAGGAGCTTAGGCCGCGGGGCGTTCTCGTAAACGCGATAAGTCCAGGATGGGTCCGCACCCACATGGGTGGACCCAGCGCGCCGCGTTCAGTGGAACAGGGTGCGGCCAGCGTCCTCTGGGGCGTGCGGTTGCCGCCTGACGGGCCGACCGGTGGCGTGTTCGAAGATGGAAAAGCGACCGAATAGCAGTCGATGCGCAACACGCAGCACAAGCGTAACAGCCGACGACGTGATTGTTCGCTTGACCGCGATCTGTTGTCGGCGCAACACAGGTTTCAAGCGGCACATCGCACGCGGTGGTCAGCGAAGATGGTGGCAGGGTTGATATCATCTTCGCCAAGCTCACTATATACTCTACTGACATAAAGTCCGGCGATAAGTACCAACGGCAATTTTTCATTCTGGGGTAGCGGCAGTAGAGTTCAGGTAAAGGGCAAGGTTCAGGTATGTTGCGAAATCGCTAGCGCTGCCCGATGGCTTGCAAATCCACGACATGGAGATGTTACGGCGCTTGGCTCCGCCACGCAGGCGGCGGTGAGCGATGCGGCGTACGCCAGGCCAGGCCCCGGTCGCCTCATCCGCGAACCAGGATTGCGTCCAGCGCTTCGATGAGCTGCGTCATTTCTTGCGGCGAGGTGTAGTGCACAAAGGAAAGGCGGACCACGCCGCGCGCCGGGTCTACGCCCATGGCCTCCAGCAACCGCACAGCGTAGAAGTGGCCGGCCCCGGACATGATGCCCCGCTTACCCAACGCAAGATGGACCTCCGCGGGTGTGATCTTGTGCGGCACAAAGGAGACGGTGGGCGCGCGCTGGCTGGCGACACTCGGCCCGAGGAGCCTGACGTCCTTGCGCGCTTTCAGATAGTCGAGGAGCGGGTGCAGGAGCGGCTGCTCCGCACCATGCAATAGCTCGCGCACGCGTTCTGGTCGGCCTTGCGCGTGCGTGCCGCCATGATGCGTGTCCAGAGCGTCGAAATATTCGGCGACACCGCGGGCCGCCGCGACCTGCGCGTGATCGGGTCCTGCAGGCACTAGCCGCTTGTGGATTTGCGCTGCATTGAAGTAGTGCCCCTCGTTGTTCAATTTCTCGGTCAGCGGCTTGCGCACGACCATCACGCCCTGATGTGGTCCGAAGGTCTTGTAGAGCGAGAACAGGTAGATGTCTGCGCCGAGGGCGTCGACATCCGGGAGTCCGTGCGGCGCGAACGCCACGCCATCTACGATGGTCAAAGCGCCGACGGTACGCGCCTTTGTCGTGATCTGGGCGATGGGGTTGACGTGCGCGACAATGTTCGAGCAGTGCGAGACCGCCAGAAATTTCGTGCGCCCCCTCAGGAGATGATCGAGCTCGGACGGATTGAGCGCGCCAGTATCGCGCTCCACGCCCCATTCCCGCACGATGATTCCATCGGCAGCCAGGCGCCGGAACACGCCAGTGTTTGCTTCGTGCTCTTGATTGGTGACAATGACTTCGTCGCCGGACTTAAGAGACTTGCGGAGCGCTTGCGCCAGGACGTAGGTGTTTTGCGAGGTTGACGGGCCGAGATGGATCTCCTCGGGCGCGACGTTCAGGTATTCCCCCAGGCGGACGTGCGCACGATCCATCCATTGACCGGCCTCAGTCGCGGCCGGGTAGCTGTAGTACGGCTGCACCTTGAGCCGGCGGTAGTACTCGTTCAGCAGGCCGATGACCTGGGCGCAGGCGTAAGAGCCGCCGGCGTTCTCGAAGAATGCCTGCCCTTGGAGAGACGGCTCAGCAAAGGCGGGAAACTGAGAGCGGACAAAATCCAGGTCTAGGCAAGGCTGGGCGTTCACGGTGTACTCCTTCCCATCCACTTAGGATTGATCTTTGCGCGCTCCCATGCGTGTTGTTCGCGGGGACAGCTCATTATCCAAAGAAGCGATGCGCGGTCCAACCAACGTGACCAGCGCAGCGCATTCCTCGACAGTCTTGTCCATGTAGCGCTAAAGGGTGAAGGTCTCGCACAAGGAGGCAGGCCCGATGCAAACGAAACAGCATATCCTCAATGGCTATCGCATTCTGGATTTTAGCCAATACCTTGCGGGCCCCACCACCACGCGCTTTCTGGCGGAGATGGGAGCGGAAGTCATCAAAATCGAGCTTGCACCGTCGTCGATTATGGCCGTTTCATCCCATATGTGCACGACGGGCGCAGTGCCTTCTATGTTCAGCAGAACCGCGGGAAGAAGAGTCTTTGCATCGACGTTAAGGTGCCGGGAGGTCTCGCGCTCATCAAGCAAATGATCACGAAGGTCGATGTGATGGTCGAGAATTTCTCGCCCGGCGTGATCGGCCGCATCGGCCTCGGCTACGACGTCGTCAGGCGAGGCGGCCACAGTCAAGGGCGGCTTCAGCCAGCACGCGCAGTTAGCTGGAACCCTTCGGTCGACGTCTGCCGCGCAGCTCAACGATCGCCATGGTCGCACTGCCTTCCGGTATACGTATCGGTCCGATACGTCGAACATAAGCGAGCTCCGCTGCTATGCCGCCGACATTCATCAGAACCACGATCCAGAAGACCACCCAGGAAACGACTCGCGCGGTGGGTAGCGATGCCCCGGCTATCTGCGATGCGACCAACGCGCCCAGGGGAGAACCAACCATACCTGATATTTGCAGCACGACGCGCTTTAAGGGCGTGAGCGCCAGGTAAGAGCCAAAGCTTGGCTTGAAGCGCGGCTCGACTCCGCCGTAAACGTACGCATAGTCGTACTGCACGCCGAGCGCCGTGCCGACGCCAAGCTTAAGCAGAGGCTCGAAGCAAGCCACCCACAACAGCATTCCGACTATCGCCAGAGAATTGGATGTACTGGCGACGCCGGCGGCAATCAGAATGCCCCCGAGTATTCCGGCCAAGGCCTCCAGCAGCACACCTGAGAGGACGCTCATCGTGTAGCGATGCCGCCGCAAATGAAGCTTGCGGCTGACGCGTGTCAAATCATCCGCGAGAGCAGCGCGCTCAGCCTGATCGCGGTTCCTCAGCTCGTCAGTTAGCTTCTGCCACGGTCCGGGCTTGTAGTCTCCTCGCTTGAGGGCGGCTTCTATCGCCGCGAGCTGAGCTTGCAGCTCCGGAGATGAAGCTTGACCTGATTGTTCGCCCGCCTTAATAGTAGTCCACCGGATCGATCTGGCGCTGCGCACCATACCAGAAGAGCATGTTCTCAGTCAGCGCCTTCCAGTTAAATTTGGGTACAAGCAAGAACCTCACGATTTATACGCTTGGCTCTTTTCCCCTCCGGGGCCATCGGGCATCGGCGTGGCAATCGTTCCAGCGTTTAATTCACCGGGCTTAACTACCTTGTTCACGATCGCGCGCCGCGGTCAGCGTTGGCATCTTACGCGTATGGGGCTAAATTGCATATCATCCCAAGGTAACGCGTCGGCGGGCTCCGACCTGTTGTGAAGCTGCGGCCATATTAATGATTAGAGGGAGAGTAAACGGATGAAGACTTCGGCGAATATCGAGGCCGTCCGTAAGCTGTGCGAGCGCTGGGCGTGGCTCTCAGAAAAGGAAT
>Ga0187846_10001891_pt1 | contig 11702 bp, 7 predicted proteins | sample TC_taG_FD_161473 | JGI IMG/M metagenome (GOLD analysis project Ga0187846, IMG submission 161473) | Biofilm microbial communities from the roof of an iron ore cave, State of Minas Gerais, Brazil - TC_06 Biofilm (v2) | ecosystem: Environmental > Terrestrial > Deep subsurface > Cave > Wall biofilm ... | reverse complement strand
CTCCCAGGCGTCGCCCACATCTGAGTTGTGGCAAATGGCGACCATGATGCGGCCGTGGTCGTCGCGGATCGCCCGCCATTTGGGCACACGGCTGTCCGGCGTGTAAGGCCGGCCATTCCAGATATACCGCGTGCCGGGAATCTGAAAGCGGTGATCCAGATCGTACATCACATGGAAAATTTCGTCCTGATCGCTTAGCTCCTCGACCTCGCGATCCGGAAAAATCATCCGCATCCCTTCCATGAACGTCTGCCATTCGAAATCGCCGTGGGAATCTTCTTCAAACATGAAGCCGCCGCGAAGCAAGTAGTCGCGCAGGCGCGCCGCCTGCGGCTCGGTGAGATGCCACCAGCCGCCGTCTTCGACGTAGAGCCAGGGCCAGTTGTACAGGTCGTCGCTGTCGGCGTCCACCACGACGCTGCTCCCTCGGGCATGAACGCGCGTCAGCCGCTTCACGCCCATCAGGAATTGCCGGTCGGCCTTGGGGTAATCGGCGGCCCAGCGCTGGAAGCCTCCGAAGCGGAAGCCCGTCCCCATGTTGTAGTGGAAGCGGGCAAACACAAATTCCGTCTTCTCATTCTCATCTACAGGAGGAAGTTGCGACTCCTCGTCCTCGTCGTACCCGCGGAAGACGCGGCCCTGTTGGGCGAGCAACGCGCTGGCCATCGCGACCAACAGGAGAAGCACGCAGATTCGGGAACCGAGTTTCACGGAGTGCAACTCATCCTGTCTTCCACGATACCATATCTGAACAAGTGTTCTGTAAGCGCGGTTTCGACGGGCGCGGGAAATTACACGGCGACAGGTCCTGTGAATCTTTGGGAGAGGGGTTCCTTCTCATACGGCACACCATCCCGAAGCCTAAGCACTTTTCCAGAAAGGGCGGGCACACGTTCTCCCGGCAAGAGAATTCCCACGAGGTTTAAGGGATCGGCCGCAGCGAGCGTCACGACTTCACCTGTTGGCCCAAGGTTTCGCATTGCGCGCAGGGATTCGACGGCCGCGGGCAACGCGAACTGTTCTCCCAGGAACCCGCTGACAAACCTCCCGCCCCGCACCTCACCGCGATCCTCGAGGCGGCGAAAGGCGATCAACAATTCGCGCCAGCGAGGAACCATCATCTCGCGCGCCAGCACATCGCGGAAAACCACGCCGTAGCGCCGCAGCAACATCCAGCAAGTGGATTCCAACGTGCGCGCTCGATCCTGCGATTCGCCCGCGAACAGTAACGACCAGCGGCCAGTGCTGTGGCGTGGCCGGGCCTTGCTAGCGCTGCCTTGTCCGGCCCGGCGTTTGGGATCAATGAGCGCACGGATGTTGTCAAAGCCGTCGGCGGTAACCAGCCCTGCGGTGACCAGTTCCCACAGGGCAGTTTCTACCTCAGCTTTCAGTCTTCCCGTGCCGCGAACCAAATCTAAAAAAAATGACGCGCCGCGCTGGCAGAGATAGTTCAACAATTCTTTCCCCGCCTGGCTGAGCCCCGGCCGATCTTCGTTTGCCGCTCCGTCCTGGCGAGGAATCATCCAATCCGACTCCTCGCGGACAAAAAACGCGATGGGCGCGACGCTCGTGGGAATCACACGGCGGCGGGGACCGCTCGCCTCTTCCACAATCGCGGGATGAGCAGAAAGGCGTCCCCAGCCAACAGCGCCCGTGAGACAAAGCTGATCAAGCGTCGCCGGATCGTAATTCGCGATGCGCCGTGCAAGAATTTGGCGCTCCCAAGCATTCGCCGGGGCTTCAAAACCTTGAAGCTGCTGGATTGCCTCCAGCGTGCCGCGCTCGCCGAACAGTTGCGTGCCGCCAGCCACATGCTGCCACCGCAGCAGCCAGCGCATGAACTGCGCAGCGGTCACGGGCTCGATTTGGCTGCGCAGCGCGCCCAGGGTCCGGCGGTGGATTTGCGCCAGCAGCGTGCGGTGGCACCACTCTGTTTCCGGTGGAGAGGCGCCAGTAAAATTCCCGCGCAGCACTGTGCCGTTCGCTTCGAGCCGCAACAGCGCTTTCTCGATATCCGGCTCGAAGATGCCTATCACATCTGCCAGGACACGCGCGGTTATGGGGCCGGCATGGCTCATCCAGCCTGCGGCGCAAGCGAACAGAGCGTCTTCACGCGATATTTCACTTGCTCTCGCAGAAGCGGCTGAAGAATCGAGCCGCGCGCTGGGGAAAATCGCAGCGAATGCCGGAATTTTATCGAGGGCGACCCAGTATTTTCTTTCCGCGTTTTGCGCGACCACACTTCGCCCGGATGCCACTAGTTGCGTGAAGTATTCTGCCCAATCCCGGTTTGAGCGAGCCACCGCTTCATAAAGGACTGAAGCCGCTGGGCGCTGATCCAGCTCCGGCAGGAGCGCCAGAGTTTCGAGAGTATCTAGCAGCTCATCTGCGTCCCTCACGTCGGGCCACGCTTGCTCGCGCACCTCCGCAATGGCAGTCGGGTCGAGCCGGCCAACCTCAGAGAGCACGGATTCCGGAAGCGCGCGGCGCATCTCTACTGCGCGGGCGCGGCGCTCTTCAAGGGGCGCATCGTCCAGATACGCGTAGGGGTTGGCATTCAGGATTTCGTGAGAAAAAAGCGACGGGACCGGCGTGTCCACGGCGAGGCACTGGATGCGCCCAGACCCCATATCTGCGAGCACGCGCTTGAGCCCCTCGATGTCCGCGGCTTCTGTCAGAGAATCCTTCATCGCTTCAGCGACCAGGGGATGATCGGGGATCGGAATGTCGCCGGGAATATTTTCCAAGCAGGCCAGGGCCTCCGGGAAAACGGCGGCGAGGAGATCGTCCGAGCGCATCCGCTGAATCTGCGGAGGCACCTTCTTGCCGCCGTTGAACCGCAGCAGTTCGAGAGCGCGGCTAGCGGCCCACCGCCAGCGCGTGGCGAAAACGGGAGAGGCCAAAACGGCCTGTTCAAGCAACGGCTCGACCGACGCGGCGCTTAGAAAATGGAACACGTCCGAGAGCGGAAAACTGTGCTGCTCGCCGAGAGAGAGCAGAAGCCCGTTGTCCGTGGCTGCTGCTTGCAACTCAAAATTGAACGACCGGCAGAAACATTTTCGCAGGGCCAGACCCCAGGCTTTGTTGATGCGGCCGCCGAAGGGCGCGTGAATCACAAGCTGCATGCCACCGCTCTCGTCGAAAAACCGCTCGGCGATGATGGTCTCTTGCGTTGGCACAGCGCGCAGCACTGCTCGCCCCGCAGCCACGTACTCGACCGCTTGCTCCGCTCCCGGGCGGTCCAGGCCGCATTCCTTCATCAGCCAATCCACTGCGGCGGTCGCGGGGGAGGAAATCCCATGCGCGAGTCCGGGCGCTACGCCTTCTGTGAGCGAGCTAACCTTCTCTCTGACCTCAGCAACGTGCGCCGAAAGCTCCATGGTGCGCGAGGGGGCTTCGCCGCGCCAAAATGGGATGTTCGGCGGGGCGCCCTGTGCATCCTCGACGAGCACCGAGCCGGACTGAATCCGCCGAATCCTCCACGAAGTGTTGCCGAGGATAATGTCGCCGCGCAAGCTCTCCACGGCGAAGTCTTCGTCCACTGTGCCCACCACGAGCCCTTCCGGCTCGGCAATGACTGTGTAAAGCGCGTTGTCGGGGATGGCTCCGCCGTTGGTAATCGCGGCCAGACGGCTGCCGCGGCGGCCGCGCAAACGGCCCTGCGTCTTGTCGCGATACAGGTAGGCGCCGTAGCGGCCTCGCCGGGCCGAGATGCCGGTGGAGAGCATTTCGACAATCTCGTTGAATTCGGCCCTGGTCAAATTGCGGTATGGGAAAGCGCCGCACACGAGCGCGAAAAGCGCGTCTTCGTTCCATTCCTCTGCGGCGCAGGACGCGACGATTTGCTGCGCCAACACATCGGCCGACGATTCGGGAATCGCCAAGCGGTCCAGGTCGCCTCGCCGGATGGAACGAACGAGCGCAGCGCATTCGAGTAATTCGTCCCGCGTGGTGGCAAACAGGCGGCCCTTGGGAATAGCGGTTCGCCAGTGGCCCGCGCGCCCGATGCGCTGCAGGGCCACTGAGATCGAACGCGGGGAGCCGATCTGGCAAACCAAATCAACTGAGCCGATGTCGATCCCCAATTCCAGCGACGCCGTGGCAACGAGTGCGCGGAGTTCGCCCGCTTTGAGCCTTGCTTCGACGGTTAGGCGTCTCAGCCGAGACAAACTCCCATGATGCGACGCGACAGCGTCTTCACCGAGCAGGGCGGCCAAGTGGTGCGCCACACGCTCGGCGAGGCGCCGCGTGTTCACGAAAATCAAGGTGGAGCGATGCTCGCGGACCAGGTCGGCGATGCGCCGGTAAATCTCATCCCACATTTCGTGGGAAGTCACGGGGCCGAGCTCGCTCCCCGGAACTTCTACCGCCACGTCGAACTCCCTCCGTCGAGCCACCTCCACAGTGACTGGCTCGGGGCGGCCGTTGCCGGCGAGGAATTTTCCGACCAACTCGATAGGCGCGACAGTGGCGGACAGGCCGATTCGTGCGGGCCGCTCGTGGGCGAGCGCGTCCAGGCGCTCGAGAGACAGCGCGAGATGCGCGCCGCGCTTGTCGTCCGCGACTGCGTGGATCTCGTCCACGATGACTGTTCGCACGGTGCGCAAGAGTTCCCGGCTTTTCGCCGCCGTCAGCAGGATGTAGAGCGATTCCGGGGTGGTCACCAAGATGTGCGGCGGGCGCTTGAGCATGGCGCGGCGCTCGTGCATAAGGGTGTCGCCGGTGCGCACGACCGTGCGAATCTCGGGCATCAAAATTCCGCGCTCGCCGGCAAGACGCAAAATTCCTGCCAGCGGCACATCCAGATTCTTTTGAATGTCGTTGCCCAGCGCTTTGAGCGGCGAGACGTAGAGAATTTCGATCTTGTCCTCGAGCCCGCCCGCGAGCGCTTGGCGCACCAGTCGGTCAATGCATGCGAGAAAGGCTGCCAGCGTTTTCCCCGAACCTGTGGGGGCGGAGATCAGCGTCGCCTTCCCGGCGAGGATGTGCGGCCAACCCTGGACCTGTGGCTCGGTCGGAGTGCCAAAGGCGCTCACGAACCAATCGCGCACAAGTGGGTGAGCCCATTCCAGGCCCTCTGCCGGAGAAAGATGCGAAGGGAGTGCGGTCACGGTCCGATGCGGTCCAATCGTTTGGTCAAAGAAAAAGCGAATCCATTTTCAGGGAATCCCGCAGGAAAGGCAAGCAGCGGCAAGTTTGCGTAGTCGGGGAGAGTTTCCGGCGGGCCGAATTGTCGCGAGTTGGCTTTCCTCAATGCTACTTGAGCATCGAGAGAAGGGCCCGCATCAGCGCTGTGCTGGACGGTCGCCCAGCCGCCAGACCAGCAGTCCGCCCAGCACTCCTATGGCAAGCAGAACTTGCTGTTGCGTGGATGCGTCAAACGGGTCGGGCATATCCCTCAGGCGGATGCGCAGCCGCGAGAGCCGGGAGCTGGCATAGACTCGCTCGTACTCAGCTTCCTGCGAATCGTGAGTCGCCACCGCGTTTGGCTCCTCCCCATCCTCCAGGGAGAATTCGCCCGGCAGCCGCGGCAGCGTATTCCGCGGGTCTGCCACCCAGTTGAGTGCCTTGACGGCCAAGCTGCGACTCTGCTGACCCGGCCAGAAGAGGACGATGACTACGGCGAGAATCCAAATCAAACGCCACTGCGAGGAATTCGGTCGCCACACAACACCGCGATTTTACGTGACGCGTCGCGTCACGAGCAAGGGCGCTTGCCGCTGGGCGAGAATGGGACGTTTCGGGAGTTGCCCTCGGGCCGGATTACATTAGGATTACACAATGAACCGCTGGTCTGCCAGACTACTGGGAATCGTTTTCGCGTTTGTCATTGTGTTTTTGGCCGCCATCGCTAGCGTATCGGTCAGCGCAATCCTCCGTTCTCATAGCAATCGCGTCGCTGGCATAATATTTCTCACTGCAGTCGCTTGCCTGGTTCCCTTTTTCGAGAAGATGTTTCCTTCAGTTTATTCGGGTTCGCGTGAAGGGGCTTGGTGGCAGACGCGAGCGGGTGGACTGGTTTTCGGCCTAGTCTTGGGAATTATCATCAGTATTCTTTCCTCAAGAGTGGTCACATTGTGGTTTGGGTTGCTCATCATCGCAGGAGTACTGGTTGCTCTGCTCCTTCGTGCCACCAGAAGCCACGGTGAGCAGTAGATTTGCTTTGCCATTGAGGTTTCGAGACAAAATCATGCTAGAGTTGCGGGCTATATTGAGGCGGACACGAATGTGGGGTAAGCCGCCGTTCTCCATTCCAGATAATTACGCCATAGACGTATGTGACCTCGCCGCGGCTGGCGAGTGGTACAAGGAGAAGCTCGGGTTGCACGTCGCGCACAATGAGCGAGAAGAAGACTCTGGCCGACCGTTTTTGGACCTGCGTATGTCCGACGAAGCGTTCCTTTCATTAGTGGAATTACCGCCTGGCGCATCTGTCGAGAACCGGCATGTCGTATTTTTCGCGAAGAATTTGGAAAAGGCAAAGCAGTGGCTGGCGGGACGCGGGGTGCTCGCAGAGCCGATCACGACTGATTCGGGTGGTAACCGTCTATTTCGGTTTCGCGATTTAGAGGGGAACACGATCGAAGTCTGCATCGAACCGGGATAGCTCCTGGGGAGCGGTATTTTGGGAGGCTGACTCAACTGTCAAAATTTCCAAATAGCAGGTCGCGCCTACGTGAAGTTTGCAGGGATATTCACGTACGACCGGTCCAGTTTAGAGACTGAGGCGCAGCCGAGCAGTTTCAGAGTGCGCTCCAAATCGGTCCGGAGGATTTCCAGCGCGCGTGCCATGCCCGCTTCACCGGCAGCGGCGAGTCCATAAGCATAGGCGCGCCCCAAAAGGACGGCGCGGGCGCCGAGGCAAAGCGCTTTGAGAATGTCGCCGCCGCGGCGGATGCCGCCATCCATCAACACTTCCGCCTGCCCGTGGACCGCAGCGACCACCTCGGGCAACGCGCGCAACGTCGCTGGCGCCGTGTCCAGTTGCCGCCCGCCGTGATTCGACACCACAATGGCTGCTGCGCCTGCGTCCACGGCCCGCCGCGCATCTTCCCCTGTAAGAATGCCTTTGATGACGATAGGGCCCGGCCAATGTTCCCGCATCCAGCGAAGGTCTTGCCACGTGACCGTCGCGCGCGCCAGCGCTGCGGTGACGTCCACCAGCGGCAGCGGCCCCGATCCTTTAATCACGATGTTCGGCAGCACCGGCACGCCGCCGTCGAGCAAAAACGATGCGAGCCATCGCGGATGAGAGAGAACCTGCGGCAAGAAGGGGATCTTCGAGAAAATCCCTCCACCCAGAAGCTGCGGGATGCCGTTGCGGAGGTCGCGCTCACGCATACCGGCGATGGGCGTGTCCACGGTGACCACCAGCGCGCTGAACCCCGCCACTCGCGCGCGGTCTATGGCCGCTTCCGCCACTTCCCTGCCCCCGATTAAATAAAGCTGGAACCACACAGGGCCGCTGGATGAGGCCTTCACGTCCTCCAATTTGTGGCCGGAAATGGTGGAGAGGATGTATCCCGTGCCGGCGGCGCCTGCCGCGCGAGCTGCGGCGCATTCGCCGCCAGGATGCAGCACGCGGCTGTACCCGATGGGAGCAAGCATCGCGGGAATTGAGAGCTGTGCTCCCAAGACCGTGGCGCGGAGGTCGCACTGGGGAACTGCGACGGCGTGGCGTGGGCGGAAGCTTACTGCTTCGAAGGCGCGGCAATTTTCTCGCAGCGTCACTTCGCCTTCGGCGCCGCCGTCCATGTAGTCGAACACAGCTTTCGGCAACCGCCGCCGGGCCAAAGTCCGCAAGTCCTCAATGTTGACGACGCGGGGAGACGCCAGTGAGGAATTCGCGGTAGTCATCGCTAAAAATTAGTCGCAGGAAAGACTACCACAATGGTGATGTGCGGCGGGCAAACACCTCCTTTATTCGCTGCGGAATACATTCGAATGTGGAAGCCAACGTCGTCTGCTCGATGCTTGTAAGTGCAACGAACACGGGACACAGGCTGAAGCCTGTGCTACTAAAATCCTCTCAAGTGCTGCGAGCGGCCCCGCGACCGCGCAATGGGCCCGCATGACGAGGCTTTACCTCGGGATTGACCACGCCATAAGGAATTTCTCCCCTGAAGCACGCGAGAACCTGTTCGATAGCGCGCGCCTGCAAGGTGGTGACGGCTTCCTGGCTGAGCCACGCGGTATGCGGCGTGACGATGATTTTCGGGTGGCGCACGAGCCTCGCGCGCACGGGCGTGAGCTGAGTTTCCGACTCCAGCACGTCGAGCCCAGCCCCGGCGATTCTTCCCGTATCCACTGCGTTCAATAGCGCGGTCTCGTCAATCTGTCCGCCGCGAGACACATTTATGAGGTACGCGGTCGGCTTAATCCTTGCGAACGCCGCTTCGCCGAAGCGATGACGCGTCTCCTGGTTGAGTGGCGCGTGAATCGAAATAAAGTCGGAGCGTTCCAACAACTCCTCGAAGGGAACTAATTCAGCGTCCAAGTCTTTTGCGCGGGCCGCAGAAAGGTAGGGGTCGTGAACGAGCACTTGCATCCCCAGCGCTGATACCTTTTGGGCGAAGAGGCTTCCAATCCGGCCACAGCCAAAGAGGCCGCAAGTCTGGCCGCGAAGACGGCGCAACGGCGGCAGCTTGTGGAGCGGCCAATCATCCTGTTTCGCGACGGCGATTGCCGGAACCATCTGCCGACTGAGCGCCAACAGCAAGGCCAACGCGTGGTCGGAGACTTCGTCCACGCAGTAGTCCGGAACATTCGCCACGATAATGCCGAGTTCAGTGGCCGACGCCACATCCACGCAGTCCACACCCACTCCATAGCGCACGATGATGCGGCAACGCTCCATGGCTTCCACGACCCGCCGAGTGACTGGGGCGCGCGTGACCAAGACTCCGTCCGCCTCGCGGCAAAGTTCGATCAGTTGCGCCTGGTCCTCTGCCTGCCCGGCCACTAATTCGCCGCCGGCGGCTTCGACCGCGCGCCGCTCCTGGTCAACATTTGGAAAGCGATGGTCGGTAATCACGACCTTCATGCGCAAACCTCTCCACGTCCCTGCGCGAACCATATCACATCCGGCTCGATAGAATTTGCCATCAATCCCGCTGTGATTTCGCCGGGGCTATGAGAAAATCCCTCGCTGCCGGCTTTGCACGTCGCGCCGCCAGGGGAGATGCCGCGTGTCCGACATTGGATTGATACCCGTCGATTGGGAGATGAGATTCGACCCGCAGCGCATGTTGAGGGAGCGGCTGCAGCGCGCCAAAGATGCTCTGAATCAATCCGAGCTCGATGCGCTCTTTGTTTTTCGCACGGAAGATGCACGCTACTTGCTGGGCTACCGCCATCATTTGGGCCCTGCTTTCATTCTGGGTAACGCCGTGGTGGTGCTCGCTCGCGGCCACGAGCCCATCCTTTGGACTATGGACTTTGAGCACTGCCGCACGCGCATGCCGTGGCTCTCGCCAGAGCAAATCCAGCCGCGCGCGAATTTCCGCGAAAAAGTTGGCATGAAACGCTGGACGCAGCAAGTCGAGGGCCTGGTCGGATCGCTGGCTGGAAAGCGCGTCGGTGTGGATTTGTGGGATGTCAATCTCGAAACGGCCTTGCGCGAAACGTTTCCCAAGACTGAATTCCGCGACGGCTACCAGAGCGTCCTGATGCGCGCCAAAGAGATCAAGACCCAAGACGAAATTCTGTGCTTGAAACTGGCCAATGCCATCACCGAGGCGGCGCTCGACCGCGCACTGGAGTTTTTGCGCACCGGAGTCAAGGAATGCGAAGTTCTTTCCGTTGCGTGGCAGACGATGACCGCCATGGGCAGCGAATGGACGCAGTGCTCGAACATCGTTTGCTCCGGGCCGTACACCGCTCCCTACCGGCGCTTCACCTCCGACCGCATCATCCGCAACGGCGACCTCGTCATCATTGATATCGGCGCGTGCTATAACGGCTACTACGGCGATTTGACCCGCACCTGGGTGTGCGGCAACGTGAAGCCGACAGCGGAAATGCGGCAGCTCCATGAGAAGTGCTACAACGCGCTGTGGAACGCCGGCAGCAAAGTGCGCCCTGGAGCCACGAACGCAGAGGTTTTCGCCGCGGCTGACCCGTATGTGCTGGACAGCCTCGGTCACGGCGCCGGCGTTAACCCGTGGGAGGCGCCGTATTTTAGTCCCGCCTCGAAAGACGCGCCCGTGGTGCTGAAGGAGGGGATGGTGTTCAACCTGGAGTCTTATGCCGGGAAGCCGGGCGTTGGAGGCATCCGGCTCGAGAACAATCACATCGTCACCGCAACCGGCGTGGACATCTACACGACCTATCCATTCGATGAACGGCTCGTGAAAGATGTCCATCCTCTGGACACCACGACAGGGCGAACGCGGTGAACCAATTTAGAAACCCGCCAAACGGCCAAAGGCCGATGTAACGTTCGTGTCAATCCAGCTTGCGCTCAAAACAATGTCAACTGCGTTCAAATCTTCTTGTCCGCGTTGTGGCTCGACCGAAGGTCATAGATCGAGAGGGACAGGGAGCCTGGAACGATTGTTCTTGCGCCTGCTGAATTTTCGCGCTTATCGATGCGAGCGATACGACGTACGGTTCTACTCCTCGACAAAGCACATCCCCGCACCTCGCAACGACTAAACCCGCATTTTCATTTTGAACTCCACCAACGAACCTTTGGATGTGCACCATCATCTGTGTTAATGCGTCTTTTAACGCGCTGAACATGCTTGGAGGTGCACACCCGGTGGGTGAGACACAAAATCAGCCCTTTCAGCTCTCGTTCAATGCTTCGTTGAAGGTCGATTTCCAGGGATCGCGAGTGACTTCCGATGGTGGCTTGATTCTGATTCGCGAGTTGGATGAACGACTGGGTCTCGACAAGCTCATCGCGGAACAACTGAGCGACTCCCGACAAGGCTTGAACAAGCAATTCACGCTGGCCGATCTGCTGCGGCAGTCGGTCTACAGCCGCTTGGCGGGTTATGAGGACCTCAACGACGCCGAGCGACTGGCAGCCGACCCGACGTTCCGCTTGATCAGTTCGCAAAGGATCTGGGATCGAGGCGCGGCACTGACCTCGACCTTGCACTGGTTCGAGACCGAACTGCTGACCAAAGAAGCAAATCTGCTCGGGCTGATGGCCTTGAACCGGGAGACGCTGGGACAGGCCGAGTTTTTCAATAGCTCCGACCGCGTAGTGCTGGACATGGACTCCAGCGAGAGTCCGGTGCATGGGGAGCAGGAGGGCAGCGCCTACAATGGGCACTTTGAATCGGTCTGCTACCACCCCCTGTTTCTGTTCAACGAGCATGGCGACTGTCTGGCTGCGAAGCTGCGTCCGGGCAATGTGCACAGCGCCGCAGACTGGGATGAATTGCTGCTGCCGGAGATCGAGCGTCAGCAGGCGGAGGGCAAGGAAGTTGCTTTCCGGGCGGACGCGGCCTTTGCCAAGCCGGAGATCTACGAAGCGCTGGAGGAGCGGGGCGTGAAGTACGCCATCCGCATACCGGCGAACGAGAATCTGGAGCGGGACATTGCAGAATTGTTGAAGCGTCCCTTGGGCCGCCCCAGTCATAAACCAGTGGTCTGGTACAAGGGCTTTCTCTACCAAGCGGCCACTTGGAAGGCGGCGCGACGGGTGGTGGCGAAAGTCGAGCACCATGCCGGGGAGTTGTTCCCGCGAG
>Ga0187846_10001890_pt1 | contig 11710 bp, 6 predicted proteins | sample TC_taG_FD_161473 | JGI IMG/M metagenome (GOLD analysis project Ga0187846, IMG submission 161473) | Biofilm microbial communities from the roof of an iron ore cave, State of Minas Gerais, Brazil - TC_06 Biofilm (v2) | ecosystem: Environmental > Terrestrial > Deep subsurface > Cave > Wall biofilm ... | reverse complement strand
TTATCGTGAGATAGACGGCGGAAAGTCTCAGGGACAGAGCCATGCCGTCCAGCTCGTTCGCAAGTTGTCCGATCCGGTGAAGCCTTCCGAAAATGCTGCGATTGAGCACGCGCCCGCCGGCGGGATGGTATGGATTCCGGGCGGCACATTCAGGATGGGCTCGGACGGCCACTATCCGGAAGAGGCGCCGTCGCATCGGGTGAAGGTCGATGGGTTCTGGATCGATCGCACCCCCGTCACCAACCGGGAGTTCCTCCGCTTCGTCCACGCGACCGGCTATGTGACCTTTGCCGAAGTCAAACCCGACCCGAAGGATTACCCGGGCGCGCTGCCCGACATGCTCCGCGCCGCGTCGCTGGTCTTCGCGCCACCTAAACATCCGGTCGACCTCCGCGACTGGTCGCGGTGGTGGGAGTTCCGGTCCGGCGCGAACTGGCGCAGGCCCTTTGGCCCGCGCACCTCGATCGCCGGTCTGCACGATCATCCGGTCGTTCATATCGCCTATCGCGACGCCGAGGCGTATGCCGCTTGGGCCGGCAAGGAATTGCCGACCGAAGCCGAGTGGGAATTCGCGGCGCGCGGCGGCCTCGATGGGGCAGAGTTCGCGTGGGGCGATGACTTCGCTCCCGACGGTCGCCAGATGGCCAACACCTGGCAGGGCGCATTTCCGCTCGAAAACCTGAATACGGACGGCTACGAGCGCACCTCGCCGGTCGGCGTCTTTCCAGCGAACGGCTACGGGCTCCAGGACATGATCGGCAATGTCTGGGAGTGGACCAGCGACTGGTATTCACCTGGCCACGAGGCCGACGCGCAAAAGCCTTGCTGCATCCCGGAAAACCCGCGCGGTGCGCATCAGGACGCGAGTTACGACCCCTGGCAGCCGGAGATCCGGATCGCCCGCAAGGTGCTCAAAGGCGGCTCGCATCTCTGCGCGCCGAATTACTGCCGGCGCTACCGTCCCGCAGCTCGTCACCCTCAGCCTATCGACACCTCGACAAGCCACGTTGGCTTCAGATGCGTGGTTCGCCCTGGAGAAAGTAATGAGCGAAAATAATTCAAGCAAAAAACCTGACGCCGGTCCCTCGTCTGAAACGATAGGAATCAAACGCCGGCACCTCTTGCTTGGCTCTACCTCCCTCGTCACCGCCTCGGTGCTCGCGTCGGCCGCGCTCCCGCGCGCGGCCGGTGCGGCGGGTTCGGACGATGTATTGCCGAGACCCGAGCCTCCCTTTCAGGGAAAGATCGAACGCACCGTCAAGGGTTCTACACCCGACTTCCCGAAGAGCGTCGAGGCCCCCGCAGGGGCGCCCAACGTATTGTTGATCCTGACCGATGACGTGGGCTTTGGCGCCACCAGCACTTTTGGCGGGCCGATCCAAACTCCCACCTTCCAGCGGCTCGCCGATAGCGGGCTTCGCTACAACAAGTATCACACGACCGCGCTTTGCTCGCCGACCCGCGCGGCGCTGATCACCGGACGAAATCACCATTCGGTTGCCAGTGGCGTCATCACCGAGTTCGCGACCGGCTATCCCGGCTACAACTCGCTGGTGCCGAGGAGCGCGGGCTCCGTGGGGGCCGTCCTCAAGGACAATGGCTACAACACGGCGTGGTTCGGCAAGATGCACAATGTGCCGGATTGGATGTCGAGCCGGGCGGGTCCATTCGATCTGTGGCCGACCGGCCTCGGCTTCGAGCACTTTTACGGGTTTCTCGGCGGCGACAGCGACCAATGGCACCCGGCGCTGTACGACGGCACCAATCCGATCGAACCGTATCTCGGCGATCCGACCTACATTCTCGACCGCGACCTCGCCGACAAGGCGATCGCCTGGATGCGGATGCAGCACGCGCTCGCGCCCAGCAAGCCGTGGTTGCTGTACTACGCGACCGGCACCGCGCACGCTCCCCACCACGCGCCCAAGGATTGGATCGCGAAGTACAAGGCGCAATTCGACCAGGGCTGGGACAAGGTTCGAGAGGAGACGCTCGCGCGGCAGATCAAGCTCGGCATCGTTCCACCCAATACTCAGTTGACCAAGCGCCCGGAACAGATTCCAGCGTGGGATACCTTATCGGCGGACCAAAAGCGCCTCTACGCGCGCATGATGGAAGTCTATGCGGGCGCCCTGTCGCACGCCGACTATCACGTCGGTCGGCTGCTCGATGCCATCGAACAGTCAGGCCAGCTGGACAACACGCTGGTCATTTTCATGATGGGCGATAACGGCGCGAGCGCCGAGGGAACCTTGCAGGGCACGACGAACGAAGTCGGCACTGCCGCCAATGGCGTCAAGGAGAGCATACCGTTTCTGCTCTCGATGATCGACGAGCTTGGGGGACCGCGGGCCTACAACCATTATCCGGTCGGTTGGGCGCACGCGATGGACACGCCGATGCAATGGACAAAACAGATTGCATCGCACTTCGGCGGCACCCGCAACGGCCTGGTGATATCGTGGCCCGCCCGCATCAAGGACAAGGGCGGTCTGCGATCGCAGTTTTGTCACGTGATCGATATCTTCCCGACCATCTACGAGGCCGCCAAGATCACCCCGCCGAAAGTGCTGGATGGAGTGGAGCAGAAGCCGCTCGATGGCGTCAGCCTCGTCTATACCTTTGATAACGCCGCAGCGCCGACGCAGCACGGCACGCAATATTTCGAGATGTTCGGCAACCGGGCGATCTACAAGGACGGCTGGATGGCCAGCACCACGCCGCTTCGCCTGCCTTGGGTGACGATCGGATCCGAGCCCAATCCCGATGACTTCAAGTGGGAACTCTACAACATCGACGAGGATTTCAGCCAGGCGAACAACCTGGTCGAAAAGAATCCCGGAAAGCTCAAAGAGCTTCAGGACGCGTTTGATGTCGAGGCCAAGAAGTACAATGTCTACCCCCTCGATTCGAGCTTCGCGTCGCGAGCCGATCCGGCAATTCGGCCGAGTCTCACCCGCGGCCGCAGCGAGTTCGTATACTTCCCGGGAATGATCCGCATTCCGGAGGGTTCGGCGCCGGACTTCAAAAACAAATCATGGACGATCGCCGCCGAAGTGACGATCCCGCAGGGCGGCGCCAACGGCGTCTTGGCGACAATGGGTGGCCGCTACGGTGGCTGGGCCCTGCTGATGCAGGATGGCAAGCCCGAATTCGCCTACGCCTATTCCAACCAGCCGGAGCACAAGTACCGAGTTGTTTCCGATCAGCCTCTGGCGCCCGGCAATCACATCGTCCGCGTCAAGTTCGAATACTCTGGCGGCGGCATTGGTAAGGCGGCTGCCGCCACGCTGTTGGTAGACGAAAAGCAGGCCGGACAGGGGCAGATTCCGCAGACGGTAGGGGTCCGTTTTTCGCTCGACGAAACCTTCGACGTCGGCGAGGACACCGGAACCCCGGTGCTCGAATCGTACGAGGACAAGATGCCGTTCCGGTTTACGGGCACGCTCAAGAGATTTGTCGCGGTTCTCGAACCCTCAAAGCTCAGCGCCGAAGAACAGCAACGGCTGCGCGAGGAATTGGCCAACGCGATGGCGGCCGTTCACTGATCGGTGAGCAGAGACAAACCGGCTGCCCAAGCATAGTCAGTCTAAACTGAGCGACCGACCGAAAATGGAACTCAATATATCAGCAGGTTACTCGTCATTCCCGCGAAAGCGGGAAGCCAGGGCCCCAGGCCGCAAGCGGTTGCTCCTGGACCCCCGCTTTCGCGGGGGTGACGGTAACGTATTGATAACACGTGCGTCATTTCGGGTCTGGCTCTAAGCGACCTGCCAACGCTCACTTTCATGTGTGAATGACGCTGCGCTGATGTCGACCGTCTCACGCTCAGTTCCAAAGACAGGGTTACTTCGGCAGCGTGACACCGTGCGGTGTGAGCTTTAGAGCCGGACCCGAAACGACGAACGTGTTATCAAAACGTTACCGTCACCCCCGCGAAAGCGGGGGTCCAGAGCAACCGCTTGCGGGCCTGGGCCCTGGCTTCCCGCTTTCGCGGGAATGACCAGTAACCTGCTGATATATTGAATCATTTTCGGTCGGCCTCTTAGCCGGGTGTTTGAGAAGAATCGATTACCAGTATCGAGTCAGCGTCGATATCGGATACTTTAGTAATCTCATGCGTGGCAAAATCAGAGCTAACCGATGCGACCTCCTCCCGACGGTGGCGGCAAAACGACGATAGCTGGAGGAAAAACGATGATCAGGAAGCACGATCAAATCGCCCCCATTTTGGCCGTCTTCTGCCTTCTGCTGCTTCTCTCTTCCTGCGCCCCGCCTTCGACCGGGGCTGCGGCGCGAGCTCAGATCCCGACAATCGCGCCGGGAACGGCGCGGGTGTGGTTCATGCGGACGACGGACCCTGAGGAACAATTCGGTGATCCGATAATTTTCGCCAATGGCAATGCTGTCGGTCGCAGCCAGCCCGGCATCGCATTCTACCGCGACTTCCCGCCCGGAAATTACGCCTTCACGGTGCAGAGCTACGACGTGCCCAACAAATACAAGGACAAGGTCCAATTGGCGCCCGGGACGCAGACCTATCTCGAGGTGTTGTGGGAAGGCAGCTGGATTGTCGGCGCTGCGGGGGGCTCAACCTTTTTAGTGCGAACATTGTCGCAGCAATTGGGGCAGGCCTATCTCGGAATGTTGACCGAGGTCGGCCCGGCTCAGGCCTTCTAGCCGCTAATAGAAAGCACACCGGGGTCTAGGCGTTGGCGCATGCCGCGGAGGGTCTTGCGACTCTGAACCGTCTGGCGGGCATGATCCTGGATCGGATCTATCATCCAGGGAAGAAATCCACCACACCCGTCGCCAGATTGTACATCGCCCCCGCGATCTTGATGGCGCCGTTCGACTCCATGCCGGCGAGCACGGGGCTGTCCTGGCGGATGTTGTCCATCGTGATCTCGACATTTTTGCGAGCAACGGCGTCGACAAACGCGTAGTTTTTCGAGGTTCGTTCCCCGCCATACGTCGTCGCTGCGACCGCGGGTTTGATTTTCGCCAACAGGCCTGTGAGATTGCCGAGTTCGGCGTTGTCGATAGCACCCTTGATAGCCCCGCAGGCGGTATGGCCCATGACCAGGACCACTTTGGCGCCGGCCAGTTTGCAGGCAAATTCCATGCTGCCGAGGATGTCAGGGTTCTCGACGTTGCCCGCCACGCGGCTGTTGAAGATGTCGCCGATGCGGAGGTCCATGATCGTCTCGGCCGACGCTCGCGAGTCGATGCAGCTCAGCAATACGGCAGCCGGATATTGACCCGCGGCGCTGGCGCGTTGCTGTGCCAGGAAATTATGATTCTCACGCTTCCCGGCGTAAAAGCGCTCGTTTCCTTTCTTCATCAGCGCCAGAATGTCGTCGGGGGTCAGCTTGTCTCGCTGTGCTTTGGTTAGTGCGTCAGCGTATGCGACGCTGAGGAAAGCCCCAACACCGATGAATGTCATTGCAGTGATCGCGGTGGCCGTCCCGAGGAAGCTGCGACGATGGAGAGGGGGACGCGGCCGGCAGGTTTCGTCTTGCGCGGGCATGTACAACCTCATCGATTGTTGATGGGCCGAAATACGCGATGATCATCCGGCATTTATCGACCCCGCAGAGACGCCTGTGTTTGTCTGGCCGAGCGACGGATAGCATTGGACGAAGCGGCGAGCGGAAGGGGTTCCCTTAGCATCCGCACGGGCAACCGAAGGGCAATCGGATGAGATAAACACCGCGGTCGAGAGAAACAAGTTCTGCCGAAACCGAATAGCCGGCGCAGGGTCAACCCGCGCAAGCTCGGCTCGATGCAATGCCCGGGTTGCGCGCTGGCGTCGGAGCACATTGGTGCAAGGAAATGCCGGCAGCGTCACGTCGGTTTTCGGCGAGCCCGAGGATTTTCAGGCGGCGCTGCGGCGGACGGCGTCCTCAGACTGCTGGTCACCGGCCACGGGCGATTTCGCGCGCGCTTGACGCAGATCGCGCTGAACCATATGCGCCTTTCCGCCCGCGACGAGCAGCTTTCACGGATCGCCTTCGTCGCTGTGCCCGCGGACACCCTCCTTGTATCGCTGCCAATCAGCGATCAGCCTGCGCCGATCTAAGGCGGAGTGAAAATGCGGGACGGCGAGATGATTACATTCGGCCCGGGTCAGCGGGTACATGCGAGAACCGACGGGCCCTGTTGCTGGGGGAACATCCGATTGCCTGCCGCGGAGCTCGCATGATACGGCCACGCCGTGAGTGGAACCGAGTTCGCCGTCCCGCCCGCCGCGCGGTGGCGACCGCCGCGGATGGCTCTGCGGCAATTGCGCCATTTTCATCAAGCGGCGGTTCGTAGAGCCGATGCCCTGTCGGGAGTTGTCGGCGATCCGGGGGCCGCGCACGGACCGGAGCAACAACTGATCCACTCTCTTGTCGAGTGTCTCTCGGCGGCGCCGCTCGACGAGGAAACGGGGGCCGCCTGCCGCTACCGAGGCATCCTTGCGCGGTTCGAGGATCTGCTCATGGCTGAACCACTTCCCGACAATGCCGAAATCAGCGCGTCGCTCGGCGTGTCGCGCCGGATGCTCCGTGCATGCTGCCAGGAGCACTTGGGCATGGGCCCGACGGAATACCTTCGTCTCCGCGGGATGCCTCGTGTGAACATTGTGTGACGGAGTTGACTCGGTTCAGCGGCACCGGGGATCGTGTCGACCCGTCAAGCACATGCGTCGCAATTTTCTGGCAAGGTCGACATGCCCTCGAGCGCTGTGCGAACCTTCTCGGACCCCGACGATTACGCGGCAGCGATCCGACAAGGAACAATCGAGCTGACGGTCACCGAGCGCGGAAACTTCAGCGCAAAGTTGGTCCGGATCGATCTGCTTCGCTTATGGATGCAGCGCTTCTCGGACAACCTGCCGCGCATCTCCGACGTAGCCGGTTGGGGCGGGCGGGCCGTCTTCACGTTCCGGACCCGGCCTGGACCAAGGCTCCTCGCCGGCGGCTTGGAAATGGAGCCGACCGACATCGTGCGACACAGCGAGGGTCAGAGCTATTTCCGCCTTTCATTCGGTTTGGCCAATTATGGCAGCATGTTGCTACCCGTGGAGGAAAAGATTTCCGTTGGGGCAGCGGTTGCCGGCCGCGACCTGACGCCGCCTAAAGATCCCCTGGTCACCCTCACCCCTTCGCCAGCCGCGATGGCGAAGCTCCAGTGGCTACACGCAGCGGCGGGTTTGTTGGCGGGAGACGCTCCTGAAATCATCGCCCATCCTGAAACTGCACGCGGTCTCGAGCAGGCGCTGATCGAGGCCTTCGTCGGCGAGGGGTTCGTCGGCCGTTTTACATTCCCGAGTTATGCAGGGCGATCGGCGCATCGGAGCGGACTTTGCGGGCGTGCTGCCAGGAGCAACTGGGGATGAGCCCCAAGCGGTATCTGATGTTGCGAAGGATGCATCTCGCAAGGCGGGCATTGCGCGACGGCTCCCCTGGGGAGAACACGGTGACGGAGATCGCCACGCAATTCGGTTTCTGGCAATTCGGCCGGTTCGCTGGCGAGTCCAGGTCCCTCTTCGGAGAAGCACCGTCTGCCACGCTGCGCCGCCCTGGGGAACGACTGACGAAAGAATCCGCTTTTCGCGGTTTGCCGAAAGTGAATAGCGGGTCGACATCCCCCTCAGGACAATCAGTCACTATTCGCCCGTCAGCGATCTCAAGTCTTTGATCGGAGGCAAATCATGGCTAAGACGCCAACAATCGGATCGGGCATGACAGCCGAGGCGTTGCGTCTGGAGGAGACGCGGGAGAAAGGAGTTCCCTGGCGGCGATGGGGGCCATACCTCAGCGAGCGCCAGTGGGGCACCGTCCGCGAGGACTACAGCGAAGACGGAAATGCGTGGGACTATTTCACCCACGACCAGGCCCGCTCGCGCGCCTATCACTGGGGCGAGGACGGCCTCGCCGGTGTCAGCGATGACAAGCAACGAATGTGCTTTGCACTGGCGTTATGGAACGGCAAGGACCCGATCCTCAAGGAGCGGGTGTTCGGCCTGACCAACAGCGAGGCCAATCACGGCGAAGACGTCAAGGAATATTATTTCTACCTCGACAGCACGCCGACCCACTCGTACATGAAATATCTATATAAATACCCGCAGAGCGAATTCCCGTACCTGGAGCTGATAGATACGAACAAACGCCTCAGCAAGTTGGATCCAGAATATGAGTTGCTCGACACCGGGATATTCGGCGGTGACCGGTATATCGACGTTTTTGTTGAATACGCCAAGGCCACACCGACCGATATGCTGATCCAGATCAGCATCTGCAATCGCGGGCCTGCCGAGAGCGAGATCCACGTGCTGCCGACCCTCTGGTTCCGCAACATCTGGACATGGTGGCCGGACGAGCCGAAGCCGTCATTGCGGGACGCATCTCGGCAAGACGGCCCTACCGTCGTTGCGGCGAGGGAGGCGTCGATCGGCGACTATTTCCTCTATTGCGAAGGAAATCCGCGCCTGTTGTTCACCGAGAACGAGACCAACAACGAGCGCCTCTTTGGTACCGCCAATCCGACACCCTATGTCAAGGATGGGATCGACAACTATGTCGTGGGGGGCCGGCAGAGGGCAGTAAACCCGAATAATACGGGGACCAAGGCCGCGGCTCACTATCGGCTCCGAGTGGGCGCAGGGGAAACCGCGGTCATCCGGCTGCGGTTAAGCAATGTCGCACCCGGTAGCGAGGAGCCCTTCGGGACGCGGTTCGCGCAAATCCTCGAGGCGCGGCGGCATGAGGCCGACGAGTTCTATCGGGCGATAACGCCTGCGGGGGTCGGCGAAGACGCAGCCAACGTCATGCGGCAGGCGCTGGCTGGGATGCTGTGGAGCAAGCAGTATTTCGCCTACGATGTGAACAAATGGCTGCAGGAACATGGCGTGGATTCGCTGCGGCCGTCGTCCCGCCAAGTGCGCAATCGTGAATGGTTTCACATGGTCAGCGAGCATGTGATCTCGATGCCGGACAAATGGGAGTACCCGTGGTTCGCGGCGTGGGACCTGGCTTTTCACACGATTGCGCTTTCTACTGTCGATGTCGATTTCGCCAAGCAGCAGCTAGACCTGCTGCTTCTGGGGCTCTACCTGCACCCGACCGGGCAGATCCCGGCCTATGAATGGAACTTCAGCGACGTCAATCCGCCGGTGCACGGCTGGGCGACGATCTTTCTCTACCGGACCGAGCAGGCGCTGCGGGGTAAGACCGATGTCGAATTCCTGAAACGGGTGTTCGGCAAGCTGACCTCGAATTTCGGCTGGTGGGTCAACCGCAAGGACCGCGAAGGCCGCAACCTCTACGAGGGTGGGTTTCTCGGGCTCGACAACATCGGCGTCTTCGACCGCAGCGCGCCATTGCCGACCGGCGGTCACCTGGAGCAGGCCGACGGCACTGCATGGGTCGCCCTCTTCGCTCAGAACATGCTTGAAATCGCCGTCGAGCTGGCGGCGCACGACCCGGCCTATGAGGAGTTGGCGACCAACGTCGGGATACAGTTTCTGCTGATCGCCCGTGCCATGAACGGACTGGGTCCGGACGGCATGTGGGATGAGGAGGATGGCTTTTATTACGACGTCCTTCGTTTGCCGCACGGCGGCGCCGCGCGGCTCAAGGTCCGCTCGATGGTCGGTCTCCTGCCGCTCTGCGCCACCACGGTCGTCGAGAAGTGGCAGCGTGAGCGGGTACCGACCCAGGCAGCGCGATTGTACGAACGCTGGCGGCGGATGCCGGAGCTGCGGGAATCGATCCACGCGACCGGACCGGGGCAATTCGGCGTGGCCGAACGGGGCATCTTCGCTCTGGTCAACGAGAACCGGCTCCGCCGGATCCTTTCCCGAATGCTCGACGAGAACGAATTCCTCAGCCCTTATGGAATCCGGGCATTGTCCCGCTATCACGCCGATCATCCCTATACCTTCTGGGCGGAGGGCCGGGAATACCGGGTGAATTACCTGCCAGCGGAATCGGACACCGCCATGTTCGGCGGCAACTCGAACTGGCGCGGGCCGATCTGGATGCCGGTCAATGTGCTGCTGATTCGCGCTTTAATGCAGTACTATTTGTACTACGGCGACAACTTCAAAATCGAATGTCCAACCGGCTCGGGCAATGCGATGAACCTGTTCGAGGTCGCGCAGGAGATCACCAATCGGCTGACCCGGATCTTTCTGCGCGATCGAGCCGGCCGCCGGCCGGTGTTCGGGGGCGCCGAGAAGTTCCAGAGCGACCCCCATTGGCGCGACAATCTGTTGTTCTACGAATATTTCCATGGCGACAACGGCGCCGGTATCGGCGCCAGTCATCAGACCGGTTGGACCGGGCTGGTGGCGCCGCTGATCGAGATCTTCGGGCGCCTCGATGCCAAGGCCTTTCTCGAAGCCGGTCGAGCTGCCGCCTTTACTCGCGAATAGCGGGCTGGGAGAAATGCCCGAGCGGGGCAACGAAGGCGGAGGGTTGCCATTCGTAGCACACATCCCCATTACCCCGACCGTGTCGGACGACAGGAGATTTATCACGCCAATTGCGTGACGGGACACTGCGGTTGGTGTGAAGACGCACTGGGGACACAGGAACGACCAACATGCGTGAGTTTACCAATATGTGTGGCGATCGTCGGCGTCGCGACAGATCGTTCTGATCATCCTGGCGATCATGGCCGCGCTGCTGGCGATGGCGCCGCTCGAACTGCAGCGTCACATCATAAACACCCTCGCCGGTCGCGAGAGAGTGGAAAATCTGGCCTGGCTGTGCGCGGCTTTCCTGATCGCAGCACTGGGCATCAGCGGTCTCAAATATGCTGTGAACATAAAAAGTGCGGGCCTTGGAGAAGCGATGATCCGGTCTATACGCGAAAAAATCTACAGCAGCGGCGCGGCCTCGAGACCAGGCGAAACCACAAAGGACCAATCGGGCACATTCGTTACGATGATCTCGTCCGAGGCGGAAGCGGAAGCGGTTGGCAAGTTTGTCGGAGACTGCATTTCAACCCCGATAGTGCAGGCGGGGACCCTGCTCAGCGTATTGAGTTACATGCTGTATACCGAGCCTCTTCTCGGGCTGGTCGTTTTGCTGATCGCGGTTCCGCAGATCTTCATCGTCCCAATAGTCCAGCGCCGCATAAACGCACATGTTAGAGAGCGTGTGCGCACGTTGCGCCACGCCGGCGATTTGATCGTAAACGACCTGCAGGGTCGCGCCGGGTCCACCAGCTCCCCTAAGAGCGAGGTCGGCAAAGCGTTCGAAGTGGTCTATGGTGTGCGCCTGCGCGTGTTCAAGCTCAAGTTCTGGTTGAAATTTCTCGTCGGCGGACTGCAGTCGATCGGCGTGTTCACGCTGCTGTTTGCCGGCGGGATCATGGTCCTCAACGGAAAGACGCAAATCGGCATCGTGGTCGCCTTCATCAGCGGGCTCGATCGCGTCCTCGATCCCTGGCGCGAGCTGATTGCATTCATACGATCGACCTCCGCCGCGAAGGTCCAATTCGACCTCATCGAAAACACCTTGGGCACGAAACTGTAGAAGGCGCCGAGGAGCTGATCAAGACGGCCAGTCGAGGCTCCGGGGACTGAAATGACGGCGTTGGATGTCATGTGGGTCGGCCTGGGCGGCGGGTTGGGATCGCTGCTCCGCTGGTTGATCGGACGAATGGTCGGCGAGCGCTACCGCGGGGATTTTCCCCTCGGCACGTTCCTGAT
>Ga0187846_10001889_pt1 | contig 11712 bp, 9 predicted proteins | sample TC_taG_FD_161473 | JGI IMG/M metagenome (GOLD analysis project Ga0187846, IMG submission 161473) | Biofilm microbial communities from the roof of an iron ore cave, State of Minas Gerais, Brazil - TC_06 Biofilm (v2) | ecosystem: Environmental > Terrestrial > Deep subsurface > Cave > Wall biofilm ... | reverse complement strand
CGCAGCGCGTTCCGATGGGGACCCAGTAGGCGGACCGCCTCAAGGATCGAGACGAGCCCACACTTCATATCGGCCGCTCCGCGCCCGTAAATGCGCGTGCCTTCGCGGCGCGGCGGCGCGTGGGGGACGTGCACGGTATCCAGGTGGCCGTTGAACTCCAGCACGGGGCCGGGGGCTCCCATCCGCATGCGCCCGATCACGCTCGGGGCCCCCGGAAACTCCTGGCTGAGTGTGACGTCCATGCCGATCGCCCTGAGTCGGTCGGCGTAGTGGGCCGCGGCGGCGTCGCTGTGCCCGGTGGGACTGGGGATGCGCACCATCTCCAGAAGGAGGCCGGACATGCGCTCGGAATCGGCCCCGGCCGCGGCCATCATCCAATCGACCGCGGCGTTCCGGTCGGTCACGTCGCCCGTCCCCGACGCCGGCCCCTTCCGCGTGCGCCTCGATCGCGTGACACGATCTTGGGGGGGGCGGCGGCGTCCGCCGCCGCCCTCCACCCGATCACGACTACTTCGTGCCGGCAACCGGCCAGTACCACATGTTCCGCAGGCTCAGCCCGCCCTCAACCAGGATCTTCGGGATGCCGTCCCGCACGCCGCGCAGCTCATCGATCGCGCGCGAGATGGCATGGTTGAGGTCGATGTCGTCTTTCCGGATCCCGTACCGGGCGTATCCGTACTCCTCGAGCGAGGGGGAATACCCGGTGGCCAACTCGATCGGGACGCCGGGGTGGTTCTTGATGAACAACCCGACCTTGATGTCGTCCTCCATCGTCACGTCGATGCGGCCGGCCACCAAGTCGGCGAATTCGGCCTCGTTCGTCGTGTACAGCTTCAGCTCTTTGATGTCCGTTCGCTTCTCAAGGAAGTTGTGGTTAAAGCTCCCCCGAATCACCCCGACCACCTTGCCGGACAGATCGGCGGACGTGTGGATGTTCCGCGGGTTCCCCTTCTGCACCGCGAGAGACGACCCGTACCAGTAGGCCGGGCTCGTGAAGTCGATCACGGCCAGCCGCTTGGGATTTTCGTGGATATTGTCCGCGGCGACGTCCCAGCGCTTGGCGATGAGCCCCGGAATCATCGCGTCAAACTGCACGATCTGCCATGAGACCTTGTCGATGCCGAGGACCTTGGTGATCTGCCGGAAGATCCTGACGTCGAGGCCGTCGAACTCCTTGGTTTTCGCGTCCTGATAAGTGAACGGGTAGTCGTCTGCGATCCCGATGGTGATGCCTTCGCGGACGACGCGCTTGAACGAGCCATCCCCCCCGGTAAAGGAGCTGATTCCGCCGATGCCCCCCACCCCAGCGGTAACCGGCAGCGACGTGGCGACCAGGAACAGCGCGGCCAGAAGCATCCACAGCATTCCCCGCAACTTTGCCTGCATGCTGTTATCCCCCCTTTTCATGCTGACTGACGCACCGCCGACTTCCTTCTTCCCTCAGGCTCGCGTGACGCCCCCCTTTCTTCTGGCGTGGCGGATGACCCTCGAACGGTCTACGGAGTGACGCGTCAGACGGTTCGGCTGCCGCTGCCAGAGCCGTCATCCGGGGGAATCCGCGGAGAGGGTCCCCGAATCATCACCCAACTCGGCGTTCCGCTCGAGGATCGACTGCAGGAACTGCTGCGTGCGCTCGTTCCGCGGCGCGGAGAACATCTGCTGGGGCCCGCCCTCCTCGACGATCATCCCGTCGGCCATGAAGATCACCCGGTCGGCGACGTCGCGGGCGAATCCCATCTCGTGGGTCACGACCAGCATCGTCATGCCTTCGGCCGCCAGCTGCCGCATCACCCGGAGGACTTCGCCGATCAGTTCGGGGTCGAGCGCCGAGGTGACTTCGTCGAACAGCATGGCCTTCGGCTGCATGGCCAGCGCCCGCGCGATCGCCACCCGCTGCTGCTGGCCCCCGCTCAACTCGTGCGGGTAGGCGTGGATCTTGTCCGCGAGCCCCACCTTCGTCATCAGCGCCAGGGCCCGCCGCCGAACCTCGTCTTTCGGCTCGCGCCGGACGTTCACCGGCGCCACCATGACGTTTTCCAGGGCCGTGAAATGCGGAAACAAGTTGAAAGACTGAAACACCATCCCCACCTGGGACCGCAGCGCCTCGATGCGGTGGTCGGGATCGATCACGTGCTTGCCGTCCCGTGTGAAGCGATAGACGGGGGTCCCCTCGATGTAGATCGTCCCGCTGTCGATTCCCTCCAGATGGTTGATGCAGCGCAGCAGCGTGGACTTGCCCGCCCCCGACGGCCCGATCACGCACACGACCTCCCCCTTCTGCACTTCGAGGGAGACATCCCGGAGCACGTGCAGGCGCCCGAACGACTTATTGACCCCTTCCAGCCGGATCATCAGGCGGCCCCCTGCGTCGCACCCCGCGCGGCCCCACCCGCCGGGAGCGCCCCCCGGCCGGGCCGGTACCCGATCTTCATCCGGCGCTCGAGGTACTGCACCCCCAGCGACCCGGGGTAGGAGAGCGCCAGGTAGATCATGCCGATGATCGTAAAGATCGTGAAGTACTGGAAGTTCACCGCCGCGATGATCTGCCCGGTGAACAGCAGCTCCTTCACCGTGATGATGGACGCCAGCGCGGTGTCCTTGAACAGGGAGATGAAGTAGTTCCCGAGCGGCGGGACGATGATGCGGATCGCCTGTGGGAGGATGATCAGCCGCATCATGAGCGAGCGCGACATCCCCAGGGCCTGCGCCGCCTCGAGCTGGCCCTTCGCCACGGCCTGGATCCCCGCGCGGTAGACCTCGGACAGGTAGGCGGCGTAGTTGATGGTGAGGCCGATCACCCCGGCCGTGAACGCCGGAAGCCGAACCCCGAACGCGGGGAGCACGAAGTAGATGTAAAACAATTGCAGCAGACACGGCGTGCCGCGGATCACCTCGATGTAAAATGTCGCCGCCGTCCGGATGGGCCGCACGCGGGTCATGCGGGCGAGGGCGACGACCAGCCCGAGGACCAGGGCGAACGCCATCACGGTCAGGGTCAGCTCGACGCTGACCAGGGCCCCCTGGAGCAGGGCCGGCAGGTACTCCAACGCGCCGCTGAAGTTAAAGAGCGAGAACACTCCGTTCATGCTCCCCTCCTACCCAGATGCCGGCGTCAGCACGGCCTTGATCAGATCGCCCGGATCGGTGACGAGCCGGCCGAACACCTCCGGCCCTTCCTCGAGTGGAAACGCGCGGACCCATTCGGCAGGGTCGATGAGCCCGGCCCCCAGCAGTCCCACGGCACGCGTGAAGTCGTCGAAGGTATACGCGTACGAACCATGAATGGCGATCTCACGGTTCACGATGTCGACCGCGTTGAGCGGGGTGATCTCTTCCCCCAATCCGAGAAAGACGACCCGTCCGCCGTTTCGCGCGCTCGCGACCGCCGCCTGCCGCGTGCCGGCGCTGCCGACGGCCTCGACCGCCAGGTCCACCCCTTCGCCCTCCGTCAGTTCCCGGATCCGTCCCGCGGCGTCCTCCGCGCGGCCATCGATCACGGCGGTGGCCCCGAGCCGCAGGGCGAGCGCGAGGCGGGCGGGGATGACGTCCACCGAAACGACGGCGGAGAGCACCATCGACCTCGCCAGGTACAGCGCCATCAAGCCCTGGGTGCCCGCGCCGAAGATCGCCACGCGCCGGACCCCGCCGTCGGCGTTCCTATTAAAGATGTGCACGGCATTGGCCAGCGGCTCGGCGAGGCTCGCCGCGAAGGCCGACATGCCGGGCGGGAGCGGGACGATCGACGATCGGGGCACCGTGACGTAGTCCGCGTATCCTCCGGGCCGGTCGATTCCGATCACTTGGCGCGCCCGGCATTGGGAGGTGTCGCCTCGCCGGCAGGCCGGGCACTGTCCGCAGGTGATGAGGGGATACACGGCCACCGGCGTGCCGGCCTGAAGATCGTGAACCCCGCGGCCGGCGGCCTCGACGGTCCCGGCGAACTCGTGACCCATCACGAGCGGCGGGACGCGCTTCCGGCTCTTGCCCAGATAACCGTGGAGATCCGATCCGCAGATCCCCGAGGCCCCCACGCGGACGAGGACCTCGTCGGCCCCCGGCCGGGGCCTCTCGACCTCCTGAACCGCCATAGTGCGGGGTCCGAGATACACGAGCGTGCGCATTCCGCCTCCTACTCCGCTCGCACCGGCGGCACCCCGAACGCGGTGGTCACGCGGCGACGGTCTTCAGGACCTCTCCGAGGGTCTCCACGATACGGTCGGCCTGCGGGCGCGTCAGCACCAGCGGCGGAGACATCACGACGCAATTTCCCAATCCGGCTCCCGACCCGACGGACCGCCCCACGATGACGCCGCGATCCAGGCAGCCGCGGATGACCTTTCCCATTTGCGCGTTCCCGAGCGGAGCCCGGCTGGCCTTATCCCCGACCAGCTCCACCCCGATCAACAACCCCTTGCCCCGGACATCCCCCACGATGGGAAGCGCGAGCAGCCCTCGGAGTCCGTCGAGCAGGTAGGCGCCGGTCTCCGCGGCCCGCGCCGGAAGGTTCTCCCGGTCCATGATCGCCAGGTTGGCCAGGGCGGCCGCGCATGCTGCGGCGTGGCCTCCCCACGTGTTGACCTGAGCCGCCTGCCGGTTCTCGTCGGGGTCACCCAGGAACGCGTTGAAGACCTCGCCGGTCACCATGACCGCCCCGATCGGCTGGTAGCCGCCCGTCAGCCCTTTGGCGAGACACATCAGATCGGGGGTGACGCCGTAGTGCTGGTAGGCGAACCATTTGCCGGTGCGGCCGAAGCCGTTGATCACCTCGTCGAGGATCAGCAGCACGCCGTTCCGGCGGCAGGCGGCGGCCACCTCGCCCAGGTATTCCTCCGGCGGGACCAGGACCCCGACCGCGCTTTGGATCGGCTCGATCACGACGGCCGCGACCGCCTCCGCTCCCTCCGCCTTGATGGCGTACTCGACCTGTTTGGCGCACGCCACGCCGCACGACGGATAGGAGAGCTCGAACGGGCAGCGGTAGCAGTAGGCCGGCTGCACGTGGATGAAGCCATCGCCCAGGGGCTCGTACTTCATCTTCCGCTCGGGGACGCATCCCGCCGCCAGCGTGGACAGGCTCGTGCCGTGATACGAATAATGACGGGTGAGAAACTTGTACCGCGGTTCCTGAGGGTGCACCTGCCGGTGATACTGGCGCGCCAGCTTGTACGCGGCCTCGTTGGCTTCCGTGCCGCTGTTGACGAAGTACGTGTGGCTCGGCTCGCCGCCGGTGAGCTCGGTCAGCCGCTCCGCCAGCTTCGCCGCCGGCACGTTCGCCTGCATATGCGGATAGTAGGGGAGATCGAGCATCTGCTGGTAGACGGCATCCGCGATCTCCCGCCGGCCGTAGCCCACATTGACGCACCACAGTCCCGCCATCGCGTCCAGGTACTCGCGGCCGTCGGCGTCCACGAGGGTCGATCCCTCGCCCCGCACCATCACCTTGGGCGGCTGCTTCGCCAGGGTCTTGTGCTGGGTGAGAGGATGCCAAACGTGCCGCAGATCCGCTTCCAGGACCTGTTGAAGCTCCTGCCGTTTCACCGAGAACCACCTCCGAGATGTGCCTGCAGAAGGTTTATCCCCGGGGGGGAGCCGTCCCTGCGGGGAGGGCGTCCGCTACGGTCCGAGGAGTCCGAGCGCTCTGGCGACCCGCTCGGGGGTGATCGGCAGCTCCGTGACGCGGACGCCGACCGCGTCCTCGATGGCGTTGGCGACCGCGGCGGCCGGCGGCGCAATCGGGGGCTCCCCGATCCCGCGTGCGCCAAACGGGCCCTTTCCCTCGCCCGATTCCAGGATCAACGGCTCCACATCGGGGACGTCGAGCGACGTAGGAATCAGGTACGCGGCGAACATCGTCGAGAGATTGACGCCGCGGTCGACCACCACCTCCTCCATCAGCCCGTAGCCCAGCCCCATGACCGCACCGCCCTGGATCTGGCCCTCCACGCTCTCGGGGTTGATCGCCCGGCCGACATCGTGACAGGCGACGTGCCGCAGCACCCGCACGGCGCCGGTCTCGGTGTCCACTTCCACCTCGACCGCGTGGGCCCCAAACGTGTAGTCGGGAAACACCCGCCCGCCGCCGCGCTCGAGGTCGACCGGCTCGCCCGCCGGCGCGTGGTAGACCGCGAGGTGGCTGCGCGCGACGCCCAGGCGGGCGCACTCCTTCATCACCGCCGGAAGCGCCACCCGGCGCGCGTCCCCGGCGGTGACGGCGCCGTCTCGCATCTCCAGCCGTGAGGAAGGGGTCTCCAGCAGCTGGGCCGCCACCTCGAGGATCTGCTGCCTAAGCGCGGAGGCGGCTTTGAGCACCGCGTTCCCCGACATGTACAGCTGGCGGGTGGCGGTTGTCGTGCCGGCGAGCGGGGTCAGCGCGCTGTCGGCGATGTGGATCGAGACCTGCGCCGGGTCGGTGCCGAGCACTTCGGCGGCGATCTGGCACAGCGCCGAGGCCTGTCCCCCCCCCACGTCCGGAACGCCCGTGCGCACCACCACGCTCCCGTCCATCTCGAAGCCCACCCAGGCGCTAGCCCAGTCCCGCAGCCAGACGATGCGGCCGTACGGCTGAATGTTGCAGGCCAGCCCCCGGCCCACGCGGTGACGGGAGCTGGAGGCGGGCCGGTGGGGGCCGAGCTCCTCCCACGCCCGCCGCACGGTCTCCGCCACCGCCACGTGCGTGTCGAGGCGCTGTCCGACGGGGAGGTCGTCGCCCTTCTCTAGGGCGTTCCGGAGACGCAGCTCGACCGGGTCGAGCCCCAGCCGGCGTGCCAGTTGGTCCATCTGCGACTCGTACCCGAAGACCATCTGCATCGCGCCGAACCCGCGCATGGCGCTCGTCGGCGGGTTGTTCGTGTAGGCCACCCGCGCATCGACGGCAACGTGCGGCACGCGGTAGGGCCCGGCCGCGGTGACCGCCGCGTACATTAAGACGAGGGCGCTCAGATAGGCGTAGGCTCCGGAGTCGGCGAGCAGCTCCACCGCCTGGGCCACGAGCCGCCCGTCCCGCGTGGCCCCCGTGCGGTAGCGCATGATGAACGGGTGCCGCTTCGGCCTGGCGAGCAGAGACTCCTGACGGGACCACGTCATCTTCACCGGCCGCTGCGTGCGCCACGCCAGCAGGCCGAGGAAGACCTCGACCGTGACGTCCTCCTTGCCGCCGAATCCGCCGCCCACGTAGGGTCCGACCACGCGCACCCGGTTCTGGGGCAGGCCGAGCACCTCGGCCACGTCGCGAAAATGTTCGATGACCTGCGTGCTGACGCGGATCACGAGCACCCCGTCGCTGTCGATCCACGCCACCCCGGCCTCCGGCTCGAGATACGCGTGATCGACGAACTGGCAGCGGTACGTCTGTTCCACCACCGCGTCGGCAGAGCGCAGGGCGGCCTCGACATCGCCCCGGCGGATCTCCCAGTGCGCCAGGAGGTTTCCTTGATCGTGGACCCGGGCAGCGTCGGGCCGGAGCGCGGCCTCGGGGTCGAAGATCCCGGGCCGCGGCTCGTAGTCTACCGCGATCAGTTCCGCGGCCCGCTGCGCGGTCTCGGGGGTCTCCGCGGCCACGAGCGCGACGGCTTCGCCCTGGTAGCGCACGACTTCCTCCGCCAGCACTTGGATCCTGGCCCGGAGCGGTCCCACCTCGCTCGTCTGGCCGGGGACGTCCGTCCACAGCGTGTTTCGTGGGACGTCCCGGGCCACCAGCACCGCGGCCACCCCCGGAAGCGCGGCGGCCGCGGCGGTCTCGACGCCGCGAATCCGGGCGGACGGATACGGCGCGCGCAGCACCGCCCCGTAGAGCATGCCCGGCATCTGCCAGTCCGCCGCGTACAGGGTGCGGGCCTGCACCTTGTCCACCGCGTCGTGCCGGGACAGCGGGCGGCCCACGACCCGCAGGCGCTCCGTGGTCGGGGGAGCCGTCCGGCTAGCCACGGACCGTCCCCGAGCCGGCCAGGCTAGCGATCGCGTCCACGATCTTCGCGTACCCCGTGCAGCGGCACAGGTTGCCGGCGATCGCCCGCCGGATCTCGTCCCGGGTCGGCCGCGGATGATCGCGCAGCAAGGCATACGCCGTCAGAATCATCCCGGGCGTGCAGAACCCGCACTGCACGGCGCCGTGCGCAGCGAACGCCTCCTGCAGGGGGTGCAGAGTGCCGCCGGCCCCGAGCGCGCGCACGGTGGTGATCTGGCGCCCGGCGGCGCGCGGCGCGAGAATCAGGCAGCTGCTCACCGGCTCCCCGTCGAGGAGCACCGTGCACGCGCCGCACACCCCCTCGCCGCATCCTTCCTTTACGTCGACGGCGCCCAGGATATCGCGCAGCAGTTCCAGCAGGGTGCGGTGCGCCGACGTGCGGACTTCCTGCCGGCGTCCGTTCAGCGTGAAGGCGACCGCGATCTCGGTCATCCGCGTTGCGCCATGTCCACCGCCCGCCCGAGCGCGCGCCGCGTCAGCACGCGCGCGAGGTGGCGCCGGTAGGCGGCGGAGGCGTGCGCGTCGCTCTCCGGCTCGATCTCGTCCCCGGCCCCCTCCGAGGCGTCGCGCAGCGCGCGCCCGTCGGGCCGCATCCCCGTGAGGGCGGCCTCGACCTTGGGCAGCCGGCGCGGGGTCGTCCCCACGCCGCCCAGCGCCACTCGGACGCGGGTCAGATCGCCCGCGGGCGAGAGTTCGACGACGGCCACCGCGGTGACGATGCCGAAGTCGCCCGCGCGGCGGCTGAATTCTTCGACGGCGTGCCCGGCGCGGGGCGCCGGGATCGGGAGGCAGACTTCAACCACCAACTCTCCGGGGCGGAGCGCGGTCGTCAGCACGTCAACGAAAAAGTCGCGGGCAGCGACGGCGCGCTCGCCCTCGGGTCCCCTGAGGACAACCGTCCCCTCGAGCGCCTGCGCCACCGCGGGAAGCTCCGCGGCGGGATCCGCGTGGGCCAGGCTGCCGCCGATCGTGCCCAGCGCGCGGACGCGCGCGTTGCCGATCAACGCGGCCGCCTCCTGAAGGAGCGGACAGCCCGCGAGCACCCCCTCCCCGCGCTCCAAGGCCCGATGGGGGACCAGGGCCCCGATCCTGAGCATACCGTCCTCGCGCCGCGCGGTCCGAAGCTCGGTCAGGCTGTTGAGGTCGATGACCGCCGTGGGGCGCGCGAGGCGGAGGGTCAGCATCGGCACGAGGCTCTGGCCTCCCGCGAGCGGCTTGGCGTCTTCGCCGTGCTCGCGCATGAGCGCCAATGCCTCCGCGAGGCTCGCGGGCGCGTAGTAGTCGAACGGGACCGCGGGCACCTCAGCCGACCTTCCTCATACGTCCCACCCGCCGTCCACGACCAATTCGTGTCCCGTCATTTGACGACTGTCCTCTGAGGCGAGAAATACGACCGCGTGCGCGACATCCTCGTCCGTCGAAAACCGCCGCAGGGCCATTTCGCGGATGTACTCGTCGAAAACGTCTTGCGTCGACGTCCCCCGGACCCGGGCCTTTTCCCCGATGATCGTGGTCATGCGATCGCCCTCGACCACGCCGGGGCAAACGGCGTTCACGTTGATGTTGTACGGCCCCACCTCCAGGGCGAGCGTGCGGGTGAGGCCCCTCACGGCCCACTTGGACGAGGAGTAGGCCGCCCTGAAGCGGTAGCCGCGCAGGCCGGACGTGCCGGCGATGTTGATGATCTTCCCCGACCGCTGCTCGATCATCGCGGGCACGACGGCGCGGCAGCAGAGGAAGACGCCCCTCAGATTGACGGCGAGGACTCGGTCCCAATCCGCCGGCGGAATCTTGTGCAGCGGAGTCTCGATCGGCCCGATCCCGCCCGCCGCGTTGACCAGGATGTCGATCCGCCCGAACTCGTCGAGCGTGCGCCGGGCCAGGGCCGCGACCGACGGCTCGGCGGTGACGTCCGTCGGCACGGCGAGATACCGCTTCCCGCGCTCGAGCCGCCGGAGCCGGTCGGCCAGGGCCTCCAACGGGCCGGGCTCGCGCGCCGCCAGCACGACGTGCGCCCCCTCCTCGGCGAGGGCGAGGGAGATGGCGCTCCCCATTCCCTTGGCCGCCCCGGTCACGATCGCCACCCGGTCCCCGAGCTTCACCCGAATCCCCTCCCCTCGCCGTCGGTGACGTAGCCGTTCGCCAGGTCGTCCTCGTGCAGGTCGGAGGGGCGGTCGGCGGGAGGACCGTACCCGCCGCCCCCCGAGCTCTCCACGACGACGAGATCGCCCTCGACGAGATCGCGGTTCTCCTTCCCTCGGATCGGCGTCCGCAGGGCCTGCCGCACCACGGTGACCCGGAACGGAGATCCGCTCTCTCCGCCGAACGCTCCCCACGGACGCACGCGCATCCGCTCCACCATCGTCGTGAGCTCGCCGTGCGCGCAGAGCAGCCGGTAGGACCGCCGCAGGCCCAGCCCGCCCCGGTGTCGGCCCCGGCCCCCGGTGTCGGGCCGGAGCTCACAGCACTCAACCCGCACCGGGTACTCGCTCTCGATCACCTCGATCGGCGTGTTCATCACGTTGCTCATGTGGACGCGCACGGCGTTGGTGCCGTCCCGCGTCGCGCTGGCCCCTTCCCCGCCGCCGTGCACCTCGTACAGGATGAAGGGGCGCCCGTCGTCGCGGCGCCCGCTTAACATCATGAGCCCGGACGTCCCCGGCCCGCCGGCCACGATCCGGTCGGGCAGCGCGGGAGCCAGCGCGCGCAGCACCGCGTCCACGACCCGCTGGGAGGTTTCGTGGTTGCCGCCGACCCGCGGCGCCTCCGGACCAGGATCGAGAAGCGAGCCTTGCGGGATCCCAATCGTAACCGGACGGTAGCAGCCGTCGTTGGCCGGAATCTCCGGGCCGAGCAGGGCGCGGACCGCGTAATACACGGCCGAGGCGGTGACGAACCGCGTCGCGTTGAGCGGCCCATTGGCCTCGGGCGCCGTCCCCTCAAAATCCGCGTGGAGCCCGTCGCCGGAAACCCGGATGGCAACGGCGACTCTCAGCGGCGCGTCGTCGACGCCGTCGTCGTCGAGCCAGTCCTCGCCGCGGTACTCGCCCGCGGGCAGCTTCGCGATCTCCTCGCGCATCAGGCGCTCCGACTCGTCGAGAAACCGGTCGAAGCAGCCGAGCACCACGTCTGTGCCGAACCGGCCGCAGGCCTCCTGAAGCCTCGCCGCGGCCACGGCGTTGCAGGCGTATTGCGCTAGGATGTCTCCCTCCCGCTCGGACCGCCCCCGCAGGTTGCTCAGCACCATCTCCATCATCGCCGCGTGCGGCCGCCCCCCCAGGAACAGCGGCACCGGCGGAATGCACAGTCCTTCCGCGTAGCGGTCTCGCGCCGCGGCCACGTAGCTCCCGCGCCGGGCCCCGCCGACATCCGGCCAGTGGGCCAGGTTGATGGCGAACGCCACGAGCCGGCCCTGATGGAAGACCGGCATGATGGCCTTGACGTCGGGAAGGTGGTTTCCTCCTACCTCGGGATGGTTCGTGAAGTACACGTCCCCCTCGCACAGCGTCTCCGCGGGAACGCGGCGCAGAAACTCCCGCACCGTAAAGGCCATCACCCCGAGGTGGATGGGAATGTCGTGGCCTTGCGCGATCAGCCGCCCGCGCGCGTCCGTCAGGGCGCATGAGAGGTCGCCCGCCTCCTTGAGGACCGGCGAGCGGGCCGAGCGCATCAGGATCCCCCGCATCTCCTCGGCGATCGAATACACGGCGTGCCGCACCACCTCGAGCGTCACCGGGTCGATCATGCGG
>Ga0187846_10001888_pt1 | contig 11715 bp, 3 predicted proteins | sample TC_taG_FD_161473 | JGI IMG/M metagenome (GOLD analysis project Ga0187846, IMG submission 161473) | Biofilm microbial communities from the roof of an iron ore cave, State of Minas Gerais, Brazil - TC_06 Biofilm (v2) | ecosystem: Environmental > Terrestrial > Deep subsurface > Cave > Wall biofilm ... | reverse complement strand
CTCCGCCTCGGCATAGTGAGCTTGATCTTGATCAAGGTCACCTAGCACTCGAAAACTATTCGCTACAGTAATATGATCAGGTCCAAATTTCTGTTCGCGGATAGAATGAGATAGTTTCTGGAACAGTTTAGCCACTCGCGAATGCTGGGCTAGATAAGAGCTTGCCCTTTCAAGCAGATCAATCGCTTCATTGAATTGCATCTTCCATTGTTTTATGAGCATCGCGCTGGCTTGTATGTGGGGAAGGCACTTCTCACAGAGGAGCCATGTTTTGCCGTCTCCAGAAGGAAAGACGTGACTGACGACTTTTACAGCTCGTTCAGCCCAGAATCTCTGCTGTGTTTCGTCCAATCCATCGCGTAGCATGGCCTGTACTAGACGGTGGATGGAAAGCGTCTTTGTTTTTCTATCGCGGCTCACCAGTGAATAGTTAAGATATACTTTCATTGCCTCGTCGAAGAGACGAGTATGCCTAAATTCTTTCAGTTCAGGACACACAATGGGTGCCCCTTGCTTGAGGAACTCATTGGGAATGGAGTCAGGGGAGAAAAAGGCACAAAGGGACAATAACTGAGCTGCTGCTGGACTGATTTGGCCTACTTGTTCAAAATTGAGCGACCAGGTAGTAGTTACAGGGTCGGGATGACCTATGACGGCGCTACCTCGTTCTTGCAGCAATTCCTTCTGGTGAAAACGGTAATACTCTAGATAATCTGTTAAGTTACATCCCTTCTCACCAATGTATGCGCCTGCTTGGTCGATGGCAAGAGGAAGTCCACCCAATAGTTCTACAATCTCTTGGGCGTCGTTCCTATCATGGGTTTCAAAGTTATTTAGAGCGTCTTCAAGTGGGGAGTCAGGTGAAAGGATCTTTGCACGCCTCAAGAGGAGTAACATTCCCTCCTTAGTCCCCAGTGATTTCACCGTTATCTCACGAGCTACATCACCCAAATATGTTGCACGAGTAGTGAGTAGAGTGTGTCCTTTAGCGACTGAGGGGAGAAAGTCGCGGATTTGATGTATATCGTCAGCGTTATCGAGAATAAGTAGCCATTGATCATGCGTCTCTAGCCAATACCTGAAAGCTTGAATGAGTTCTTGGGTCGCTTCATTCTGAGGATGAGCCTCCTTTCTGCTTAACAGAGGATAGAGCGTGAGTTCTTGGGCGCGATCCTTCTGGTTTTCGACAAGCCTCATCGGGAGACGGAGAAGGCGGACAAACTGGGTGAGTCCCTGAAGCAGGGTTTCCTGTGAGGCTGCTGCTAACCATAAAACGGTAGTATATCTCGTAGAGAAGCGGTAAGCATACTCGACTGCGATCTGGGTTTTGCCAATACCACCAAGTCCATTAATTGCTAGCGGCTGTGTCAGTGCAATTGGATAGCTGCTTGTGAGTGACTGATGAAGGCGTTCAAGAATATCCTCACGCCCGGTGAAAAAGGGATTGCGCTGGTATGGTACAGTCCAGATTGGTGATGGAAATGATAAAGCTGATGAGGAAACGCGGTCTGTCAAATTTTTCACTTCTTGAATGGTTCTTTGGAGTCCGTTAACCACATTGACAAATGCCTCATCACGGTTGCGCCACTTCGTAATTGGCTTAGCAGAGGAAGGCAGTGCTTGAAGCCTGTCAAAGGGAGCTTTCTGCCAGAAAACTGGACGCAGAATGAGGGGGATCACACGGGTTTCTCCTCGTTCGTGCCGCTCCACAGCTCGCCTCATCTCAACATTATAACAGTACTCTGAAGCCATAAAATCAGGACTGATGAGCAAGAGGATAATATCGGCGCTGTTAAGGTGCTTGGCGATTTCCTGTTCCCATTCCTTTGCAGGGCTGATACCGGCGTCGTGCCAGACAGTGATTAGACCCTCTCGCACTAACGATGCTAGATGTGTTCTGAGCTGGGAAAGAAGCAATTGATCATTGTGAGCGTAACAGCAGAAGATTTCTATCCCTTTCTCCATGACCATCTTCCCTTACTTCCACGTAATCGTCTCGACTACTTGCTGTAAATCCTGTTTCGTTCTTTGAATATACAACTTGGTGGTGTCGAGCGAATCCTGTCCCATAATTTGTGCTAGTCGATTCAGTGGAACGGATTCCGCCATCCGATAGCCGAAACGGTGACGCAGATCGTGTGGGCTAACTGCCATACCTTCGCCTATCGGAGTGGAATGCGCAGTTACGAAAATGACGCACGATTCATCTGTCAGTTCCGGGTCCTCTACTCTTTCACTTATATTCAACTGCCGCATAGCCTCTTGCCAATGGGCATGATACTCTTGAAGTGATCGTGGCATGAATATGTATTCCTCTGTAGAAAAAGAAAAGTTAATTGAATAACGAGTCGCGCACTCTCACCGCTCCTCAAAACCGAAGTTTGTAAACTTGAGCGTACGGCAATTCTCAGTCACAGTGCGTACGATGTGCTCAGGAGCTCCCTCTGGCAGATCGGCGTGGATTTCCATTGTGATCTCGACTCTGGTGCCGAGCAGACCGCTCAGGTGTTGTGCTACCTCTTCAATCACGGCAGTTGCATCGCGAACAGCTCGCGTCGTATCGAGCGTGACAGAGCCATAGAAGCGTTGCGGATGCGGTTGTAGGGAGGTGACTGGAGGCTGTGTTTGTATGGATACTTCAGTACCGCCATCAGCCACGAATTGGCGCTGGCCTGTGTTTGACTCAACTGACTGCTCATACGTTAAAGTGTGCCCAGTTGGCTGTACTTTGGATAGCATATCCGCTGCGATTTGCTCAGCGGCAACCTCAGGTTTAACAAGCACTCCATCGAGTGTAGGAATGATCTGCTGGCCAGTTTTGAGACCGAGATAACGTTGACGAGAGGCATCATAGCTATCAGCGTAAGCGAAGGTTTCACGTTCCCAGGTGAGCGAGGCAACACCATCACCAACAGCACCTAATAACACATCAGTATCACGAAGACGAGGTAGGTACAGGTACTGAGCGTAGTCGTCGACGAGCTGCTTGACGCTGACCGAGTCTCCACGCCAGAGCGGCACTCTGTCCAGCTCGAGCCGTAGGTTGGTGCCAGCGTATTTAGTAAAGAGCAAGCCATCGTTCTCAAGCTTGCGTGAGGCACGCGTGGCAAGTGCTTCCTGAACAGGCTGCAGACGTATTTCACGCCAGGAGGCTCTCATATTGGTTGCACCCTCTTCTGGTGGTTCGGGTACAAGAAGCCAGCTATACGTTTCAGGAATACGCGCTTTGATGGTCCCTTCGGCATGCTCTCGACGGGTCTTCGCCAGGTTACTCTGGAAAGCGTCGAGGTTGAGGATCTCTTGTTCGTCCTCGATGGACTTCCAGGCGAGATACTGTCGTGCAGCTTGCTCCAGCTCTTCAAGTCGCGTGCGATCGGCAGCCAGGAAGACAAGCGTGTTCGCATAGTATCGGGGACTTGTGCTCCGCTGCTCCAGGATAGTTAACGCTTCTGTGCGAGCGGGACTTGCCACATCTTTCGCACCGTGGACGTACGCTGGACGCAGGATCACAAGCCGAGTCTCCCGCTCATCCGGAACCTCGGCGCTTGAGTTCGGGCAGACATGAATGCGAGCGAAACTTCCTCGTATCCCTTGCTCAGCTCGCAGCCGATGCTCGATCTCCTCCAGGACAACATCGCGCTCAAATTGATCGGCTCGGTCTTGCGCCAGGCGGGTCACGCTAGGCTGTGTAGAGTACCAATAGCGTTTGTCCTGTACGTAGAGGTGGTTGGCCTGCTCGGTGAGGCGATGCAGCGCATCGCCGAAGATTGCCACACTCTCTCCAGGCTGGACACAGCCAAGCTTGATGCGTTGCTCCTCAATACCCCGGTTGGCTGTATGCAGGGTAGGAGCCGAGCCCATATAGATGGTGCGCGCCACGCGGCGAGTCGCGGAGTAGCGCCCCAGGTTAGGATGTTCACGATCAAGGCGTAACGGCAGCGAGTGAGGACCATCCACATCCCGCTCAATGATAGGCATCCAGGGATCCTCCAGGTAGCGGGTCAATTCATCCTGCACCAGAGGATCGTCTATCGGCACACTCGCAGGCATAATGAGCAAACTTGTGTCCTGGCGCTCCCAGAGGGCATGGATGACGGCGGCCATGAGACGGAGGACACCACGGGTGCGCTGGAAACGGTCAAGTTGGGACCAGTCGATATAGAGACGATCAAAGAGCTCGGGATGGATGGGATAGGCGGCCTTGACACGACGCTCGTAGTCTCCCTCCCGGCAGTCGGATGGAAACTCCTGAGATTGCGTACGGTACAGATCAGTGAAGGCCTGAGCAACCGCATCCCGGCTAGTGAAGTCCCTCTGCTGCGTAATCGGTTGAAAGAGACGCCGTCGCACGATCTCAAAGCCCTCCTCAGCACTGGCAGGTCGCCAGATTGACTCAAGCCGACCGAACGTATTGCGTAGGCGCACGACGGCCTCATGTCCACCCTCGCCACCGATCTCAATGTCAGAGGAAGGGATACTAGCAACCAGGAGTGTTTTCGGAGCTGCCTTAGCAGCTTCGGTGAGCGACTGAGCGAAGCTGAGGTTGGCGTCAAATGAGCCAGCAGGGAGACCCGAGACTCCATAGAGCTGGCGCATGTAGGCTATCCACTCATCGATCAAGATCAGACAAGGGGAGGCAGCTGCGAAGAGTTGACGAAGCACGTCCGTCCCAGGGCTCACGCCCTGCCGATCAGCCTCTGCCAGGAGCGCATAGCCATCTTCGCCGAGGAGCTGCCAGGCAAGATCTCCCCAAAGTGTGCGTACCATGGTGCCGTCGGGCTTGGTATGCGCCTGCCCAGGCGAAATTGCTGTGCCCACGAGGACGGCCCGCTGCGCCAGTGGTGCAGCAGAGATGCCAACAGCCTGGAGTATTGGCTCGATGCCTGATAGATCGCTTACTGGCACACCTGAAACCAGGTGATAGAGGGCCAGCATGGAATGCGTCTTGCCGCCGCCGAAGTTGGTTGCCAGCTCTACCACTGGATCGCCAACATTGGCGTCCAGCCGAAGCAGAGCATTGGTGAGCAGACGACGCAAGCCCTCAGTGAGATAGGTGCGCTGGAAGAACTCGCGGGGATTGCGGTATTCGTCTGCGCCCTCCCCGCGTGCGACCTGGCCGAGGTCGGCGGCGAATTCTGCCTGCTGATACCGGCCAGAGGCGACGTCGGGATGTGGGGTAATTACATCACGCCAGGAACGCAATCCACCTCCTGGCTGACCCTCGATGGGAGCGACAGCGGCTTTGCGTACCTCTTTGCGGGCCTGCTCCTCCCAGCGAATGCGCATCAGTTCCTGCATCTGGCGGTCAATCTCCGCTGCTTGATCGGCAGCAGAGACAGCGCTGAGCAGACGATGAATACTGTCGAGGGCACGATAGGCATCATTGATGTTGAAAGGTTTCTGATGCGCCCAACTGTTGCGCACTTCTTGCAACTCGCTTACAAGCGTACGCTCGGCCTTGCCGAGAACTTTACGGAATACGTCGTTCCACTGGTCTGATATGACGAACAGGAGCGTCTGGGTGTCCCAGTGCTCGGTGCCGTCTCCCTTCCCAGGCATCTGGTACTCCCGCAGTTTGGCAGAAGCTCGCTCGAACCAGGTGTCGCCGAAAGAGGCTTTGAGCTCGCGCTGCATAAAGGGAAAGAGTCCCTGGTTGAGGAGTTCAAGCGCCTTGCCCACGCGCTCCGCGTTACTGATTGCCATGGATATCCTCCTCTATCTTTTGTCGTCAGTTGCTAGTTCTTCTGTAAATCTAGGAGAACAGGCTCGCCTGTTCCGCAGTCGTCCGCCTACGTTGCTCCACTGTGCCACTGATGTCGGACCATTCCACCACGAGGCTGTTATAGGCCAGAGCCTCATCAGCCCATTTCTTGCGCTCGCACACTGTGTAGAGCCGGTAGGCCAGGTCACGAGCAACCTCACCGTAGCCCCCCACGTGATCGAGGATGGCCGCCGCGCCCGTATCACCATGCTCCTGCAACGCTTGTATAAGGCGTTGTGTGACCTCCCAGACCGTGAGACGCTTCGCAGTGTCAGGATTCCAGTTGCTGGAGAGCTCATTCCGACTCAGCAGTCTCACCTTGCCGCCTTGAGCTCGCAGAATACCTGCCTCAACGAGGGCACTGACGGCAGTGTTCTTGGCCTTGGAAAGCGTCTCGGCAACTCCGTAGGGTCCTTCCTCCAAGCCATACTGCTCAAACCAGGCGACGGCCCAACGTGTGTCAGCGTCGTACTCCCCCTCCTGTTCGGCCAGCACTTCATCAAGCGTTTGGTTAATGAGCTGAAGGGCTGTGCGCACACGCATTGCTGTGCCATCTGATTCGAGTACTTTGCTGTAGCGTGAATAGACAGCCATTCCGGGGCCGATGGCAGCCTGAGCTAGGTCCACCGGGGCGATATTACCGCGCTGGAGGTCCCGAAGCGCTTTAGGCAACTCGCGCTTGAGAGCACTTAGGAAGTCACGCCGGGTGATGATAGATGCTTTCTCCGAGCGAGGACGGCAAACGAGGACAATAGAGGTTGCTAACGCATTGCTACCCGTTTCCCGCAATCGTCCTGGCCGCTCTGTCCGAATGGGGAGAGTGCCTACTATTGAGAAGTTTGCAGTAAGCAATCCCTCAAGCATAGTCTCCCACCCCGTTGAGGCACTATCTTTGATACCATTAGGATCTATGTGAGCTTCACCGTCAGATTCCGATTGCTTAAAGGCATAATAGACTGTTAGAGGATACTTCGAGTCCTGAGCTTCTCGCATTCGCATGAATGCTCTTCCGAGCCCATCTTCAAAAAATTGGCGAGCACCTTCACTGCCACCATGACGAAACGGTTCTGCCACAAGTTCTTCTGCCTTGGGCACAAGCATCGTGCCGCACACATTGGGATACGCTTCTCCTATGCTGTGGCGAAGCCATACATAGAAGAAGTCCGAAAGGTCAGCATATGGCACATTGTCATAGTATGGTGGATCAGTAGAAATTACGATACTTTGGTCATTTATGGGAGCGGTAGCATCGCATTGCATCGCAGTTCCAGGAGGTTTAGAAGGTGCATCACTTACTACCCGAGAGATCCATTCAATAGCACCTAACCAGTTACCTGTGGCATCAGAGAATGGATTAGCCTCGGCGAAATCCCACACCATTGAAAGCGCATTTCTGCCAAAGGTATGAGCAATGAAGTCGCCTGCCCACATCGCGAATGATGACCAGTAGTCGGCACTCCTATCCACTGCGAAAGCCAAATACGTAGCGACCGCAATAGCGTATCCTGACGCATCGTCTGCTCTATTAGCCAAAGCCTGGTTCGAAAATGCCCCTGCATTTAGTGTATCAGCCTCGATTTGCTTACGAACGTCTTGTATAAGATCAGAGAATGTAGAAAGTGCTGCAAGCTGTCGTGCTGTGAACAGATCGGCATGATGTGTCATGCCGTAGCGTTGTACACGGAATCCCAATGCTTGTTCTGGGAGGGAAGTATATGGCGCCCAAACTGGCTTTGCATCACGAGCTATGAGTTCCTGCTCTTGATTCGGCGACAAGTAAGCTCTTCCACTTTTACCGTCAGCCACTACAGCAATAAGTGCCTGATGTAGTTGTCCTTCACGTCCCTTTTCGGCGACGTAGTCAAAAGTAACAGCCGTTCCGCACACTAAACAACGCGCACCTTGCCGAGATACAGTGCTAGGGTATGCCGAAGCCTTATCATGCCTTACAATATAGTTAATACTGGGTGGATGAACAGATTTGTTTATTTCAGGATCGATCCGCGCTTCATTGCCTTTCTTCGTTGAGAGTGCAAACGAACGTACTAGCGGCATTTGTGCACCACATGCCGGGTTTGGACACTTGACTGTGCGAGCCCAAATCCACGCAATGACCGTAGCTTCAACGCCGCTGTATTCTTTGGACAGCCGCAACTTGGGATAGAGGTGGCCGATGCGTTTCCATGCCTCGTCACGCATCCACTTACCATAGTAACGGACATCTTCAGCCAATCCCTGGGCACCTTTCCACTCCTTATGCAGATACTTTTTGCGAGACTCCGGATTCACCGGTGGACGCCCAGCGAACTTCGGCGGAATCTCGATCAGCGCCTTATTGATAAGTACAGCCACGGGATTGAGATCACAGGCATACACCTCCAATCCCAGCCGCTGCGCCTCTAAGGGAATCGAGCCACCACCAGCGAAAGAATCCAGTACCGGCGGGGCGTACCGCTTAAGGGCGTCGTCCACTTCAGCAGAGGTCATGCTGCGAGGCAGGGAGACGCCATAGTTGCGGGCAGCACTGCGAGCGACCTCGACACGGGCTTTGTGTAGCACTGCCTCATTAGTAGTATTCTCCCACTTCACGAATTCCTCGATAATGTGGAAGAGCCGCTGACGCTCAACTTCCTGTGCTTCTTCAGTTGGGAATTCATCGGGCAGACTAGAAGGATCGTCCACAAGCTGCGCAAAAAGAACAGCACGGCATGCAGCCAGAGGTCGTCGTGCCCACCACAGATGCAGCGTTGAGGGGTGCCCATGCCGTATAGACTTCTCGCGGGCGGACTCTTTGTTGATGGCTTCGAGAGGCAAGGCAACCTCGATCAGCTTTTTACGATGCTCAGGCATTATCTCCAGCCTTTCCTAGTGGTTTTGGCAGTGTATTCGTCGTCGATGAGAATGGATATTTGGCGGTAGCATAATATATCACAACAGCTTCTGGCTGGCCTTTCCCCAGTAATATCAGGCTCTACACTTATATACTCGCGGAACGTGCAAACATGTCTTACGCTACTACCTCCGCTCTCGCAAGCAGCTCTCGGAGCGCATAGGTCACACTGGTTACACCGAAATCCGGCTCCCGAGTAAAGGGGCGAGTGATATAGCGCGGTGTACTGGTCAAGTCATCATCCACCTCCACAATAGCCAGGATAAACTCGTCTGGCTTGTTCAGCGCTGTCAGAATCTCGTTCTTCGTGAGAGTCACGGTATCTGCTCCGCCGACACGCCCTTTCACCTCAATGAAACGCAGTTTGCCAGTCCCAATCACCTGTGACTCGATGTCATAGCCGCACTTCTCGGCGCTCACGTCTCGCGGTACAAAGCCCAGTGCGCGCTCGTGTGCCATAACGGACTCCATTGCTGCAAGCTCGATGCGCTGCGTTTCGCGAGCCAGGGTATTGACTAACTCAGCAGTCTCACCACGCAGTTTTGCAAGCAGCCCTACTGGGATTACCAGCACACCACCGGTGACGACTGGCGGTAACGCCGAGATCTGGCGCTCTTGCTCTAACTCCTCCATGCGTCGCTGCAGCCGTGCTTGCAGGTCGTCGGCACGCTGACGAGCCTTGGCTGAGTTGAGACTGAAGGTTTTGCCTGCCTCCTCCTGCCGGCGGAGCTGCGCAGCCCGGTGGTCCCAGTAGTTGATCTCCTTGGTCAAGCGATCCTTGACTGCCGCCATCGTCTTGCGTATCAACTCCTCCTTGCTTGCTTTCACCTCAGCCAGATGCTGTGGCACAAGTGTCGTGATGGCGAAGTTGAGCGCCTGTTGCTCGATCTTCTCACGCAGCGCCATACTAGACAGCACTGGTTCGACGAGTGCATGCTCATCCCATTGGAGCGGGCGGTAATCCAAATACGGAGCGTAACCCGCCATGTGCGCCTTCTCAGCGGCATCCAGTTCGACGAATTGCATCTGGCGCGAGACAATACGGCGGCTACCGGTGCGGTCAATACGAGCATCCTGGATAGCGTGTTCTAGATACACCAACGATCTAGGCTCTTCACCCACATCATTCGGATCTACGAGTACTGCCCCACGCTTGAGGAGATCTCGATAACGCTCAAGCACGAGGTCAATCGTAGCGTCGAGCAGCGGATGGCCCGGGCAGACAAAGGCAGCAAGTGGCTTTCCAGGCAGGGAGATGAGCTCTTTCTCGAAGGTGATGCGCTCATAGCGCGGCAGTACTGCCTCACCCGAACCGATTTGTCGATCACGTGTGCGAATGACGGCTGGCACATGTGTGATTTCATAGCGTCCAGCTTCTCGCACGCGCACACTCCCGCCCAGCAGCTTGAACGCCGCCAGGAAGAAGTCTGCAATGAAATGTGGCTGGAGCCGCCGCGCCTCTGCTCGCTCCATGTCTTCGCGGATCGCACGGACCTGGCTGGCATCCAGTGAATCACGAGCCAGCGCACGCTCCTCGAGCAATTCACGTAGCCGTTGGCGGTCCAGTGCGTTGTCCACTGCCTGATTGAGCCGGGCACGTATCTCCGGCTGGTCTCCATACCGGATGGCTTGTAGCACCAGCTCGCGTAGGGGCTGGTTATTGAAGCGCACTTTGCCCAACACATCAAAGACCTGTCCACCGAGCGCCTTGCGTTCTTCCTCGAGCTTTTCGAAGAGCCGCTGGAAAACCTCACCCTCGCGTGTCTCGCCGGCAATCAGGTTCCACAGGTGACAAACCTCCGTTTGACCAATGCGATGAATGCGCCCGAAACGTTGCTCTAGCCTATTGGGATTCCAGGGCAGGTCGTAGTTCACCATCAGGTGCGCTCGTTGCAAATTGATACCCTCACCTGCCGCATCCGTTGCTACCAGCACTAGAGCCTCTGGATCGTTCAGAAACTGTTCTTGTGCGTTACGGCGATCTTCACGGCCTATGCCACCATGAATGATGACCACTGACTCTGGTCGCCCGAGGAGTGAGCGAATGCGATCAGCCAGGTAGTTGAGGGTGTCTCGGTGTTCTGTGAAAATCACCAGCTTGCGCCGCGCGCCTGATGCCTCAAACATTTCTGCATTATTCTGCAGGAGTGCTGCCAGCTCCTCCCATTTGCGGTCCGTACCGCTTAAGCGCACTCGTTGAGCCAGAGTCTCAAGCCTGGCTAGGATAGCAATTTCAGCTTCAAGCTCACGGATCGTTCGAGCTGCTGATGCCTGGTCGACCACCTGCTCTTCGAGATCCTCCACCTCCGCATCAGGTGCGTCATCCAGGTCATCCAGATCATCTGCTGAGAGGGCGGGCAGATCATGGGCAAGCTCCAGGTGAGCCTCCGCTCCGCGTTTCAACAGTTGCTCCTCCCGTACCCGCTTTTCCAGCCGCTCACGACGTCGTCGTAACGAGTGGTAAATGGCCTCGGGAGAGGATGCGAGCCGCCGCTGTAATGTCGTGAGGGCAAAGCCCACGGTTCCCTTCCGACCTTCATTGTCGGAAGCGTCTACACGATTGAATTCCTCACGGACGTAGTCGGTAACCTGCTTGTAGAGGTCGGCCTCCAGTGGCGAGAGCGCATAATTCACCGGATAGGCACGGCGTTCAGGAAAGAGTGGCTTGCCATCAAATTTCAGGAGTTGTTCTTTGACAAGCCTACGCATGAGATCCGAGGCATCAGTGGTATGGACACCATCACGGAAACGCCCCTCGAAACGGTCACCATCCAGCAGCGCCATGAAGAGTTGGAAGTCCGCCTCTTTGCCGTTGTGCGGGGTAGCTGTCAGCAACAGGAAGTGGCGTGTGAGGCGGGAGAGTAACTGGCCAAGCCGGTAGCGCTTGGTGTACTTGACCTCGCCGCCAAAGAAGCTAGCAGACATCTTATGCGCCTCATCTACCACGATGAGGTCCCAGTCGGTCTGCGCCAGCTTCGCCTGGGCATCTTCATCTCGACTGAGCTTGTCGAGCCGGCAGATCGCCAGATTGGTCTCGGCGAAGGCGTTGCCGCTGCGGGCGGCC
>Ga0187846_10001887_pt1 | contig 11717 bp, 4 predicted proteins | sample TC_taG_FD_161473 | JGI IMG/M metagenome (GOLD analysis project Ga0187846, IMG submission 161473) | Biofilm microbial communities from the roof of an iron ore cave, State of Minas Gerais, Brazil - TC_06 Biofilm (v2) | ecosystem: Environmental > Terrestrial > Deep subsurface > Cave > Wall biofilm ... | reverse complement strand
CATGCCCTGCCCGATAATCAGCTTCAGCACGTCGCTTGGCTGCGCGCCGAGAGCCATGCGGATACCGACCTCCTGCGTGCGTTGCGTGACGGAGTACGCCATCAAGCCATAGATCCCGATCGAGGCGAGCAGCAGGGCGAGCAGGGCGAATAAGGTCAGCAATGCCGCGCCCATCCTCGCCGGCCAGAGCCCCTGGCCGATCACCTCTCCGATTGTGTTGACATTTGTGATCGCGAGATTCCGATCGACGGACTGGAGCTGGCTGCGGACGCCTCCGAGCACGGCTTCCGGCTTTCCACTGGTCCGCACTTGCAGTGTCGCCGCCGGTGTGTAGTTCTGCAGCAGGGGCAGATAGACGACAGGCAAGGGGTCTTCGCCGATAGTAACAATGGCACTGTCACGCACGACGCCCACAACCTCGCGGAGCTGATCTTCACCGTAAAACGTAAACCGTTTTCCGAGTGCCTCTTCGTCGGGCCAGAATTGTTTGGCCATGGCCTCGCTGATGATGGCAACCCGGGCAGTGGTTTCCCTGTCGGAATCGTTGAATTCGCGGCCACGCAACAACGGGATGCGCATTGTCTGGAAATAGTTTGGAGAGATGGGGTCGATTGTCGTCAACGTGCCGCGTTTGCCGGGCATCTGTTGCTCGCCTTCGCGAAAGACGGTGCGTGAAAAGCCTCCATTCAGCGGCAAGTTCGCCGCCACGGTTGCGTCCTCGACTCCGGCAACGGACTTAGCGTGCTCGATCGCGTCGCGGTAAAACTGCTGGCCGCGCTCGGGCGAATACTGTTGCGAGCCCAGGTCGAAGGCCATGACGAGAAGCTTCTGCGATTCGAAGCCCGGATTAATCTGCTCGGCAAACTGCATGCTGCGAACAAACAATCCCGCGCCAACGAGAGCTACAAGCGCAAGCGCAACCTCCGCCACAACCAGCAGGCTGCGAAGGCGGTTGCGGCCCCAGCCAAGCGTGCCGCCGCGCCCGCCGACCTTCAGTGTCTCGATCAGATCCGGGCGTGCCACTTTAAGCGCAGGAAGGAGCCCGAAGAACAGGCCGGTGAGCAATGAAATGCCGAGAGTGAATGCGAGCACGCGCGCATCGAGCGAAAGATCGAGAGAACCCGGCCTCAGGAAAGCGGGCCGGAAAGACCACAGCACATTGCGTCCCCAATCCGCGAGAAGCAAACCCAAGGCCCCGCCGATCAGCGCGAGCAGAACGCTCTCGGTCAACATCTGGCGCACGAGCCGGGACCCGCTGGCGCCCAGCGCCGCGCGCAGGCTCATTTCCTTTTCGCGACGGACGGCCTGTGCTAGCAAGAGATTCGCCAGATTCGCGCAGGCGATCAACAGAACGAGTCCGACGACAGTCATCAACATGCCGCCGGCAAGCACGAATTGGCCGTGTTGATTGACGCCAACGACCGCTTCGCTCAGGGGCGAAAGCTCGACACTGCGTCCCTGATTCTCTTTGGGATATTCCTTCTCGAGCCGCGCAGCGATTGTTTGCAGCGCTGCCTGCGCCTGCTCGCGGGTTACTCCGGGCTTGAACCGGCCGAACGCAAAAGCAACCAGGCCGCGGCGGTCGTTAAAGAATTCTTTGGTGATTCCCGTGAGCGCCTGTTGATTCATGCTGATCGGAATCCAAACCAGGTCGGCAGGTATGAAGGCGAACGTGCCTTTGAAATTTCGAGGAGCCACGCCGATGACGGTGTACGGCACGGCATTAAGCGTGATCTGCCGCCCCAGCACACTACGGTCCGCACCGAATTGCTTGACCCACAACGAGTAGCTGATGATGACAACCGGGTTGCCGCCCGGCTTCTGGTCTTCATCAGGCAAGAACGTACGGCCTAAAGCGGGTTGGACGCCCAGAACATCGAAGTAATTTGAGCTAACGAGCAGTCCCGGAAGCTGTTGCGGCTCGGCTTGGCCGCTCAGCGTCAGAGCTGCGAATGAAAAGCAGGACGTCGCAGAGAGAACCTCATTTTGGTCGCGGTAATCCTTGCAGTTGGGATAGGACATGGGAAGCTTCTGGGCATTGGCAAGCGCGATCTTGGTCTTTTTGTCGATCGTGGAAAGGTCAACGAGTTGCGAGATATCCTTCACCGGGAGCGGATTCAGCAGCACGGCGTTGATGACGGTGAAGATGGTTGTGTTTGCCCCGATCCCCAGAGCCAGCGAGAGAATCGCCACGGCGGTGAAGCCCGGGCTCTTCCGGAACATCCGAATGGCATAGCGCAAATCCTGCAGGAGCGTTTCCATCTTTATGTCCTCCCCTCTGTGTCCCCGCGTCTCTGTGGTTTGTGATTGGCTCTTAGCTCCCCGCGATCCCGGCTCACGCAGGCCGCTGAAAACTGTTTGCCGAGCATCTTTATTCATAGCGCAGGGCGACCATTGGATCGACCTGCATGGCGCGCCGCGCGGGGATATAACACGCCAGCATAGCTACAGCGCTCAGGAGCAGAGCGATGCCGGCAAAGGTAGCTGGATCGGTGGCGCTGATGCCAAAGAGCAAGCTCGATAGCAAGCGGGCCATGCTAAGCGCAACCGCCAGTCCGGCCACAAGGCCAGCCAGGATGAGCCGCGCCCCTTCCCCGAGGATCAAACGGATAACGTCCTTTGGTTGCGCGCCGACCGCCATGCGGATGCCAATCTCATACGTCCGCTGCGCCACCGAATAGGCCATGACGCCGTAGAGGCCAATCGCCGCCAACAAGAGCGCGATGGTCGCAAGAACGCTAAGCAGACTTGCGGTAATTCTCTGCCCGAAAAGGGACGCAGTGATGTAGTCCGCTAGCGCAATCGTGTCGAAGACTGGCACATCCGAATCCACCGCGTGCGCTTCACGGCGCAAGGCTGCGATCGCCTCGTTCAAGGAACCCGAAGTGCGCACGCAGAACGCGAGCCCCATCTCCGGACGATAGATCTGGCGGAACGGCACATAGAAAAAGGGCTTCGGACTTTCTGTAAGCCGATGCACCTTGCTGTCCTCGGCGACGCCGACGATCGTGAACCATTTTCCCCAGCCGTGCACCTGGCGCCCGATTGCGTCCTGGTGTGGAATGAAGCGGCGGACGAATTCGCGGGTGACGATCATCACCGGCGGGTGGGCGCTGTCGTCCAACTGATTAAAGTCCCGCCCCTGCAGGATGGGAATCTTCATCAGATTGAAGTAACCCGGCGCAACCAGATTGCGATAGATCTTCATGTTCTCGCTGGGACTGGGAACAAAGCCCTGAACTTGCAAATCTTCCCAGGAGCCCGCCGAAAGACTCAGGGGAACGTAGTCGGAGTAGGTGACCGCGGTGACGCCCGGCCGGGCTTCCAGTTGCTCGCGCACATGGCGGCAAAATGCGTCAGCTTGCTGGGCGTCGAAACCTGCAGCAGAAAGATTGAAGCGCGCCAGCGCGACCTGGTTGGGATCAAAGCCCGGCCGGACCACTTTGGCGATGTAAAAGCTCTTCATGAACAAGCCTGCACCAATCAGTGCGACGGCCGCGAGCGCCACTTCCGCAGTCACGAGGAGCCCGCGGAGACGTTTTGACTGCACGCTCGCGGTCCCGCTTCGCCCGCCTTCCTTGAGAGCCTCGTTGACGTTTTCCCCCGCGGCATTGAGCGCCGGAGCACTGCCAGCCAGTACAGCAGTCAGGAAGACAAGGCCGACGGTGAACAGCAGAAGGCCACCATCGATCGAAGGTTGCAGTAACTGGGGAGCAGCGGAGGCTGGCAGAAGGAAGCGCAACGAGTCGCCAAGCCAGGAAGCAAGAAACAAGGCGGCGAGTGATCCGGCCAGAGCAAGTAGCAACACTTCCGTCAAGAGTTGCCGAACCAGCCGCGAGCGCGTGGCTCCCAGAGCAAGCCGGACGCTGAATTCCTTCCGGCGGCTTGCCGAGCGAGCCAAGAGTAAGTTCGCGACATTGGCGCAGACAATCAGCAGCACCACTCCGCTGGCGACCATGAGGATGCCTAACGGCGCAAGCAAGGAATCCTGGATTCCGTAGTGGGACTTCCACATTGGCAGCAGCGTCGCGCTCATGCCTTCGCTGGTGTCCGCGTTCGCTTTGGACATTTGCACGGCGAGTGACTTGAGTTCCGCACGGGCCTGTTCAATGTGGATACCCGGCGCGAGCCGCGCCAGCACGCGAAACATTCTCGTCTTGCGATCCTGCAGCATCCAATCGCCGGTCGCACTGAGCTCACCTTGCATCGTAGCCAGCGCCCAAATATCGAAGGACAGGCCGGGCATGGAGCCATGAAAGTCTTCCGGAGCGACACCGATGATCGTGTAGGGCCGCCGGTTGATGCGGATCGTCGTTCCGAGCACTGAGTTATTGGAATGGAAGCGTGTCTTCCAAAACGAGTGACTGATCACGATGACGGGACGGGCGTTCTGCGCTTCGTCGCGTTCGGCGCCCGAGAAAGACCGGCCAAGCTCCGGCTGCACGCGGAGCAGGTCAAAAAAATTTCCGGAAACGAGCTCGCCCCAGACGCGCTCCACAGAGATGTCGTTGCCGACCGCGAGCGCGATGGGTTGCGCCACACTCATCGATTCGACCGTCTTCAAGTGGTCGCGAAAGTCGCGGAAGTCAAGATAGGAGGTGGGCACCCATTCCCCTGAGGGGGCGAGCGATTCCAGGGCCACGACGCGCTCCGGCTCGCCCGCGCCCGGAAGCGGATTGAGCAGGACGGTTCGTATCCAACTGAAGATGGTCGTATTCGCGCTGATGCCGAGCGCGAGGGTAAGGATCGCCACCGCGGTGAAGCCGGGGCTCTTCGCCAGCATGCGGAGCCCGTATCGCACGTCTTGCCAGAGCGTTTGCATCTCTGTCCCCTTTATTTCGAGTGGGCTGCGCCTGCCTCCTTATGCCTTGCCCGCCGTTGCCGCAGTTTCCACGATCCAACCATCAGCGAGCTGTACGATGCGATTGCCGTAGGCTGCCCAAGCATCATTGTGGGTGACCTGGATGATGGTGGTTCCGGTGTCATTCAGATGTTTCAGAAGGTCCATGATCATCTTGCCCTGGCTCGAATGCAGGCTCCCGGTGGGCTCGTCCGCCAGGATCAGCTTGGGATTCCCGATCACCGCGCGTGCCACGGCCACGAGTTGCTGCTGCCCGCCGGAAAGCTGGTTGGGATAGAGGTCCTTCTTGCCCACGATTTGGAAACGGTCGAGGCTGTCGGCGACGATTCCGTCGCGCTCGGCTTTCTTCATGTCGCGATACGAAAGCGGGAGATCGAGATTCTCCGCGACGGTGAGATGGTCGAGCAGGTGGTATTGCTGGAAGACGAACCCGATGTAGCGCTTGTGCAGTTCGACGCGGCGGCGGTTGTCGAGCTTGTGCACCGCGTGCTCATACAGGTGGTACTCACCCTTCCAGGCGCCATCGAGCATTCCCAAAATGCCCAGTAGCGTGGATTTTCCTGCGCCGGAAGGCCCCATGATGGTGATGAATTCGCCTTCGCGGATTTCCAGATTGATCCGGCGCAGCACCCAGGTTTTGCCCGCGCCAGTCTCGTAGAACTTTTCGACATCCATGAGCTTGATCATTATTCCTCCCCCTCACGGACTGACGGCTGAGAGCAACTCTTGCCAGAGTGGGCGCATTCAGGCCTTCCGACGCAACTCGCCGCCGATTACTTGCCTTCGTTCTCTCCTACCGTGACCACAATCAACGTGACATCATCTTCGAATTCGGCGCCGCTGAACTCCGTGACGGCTCCGAGAATCCGCTTCTGCAAACCGCCAGCTGCCAACGCGTGATTCTCATTCAACAATTCGAGAAGCCGCGCTTCTCCAAATTCCTCGCCGGCTTTGTTCCGAGCTTCAGTTACGCCGTCGGTGAATAGGAGAATCCGGTCCCCCGCAGCCAGCGCCACTTCGCCGCTCACATAGTTGCGGTCGGGAAAGATCCCGAGAACGTCGCCACCGTCGCGCAGCCGTTCATGAGAGCCGTTGCGGCGCAGAAGAATTGGAGCATTGTGGCCGGCATTTGTGTAAGCCAGGCGATTGTTTCGGCTGTCGAGCAGCCCATAGAAAAAGGTTACGAAGCGGTCGGGGGCGATGTTTTGATGGATGGACTCATTTACTTTCCGGCAGAGAGCGTCGGGGAGCATCGTGGTGGTTGCCGTTCCACGGACGATTGCTTGCAGGTTCGACATCAGAAGCGCCGCGGGAACTCCTTTGCCGGCCACGTCGGCTACGCACAGGGCAAGGACTGTGTCGCTAAGCTTCAGCACGTCGAAATAATCTCCGCCGACCACGCGCGCCGGCTGCCATGCGCCGGCCAGTCCATAGCCGCGGACTTGCGGAATCTCCTTTGGCAGGAAGCCTTGCTGGATGCCGCGCGCTTCTTCCATCTCCTGCTCCTTCAGATGGAGCTGCAGGATGACCTCACCCGCCTGGCGTTCTTTCTCGGCGGCGCGGCGCTCGGCTTCACGCCGGGCACGGCCCAATTCAATCTGGTGGTGCAAGATTTCGAGCAGCCTCATGTTTTCCCAAGGCTTCTCTACAAAATCGCCAACTCCTCGCTGCATGGCTTCCACGGCCAGACCTACCGAGCCCCAGCCGGTCATCACAACGATCGGCGGAGTGCCGCCGCGTGTGTTCAGGTGGCTTAGGAGGTCAAGCCCTTCCCGGCCGGACGTCGTATCGCGGGCGTAGTTCAGGTCCATGAGCAGCAAATCGAACTCTCTCGCCTCGAGCGCTCGCAAGATTGCGGCCGGGGATGTGACCGTTTCGGTCTCATAGCCGTGGCGCTTCAGAAGCAGGCGAAGGGCTTCCAAGACATCCGGCTGATCATCAGCCACGAGGATCCGGGGCATCGTTGCGTCCCCGGTTTTCATGACGTCTTGGACGGGAGTTTGCATTGGTTCGGGTCCGGAAATTGATCGATCGAGCTGGCTCTCATTGATTGACACACCCGATCAAATCAAGGCAGATGCTATTCCACTGTCAACTACTTCTTAATCTGCTGAAAGAGCATCACTTAATCCAGATTCTGCATTGCAAGGAATAGTCGAGGTGTCCGATTTCGGGACGATCTTGTTGCGGCATCGGACAGGCATCGGAGATGAAGCGCCTCTACCATTAAAGCTATCTATTATCAGTCATTTAGTGGCAGAACAGCTGGTGCTATTCATAGCGGAGCGCCACCAAAGGATCGACTTGTGTAGCCCGCCGCGCTGGGAGGTAACAGGACAGGAGCGCCACGGCAGTCAAGAGCGCAGTGATCCCGACGAACGTCAATGAATCGCTGGCACTGACACCAAAGAGCAGGCTTGCAAGGAACCGCGCCAGAACCAGCGAAATGGGTAACCCGATTCCCAGGCCAATCGCTGTGAGAGCGACCCCGCGGCGCAACACCATGCGAAGCACATCGCGTGGTTGAGCGCCGAGTGCCATGCGGACGCCAATTTCGTGGGTGCGTTCCGCGACTGAATAGGCCATCACTCCGTAGACTCCCACCGAGGCAAGAATTACGGCGATCACGCCCATCACGCTCAGCATAACGGCGACGTAGGAAAGACCGAGGACTTGGTTATGAATCACCCTTCGCAGGGTGAAAATGTCGAAGATCGGCTGGTTGGGATCGACCGCAGCGATCTGGCTGCGGACCGCAGCGACGAAGGAAGTGGGGTCGCCCTCGGTGCGAAGTGCGATGTAGGAATATTGGTGCGGCACTTGGCGATAAGAAAAGTAAGCGGCGGGGAAGTCCTGCTTGTTAAACGGATCGTACTTGACGTCGCCGACCACGCCGACAACGGTAGCCCAGGGAAACTTTGAATCCTCGAGACCTCTCTTGAGCCGCTTGCCGAGCGGGTTCTGCCCTGGCCAATAGCGCTGCGCCAGGTCTTCGCTCACAATCGCCACTGAAGGTGCTTCGGCCCCATCCCGATCGGCGAACTCGCGGCCGTTCCGGAGGGGAATATTCAACATCCGAAAATAATCCGGGCTGATGCTTTGGAGATATGTGAAGCGAAACTCACCCGCCTGCTTTGGCAGTCCTTCGATGCTGATTTGATCGACCAAAGAACTATTGCCATACGGGATGGTAGTGGCCACCGCCGCCGACCGGACGCCGGGAACGGCCTTGAGATTCCGCAAAACCTGTTCGTAAAAGGAGGATTGCTGAGGGGTTTCCTTGTATTTCGAATCGGGGAGCTGGATGCGCATCGTCAGAATAGAGTTTGCGGCAAAGTTCTGATTCTGTCCCAGCAGGGTTCGGACGCCTTTGGTCATCAAGCCCGCGCCGATCACGAGGACGAGAGAAAGCGCTATCTGGGCAACAACGAAAATATTCCGCAAACGATGACGCGCGCGGCCGGCGGTTGAGCCTCGGGCGCCTTCCTTCAGCTCTTCGTTCAAATCGAGTCTGGAACATTGGAGGGCTGGCGCAAGGCCGGCGACCACGCCGGCGAGCACCGCAATTGCAAGCGTGTAAACAAAGACCGCATAATCGAGGCGGATCTCTTTCCAGCCGGAAATGTATCGAGAGACTTCCGGAGGCATGTTGGAAAGGATCAGTTCGATTCCCCACTGGCCCAGCAGGAGTCCTACACCAGCCCCCGCCAAAGCCAAAAGCACGCTTTCCGTGAGGAGTTGACGGACCAGGCGCCAGCGGCTCGCCCCGAGGGCGGCGCGTACAGCGAATTCTCTTTGGCGGGCGGTCGAGCGCGCGAGCTGCAGGTTCGCGACGTTGGCGCAGGCAATCAGCAGGACCAGTAACACCGCCCAGAGCAGTATCTTGGTGTAGTCGACCGTGTAAGTCCCGGCGGCGAAATAACGCATCGGATACACCCGCACGCCCCATCCCTTATCGGTTTGCGGATATGCACCCTGGATGCGGCCTTCGATGGTTTGCATTTCCGCCTGGGCCTCGGAGATGGAGACACCGGGCTTCAAACGCGCCACCGGCGTCACGTAGTGGCGCGTGCGCAAGGTCCGCTCTTCTCCCTTCATAGCAAGCGGCAACCACAGCTGCGCGCTGGCGGGAAACTCAAAGTCGTTCCCCATCACGCCAACAATCATGTAGCTGGCCCCATCCACAGTAAGCGTCTTGCCGAGGACGTTCGAATCTCCACCGAAGCGGCGTTGCCATAATCCGTAGCTCAGGATCACTTCGTGATCGCGGCCGGGCTGCTCTTCCTCAGGCAGAAAAACGCGGCCCATGGCCGGCTTCACCAGAAGCGTGTCGAAGAAATTCGCAGAAACTTGAAAGCCGTTGACGAGCTGCGGATCGCCGTTCCCCGTGATGTTGACCTGATCCCATTCATACGCCGCCATCGGCTCAAACGACCGGTTCTGATTCTTCCAGTCGAGATAATCTGCAGGTGAGACTTCGTTCCAGTCGTTTTCCTGGTGGGGAGCTATGCTCATCACTGTTACCAGCCGGTCGAGATCCGGGAACGAAACTGGTTTCCGCAGGAAGGCGTCGGCGACGCTGAAGACAGCGGTGTTGGCGCCGATCCCCAGCGCCAACGCGAGCACGGCGAGGGCGGTGACGCCGGGACTTCTTAAGACCGTTCTTAGGCCGTAGCGCAGATCTTGCCAAAGCGCTTGCATTGTGGCGCCTCCGCGGCAGTGGGCTGTTGAGTACCGCCGGTTGACCGCCGATAACTACGTCATTCGTAGCGCAGGGCGACCATCGGATCGACCCGCATTGCCCGCCGCGCCGGCAGATAGCAAGCCGCGAGCGCGACCGCAGAAAGCAGCACCGCGACGCCCGCAAACGTAACCGGATCGGTGGCACTGACGCCGAACAACAGAGTAGTGAGCAGGCGAGTGAATGCCAGCGCTCCGGCCAAGCCGATCACCACTCCACCCAGCGTCAGCGCAAGCCCCTGACCCACGACGAGCTTCATCACGTCTTCCTGCCGCGCCCCGAGCGCCAGGCGGATGCCGATTTCATGCGTCCGCTGCGCGACGGAATAGGACATCACGCCATACAGGCCGACGGCGGCAAGAATCAGGGCCACCCCGGCGAAAATCGTCAGCAGCAGTGTGTTGAAGCGCGGCTGCGCAAGCGAGGCGCTGAGGTACTGCTCAAGCGGCTTGACGCTGTAGATTGGCAAATCCTTGTCGAGCGATTTCACTTCGCGGCGCACCGCGGCAGTCACGCTGACCGGGTCCGCATCGGTGCGCAGCACGAGCGTCTTCCCGTCGAACGGGATCTGAGCCTGCGGCACGTAAACTTCGGGCTCGGATTCGACTCCCAGGCCACGGTGTTTCACATCGCCAACCACGCCGACAATTTCCCGCATGACCTTGTCGCCTTCGGTCACGGAAACGTGAGGCTTGATGTGCTTGCCGAGAGGATTCTGGTTGGGGAAGAACCGCTGCGCGAGCGTTTGGTTCACGATCACTACCGCAGGGGCTTTCATATCGTCCCGTTCGGTGAAATCCCTTCCCTGGAGGAGCGGGATCTCCATCGTGCGGAAATAGTCGGGAGCTATCGAGCGGAATTCCGTCAACGGTTCTTCACTCTTCGGCACCGGGCGCCCTTCGATTTCAAACGAAGTGCGCATCCGGTCTTCGCTCAAGGGCAGCGGAACGACAGCACTGGCCAAATGAACGCCTGGCAACGCTCGGACTCGTTCGACGATTTGCCCGAAGAAAGCGGCCTGTTGCGCGGCGTTGTAGCGCGCATCCGGCAGGCCGAGGTTGATTGTCAAAACGTGGTGTGGGTTGAATCCCGGGTTCACTCCTTGCAGTCGCATAAAACTCTGGATAAGCAGCCCGGAGCCTACGAGAGGCACGAGAGCCAGCGCCACTTCGCCGACGACGAGCGCGCTGCGCAGCCGCTTGCTGCGGGTGCTATCGGTCGAACTGCGCCCGCTTTCTTTCAAGGACTCGGCGAGGCCGGACTTCGACAGGTGCAAAGCTGGCAGAAGTCCGAAGATGAGTCCGGTAAAAAGCGAAATACCCATCGTGAAGCCGAGCACCGCGCCATCGACGTGAACAGACTGCAGCCGGGGAACGTTTTCCGGGCTGAGCCCGAGGAGCAGGTCGGTTCCCCAGATGGCCAGGAGCAATCCCAGCACACCGCCCAGCAAGGACAGCAACACTGCCTCAGTCAGCAGTTGCCGCAGGACGCGCATCCGGCCGGCGCCGAGCGCGGAACGGATGGCGATTTCCTTTTGCCGCGAAGTCGCTCGCGCAAGGAGCAAGTTCGCGACATTCACGCAGGCGATCAGCAGCACGCATCCGACTGCGCCAAACAGAACCAGAAGCGCGGGGCGAACGTCTCCGACCATGCGATCGAGCTCCGGCATAACCGCAGCGCCGCGATGCGCGTTCGTATCCGGATACTGCTTCGCCAGCGCCGCCATAATCGCGTCCATCGCCGCCTGCGCTTGCTGGATGCCGACGCTAGGCTTTAGGCGGGCGATGGCATCGAAATAATGCGCGCCGCGCTCTGCAGTGATTGGCTTGCTTCCGTCCATCGTAATCGAATCGACAGCGAAGGTCGTCCAAACTTCGACGGGCTTCAGCTGAATCGGGAATTGAAATCCAGCGGGCATCACCCCGACAATCGTGTAGCTCTGGCTGTCAAGCTGCAGGGTTCGTCCGAGTACATGCGGGTCAGACCCGAAGCGCCGCTGCCAGAGGCGCTGACTCAAGATTGCGACACGCCCGGTTGCAGTGTTCAGTTGGTCTTCATTGGGCAGAAACGTCCGGCCCAGGGCGGGTTTCGCGCCCAGTACTATAAATAGATCCG
>Ga0187846_10001886_pt1 | contig 11720 bp, 11 predicted proteins | sample TC_taG_FD_161473 | JGI IMG/M metagenome (GOLD analysis project Ga0187846, IMG submission 161473) | Biofilm microbial communities from the roof of an iron ore cave, State of Minas Gerais, Brazil - TC_06 Biofilm (v2) | ecosystem: Environmental > Terrestrial > Deep subsurface > Cave > Wall biofilm... | reverse complement strand
CGTCATCCGCCGTAAAACCTTGGCTGCAGTCCATTCCTCACCTTCATGCTTGAAAACGCGCTCGCGTTCTGCTGGCGACAATTCGCGCAAAAAGAGTTCATGATCCATAGCACGGTCAAACAACGACATGGATAGATCGGCTGGTAGAGGATTGCTAGAAGTTAGCGAGGGGTGCTCGGTCAAACAAGAAATATACCAGTCTTCGGATTCTAAGATATGCTGGAGATGTTGTGTGATTGACCAGCTATCAGGTGAAATCGAGCGGTTCCGCTGTTCTGAAGGCACACGATCGTACAACTCGAGCAAGGCAGCACGCGCTGCAGCAGCGACATTCAAGGCATTCTCAATCTCTGCATCATCAGGAGGTGCCAGGTCCGCTTCAAACAGGGGCCCAATCTGCCCGTCGACAGCCGGGAGACGCTCTTTGATGACCACGTCAATTTTGCCATAGTCTTCCATTAGGGTCAGATCATTTTTCTTCAACCAGTCCAGGTAGCTAGAGATAGCAGCAGGAGCGGCCTTCAGCGCCTCCTCGTAAGTTGGTGCAGAGGAGAAACATCCAGGTAACTCTCGGAAATAGGCCATACTCTCACCAGGCCAATCCTCAACCAAAGCATAATAGCGCATCTTGTCTCCCAGGTTCTTTACATAAACTTTGTCCAGTCTCACCGTCAGGGGGATATGCATCCTACTTTATGATACACCATGATATGGTAGAAGTAAGCAGGACGATAGAGTATTAATCATAAATTCCTATTCAGCAAAGCAGTGATTCCTGCAACCCAAATATTCCGATAATTTGCGATTAAACTATATCATCAAATATATTGACAACATCGTAGTAATATGTTAGACTTTCGTCATCAATCAAGTAAGTTGACTAGTGACAAGTCAACCAATCTTTCGGGAAAGGGGGAGAGCGAGAAATGCAAGCACCCAGGCCTGCCCGCTCCGCATCCCCAAACATTACAAGGAGAGATACTGTGCCCCAGACGCGCGAAGAACTTGAGCATGAGGCGCTGGCACAATACCGGACGATGATACAGCGTTTCAAAGCAACCTCTGGATCAGTTTGGATGGAGCTCGATCTCACCTTGCCTCAACTGCGTACGCTGCTACTCCTTGCTGAAGAGGGGCCGCTGGTTATTGGTCAGGTTGCACATCGCCTCGGTGTCGGATTATCGACAGGTGGGCATCTCGTAGACCGGCTTGTGCAAGCTGGCCTGGCAGAACGCACAGAGGATGCCGGAGATCGCCGCCGTACACTGGCGCAGCTGACTCCAAAAGGCGAAGAGCTGTATGCCCGGCTCCTCAACCGGATTCAACAGGTGCAGGTCTTGATCCAGAAGTTGAACACTCATGATCTGATCGCATTATTGCAAGGTCTCCGAGCACTCAACTGTATCGTAGACGAGCAGCAGTGAGAGATACGGACAGGAACTGAGTGTGTAGATCGCGTGATAAAACAAGCTCGCTGAAAAAGTTGATATTCTGAGAAAGCGTAGGAACATAATCAGATGGCACAAACACAAACCGGGTCAGGGATAGCGGTCTCTACCTCAGAGCCCCAATCACTGAGTGCAACCGTCAGCCGGGGACGACTGATCTCGATTCTGATTGGTGTAATGCTTGGTATGCTTCTGGCCGCGCTAGACCAGACGATCGTCGGCACTGCGCTGCCCCACATCGTCGCTAGCCTGGGTGGCCTTGAGCACTACGCCTGGGTCGTCACTGCTTACCTGCTCGCCTCGACGGTCTCGATTCCGCTCTATGGCAAGCTCTCCGACATGTACGGCCGCCGCATTTTCTTCATCGGTGGCATGGTCATTTTCCTGATTGGTTCGGCTCTGGCGGGCACCAGCCAGAACATGACCCAGTTAATCATCTACCGGGGCATCCAGGGCCTGGGAGCCGGCGGGATGATGCCCATCGCCCTGGCTATCATCGGCGACATCTTTCCGCCGGCCGAGCGCGGGAAATGGTCAGGCCTGTTTGTGGCCGTCTTCGGCTTTGCCTCGATTATTGGGCCGACGCTGGGGGGCTGGATCACCGATAACTGGGGTTGGCGCTGGGTCTTCTATGTAAATATGCCCATAGGCATCATCGCCATCGTGACGGCAGGGTTCGTTCTCCCGAAGGCTGTGCGCCGCATGCAGCATACGGTTGACTACCTGGGGGCCATCACCCTGGTGGGATGGACAGTCCCACTACTGCTGGCTTTCTCATGGGCCGGCACGCAATATGCCTGGAATTCGTGGCAAATCATTGGCCTGTTCACCTTGGCCGCGGTGATGCTGCTTACCTTCGTCTTGATTGAACTGCGGGCAGCCGAGCCGATCATCACTCCCAGGCTGTTCAAAAACAGCATTTTCTCGGTCTCAGTCATCGCTACCTTCCTGGTTAGTGCAGGCATGTTTGGAGCCATCCTCTACCTGCCGCTCTTCGTCCAGGGGGTGCTTGGCGATAGCGCAACCAATTCTGGCGTTGTGCTGACACCGATGATGCTGGGGTTCATGTTTAGCAGTATTGTAGGAGGCCAACTCCTCTCTCGCACCGGTCGCTACAAAATCCTGGCCCTCTTCGGTTTCGCTGTCGCAGCAGCCGGCATGTTCCTGCTCTCGCGCATGTCTGTTACCACGGTCGAGGGAATAGTCGTTCGCAACATGATTGTAACCGGCCTGGGTATCGGCGTAATGATGAGCCTTTTTACGATCGTTGTCCAGAACGCTTTCCCATACAGGCAGCTTGGTGAGGTAACAGCCGGCGTCACTTTCTTCCGCTCGATCGGCTCTACGATGGGCGTGGCCGTTATGGGTACGATCATGACCAACGTTTTCCAAAGCGAGCTGCAGACCAACATGCCACAGGCGCTCACACGGTTGCCGGGGGATCGCCTGGCCCAGCTCCAGAATCCCCAGTTGCTACTGGCTCCAGACGTTGTGGCGAAGATTCAGCATGACTTTGCTGCTTTCGGCACTCAGGGTATGGTGCTCTTCCACCAGCTCATCGAAACCATAAGGGCGAGCCTGTCGACAGCTATCACTGATGTCTTCTTCCTGGGTTTCATCATCATGCTGCTGGGTTTGTTCGTGACGCTCTTCCTGCGCGAGATTCCACTGCGTAAAAGTCACAGCGCTCAAGCAGCGCCGGCAGCGACACCAGGCACGAATCGCAGTCGGGCCCTGCTGGGCCTGACGCTGGCACTGGTTGCCCGCGAGGCGCAGAAGCCTGATGCTAACCCACAATTGCTGACAACCCTCTCGTCTACTGCTAATGGGCGCTATCCTGATTCATTGAGTGAAGAGCAGCGCGCTAGAGCGGTGTCTCAAGATATCGTTGAGCCGCTGTCTATTGCGCTGCTAGCTTCCTCTATCGGTAATGGAGGAGGGCACGCCAACGGAGCACCATCACAAACCCCAGAGGAAACGGCAGCTGAGGCAAGCGACATACTATCAACAGACAGTTTTATCGGTTAATGTGAATGCGTAGAATGAGCGTCTGCTCCTGAAAACATGGAGGTTTCACACATGCGAACAACACAACCGGCTCTCGGCAAATATATATGCGGAATGGTGGCAAGTCTCGTCATCGCCCTGGCCGGGGGATGGTTGATTCTGGCTCCTTTCGCGCTCGGATACCAACCCTACGGTGCTGACTGGACGAGCCAGACGGTGAATGATTTCGTGATGGGCATTTCTGTCGCTGTTGTTGGCCTGGCGAGCTTTGCCCTCTTTTTCTACTCGCTCCTCGGTGCCCTACGCGCCGCTGGAGTGCTCATTTCGGCGCCACGACCACAGCCGCAGGTACCGGTACAACACCCTCCCATGGCTGCAGAGCCGCAAGCTTCAGCACTATCTCAAAGCGATCTTGACCGGACGCTGGCAACACTGGCTGCAGCTCTCGCCGCTGATTTAAATGCGCGCCGCCAGGCGGGCAGCGATCAGAAGAGCGACCAGCCGGTTGATCAATTTGTGAATAGGAGTGAAACATAATGTATGTAAGAGATGCTATGAGGCGGCTTGTTTCGCCAGGAAGTTACATATTGTTCCTGTTATTCCTCGCAGGAATCTGGTTGACTATCTCACCATTTGCCATGACGACGCAGCCATCCGGGACACATTGGATCGCCTCGACGATCAATAATGTCACTGTTGGTGTCATCATGATCGCTATCTCGCTTCTCGGAATACTGGGCTACATGCTGTTCGCGCTACGCGATCTCATTCGAGAGACGCAATCGAGGCAAGCAATTGAACAACAGGCAGTCGAGTCGCCGGTTGACCAGTAAGCCTTTTCTTCTGAGCCGGACAGGGGCAAACCCTGCCCGGTTCGCGCTCTTATGATTATTCCACGCTCATACACGCTCGAACCACGCGCCTGAGTTCCAAGGGTGAATTATTGTTGACATATTGAGCCAGGTTCTCCAGCTTGCACCTGTAACGTATCCCCTGATACAATAAAATCACATTGGTTAGCCGGGTATCTTTTTGGGTATCCCTACAAGACCATCTAGATCGGGTTGAGAAAACACAAGACCTGATTGATGCCATGAGAGAGTTTTTGAGAAGATTGACCAGCGAAGTGCGCAGCTGGATTTTTGTATTGTGGATTTATCTGAGCGTGGGCTGGCGCTTCTGTCGCTGGCGATTGCAGATCTGGTTGAGACAATCTTACATTGTGGAAAGTACTCATACAGGCATGAAACAAACCCTGCTTTTTATCCGGCATGGGCAAACGACGTGGAATGTTGAACATCGTCTTCCTGGTCAGCTACCAGGAGTCTCACTCAATGAAACCGGGCGAGAACAGGCCGCTCGCCTGGCGGATGCTTTAACTGTTCTCCCAATCAGTGCCATTATTAGCAGTCCCCTTGAACGGGCACGCGACACTGCTGAGATCGTCGCGCAGCCACACAAGCTCGACATTCAGTTTGAACCTGATCTGATGGACATCGAACTAGGTCGCTGGTCAGGGCTAATCTTTGATGAACTCTCCAAGAACGACCCTGATTGGAAAGCCTTTGTGAAAGATCCCTCAGCTGGTCCCGAGGGTGTCGAAACGTTCCCCCAGGCACAGCAACGGGCGGTGGCAGCAGTCGAACGCTGGCGCAAACAAGAGTCAATCGGCACCTATCCAGCGTTTGTGGCCCATGCAGATATTGTGAAATTGCTGATCGCCCACTATACGGGCCTGGAGGCAAGACGAGCCGGAGCATTGTTAATCGATAACGCGTCCGTTAGTCTTGTCGAATTAGATCCCGAACGCCGGCCGCGGGTTCTTGCTATTGGCTGGAGTCCACAGCCGGGATGGCTAAAGCCACCTGTACCCGAGGCCGAGAAATTGGAAGCCGAAGACCAGGTAGATGGAGAACAGAAAGGCTAGACCGGGGTTTAGACAATACTATCACTACGTTGAGGGGAAATAGAGCATGTTTGATCCGCGTGACCCATATGAACGCTACTGGTGGCACTACGATTCGAGACGCCAACTATCAGTGGCGCAAATTATCGCCCTGGGCAGTATTGACACAAAGACTGCTGCACTGGCCTGGTTGATGCTGGAGCACGGGGCTTCTCTCACCGTAGCTGGCCCAACCGATCCACAGCCCGGAATCGGTAAAACAACCACGCTCAATGCTTTGCTCCAGTTTGTGCCGGAAGGGTCGGCATTGGCCTATATGTCCGGCATGTACGAGGATTTTGCGTTCACCCAACTGCCGGATATTGAACCTGCCCGCACCTATGCGTTGTGCAACGAGGTAAGCGATCACTTACCCATTTATATGTGGGGGCGCGTGGCCCGGCGCTATTTGAGCTTGCCCGCCAAAGGATACCACATAGCGACAAGCGTACATGCCGATACCGTCGACGATGTCATATATATGTACCAGCATGACCTGCGGCTAAGCGTCGAAGATGTTCGCCGCCTGGGGCTGGTCGTAAATATTGGACTGGTTGGGCGCGTATACCCAATGCGTCGTCGCTGGCTGACTACGCACTTTCTACAACCCGAAGCCGATCCCAAGTGCCCTGATGCCGCCATCCCGCTCCCGCTTTCTCTGTGGAATGAATTTGACGACACCTTTGAATACGCAGATCAATCCATCCTTGACGAGCTGGCAAGCTGGGCCGGTATCACACCGACCGAGTTTGCCACAGTTCTCCAACAGCGTATCGACTGCCTGGAAGAGCTATCCCAGGGGCAGGGCGCTGATATGCACCAGATGTACAGGGCAATCAATACCTTACGTAAGCGTAGTAAAAAGTCTTGATCCTGAGACAGAGAATTTATTCACTAATAAGGTTGTTCAATTAAAGAAATGAGATGAATGAAAGGAGTAAGGCGATGCTCAAACACATAATGCTGGAGAGCGAAGGACGCTGGCCACGCATCTGCAATTAACATCAGCTAAGCATCGAAAAAGAGGAGCACACTATGAGTTATTCAGTTGCTATGCTCAGCGCCCACACGTCTCCGCTGGATACTCCAGGGCGAACCAGGGACGCTGGCGGCATGAATGTATATATTCACGAACTGGCACGCGAACTGGGTCATTCCCAGAATACAATTGATATCTTCACCCGCCGGACAAACGATTATTCACCATACATTGTTCAGCTTACCCCACGTGTACGGGTAATCCACATCAAAGCAGGACCATCTGCCCCGATTCACAAGTATGAACTCTATCAGTACTTGCCTGCTTTTGCGCAACATGTTGATGAATTCCGGCGCAGTGAAAAAACACGATATGATATACTGCACAGCCATTACTGGCTTTCGGGCGTTGCAGCTATGCAGCTTGAGCAAGGTTGGGATATTCCCCATATTACAATGTTTCACACATTGGGGCATTTAAAGCGCCTGGCTAACCCCAATGCAGTAGAACCTTTTATACGTCTGGTCATGGAGCGCCGGCTGATTCAACAAGCTGACAGCATCATCGCCTCCACGAATGACGAACGGATGCAGATCATACGCCATTGCGGAGCTACGCCAGGACAGGTACGAGTCATCCCGTGCGGCGTTGATCTTCAGCGATTTATTCCGCAAGACCAGCAGCAAGCGCGCGAGAAACTGGGCTTAAAGCAGCATCAGCCTGTTCTATTATTCGTGGGGCGACTCGATCCATTTAAGGGACCAGATCTACTGCTAAGAGCTGCGGCGATGATGGAGGAAGAGGCACAGGTTGTGATAGTGGGAGGACAAATCACAGGCGATAAAGAGGTAGAGCAACTGCGAAAGCTGGCTACACAGTTGAAGATCAATAAGCGGGTGCTTTTTACGGGTGCACAACCACAGCATGAACTCTCAACGATCTACAGTGCCGCCGATGTGACCGTAATTCCCTCATATCACGAGAGCTTCGGGCTTGCCGCCGTCGAGTCGCTTGCATGCGGTACCCCGGTGGTGGCTACGCGAGCGGGAGGACTTACGACGGTGGTTCATCACGGTGAGACGGGGTACCTCGTTCCACGCTGTCCTGGTTTTTTTGCTGAACGTCTGGATACATTGCTGCAAAATCCCGACCTGCTCGAAGGTATGCGCCTGGCGGCACGCCCCTCTATACTCCAGTTTAGCTGGAAGAATGTTGCCAGGCAGATGCAAGATCTTTACCAGGATGTGATAAGCGAGGCGAGGTGCCTGGTGGCGCAGTAATATTCTTGAGCCGGTTGGCGGGTGGAATCAACTACCCGCCAATTTTGTGTATAGGTGCAGTAGAAAGCCACCTTTTCCTTAAACTTTACCACTAATATGTGAGAGAAACAGCAAGGAGAGCTTCCTGTGACGACTTCCATGGAAGAGAGAACGGATGCTTCGCTGGTAGCCCTGGCGCGGTGCGGTGACAAGCAGGCGTTTTGCGAATTGATTGAGTGTTACCAGGCGATGGCGCAGATTTTGACGATGCGCCTGGTAGGTAACGTAGATATTGCACGAGAAACATCACAATCTGCTCACACGGCTATTTGCTGCCGAAAAAAGGGGAGATTGAGACTTCCAAAATTGCTACAAGGATGGACATTCGTGATTTGATATGGTATAATCAATCCATTCAAGCACGAGAACGAGATGCTCACTGGCGAGGTTAGGTTAAATATGGACTCGGTTTCATCGATATCACGGGTTGCATTGCTGACAGAGTCAGTGGCAGATCGAGGTGATAGAAAGCAACTAAACTAGGGACGGTTTGCCCTGGTTTTTTTTTACCTTTTACAAATTATTTTATACGCATATAGTTGCCGGGCTCATCGATTTTTCTTCATTCTGTGGGCCAAACCTCTGGGCGCTCATCGTATTACGAGTGCAGAGCTAATTTAGGAAAGGAGGAAACAAGAGTCCCAAAAGAGCTAACGGCGAGTTCATACGTCGACTAAAAGGTGCGCGACAATGGACAAACTCCGCACCTACATGCGTATAGAGAAACGAAAAGTGGCCGCGGAGTGGTTGCTAGATTTTAAGGAGAGTAGCACCAGTGAATTCAAGCATGATCAATAAGATCGCAAAAGCTAAGCGTTACGCGGAAGAACCCGAACGAATTCAGTTTACTCGCTTTGAGGCGAAGTTCAGGGGCGAGAACGATGTCCACACCACAACCTATGATAACGGTGAGTGGACCTGTACCTGCCGATTCTTCCATGACTGGGGTGACTGCAGCCATACGATGGCAATGCAGCGGGTATTGGGCGTGACTATTCCGGCAGCATACCGTCACGGCATTCCTGCTGGCCTTGGCACTGGCCCGCTGATACACTAATCCGGCTTCGCATCTGGCTTTGAGGTCAATCCTACCTCTATGAAGCCACTCTTGATAATACATAAAAGAAGCGCTGAATCGAAGTTTTTAATTCAGCGCTTCTCTTTTTTGCTACTTACTCCGTACTCCTTAGATGCCAACCGCAAGCACAAAATGTAGAATAATAATTATCGAAAACATGAGAATTGCCAGGATCGCGATAGTAATCAGGTCTTTACGCACGTAACTATAGTGCTCCGCTGTGATTAGAGGTGCAGGTACTCGTTGTGCCTTCTGTGCGGCCTGGCGACGAGCGGCGAGGCGAGCCGAAGCGCTCGTCTTGGGTGCAGGTGTAGTAGCGCTATCAACAGCACCAATCGTATCCTGGCTTTCAGTCACAGAAGTTTGAGCTGTTGCTGTCGATGTAGCCACCCCACCGTTGGTTGGCTCCGGGCTGCTATCAACCTTAACTTCTTTCTGTGTTGAGGTCTGGCGAACAAGTTCAACACTCTTCTGAGCTTTTGGTTTATTGCGCTGCGATGAACTACGCGTACGTGCTGTTTTTTTAGGCATTTTACACACTCCCGGCCCGGCAAAACTCTAAATATATTTTCAGGCTTCTCGGGCTAAATTTTGATTTGGTCTTTGTCAGCTACACCAGCCTGTGGAATTTCTAACGTGCCAACTATTTAGATTGTTGCACTTCAAGTTTCGTCAGCTATTTGGCTGGATGGATACAATTTTCGATCTATTGCAGCCATTATACACGAAAGGGCGTCCAGAGTCGAGAGGGATCAAAAGTAGTGAGAAAGTAAGTACCTGGTATGACTGAGAAAGATTTGTGATGTGCAATGTCTTGACCGAAGTGCTGGTTTTTGTGCTACACTAATTTCAGAGAAGCATCGAATTGCGATATTCATGAGCTAGCGCTTCATAGCACCTCATCTTACCGGCTGATGCGTGCACATAACTCTACACACGGTTCTCACATTTGTGAGCAACGATAGAGATTGGCACTGATATCTGAAAAAGCGTAGCAGAAGGAACGAAAGTCATGAAACAGCAAGATATGTCTGAGGGTGTGGCGTTGACCACTGAAACTCGCCCGAGTCGAAATATTTTAAGCTTGCGTATACGTTCGATCCTCTTCGGCATTGTAGCCGCGGCCATCCTCACGCTGCTTATTGCCCTGGGATCACGTGGGTTCCACTGGTTCGATGCGACGCTCATCGGCTACGCGGTAGCGACGATCTTTGCCACGGCAGCTGTGACGTATAAGTACACTTTCTGGCTAGCTCGCCCACCCACATGGCGCTACTGGCGGCGGAGCTGGCAGCTATTTCTCTCCTTGGAAAACTTTCGTCGCTACACCACGCTGATCCCAAAAGCCATTCTTGACCTGTTTTCGCAGCAGTTTATCCGCAGGCGTGGCCTGTACCGCTGGTTGACGCACCAGTTTATCTTCTGGGGTGTAATTCTTTCGTGCTTGATTACCTTTCCGCTCACCTTTGGGTGGTTGCGATTTCCCCAGACAGCCACTGCACAATACCAGCTATGGGTGTTTGGTTTCTTATTGTTTCCTTTTACCACAGATTCTTTCCTGGGTTTTCTGATTTTTCACGCCCTGGATTTTACCGCGCTGCTATTACTGATAGGACTGATCCTGGCTTTCCACAGGCGTTTCCATGATCTTGCACTGATCGCCGTGCAGCGCTTCCGTTTCGATATTGTGCCATTAGTTTTACTGGCGGCAATCGTGGTGACAGGGCTCGCGCTTACAGCTGATAGCACATGGCTGGGCGGCGCTTACTACTGGTATATCTCGCTCACCCACGAAGCGGTGGTTGTCCTGTGGTTGATTTCCCTGCCATTCGGGAAGTTTTTCCACCTGATCGAGCGCCCGGCAACCGTCGGCATCGAACTCTACTGGCATACTGGAGAGGGGACTGAGATGCAGCGCTGCGCCCGCTGTGGAGAGGAATTTGCCCCCGTGCGCTTTATTCAGGATCTCAAAAAGACGCTCCTTGACGTTGGTGAAAACTACACCCTGCGCGAAGTCCCTGTGTCCCAGGAGAATGCTGAGTCGACGGGAACCCCTGTGGAAGAACAAGCAACAGCTAAGCTCTGGTGGCAAGACCTCTGTCCATCATGTAAGCGTGTGATGCGTGCTCAAGCCAATCTCGCTGCGCTTGGCCGTGGAGGCAATCAGTTTTTATGAAATCGGTGAACCGTTCTAGTGATTATTTTCACCTTAGTAAGAAAGCAGGAAATATATGAGTGTAGACAAAGGCATATTTCGCGGTCGCCGCCAGAATCAGCTAGAGACGTTTGACTTTCATACAGGCGAATTTGCACCGGCACGCTGGAAGACTGATGAGCAGATCGAGCGCTATGTGCCGACGCATTGTTGTTACTGCGGCGTGCAGTGCGGTATGTATCTCAAAGTAGCTGATGGGCTGGTGGTCGGCGTCGAGCCGCGCGAGGATTTTCCGCTCAACCATGGCATGCTTTGCCCTAAAGGGGCCACCGTGTATCAGACCGTCAACCATCCTGATCGCCTGACCTACCCGTTGATGCGACGTAGAGGCAAAGATAGCCCGTTGGAACAGGCAAGCTGGGATGAGGTGCTCGACACTATTGTCGAACGTTTTCGCGCCATGCAAGCGCAGTATGGCAAGGACTCCGTGGCGGTTTTCAGCGGCTCATCGTTGACCAACGAGAAGTGCTATCTCATGGGCAAGTTTGCCCGCGTGGCGCTCGGCACGCGCCATGTCGACTACAATGGCCGGCTGTGCATGTCTTCAGCCACAGGCGCAAACGAGCGCTCGCTCGGTATTGATCGTGCTGCCAATCCGGTAAGTGATATGCTGCATGCCGATTGTATCTTTGTCATTGGAGCCAACGTCGGCGAGTGTTTCCCCATCGTGACCAGCTATCTCTGGCAGGCGCGCGACCGTGGCTGCAAGTTGATTGTAGCTGATCCACG
>Ga0187846_10001885_pt1 | contig 11722 bp, 13 predicted proteins | sample TC_taG_FD_161473 | JGI IMG/M metagenome (GOLD analysis project Ga0187846, IMG submission 161473) | Biofilm microbial communities from the roof of an iron ore cave, State of Minas Gerais, Brazil - TC_06 Biofilm (v2) | ecosystem: Environmental > Terrestrial > Deep subsurface > Cave > Wall biofilm... | reverse complement strand
CAACGGCACCGACACCGCAGGCTGCTCAAAGCCCATACCTACCGTTGGGGTGGGCCGATCACCGCTGCTCGTCGCGGTGGACACCAGCACCGACTTCATCTACGTCACCGATGCTTCGAGCGCTGGGGTCTCGGTGGTGAAAGGAGCGACGTGCAACGCGGAGGTGACGCAGGGCTGCAGGCAGCCTGCGCCCGAGCAAGCCGTCGGATCAATTCCGTTCGGCCTGGCCGTGAACCAGGACAGCAATACGGTCTATGCGGTGTCTTCGTTCAACGGCTCCATATCGATCTTCGAGGGCTCGCAGTAGGCCTGCCCGCCAAATACTGGGGACCTGGCGGTGGGTCTGGTTCGGCACACTAAGGATTCTCATGGTCCGTGCTCTCCAACCCATCGTCAGCCCCAGCATCGGGTTCTGCGGCACTTCACCTCCCTCTCATATCAAATCCGCTTATTTAACTATAAGAAAAGTTGGCATGAACTTGCTGAAAATCCATAACCTAAAAGTTCAGGCCATCATCGTTTTCCTGGTGATTTGCCGGAATTGATATGAGAACTTGTTGGTAGATGTATGTACTCTTGCTATGCAGTAAATGCAAGAAGTGGAGACACAAGATGACCGATGATTCTGGATACCAACAGATGATACAACAACGAGCTGCCCAGCCGGAACCTGCCCCTCCGCCGAACGGACAGCAGACTATGCAACACCTCTCACCAACATCAGTCGGGCAACAGCAACTGAGAAGACATGCACTGAAAGCAGCTGCGGCTGCTCTCCAAACAAGACTAGGCCATCTTTGGCAACCACCTCCTACCAGGTCGCTGGTACTCATTGCGCTTGTTGTCGCTTTCGGTTTGAGTGCAATCCTTTGGTACTTGAAGTATTATGCGGGGGCAGTTTTTCCTGAGTACTACATCGCGGCTCCAGTCCTTGTCCTGATCTTGTTAGCAATTCTCAGGATTATACTCCTGGGTGGTCCAGGTGGACAGGCTTCGGGGCGTACGGGCCTCTAGCTCTCGATCAGAAACGATCGAAAACCTTGTGGGATTGGCTCCGGTTACTCATTATCCCAGCTATGCTAGGAGTTGGGGCACTGTGGTTCAACTCGAACCAGGATACGATCAGCCACCAAATTGCTGTAGACCAACAACGAGCGATAACGCTGCAGACCTATCTGGATCGAATGTCGGATCTGCTCCTCACGCGCAATTTGCATGAGTCCAAGCCAGGGGCTGAGGTAAGGGAGGTTGCACGAGTAGAGACACTGGCAGTGCTCCAGCAGTTGGACCCAGAGCGGAAAGGTGTTCTCGTGCGTTTTCTATACGAGGCAGACCTCATCAACATAGACACAGGACATGTGGTTGTCTCTCTGAGCGGTGCCGACCTGAGCGGTGCCGACCTGAATAGTGCCATCCTGAGCGGTGCCGACCTGAATAGTGCGATCCTAAGCGGTGCCAACCTGAACAGTGCCGTCCTGAGCGATGCCGACCTAAGCAGGGCTGACCTGAGCGACGCTGACCTGAGCGGTGCTGTCCTGAGCGATGCCAAACTGGTCGGCGCCAAACTGGTCGGCGCCAAACTGGTCGGTGCCAAACTGAGCGGCGCCCTCCTAAGCGGTGCTGATCTGACTGGTGCTGACCTGAGAGGCGCCAAAGTCACAAGTGAGCAATTAGCGAAAACTCGCTCAATCCACCATACAATCATACCCAATGGCTCAACACATCCCTAGTCTATCGGGTAACTGAGAGGCACATCAGTATGCTACACCGTTGATACCAAATCCGGCAAATCACCAGGAAAACGATGATGGCCTGAACTTTTAGGTTATGGATTTTCAGCAAGTTCATGCCAACTTTTATGATAGCTATATAAGCGGATTTGATATGAACCTTGCCCTAACAAAATAATCCTGATATCTGAACATCCACCGAGGGCTGATGAAGAATTTTAATGACCAAAGCCAGTCCTGTCATGCTTCGCTGCGCACAGCATCTCTTTGCCCATCGCGCCAGATCCTTCGCTGCGCTCAGGATGACAAACCTTTACCGTTCTTGAATGTTAAAAATCATAAATCGCGCCCGTACAGATATGCCTAAAACAGGGCCAATTGCTCTGGCGGCTCTTCTTTTGGCCTGGGCGGTTCGGCCTTCAGTTTGCCCTCGGCTGCAAGACGCTCGGCTTCGGCGATAACCAGGGGGATCTTCTTGAAATCGGCGCGGATGGTGTCTTTGAGGCTTTGTTGATGGAGGCCCGCCGCCGGGTGATACATAGCGATGCACATACGGCCATCGACCTGGCGGGCGCGGCCATGAATAGCGCTGATTTTCTCGCTGCCAAAGAACTTCACCATAGAATAGCGGCCAAGGGTGACGATGATCAGCGGATTGATGGCGGCAATTTGCCGGTCGAGATAGTCATTGCAGGCGTTGATTTCCTGGGGGAGTGGATCGCGATTGCCAGGAGGACGGCACTTCACCACGTTCGTGATAAATACATCTGCGCGCTTTAGATTGATGATCGCCAGTAGCTCATCCAGGAATTGACCGGCAGGGCCAACAAAGGGACGTCCTTGCTTATCTTCATGGAAGCCCGGGCCTTCGCCGATGAACATTATCTTGGCGTGTGGATTTCCCTCACCTGGAACTGCTTTTGTTCGGCTTTTATAGAGATCACATTTTGTGCATATAGAGGCCTCCGCAGCTACCTCCCTTAAGATCTCCTCTGACGACATATAAAACCTCTCTTTTCAAATAAGTGATATTTGTGATGTGCAGGGTGGGTACAGGTCGGCGCAAGCCCAGCATTCCGTAGGGGCGAGGGCGGCTGGGTGGACGCGGGGAGGGCCTTTATGGTCGCCCGTAGTCCCTTTCCCCGTCTCAAGAACACCATCCCTGGAGGAGCGATGCTGGCGAAGCGGGCGACCAAAAGCACACCCAGGGCGCGATAAATCGGGCCCCTACACCACCCTCGCCCCTACGGGTGGTGATGCGGCTTCGGGTGTTTACCAGCGCCGCTCTGGAGGACGCTGTCCATAGCCACCTTCACGGCGAGGACCACCGGGACCACGGCCAGGGCCCATCGGGCGACGCTGACCGCCGTAGCCACTATTGCCACCGCGTTCTCCATAGCCACTGCCGCTTCGTCCACCGCGGTCACCGTAGCCACCACGGTCGCCACCGTAACCGCCGCGATCTCCATAGCCACGGCCGGGCACCGTACCCTCGCGCTGGCGGCCACCGCTGTAACCGCCCGGCCGCCCTACACCACCGCGACCGGGGCCGCGACCGGCACGCTCGCTTTCCATCTCGGAAGCGCTGGGCATCTCGCCACTCAAAGCGGTCCGGCGCGATAGGTTAATGCGTCCTTGCGAGTCCACCTCAATAACCATCACTGTGATTTCGTCGCCGACTGAGACGACATCCTCTGGCCGCATTACCTGGTAGTCAGCCAGTTGCGAGGTACGAACCAGTCCCTCTTTGCCTGGCAGAATTTCCACAAAGGCGCCGAAATCGACGAGTCGACGCACCGTACCGGTGTAGATGTGGCCAACCTCAACCTCTTCGGTAAGTGCGCGCACGGCATCGAGAGCCACTTGCATCCCTTCGCCGGAGACCGCTGAGATATTGACTGTACCATCGTCCTCGATGTCGATCTTCGCTCCACTCTCATCCTGAATCTTGCGAATCATTTTCCCACCAGGGCCAATGAGAGCGCCAATCTTATCGGGATTGATCTTGATGGTCTGGATACGTGGCGCATACTGTGATACCTCCTCGCGAGGCGCATCAATAGTATCCAGCATCTTCTCCATGATGAACATACGGCCTTCTTGGGCCTGCTCCAGGGCCGTCGCCATAATTTCATAGGTAATGCCTTTGACCTTGATGTCCATCTGGAGGGCTGTTACTCCATCTGCTGTACCGGCAACCTTGAAGTCCATGTCGCCCAGGGCATCTTCGATACCCTGAATGTCGCTCAAAACTGCCCATTTGCCTGCGCGTTCGCCCTCACCGGTAACGAGGCCCATCGCCACGCCTGCAACCGGGGCATGAATCGGCACACCGGCATCCATCAGCGCCAGTGTCGTTCCGCATACTGATCCCATTGAGGTCGAGCCGTTCGAGGAAAGTACATCTGAGACGGCGCGGATGGTGTAGGGAAATTCCTCCTGGGAAGGAATAACCGCGGCAACAGCACGCTCGGCCAGCGCGCCATGTCCAATGTCACGACGGCCTGGTCCGCGTATAGGCTTGCTCTCGCCAGTCGAGAATGGCGGGAAGTTGTAGTGGTGCATGAAGCGTTTGCTCTCGCCCAGGCCCAGCCCATCAAGTACCTGCTCCTCACCTGGAGACCCAAGCGTTACCACGCTAAGTACCTGTGTCTGCCCGCGTGTGAAAATGGCGGACCCATGCGTACGTGGCAATAATCCGACCTCACACGTGACAGGGCGTATTGTCTTCAGATCACGTCCGTCTGGGCGAATGCCATGATCCAGGATGTTGTTGCGGACATATGCCTTCAGCTCCTTCTCATAGAAAGCAATGATTTCTTTCAAACGATCAGGAAACTGCGTGCCTAGCGTTGCTATCAAGTCACTTTGCACCATGCTAAGCGCCGCTGAACGAGCCGTTTTGTCAGGATTGTTGACAGCAGCCTCAAAACGCGGATACACAAAATTTGCTACTTGTTTCTTTAATTCTTCGTCAACCGGCGCAAGCTCAAAAGGCCGCTTGGCACGGTTTATAGCCTGCATCAGCTTCTCCTGCATCTTAATGATGTCCTGCAGGGTCTCTTGACCAAAGCGCACGGCTTCAAGCATCAGGTCTTCGGGCAGTTCCTTCGCGCCCGCCTCAACCATCATGACTGCATCAGCGGTGCCTGCGATGGCCAGGTCAAGGCGTGAGCTACTCATCTGCGACTCAAGCGGATTAATCACAAACTGGTCATCGATGTAGCCAACACGCACTGCGCCGACAGGACCGGCAAAGGGAATATCCGACACGCAGAGAGCAGCCGAAGCGCCCACAATGCCCATTATATCGGGATCATTCTCCTGATCCGCCGAGAGTACAGTAATTACGATCTGTACATCGTTGCGGTATCCTTTGGGAAAGAGGGGACGAAGAGGACGATCAGCGAGGCGGCAGGCGAGGATAGCGTGTTCAGTGGCTCGTCCCTCGCGTTTGATAAATCCGCCTGGAATTTTTCCGGCGGCGTACATACGCTCTTCTACATCAACAGTTAAAGGGAAAAAATCAATGCCTTCACGAGGCTCATCACTGCCAACTGCGGTGGCCAGGATGATGGTTTCGCCATAGCGCACCAGTACGGCGCCATTGGCTTGTTCTGCCACGCGACCTGTTTCAATGCTCATAACACGGCCGCCTATGACAGCTTCTTGACGGTGAATCATAGTTCCTCCGGGCTACTTACTACTAGCCCTGTAGACTAACTTCTGGCTTTGTTCAATCGAGGGGTTTTTACTACTTTAAGGCCTTGATGTGTCGTGGCCTGCTTCCCTTGCTCGTTCTTTCGTCTGCCTGTTCCAATATACTACTAAGGTTGTCTCGACTGTTGTCTTCTTTGCTTCGTGCAGTTTCACTCTTGCGTCTCAATCATCGAGTGTTACGGGGATAATGTTCTTCTGTCGCTTGTCGTTTCTCGTCTCGATCTTTAGCCAAATGTGTACCTGTCTCAAGCAGTAGGAGAAAATGGAGCCACGGTCGGACAGAAACACGATGCCGGCCGCCCCCAATGCAATTAATTTAGTGGCGTAAGCCAAGTCTCTGAATCAGAGCGCGATAACGTTCTGGGCTTTTCTTACTGAGATAGGCCAGGAGTCGTCGACGCTGACCAACTAACATCAACAAACCACGACGCGAATGCATGTCATGCTTATGAACCTTGAGATGTTCGGTAAGATGATTAATACGCCAGGTCAGGATCGAAACCTGCACCTCTGGCGAACCTGTATCCGATTCGTGAACGCGGGCATTAGCAATGATTTCCGCTTTCTCTTCGACACTTAACGGCACTCTTATACACCTCCTGTGTGCCAGGATAAGCAGAGGAAACTTTACGTTCGCATTATAGCATGCAAGACGGTAGGAGTCCAGCTATCCAATTAGCTAACGGTTTTCTCAAGAATAGGGTTGGTTGCCAGGGCGGGGCAAGCCCCGCCCCTACCATACGCAATATCGCCACTACTTAATAGTAACTGTTGCGCCAACCTCGGACATCTTCGCGGCGATCTTCTCAGCTTCTTCCTTGGAAACCGCCTCTTTGATAGGCTTGGGGGCCTCGTCAACGACCGCTTTGGCCTCTTTCAGGCCCAGGGCTGTAACCTCACGTACAACTTTGATGACGTTGATCTTGTTGGGGCCCACCTCTGAGAGGATTACATCAAACTCGGTCTGCTCCTCAACTGGAGCAGCGGCTGGCGCGGCTTCAGCGGCAACAGCCGCCACGGGGCCTGCTGCAGCGACTGGCGCGGCGCTCACGCCCCATTTGTCTTGCAGGGTCTTGGTCAGCTCTACCAGCTCCAGTACGTTCAGTTTCTCAATTTCGGCAATAATGGTATCTATAGACATGTGTTCTTCCTCCTTAAATTACTCTGTAGCTGCGCCTTTAAGTTGTTCGGCGCGTGCCTGAATCACATAACAAAAGTCGCGCAATGGCGCTGTAAGCAAACTATAGGTAGTAACGAGCGGTCCCTGAATGACGCCGGCAACCTGGGCCTGGGCGTGTTTCTTTCCGCCCGCTATCCTGGCAAGATTTTCAACCTGATCGGCAGTCAGGGCGCGGCCACCAAGGATACCTGATTTAAGTAAGGCTACCCTGGATGTATGAACATAATCGGCAACGGTCCGGGCGGCAGCCACCTCGTCATCGTAACCGAACGCAACAGCGGTCTGGCCAGTAAAGATGCTCTTGTCCAGGTGATCCATGTTATTGCGCTCTGCTGCGATACGCAGGAGCGTGTTTTTAGCGATCTGGAACTCTAATTTGGCGGCACGCATTTTACTGCGTAGCTCGTTCATATCTTTGACTTTCAAGCCCTGGGTCTGTACCAGTATGGCTACTGATGCGCGCCCCAGTTTCTCAGCCAATTCATCAATTTTTTCTGCCTTTGCCTGTGTAGGCATATATGCCTCTCCTCCTTTCCAAACAGGATGAACTTTGATACCGCGGGCGAGCCATGGCGGGCGACCATAAAGGCCCACCCAACCCCACAGCTTCCTCCCCGCCCCTACGGATGTTCAGGTGCTATATAAAGTAAGACGACCTCCGGTTAATAACCGAAGGCCGCAGCAAGTGGTGCATTCGCTCAATCCTGGGAAACCGTAGGGGCCGATTCATCGCGCCCACCGCCGATTTATCGGCTTTTCACGCATTTCCCGAATGCACCAGCAAGTTTATATCTCTTTCAACCTGGCAGAAAATAGCAAACACACAAGTGCTTCCATGCTAATGCCAGCATAAAGATTTACATCCCTCGGCAAGCTAACACCTGTGGTGTTATTTATATGCCTGAGCATACTTGCTGTCTTCGGTTGGCTATATTTATTAAACTGGTTTCAGAGCGAGAGTCGCTGGTACATCGAGCCGGACGCTGGGCGACATGGTAGATGACAATACGATGCTCTTGACATACGTACCTTTGGCGCCAGAAGGCCTGGCGCGTACTACCGAGTCTATGACGGAGGTGATGTTTGCCAGCAACGCATCATCACTAAAGGAAAGTTTTCCCGCCGGAATGTGCAGGAGAGCTGTCTTATCGACCCTGAATTCGACGCGTCCCTCTTTGACCTCGCGAACCGTTTTCGCGACATCGAAGGTGATCGTGCCAGCCTTAGGACTGGGCATCAGCCCACGTGGGCCAAGCTTTTTACCGAGCCGCCCAACCTTACCCATCACATCGGGCGTTGCAATCGCGACATCAAAACCGATCCAATCACCTTCGATCTCCTTTATCAGATCATCCAGACCAACAAAATCTGCGCCAGCCGCCTCCGCTTCGGCAGCTTTCTCACCCTGCGCGAATACGAGGACCTTGACTTCTTTGCCGGTGCCGGAGGGCAGCATAGCTACTCCGCGCACCATCTGGTCTGCATGACGAGGATCAACACCGAGCTTCATGTGCACTTCGACCGTGGGGTCAAATTTCACATAATTCATATTCTTGAGGAGTGAAATGGCCTCTCTGGGCTGGTAGAGCTTGTCAGATTCGACAAGCTTCTGTGCCTCCAGGTATTTTTTTCCGCGTTTTGCCATATTGTTTGTGTATGCCCTCCTTGTGGCAGAATAACCGATACAGCTGGCGAATCCAAAGGGCGACCGCAAGGGTCCCCGCCCCACACCGCTCCACTCCCGCCCTTACAAAGATGGAGAGAGATTTCGCCAGCAATATCATAACCGCAGTGACTTGCGGGCCTTTTTTGCTTGTTTACTGGCTAGCTTACAGTAATGCCCATGCTGCGAGCAGTCCCTTCGACCATTCGCTCAGCACCCTCAATATCAATTACATTGAGGTCTTTCATCTTCTGTTCGGCAATCTCGCGCAGCTTGTCGCGGCTAATTGAACCGACCTTCGTTTTGCCCGCGGTTGCCGCCCCTTTTTCAATCCCAGCAGCCTTCTTCAATAGATCGGTTACTGGGGGCGTCTTTGTAATGAATGTGAATGAACGATCTTCATAGATCGTTATTTCAACGGGGACGATTGTCCCCACCTGATTTGCAGTCCGCTCATTGTACTCCTTGCAGAACGCCATAATGTTGACGCCCTGCGGGCCAAGAGCAGTACCGACAGGGGGCGCTGGATTAGCCTTCCCCGCCGGAATCTGTAGTTTGACTACAGCCTTGACACGCTTTGCCATATTTCTATCTAATGCTCCTTAAGAATGAATTATACCTGGTAGCCTTGGAGACAGCCAGGAGCCGAGGCGGGCGACCATAAAGGCCCACTCCACCTTTCCACTCCCCGCTCGCCCCTACGGATGCTGGTTTAGATTTTTTCGATCTGGAGGAAATCCAGGACCACTGGCGTCTCGCGACCGAAAAACGAAACAAGCACCGTCACCTTATTCCGGTCCATATTAATATCGCTGACAGTGCCAATGAATTCGGTGAAAGGCCCATCAATAACACGCACACTTTGACCTTTCATGAAAGTGATTTTGGCCTTTGGTTTCTCCGTTTCCTTGGTTACCTGCTTCAGGATCGATTTGATCTCATGGTCCTGGAGAGGCACTGGACGGGTGCCAGAACCGACGAAACTGGTGACACCTGGCGTATTCCGTACAACATACCAGGCTTCATCGCTCATGATCATCTCCACCAGCACATAGCCGGGGAAGACCTTACGCTGCACAGTACGCCGCTGGCCCTGCTTAATCTCCACCTCTTCTTCCATAGGCACAAGGACGCGGAAGATTTTATCGCGCATATTCATCGATGCGATGCGTGCTTCGAGATGGCTTTTCACTTTATTTTCATAGCCGGAGTAGGTATGAATAGCGTACCATCTACGCTCACCTACCTCAGAACCCGGCTGCTGCTCTTCTGCCTTTTCTGGCGTTGCCTGTTCAGATTCACCGGCATGTTCAGTAACCACGGTATTTCCCCTCATCGCTGTACTGTCTAACATTCCTCCTGGCTTACAAAGTTGACGCGTAACGTCGTTGAAAGCAATGTCTAATAAGACCTACCTGCCGCTAATGAGTAGGAAGAGCCTGGTAAGCCCAAGGTCTGCTATACCTAATATGATACTTATAACGGCTGAAAGTGCGATAACCACGATTGTCATGGTCCTGGCTTCCTGAAAGGTTGGCCATGTCACTTTATAACGCAGTTCATGGTAGGCTTCGCGAACAAAACGGACAATACGATTATTGCGAAGCCTACGGAAGCGCCCCTGGCTCGCAGAGGATTGTTTACTCTCTCGCTTCACAGGTTTGCTTTCCTTGATCTCGCGTTCTTTGCGGTCCTCTCGGTCCCGTGTCTCCGCTTTAACGTTCTGGCTCTGTTCTTTGTCGCGGCCTCGAACTTTTGAGGTAGCCGCTTCGCTCTGGCTAGCATTTTTCTTTTTGTCGGCCATTTTATTTGCCACGTTCAACCTCTCTCGATCAGGAGTGATCGTATCTTTCACAACGTGGGGTAGCTAACCCTACTATCTACTTGGTTTCACGGTGGATAGTATGCACACGGCAGGTAGGACAAAATTTCCTTAGCTCAAGGCGCTCAGGGTTATTCTTTTTGTTTTTTGAGGTGGTGTAGTTCCGCTGCTTGCAAACCGTGCAAGCCATCGTAGTAACGACGCGGCTTTCCTTACCTTTAGCAGCCATTTCCTTTTTTCTCCTGTTAGCGCTTATGATTTACTGTGTGCGTATGCTGTCCTGGCGCGAGAATTTCTACTCCCCGCCAGGACATAATTCGTTGAGCACCTATATAATAGCACTATGTGCGATGCCTCTACAAACATACATGACACAGCAAAAGGCTTACTCCTGGACACGGGTGCAGACGCCTGCCCCGACGGTGCGTCCCCCCTCGCGAATGGCAAAATGCACCCCCTCTTCCATCGCCACCGGCTGCAACAACTCCACCGTCATCTCGATGTTGTCCCCGGGCATCACCATCTCGATCCCCTCCGGCAAGCGGATCGCTCCCGTCACATCCGTCGTGCGCACATAAAACTGCGGCCGGTACCCGTTGAAAAACGGCGTGTGCCGCCCGCCCTCCTCTTTCGAGAGCACGTACACCTGCGCTTTGAACTCCCGGTGCGGCTTGATCGAGCCTGGCTTCGCTAACACTTGCCCCCGCTCTAACTCGCTGCGCTCCACCCCGCGTAACAAACAGCCCACGTTGTCCCCTGCCAACCCCTCGTCCAGCGTCTTCTGGAACATCTCCACTCCCGTCACCACCACGCTGCGGATCTGCTCTTTCATGCCCACGATCTCCACCGTGTCTCCGATGCGCACCTTGCCCCGCTCAATGCGCCCCGTGCCTACCGTCCCGCGTCCCTTGATGCCAAACACGTCTTCGATCGACATCAAAAACGGCTTGTCCACCGCACGTGGCGGCGTCGGAATGTAGCTGTCCACCGCATCCATCAACTCCCAGATGCAGGCGGCTGCCCCATCACTGCGCGAGAGATCCCCGCTGCTCTCTAAGGCGTGCAGCGCTGATCCCCTGATCACCGGCACCTCCTCGCCCGGAAACTGGTAGCGGCTGAGCAACTCGCGCACTTCCAACTCCACCAGTTCCAGCAACTCTTCGTCTTCCAGCATGTCCACTTTGTTCAAAAACACCACCATGGCCGGCACTTCCACCTGCCGCGCCAGCAAGATGTGCTCGCGCGTCTGCGGCATCGGCCCATCGGGCGCGCTCACCACCAGGATCGCCCCGTCCATCTGCGCTGCGCCGGTGATCATGTTCTTGATGTAGTCGGCATGCCCCGGACAGTCCACGTGCGCGTAGTGCCGCTTCTCCGTCTCGTATTCCACGTGGGCGATCGCGATCGTGATGCCCCGCTCGCGCTCCTCGGGCGCTTTGTCAATCTGGTCAAAGGCCACGTATTTGTTGGCCGCGTTGGCTTTGGCCAATACTTTGGTGATCGCCGCCGTCAGCGTGGTCTTGCCATGGTCGATGTGGCCGATGGTCCCCACGTTCACGTGCGGCTTCGTTCGCTCAAACTTCTTCTTTGCCATATCCTGAAATGGC
>Ga0187846_10001884_pt1 | contig 11724 bp, 10 predicted proteins | sample TC_taG_FD_161473 | JGI IMG/M metagenome (GOLD analysis project Ga0187846, IMG submission 161473) | Biofilm microbial communities from the roof of an iron ore cave, State of Minas Gerais, Brazil - TC_06 Biofilm (v2) | ecosystem: Environmental > Terrestrial > Deep subsurface > Cave > Wall biofilm... | reverse complement strand
AGCGTGCGGCTAACGGTTCTTGTTGGGCGAACGATCAGGCTCCGGCAGCTCCTGAGGCCCCGAGGTTGCGGACGCCTGCGGATTGAACTTGTCTTCCAGGCAGTCCTGGCGCTCCTCGAGCTCCTCGACCTGCGCGCCGAGGCGATTGATCTTATCTACGAGGGCCTGCATCGCGCGCGCGACCGGATCGGGCAGATGCGCGTGATCGAGCTCCGCAACCTCGTGATGCGTGCTTTCGCCCTCGATGACCTTGCCCGGGATGCCCACGATCGTCGAGTAGGGCGGCGCCGAAGAGACCACCACGGCGCCAGCGCCAATGCGGCTGCCGCGTCCGATCCGCACCGGTCCGATAACTGACGCGCCGGCGCTGATCATGACGTGGTCCTCGATCGTCGGATGGCGCTTCTCCTTCTTGAGGCTCGTGCCACCGAGCGTCACGCCCTGGTAGATGAGCACGTCGTCGCCGATCTCGGCCGTCTCGCCGATCACCACGCCCATGCCATGGTCGATAAAGAGCCGCCGGCCGATCGTGGCGCCTGGATGAATCTCGATTCCGGTGAGCCATCGTCCCAGCTCGCTCAGTAACCGGCCGAGCAGGTGCAGATGATGCTCCCACAACCAGTGCGCCAGGCGGTATATCCAGATGGCGTGGATTCCCGGATATGCCAGCACTACCTCCAGCGTGGTGCGCGCGGCGGGGTCGCGGGCAAAGACCGCCTCGACGTCCTCGCGCATCCGGCTGATCACGCTCATCGCTGACTCTCCCGTTGCACGCCGCGCGGACGCTGCCTAGGTCCTTGCCGCTGCGCCGTCGCGTGGCTCGCCGCGCTCGCGCGGCCGAGCGCCATTTACGCCGTTGCCGGGCGGATGCTTGACGGCGCGGGGCCGGGCCGCGTCCTTGTGCAGTTTGAACTCGATCGAATCGAGCAGGGCCTGCCAACTCGCCTCCACCACGTTGCTGGACAACCCCACGGTACCCCAGCGCCGGTGGCCGTCGGTCGATTCGATCAGCACGCGCACGCGCGCCGCCGTCCCGGCGCCGTTGTCGAGCACGCGGACCTTATAGTCGACGAGCTGCATCGCTTCGAGCGCCGGGTAATAGGGAACCAGCGCGCGGCGCAACGCCGAGTCCAGCGCGTTGACCGGACCATTGCCGGTGGCCGAATTGCGTGTGCGGACGCCGTCCGGACCCTCGATAACGACCACCGCCTCGCTGAACGGAGTGTGGTCCTCGTGCCATTTGTCGTCGAACACGCGGAAACTGACGAACCGGAAATGGTCATCCGCGAGGCCGAGCGTCCGCAGCATCAACAACTCGAACGAGGCGTCGGCGCCGTCGAATGCGTAGCCCAGCGCCTCGAGGCGTTTGAGTTCGTCGAGCAGCACGCCGATCTTCTCATTGCTCGGCTCGATGTTCAGTCCGAACTCCTTGCTTTTGTAAAGGATGTTGGCGCGGCCGGAGAGCTCCGACAGCACGACATGCCGATCATTGCCGACCATGGCCGGGTCGAGGTGTTCGTAGGTATGAACGTTGCGCTGGATACCGGAAACGTGCAGCCCCGCCTTGTGCGTGAACGCGCTGTGCCCGACGTAGGCCTGGCGCAGGGGCGGCGTGATGTTGGCCAGTTCGTACACCAGCATCGCGGTCTCGCGCAGCGTCTTGAGCTTCGCCGGCGGCACGCACTGGTAGCCGAGCTTGAGCTGAAGGTCAGGGATGACCGAAACGAGGTTGGCGTTGCCGCATCGTTCTCCGAGGCCGTTGATCGTCCCCTGCACATGGACCGCGCCACTGCGAACCGCCGCGATCGAATTGGCGACCGCGACCTCCGAGTCGTTGTGCGCGTGGATTCCGATCGGGCATCGCACGGCCTCGATGGCGGCGTGCACGCCGGCCTCGATCTCGTGCGGCAGGCGGCCGCCGTTGGTGTCGCATAGCGCGATTAAGTCGGCGCCGGCCTCGGCGACCGCGCCCAGGCAAGCCAGCGCGAAGGCCGGGTTGGCGTCGAAGCCGTCGAAAAAATGCTCGGCGTCGAAGATGACCTGGTCGACGTGACGCTTGAGGTAGGCGATGGTGTCGTGAAGAATGTCCAGATTGGCCTGATTGGAGATGCGCAGGGCTTCGCGCACATGCAGATCCCAGGTTTTGCCAACCACCGTCGCAACGGGCGTCTCGGCGCGCAACATCAGCGCCAGATTGCGATCGGCCGAGGCGCGAATGTTAGCGCGACGGGTCGCGCCGAAGGCCGCGATTTTCGCGTGCCGCAGACGGAGCTTTTTCACTTCGCGAAAAAACGCCGCATCGCGCTCGTTGGAGCCCGGCCATCCGCCCTCGATGTAGTCGACGCCTAGATCGTTGAGCCGCTCGGCAATCTCGAGCTTATCCTCGACGGTGAGCGAGACGTCCTCGGACTGGCAGCCGTCGCGCAGCGTGGTGTCGTAGATTTGGATCTTTTTCACCAACCTTCCAGCTCCATTGCCGTGGCTCAGACCGCTGGCGTGGCGGGCTTCGCCGCCGGCCTCTCCCCGTTTTTTGACTGAACTGTCGTCGCGCGTCGCGCTCATCACACCGACTCCGCAGGTGTTGCGTTCGAGCTTTCGCCCAAGAATGCGTCGTGCAGCGCCCGCATCGCAAGCTCTCCGTACTTGGCGTTGACCACCACTGAAATCTTGATCTCGGATGTCGCGATCATCTCGATATTTATGCCCTCGTCCGCCAGCACGCGGAACATCCTGGCCGCCACGCCGGCGTGCGCGCGCATCCCCAGCCCCACGATCGAGACCTTGGCGCTTTGCTCTTCATGGCGCACGCCGCCGGCGCCGATTTCCGAAGCAACCAGCCGGCACAGTTCCAGCGCGCGGCGCAGATCGTCGCGCGCCACCGTGAACGTAACGTCCGTCTGGCCATCAGCGCTGGCGTTCTGGATGATCATGTCGACGACAATCCCGGCGTCGGCGATGGGGCCGAAAATCCGCGCCGCCAGCCCGGGCCGGTCTGCCACCCCCGCGATCGTTATCTTGCTCTGGTTCTGGTCGAGCGTGACGCCCGATACCATCACATTCTCCATCGACCTGTCCTCCCGGCCAACCCAGGTGCCCTCGCTCTCGTCGAAGCTCGACCGCACCATCAGTGTCACGCCGTAGCGCTGCGCCAGCTCGACCGAGCGCAAATGCAGCACCTTCGCGCCCAGCCCCGCCATCTCGAGCATCTCCTCGTACGTAATCCGGCTGAGTTTGCGCGCACTCGGGCAGATATTCGGGTCGGCGGTGAAGACGCCCTCGACGTCGGTGTAAATTTCACAGATATCGGCTCCCAGTGCGGCCGCCAGCGCAACCGCCGTGAGGTCCGAGGCGCCGCGTCCGAGCGTCGTCACATCGCCCTTGGAGTCGACGCCCTGGTAACCGGCGACTACGGCTATCGATCCCTCTGTCAGTGCGGCGCGCAGGCGATCGCATTCGACCGCGCGAATCCGCGCGTTGCCGTGGTTGGAGTCGGTGGCGATTCTGAGCTGATGGGCAAGAAATGAAATCGTCGGATGCCCCAGCGCCTGGAGACGAAGCGCCAGCAGCGCGGCCGACACTTGCTCGCCGGTTGCCACCAGCACGTCGGTCTCGCGCGGATGCGGCGAGTCGCTGAGCTGTGCGGCGAGCCGGAAGAGCCGATTCGTCTCGCCCGCCATCGCCGAGACCACGACCACCAGCCGGTTGCCAGTGGCGCGCACGCGCGCCACGCGTTCGGCGACCGCCTTGATCCGCTCGATCGAGCCGACCGACGTGCCGCCATACTTCTGCACGATGAGAGCCACGCGACGACGCCGCGGTCCAAACGCAGCGTAATCGCTTTATTATGCTTGGAAGCAAAAGGCCGGACCAGAGGGTATCCGGCCAGCAAATTCGAGGGTTTTCCCGCCTTCAGGAAGCGACGATCATCCGCGCCGTCGGCCAATTCCAGCCGGCGAAAATCAGCTTGATGCGGCCATGCGCTCACGCGAAGCGGGAGCGCAGGCGCCGGATCAGGTTCGCGTAGCGATCGGATGCCGCGGAGAACTCGATCCGGCGTGCGTGGGCGCCCGCGTAAGTGATCGAAACGGACAGGACCTCCAGCTCCGCGGCCTCGCGCAGACGCTCGAACCATTCCACCGCCGCCACGCCGCTCGAAAACAGGTATTCACGAAGACCAAAATCGTCGAGGCCGGCCTCCTCAAGGCGGTAGAGGTCGATGTGGTAGAGCGGGACGCGGCCGCGATGCTCCTGGATCATCGTGAATGTGGGACTCAGGATTCGCTCCTGGCGCAGGTTCAGTCCTGTCGCCAAGCCCTTGACGAAACAGGTCTTGCCGGCGCCAAGCTCGCCGATCAGACCCACGAGCTCCCCGCCTTCCAGCATCGAGGCGAGCCGCCGACCCCAGGTCTTGGTCTCGTGCGCCGAGCGGCTCTCGATTACCAGCGTTACACTGTGACGCGCTATTTCAGGATGCATTCGGCAAGACCGGCTTCGCCACGCCGTAAATCAAGCCTGCGCCCACCACAATCGTCATTCAAGCGGCGATCGCAGCGAGTGCCGACGGCAGTTCGTCCGCCAAATCGCCCGCGAGGTAGCCGACTGGACCAATGCGTGCCGCCAGCCGGTCGGCGGCGCAGCCATGTATGTAGGCGCCGAGCGCGAGCGCGTCGAGCGGACGGAGGCCCTGTCCCAGCAGCGCTCCCACTATTCCGGAAAGTACGTCGCCCATCCCCGGCGTCGCCATCCCCGAGTTCCCGCTCCCATTGATATGGATCTCGCCCTGCGAACCCGCGATGACGGTGCGCGCTCCCTTGAGAAGTACAGCCGCGCCTGTCAGCTCGCAGAGCCGGCGAGCGGCGCCGACGCGATCGGCATTGATCTGCGCGGTGCTCGAGCCAAGCAGCCGCGCGGCCTCGCCCGGATGGGGCGTCAGGACGACCGGTCCACGCGCGTCCTTGAGCATCGTGGCCCCCATCTGTGCAACCACGTTCAGGCCGTCGGCGTCGACGAGCATCGGACGCCCTTGCGCCACGCCCTCGGCGGCCAGCCACTTTAGCAGCGCGCATGTGTCCTCACTCTGCCCGATTCCCGGGCCTACGACCAGCGCGTCCTTGCCTTCAACGAGCTTCGCAAACGCAGCGAGCGCCTGACGTGAATCGAAATGGCCGTCGCGGTCGGCTATTGGCTCGGTCATCAACTCGGCCTTCCCCGCGGCGACGATCGCTGCGATCGATTCGGGAATCGCTGACGTAACCAGCCCCGCGCCCATTCGAAGCGCGCCGCGCGCCGCCAGGATAGCTGCGCCGGACTTGCCGCGGCTGCCCGCGACGATTAGCACGTGGCCGTAATTGCCCTTGTGCGAGTTGCGTGGACGCGGCCGGATCAACGGACGCATATCGGATGCGTCCAGCAACAGGCCGCGCGGGGCGATATCGGCGATAGCGCCGGGCGCAAAGCCGATTTCCGCGACCTCGAGATCGCCGCAGAATTCCGTGCCCGGATAGGACACGTGCCCGAACTTCGCGAAGCCGAACGTAACGGTCAGATCGGCGTGCACGGTCGCGCCCATTGTGGCCCCGCTGTCCGCGTCGACTCCCGAGGCGATGTCGACCGCAACCACGCGCGCACCGGCGCGATTGATTGCCTCGATCGCGCGGCGCGGCAACCCACTGACCTCCGCATTAAGCCCCGTACCGAAGATCGCATCGATGACAACTCCAGTGCGCGCGACCGCAGCGATGTCAAACTCGGATTCGCCGACGGCTTCGATGACGGCGCCGCCCGCCTCGATGAACTCGCGACAAGCGCGCGCCGCATCACCTTTGAGCGTCCCGGAATTGGCAAGAAGCACTACCCGCACGGGCACCCGCGCCGCCGCGAGCGCCCGCGCCGCTACCATCCCGTCGCCGCCATTGTTGCCTTTACCGGCAATTACCAGCGCCCCGTCCTGCCGAACCTCGGGCCATTTCCGCAGGATCGCGGCGGCGACGGCTTCGCCGGCGCGCGTCATCAGCGCGTACGACGGGACGCCGTACTTGTCCTGGAGGCGATCGAGCTCGCGGCTCTGGGCTGCGGTGAGAAGCCTCACGCGCGCGACTCCTTCAGCGCCGCGCGGCAACCCTGGTGCGCTGCGGGCGCACTGCGACAGCACGCCTGCCGCCTATCAGCGACAGCATCTCGCTCACGGCACGGCCCATCCCGACCACCAACGCGCGCGCGACGATCGCGTGGCCGATATGGAGCCAATGGACTCCGGGAATCGACGCGATCGGTCCGACGTTGCGGTAGTTAAGGCCGTGTCCCGCGTTGGGCTTGAGACCTGCGGCGCGCGCGGCTTTTACCGCGTCGCGGATCCTGCGTAACTCCGCCTCTGCGGCCTCGCCGAGTTGCGGGAACTTGGCGCCACAGGCGCGCGCCAGGTCCGCGTCGGCGAGATTGGCGTAGGCGCCGGTGTGAATCTCGACGAAGTCCGCGCCAAGCCGGGCCGCGGCCGCGATCTGGTTCGGCAAGGGATCGACGAAGAGCGAAACTCCGATCCCGACCTCTTTGAACCGCACGATCATCGGGTTCAATGTTTCGCCGAGTCCCGCGGCGTCGAGTCCGCCCTCGGTGGTCACCTCGCGGCGCCGCTCGGGCACGAAGCAGACCTCGTGCGGACGGAGCTTCAGGGCCAACTCGACCATCTCGTCGATCGGCGCGAGTTCCTGGTTGAGGTGAACACGGATCGCCTGGCGCAGCCGGAAGAGATCCTGGTCCTGGATGTGGCGGCGATCCTCGCGCAGATGGAAGGTTATCGCGCCAGCGCCCGCACGCTCGGCCGCCAGCGCGGCTTCGACGGGATCGGGATAATCAACGCGACGGGCCTGGCGCAGCGTCGCAACGTGGTCGATGTTGACGCCGAGCCGGAGCATCTCAGGACTCCCCTGCCCCGGCGTATTTCTGGATGGCGGCGCCGATGTCCCGGGCCAGCGCACCAATCTCGACGAGGTCGTCACCCTCGATCATCACGCGCGCCAGCATCTCGGTGCCCGAATAACGCACCAGCAGTCGTCCGCTCCGGCCGAGGCGTTCCTCGGCGGCGGCAATCAGACGCTGCACGTCGGACATCTCGGCCAACGGGGCGCGACGCGCGACCCGCACGTTCTCCATCACCTGCGGCACGCGCCGCATCGCGCGCAATGCGCTCAGCGGCTTCTGCGTCTCGACCAACAGCGTCAACACCATCAGCGCCGTGATGATCCCGTCGCCGGTCGTCGAATGGTCCATGAAGATGACGTGGCCTGATTGTTCGCCGCCCAGGTTGTAAGCGCCTGCGCGCATCTCACGCACCACGGCCGGGTCTCCGACCTCGGTACGCACCAGGCCAACGTTCACATCGCGCAGCGCCAGCTCGAGCCCAAGATTGCTCATCACAGTTGCGACCACCGCGCCGCCTCGAAGGCTCCCCGCCGCCGCCATCCGCAACCCTATCGTCGCCATCACGTCGTCGCCGTCGAAGATTTCGCCTCGCTCGTCGACCATAACGGCACGGTCGCCGTCGCCATCGAGCGCGATTCCGATTTGGGCGCCTTCGCGCAGCACAGTGTCGCGCAGAATGCCCGGACAGAGCGCGCCGCAGCCGAGATTGATGTTCTTGCCGTCGGGTTCGACGCCCAGCGCCACAACGTCCGCGCCAAGCTCGGTCAGCGCGTCGGGAGCGACCTTGTACGCGGCGCCATTGGCACAATCGATAACGACCTTGAGCCCGTCCAGTGTCACCGCGCGCGGCACACAGCCCTTGAGGAACACAAGGTAACGACCGATAGCATCGTCGATTCGCATGGCCTTGCCAATTTCGGCGGCACTCGCGCGCAGATGCGCAAGCGCGCCATCGTTGAAGACCAGTTCCTCGATACGGTGCTCAGTCTCGTCGTCGAGCTTGAAACCGTCGCGCGAGAAAAACTTGATACCGTTGTCCTGGAAAGGGTTGTGCGAGGCCGAGATTACCACGCCTGCGTCGGCCCGCATGCTGCGGGTCAGAAAAGCGATACCGGGAGTGGGCAGCGGCCCGACCAGCCATACGTCAGCGCCCATCGAGCAGATCCCCGATTCCAGCGCCGTCTCGAGCATGTAGCCCGAAAGCCGCGTGTCCTTGCCGATGAGGATGCGATGATGACGGGCGGGCTGGCCCTTGAAGACGCAGGCGAGCGCGCGCCCCAACTTGAGCGCCGTCTCGGAGGTTATCGGTTCGCTGTTGGCGACGCCGCGAACGCCGTCGGTGCCGAAGAGCCTGTTAGCCATGATCCCCTTTCATCCGCTGCCCGCGCGCTTATCCCGGTACAGCCGGACCCTTACATTATCCGGGTTGGCGCGCACCAATTGTACCCCGTCCGGCAACTCGATCTTTACCGGCAGATCATGCGACCCAGGCGGCACTCCTTCCGCGGTGACGTAGACCGCGCCGCGCAGCTTGAGACTGGAGAGCTGATTGACCGGCCCGCGCACCGTGACATTGATGCGCGGCGGCTCAACGCTGACCCTGAAGTCCGTGTCACGCACCTCGAGCGGCACGCCGTGGAATTCGCGGCTGGCGATCACTTCGATGACCGTGACGGTTGCCTCAACCGTCGGCGGAGCATCGATCGTGACGCGGTCACCCGGCGAGAGCAGGTCCAGGACCTGCTCGAGGTCACCCTTGGTGCCGTTTAGGTCAAAGGGCGCGGTCTGGACGACATCGATATGGTTCAGAAAACGGGTGGGGCCTCGTACCGTCGCGTAAGGCGGCGTCAGCTTGACGGCGGAAACGTGATAACCCGGGGCGGGTTGGCCCTGCGTGTCAAGATGGATCGGAATCAGACGCTCGGTGATGTGATCGATGTCCAGTACGATCTGGCTGGGCGAGATGCGTACGACGTCGGTCTGGCGCGGGACGTTGAACATCTCGGGACCGATCTTAAAGACCGCCTGGCCGCTCGTGACGCCACTTAAGTCCAACCGCAACGTGAGACGGTCGGGATCCAGGAGCGACAGCAGCGTGCGAGGCCCCCGGACCTCGACCTGCACGAAATCCTGACGCTGATTGACGATCACCAGCCCGATCGGCAGCGATCGGTAGCTTATCGGCACGTGCATTTCGACGAGCGCGCCCCGCTGGCCCGCGTTGACAAAGACCCAAAGCCCGATCGCGAGCAGGAACGAGATAGCGCGCAGGCCAGGGTCGCGCCGCGCGCGCGCAATCAGTGCCCTGACACGCGGCTCCAAATAGACCTGCGCGCGCTCGGCGAACGCGGCCCACTGCCGTCGGCGTCGCTCCAATTCGCTCGATATCCTGTCTTTGAGGTTCGCCGCCATCACACAACGTCAGGCTACCAGGCTCGCGCCTAGGCCATCGTGCTCAGGATGCCCAACAGATCGTCGGGTTTGAGACCGCGCTCCAGATTGCCGTTGCGCGCCAGCGATATCGTGCCGTCCTCCTCTGAGACCACGATCACCGTCGCGTCGCTCTCCTCGGTGAGGCCGATTGCCGCGCGATGGCGCGTGCCCAGGGCCAGGCTCACGTTGGGATTGGTCGACAGCGGCAGGAGACAGGCGCCTGCCAGCACTTGGTCGCCCTTGATGATGGCAGCACCGTCGTGCAGCGGCGAGCCCCGCATGAAGATCGTCTCGAGCAGCTCCGGGGACAGCCGCGCCTCGAGGATGCGCCCCGTCTCGACGTATTCGTTGAGGCCCACTTCCTGCTCCAGCACGAGCAAAGCTCCGATCCGGCGCGCCGAGAGCCACGCGGCGGCGGTCGCCAATTCCTGGGCGACGCTGGCCACCGTGCCGCGGCCGGCCAGGAAGGACGGCGTGCCGACCCGGGTGAGCGCGCGGCGGATGTCAGACTGGAAGATCACAACCAGAATCACGAACAGCGAGCCGAGAAAGTTGTTGAGCAGCCAGTTGAGCGTGAACAGTCCCAGAAGCTGCGAGGCGACGAATGCGCCGGCGACTATCAGCAGCCCCACCACCATCTGCATCGTGCGCGTGCCGCGGATGAGCTGCGCGACCCGATAAATGACATAAGCGACAATCAGGATGTCGACCACATCCTGCCATCGCACCCTGGGGATGAAAGCAAAAAAGTGCACCGACGCACCAGGACTAACAGCCGTTGTGCGACGCGATCGCCGCCGCCATCTTCACCACCGCCACCGCCGCCCCGACTTCATGAACACGCACTATTGCGCCGCCGCCGCCGATCGCGATCGCATTTACTGCCGCCGTTGCGAATTCAACCGCGGCCGGGCTCGATCGCACTGCCAGCCGCACGAAACCCTTGCGTGAGGCCCCTATGAGTATGGGATAGCCCAGCGCGCAGAGGCGCGGCAAGGCACCCAGCAGACGTAAGCTGTGATGGGGACGCTTGGCAAATCCGAGCCCCGGGTCGAGGATGATGCGCGAGGGCGCCACACCGGCGCGAACCGCGAAGGCCGCGCGCCTGGCGAGATAGCCGACGACTTCGCGGACCACGTCGCGGTAGTGAGCGAACTCGATGTGATCGGCGAGACCGCCACGCATGTGCATCAGGACCACCGCGCATCGTCGCTTCGCCGCCAGCGCCGGCATCGCCGGATCGGCCTCAAATGCGCTCACGTCGTTGATTATCGCCGCGCCGCAATCAAGCGCGAGCCGTGCGACCGCGGCCTTGCGCGTATCGATCGAAATAGGAACCCTGAGCCGGCCCTTTAGCGCTTCCAGGACGGGCGCAATGCGCGCAATCTCCACCTCGGCCGTTACTTCACGCGCGCCCGAGGGCCGCGTCGATTCACCTCCGACATCGATGATCGCCGCGCCCGCCGCTTCCATCGCCAGCGCATGCTCGATCGCGCGGTCCGGGTCCAGGTAGCGGCCGCCGTCGGAAAATGAATCGGGAGTCACGTTCAGTATGCCCATGACGGCCGGAAAACGGATTACGCGGCCGTCGGCAAGACGGATCGAGTGTCGGCGGCGCTGTGCGACGAACTCCAAAGCTCATCACTCCCTGCGCAGATACGGTGCTCTTCCTGGATAAAGAATACTCCGGCGCGGCCGATTACGGGACCGGGGATCGCACGCACTTCCGGCCATAATGGATGTTCGGGAACAACGGCGCTGCGGTCGGGCACAGGGCGCGGCGGCCGGCGCGCCAGGATTTCGTCTGTCAAGGAGTCGGGCGGCTTTAGGCGAGCAGGGGTTTGGGAGGCAACCCGGGGATCGCCGGGACTTCGTCGCCAGCGGGTTTGGGCCTTTCAGCAGCCGACGCGGCTTCTGGCTTGGGGCCTCCCGCAGAATCTGCCGGCTTATGGGCCGGGAACGGACGCCCTTCGCGGTAAGCCTTCACCATCTCGGCGACTTCGCCGCCGTCGAGCACTTCCTTCTCGAGCAGCCGCTCAGAGACCCCGTGCAGCAGCGGCATGTTGTCGCTCAACAGCTTGCGCGCCCGCTGGAAAGCCTCATCGACAATTCGCCGCACCTCGCGATCGATCTCGATCGCCGTGTGCTCGGAATAGTCTTTGTGATGAGCAATGTCGCGACCCAGGAAGACCTGCTCCTCGCGCCGCCCAAAGGTCATCGGCCCCAGCTCCTCGCTCATCCCCCACTGGCATACCATCTTGCGCGCCAGCTCGGTCGCCTTCTCGATATCGTCACCCGCGCCGGTCGTCATCTGGCTGAAAACCAGCTCCTCGGCGACTCTGCCGCCGAACATCGTTGCGAGCTGGGTCATCA
>Ga0187846_10001883_pt1 | contig 11727 bp, 12 predicted proteins | sample TC_taG_FD_161473 | JGI IMG/M metagenome (GOLD analysis project Ga0187846, IMG submission 161473) | Biofilm microbial communities from the roof of an iron ore cave, State of Minas Gerais, Brazil - TC_06 Biofilm (v2) | ecosystem: Environmental > Terrestrial > Deep subsurface > Cave > Wall biofilm... | reverse complement strand
CAGCAGGTTGTTGGCTGCCGCAATCGCGGCGAAGTCACCGGTGAAGTGCAGGTTGATGTCCTCCATCGGCACCACCTGCGCATGCCCACCGCCGGCGGCGCCGCCTTTCATGCCGAAGACCGGGCCAAGTGACGGTTCGCGGATGCAGATGACTGCCTTCTTGCCGATCCGGTTCAGGGCATCGCCCAAGCCGACCGTCGTAGTCGTCTTGCCCTCACCGGCCGGCGTCGGCGACATCGCGGTGACCAGGATCAGCTTGCCGTCCGGGCGCGACTGGATCGAGTCGAGATATTCGAGCGATACCTTGGCTTTGTAGTGCCCATACGGCTGCAGATGCTCCGGTGCCACCCCGAGTCGCTCCTGCGCGATCTCGCTAATAGGGCGCAGGCGCGCCTGTTGCGCAATCTCGATATCGCTCAACATCGTCTGGGTTCCCTCCGGAAGCGGAATTTTGATTTCGTTGTGGTCGAATCGACGCGACGGCATCCGGGCGCGGCAGGGCGCCGTCGGATCCTCAAACTTTGCCCCGCATTATCCGACCTTGCTCGCTTGCTGAAAACTCCGCCGCGCCCGCCTCAGCTTGCGGGGGTCTGAACAACCGAAGGAAGTTCTGCGAAGTCGTCTCGGCCACCGTGGCGAGCGGAACCGATTTCAGTTCGGCGATCTTCTGCGCCACCAGCACGACGCGTGACGGTTCGTTCACCTTGCCGCGGAACGGAACGGGCGACAGGTAGGGCGAATCAGTCTCGATCAGCATCCGGTCCAGCGGAATCCGGCTCGCGACCGCCTGCAAATCTCCCGCATTGCGAAAAGTAATGATCCCCGAAAAGGAGATATAGAACCCAAGATCGAGCGCGGCCAAGGCGAATTCGAGCGATTCGGTGAAGCAGTGCATCACCCCTCCGGCCTGTTCCGCCCCCTCCTCCCTCAGGATCCCGAGCGTGTCTTCGGGCGCCGATCGGGTATGCACGACCAGCGGTTTGCCGGCCTGCTTTGCGGCACGAACGTGCACGCGGAAACGATCCCGCTGCCACTGCAGCGGTTCGCTGAGCCGGTAGTAGTCCAGCCCGGTTTCACCGATCGCAAGCACCTTGGGATGATCGGCGCAGGCCGCGAGGCGGTCGACATCGGGCTCCGAGACTCCTTCGCCGTCCGGGTGAACTCCAACGGTCGCGAATATGTCGGGCTGCGATTCGGCCAGGGACAAAACCTGCGCGAACTCCTCCATCCGCACGCAGATGTTCAGCGCGGCGCCGACCCCTGCCTGCCGCATCCGATCCAGCACACCTTGCTGGTCAGCCTGCAGTTCCGGAAACGAAAGGTGACAGTGGGAATCGACGTACACGCGCTACAGCGTGTGGGTCGGGCGTGCCGATCGCAGCGCTGCCCCGAGCGCGTCCTCGATGCGTTTGCGGGCGCTGAAGCCGGAATCGTCGGCCGGAAACTGCACGCCGATGCCGGGGGTTTTGGAGGCGCCGCCCCCCGACGGGCTGATCCATACGACCTTTCCCGCCACGGGGATCTTGGTCGGATCGTCGAGCAGTGTCAGGATCAGGTAGACGTCGTCGCCCAGCTGATAGGGGCGATTGGTCGGGACGAAGATCCCCCCGTTGCGAACGAACGGCATGAACGCAGCGTAGAGGGCGGCCTTCTCCTTGATCGACAGCGACAGCACGGCGGGCCGCCCCGCCGCCCCGGCAGCGGAGTTGCCGACCTGCGTGGCAAACGGGTTGACGCTCATCTGGGGCGACCGCTCTCAGGTTTCGTTGATCGACTGCGCATAGGAAAGCAGCATACCCTCGACCGCCAGTTTGGCGTTCAGCGGATGGTCGGCATACGCGCGTAAGGCCCGCAAATCCGCCAGCCAGGAACAGGCGCGCGCAGGGCGCCATCGCCCGGCGAGACCCTGAAACGCCGCTACTTCGTCCGGATGATATCGGACCGTCCCCGCCATCTGAAAGGCCAAAAAGTCCCACCCCCAGCGCTGAAACAGAGCGACCGAACCGGCAATCGGCGCCTCTCTCGGCACCATCGCCACTACCTCCGCCGGGGTCAGCTCGGCGCCCTTGCGCAACAGGCCCAGAAGGCGACCCCGCAACTCCGGTGTCAGGGCGTCGTGCCCGACTTGCGCCGCCAGCAGCGGCGAGCCGCCCGCCTCGATCAGACGCTGCCGGGCTTGCTCCACACCACGCTCCTGGAGCCAGGCAATTGCCGGCACGGCAGGCGGCAGCGGCACCCGAAGCAGGGCGCAACGCGAGCGAACGGTGGGCAGGGTGTGGTCGATCCGGTGGCTCACCAGCAGGAATACGGTGCCCTCCGGCGGCTCTTCCAGAACCTTCAGCAGCGCATTGCACGACGGCGCATTCATCGACTCGGCGGGCTCCAGCACGATCACCCGCACGCCGCCGCGGTGCGTTGTCAGCACGATCCAGTCGGCAAGATCGCGCACCTGCTCGATCCGGATCTCGCGGCTCGCGCGGCCCCCCGCTTCCGTGCCGGCACCGTCGGCGCTGCCGCCGTCATCGGACGTTGCGGCCTCGGACTGGCTCAGTGCGTCCGGCCGAACGATGCGCAAGTCCGGGTGGCTGGCGGCGGCAACCAACACGCATCCCGCACACTGCCCACAGGCGTTTTCGCCGCGCGGACGCCGTTCACACAGCAGCCACTCGGCCGTATCCAGCGCCAGATCGAGCTTGCCGATGCCGGCCGCGCCGTGCAGCAGCACGGCGTGAACCGGCCGTGCAAGCAGTTGCACGATCGAGGCACGTGCCGGACGGTTCCATGGCAGGGCCCTCAGGCGCGCCACGGTTTCACTCGCTCCAGGATCTGCGTCACGATCTGTGCCCCGGGACGCGAACCGTCGACCACCAGGAACCGATTCGGCTCGGCACGCGCGCGCGCCAGATACACCTCGCGCACCCGTGCGAAAAAGGTCGCGTCCTGCGCCTCGAACCGATCCGGGTCGCGCTCGCGTGCGCGGCGCAGCGCCGCCTGTGGCGGATCCAGATCGACAACCACGGTCAGATCCGGCTGCAGCGTCGGGTGCGCCCACGATTCGAGGCTCGCGATCCACTCGGAGGCGATTCCGCGCCCGCCCCACTGGTACGCATAGGTGGCATCGGTGAAACGATCGCATAACACCCAGTGCCCGGTACCGAGGGCGGGAACGATCACCTCGTCGATATGCTCGACGCGTGCGGCGAACATCAACAGCGTCTCGGTCAGCGGCGACATTCGCTTTTGCAGCAGCATCGACCGCAGCGCTTCTCCCAGCGGCGTTCCGCCGGGTTCGCGTGTCTGCAGCACATCGATGCCGCCGGCGCGCAACGCCGCCGCAGTCGCGGCCAGTTGCGTGCTCTTGCCGCTGCCGTCGATGCCCTCGAAAGTGATGAAGCGCCCTCGCATCGGGCTCAGCTGCCTGGCGATCGGCGCCGTGCGCCGGGTGCGCTCTTCGGGGCCGGCTTCTGGAACTTGTCCACGGCACGCTGATGCGCGGCAAGGGTGGCGGAGAACTCGGAGGTGCCGTCGCCGCGCGCGACAAAGTACAGGTCACCGGTCGTCTCGGGGTGCAGGGCCGCTTCGATCGCCGCTTCTCCAGGCAGGGCGATCGGCGTAGGGGGCAGCCCGGAACGAATATAGGTGTTATACGGAGTATCGGTCGCCAGATCCTTGTGGTGCAGGCGCCCTTCGAAACGCTCGCCCAGGCCGTAGATCACCGATGGATCCGTCTGCAGCGGCATCCCGAGCCGCTCACGATTGACGAACACACCCGCAACCCGCCGCCGCTCATCGACCTGTCCGGTTTCCTTCTCCACCAGAGATGCCATGATCAGCGCATCGTAGGGGTTGCGGTACGGCAGATCGGCCGCGCGCGTATCCCAGGCGTGCTCGATGCGGTCGGCCTGCATCCGGTACGCGCGTCGGTACAGATCCAGGTCGCTGGAGCCTGAATCGAATAGATAGGTATCCGGCGCGAACAGTCCTTCGGGACTTTTCTGGGTTGCCCCGACCGCCTGCAGCAACTGCGCGTCGGTCATTCCCGCGGTCTGGTGCAGCAGCTCCGGCTCGGCGTCGAAAGCCTGCCGCAATTCGCGGAAGGTGGTTCCCTCTGCAATCGTGAGCCGCTCCTTCACGACATCGCCGTGCCGGATCATGTCCACCAGCGAGCGCATCGACATGCCCTGCTCGATCGCGTACCGTCCCGCCCGCAGCGATCGCGTCGCTCCGGTCGTGCGCGCCACCGCAACGAACTCCAGCTCGTTCAGGTCGACACCTGCGGCGCCGATCGCGCGCGCGATCGCTCGGGCGGAAGCGCCGCTTGCGATCCGGACCTGCACCTGCGGCTCGCGCATCGCGAGCGGGCGCACGTACCCATGCCACAGGTGGGCACCCAGTGCGCCCCCGCCGGCAACGAGTACGACGACCGGCAGGGTCCATCGCCATGCGCGCAGCGTGTACCCGATCGGCATCATCCGAATCCGCTGGACCTATTGGTCCGATTTTACGGTGTTCCTATAATTGCACTGGCTACCGCCTGAAGCGGAGCCAAACTTTGCCGTCGATGCCAGAAGATTCTCACTCCGGCGCTGTCGGGGGCGCCTGGTCAGCCCCGCTCGAGCAGCTGCAGCTCGCGTTGCGCGCGCCCGTCGTGGCGCAGTTGGACGAGCTCGGCGTGCTTGCCGTACTCGGGGCCGATGCGGTCGGATTCCTCAACTCGCAGTTGACGGTCGACGTGAACGCGATCGATCGGGAAGCTTGGCAGCTGGGCGCCTATTGCTCGGTGAAGGGACGAGTGGCGGCCTTGTTCGAGGCCTGGCGCGAGGACGACGGAGTACGGCTGCTGCTGGCGCGCGAGCTGATCGAATCGTTGCGCGCGCGCCTCGCGCGCTACGTGTTTCGCGCCAAAGTCGAGTTGCTCGATGTGTCCACGCAGTGGGCGGTGTTCGGCTCGACAGGACCCGGGATCGAGGAGCTTTTGCCGCGCGCCGGGTTGAAGTGCCCGGGGGCGGTCTGGACCAGCACGACGCAGGAAGACGGCGCACGCCTGGCGCGCGTTCCACCGTCAACGCGCAGCGGAGCACGGCTGATGCTGGTGGCACCGGTAGCGGCGGCCGCACGATGGCGTGGCAAGCTTGCGGCGGCGGCCCCGGTCGACCCGGGCGTGTGGTGGTGGTCGAAGATCGATGCAGGCCTACCCGACGTCGTCGCTGCGACGCAGGAGCGATTCCTGCCGCAGATGCTCAACCTTGACGTTCTGGGCGGTGTGCACTTTCAAAAGGGGTGCTACCCCGGCCAGGAAGTAGTGGCACGAAGTCAGTATCTGGGTAAGCTGAAGCGCAGGATGATGCATGGGTATGCGCAGGAGGCCCGTGCGGGCCAGGACGTTTCCGACGCGAGCGCGGCAGGCTCTGCGGTGGGTACGGTCGTGGTTGCCGCGGCCGGCCCCGGGGGCGGGGTCGATCTACTGTTCGAATGCCCGAGCGAACTGGCTGCCGGTGCGCCGCTGCAGATTGGACGTGCCGCCGGTGCACCCATCCGGCTGGGCGAGCTGCCCTACCCGATGATCAATCCCACCGCCTGACCCGCGTCCACCATGTGCCTGATTCTGCTCGCCTGGCAAACCCACTCCGAATATCCGCTGATCGTGGCGGCGAACCGGGACGAGTTCTATTCACGCCGCACGCGGCCGGCTTCGTGGTGGGGGCAGGCCGTTTCGCTGCTGGCGGGTCGCGACGAGGAGGCCGGCGGCACCTGGCTCGGCATCAACCGGCGCGGTCGCTTCGCCGTTCTCACGAATGTTCGCTCTCCCAGCGAACGCAACCCGCACGCCCCGTCGCGTGGACTGCTCGTGCTGTCGGCGCTGCAAACGGCACAGCCGATGCACGAATGGCTGGACGACTGCACATCACGCGCACAGTCGTTCAACGGGTTCAACCTGATCGTGGCCGAACCTTTCGCGGGCACGTTGCGGGGGCGAGCCTCGGAGCTCGCCTATTTCAGCAATCGCCTGGACGATGGAGTGCGAACACTGCAGCCTGGAATCTACGGTCTGTCGAACGCGTTTCTCGATACCCCATGGCCCAAAGTCACGCGCGCGGTGACGGCGTTCTCGTGCCAGATTGCACAGCGCGTCGACGTCGAGGATCTGATGCGCTTGATGGCTGACCGCGAAGTGGCGGCCGAGCTGGAACTGCCCTCGACAGGGATTCCGCGCGATTGGGAGCGAGCGTTGTCCGCGATCCAGATCCGCGCGAACGGCTATGGCACACGGGCAACGACGATCCTGACGGTGCGGCGCGACGGACTGACGAGCTTCGCCGAACGCTCGTTCGATCCGGGCAACCCCGACCGCCGCTCGGATCGCCACTTCGAGTTCATGATCGACGGCGCCGCGCGGCCATCGCCCGGCGCGAGCGTCCGCGGCAAGGGTCAACGGCAGGCCGGAAACTAGCCCGCGGCCTAGCCGCGATCGGATGCCAGCCGGGCTCGCATCGTCACGTGCGGAATGACGGCGTCGTCGAACTGCGGGCCGATCGCCTCGAATCCGAACCGTTCGTAGAAGCCGCACGCGTGCGCCTGCGAGTGCAGCTCCACCTGGACGTCGCCGCGATCGCGCGCTGCCTCCATCAGGCTCATCAGAAGCAGGCGCCCCACTCCTTTGCCGCGGGCCGAGCGCAGCACCGCCATGCGGCCGATGTGGCCGTCGGGCAGCAGCCGGCCGGTTCCGACAAACGCGCCGGCGCATCGCGCCAGCGCGTGCACGCACAGCGGGTCGACCGAGTCGATCTCCAGTTCCGCGGGAACACGCTGCTCGGCAACGAAAACCTCGAAACGGATGCGGCGCGCCTCCTGCCCGAACTCATCCCACGAGCCCAGCAGCACCTCAATATCGGCCTCTTCGCCCACTTAATGGGCGCCCTTTTTTGCGTCGCCCGCGATCGCCACGGTCATCTTCGACAGGTCGAGGTATTTCCGGACGGCCGCCAGCAATTGCGCCTCGCTGAGCGCCTCGACTTGCGCGTCGAAGCGACGCCCGAACTCGTACGTCCGCTTCAGATCCAGGTACCCGACCCAGCCGGTTGCCACGGCGGCATCTTCGGAGCGGGCAAGCACCCGTTCCTCGCGATAGCCCTGCTTGGCCTGCGCGACCTCAGCGGCGCTGAAGCCGTCCTTGCGCACGCGTTCGATTTCCTCTCGGACCGCCTGCTCGACGCGGTTCACGTTCTGCGGCGCCGAGATTGCGCCGACACCCCATGCGGCTGCGCGGTCACGCCCATTGATCAGCAGCCCTGCGCCGATCCCGTAGGAAAGACCTTCCTTCTGGCGGACACGGTCGACCAGCCGGTTGTGCAGGCCCGAACCGCCGCCGATGATGCGGGTCGCCAGCAGCAGCGCAGGTGCATCCGGATCGTCGTCGCGCAGCTCCACGGGAATGCGGGCGCGGTAAACGGCGTTCTCCTTGTCCGGAGTGTCGACGAAGATCCGAGTGGCCGGCACGTCGACGAAGTCGTTCAACAGTCGCTCGTAGGGAGCCGGCGATTTCCAGGACGCGAACTGCTGCTGCAGCAGCGGCTCGACCTCGCCCGCGTCGAAGTCCCCCACCAGCGCGATTTGCCCGCGGGCGGTGCCCCAGAAGCGCTGGTAGAACGCATGCACATCATCGAGGGAGGTGTTCTTCACCGCCTCGACACGCTCGGCCAGCGGAATATAGCGGCGCGGGTCGCCGACCGCATAGGTGTTGAAGTGCGTGAGAATCGCGTCGCGCGAACGCTCGCCCGGATCGTCGAGCTTGGCTTGCAGGTCGGTCAGCACTTCGCGCTTGAGCTGGTCGAACTCGCCCGCGGGGAAGTTGGCCTGCCCCAGCACCGCGGCAACCAGCCTCAGGGCGTCGGCTACGGTGCCGCGGGTCGCCTGGAAATTGGTCAGCTCGCCCGTCACCTTCAGGCGGGTCAGCTCGTCATCGATCGCCTGGCGTGTCAATTTGGACGTGCCGCGTCCGAGCATCGCGCGCGCGAGCTCGGCGACGACCGTTTCGCCATGCAGCGTCTCGCGATCGCCGAATTCGAAATCCATCGCGACATTGACCGTCTGACCCTTGGTCTTCTTCGGCAGCAACGCGATCTGCAGGTCCTCGACTTGAAGCAAATGCGTGCGAGCGTCGATGTTCTGCGGGCTCGGGTCGAATTTTTCCCCGGCCGCGACGGCTGCGCGAGGATGGAAATCCTTAAGCATCTGCTCCACCGCAAGCGGCGCGGGGATCTCCGCGCGCTGAGGTTTGTCTTCAGGCAGGAAGACTCCTACGGTGCGGTTGTCCCGGCGGAAATAGCGCTGTGCTGCGGCGGCCACCTCGGCAGCTTCAACGCGCTCGATGGCGTCGCGGAACAGGAAAAACAAGCGCCAGTCCCCCTGTGCGATGTATTCGGACAACGCCACCCCGAAACCCTGCGGATCGGCGAGCGCACGCTCGGCCTCGGTCTGTTCCGAGCGGCGCATCCGATCCATCTCGGCCTGCGTTGGCACGGTCTGCGCGAATGTGTGCTCGACGACATCGATCAGGCGGTCACGCGCTTTGTCGATCGAATCCCCCGGTTTGACGATCGCGCCGAAGATCATCACGCCAGGGTCGTGCAGGAACCTCGGGTCCGCCAGCACCTCGGCGGCCAGTCCCGACTCGACCAGCTCGTGGTGCAGGCGCCCGTTCGGAGTCTGCCCCAGGATGTCGGCGGCGGCCGACAGTGCAGCCGTATCGAGACTGCGGCCGGCCGGGATGTGATAGCCGATCAACACGATCTGGGTGTCACCCTTGCGGCGCACCGCCAGCGAACGCTCGCCGTCCTGGGTCGGCTCCGCGGTCCACTGCGGCGGCAGCGTGCGCTTGGGCCGCGGAATGCGACCGAATGCGTCGGCAATCCGCTGCAGGGTGCGGTCCACGTCGAAATTGCCGGCGACGATCAGCACCGCGTTGTCGGGCTGGTAGTAGGTCCGGTAAAAAGCCTGCAAGTTCCGGATTCGTACGTTCTCGATGTCGCTGCGCGCGCCGATCGGCTGCCTGCCGTAGGCATGCCACTGATACATCGCCGAGAGCAAGTGCTTGTACAGGGCGTCCATCGGGTCGTTCTCGCCCTTTTCGTACTCGTTGCGCACGACGGTCATTTCCGAATCGAGATCCTTGCGCGCGATGAACGAATGGACCATCGCATCGGCTTCGCGGCGCAGGGCCCAGCTCAAGTTGTCGTCGCTCGCCTGGAATGTCGAGAAGTAGTTGGTACGGTCGTAGTCGGTCGAGCCGTTGTTACGGAAGCCCCGTGCTGAGAACTCGTGATCCGGATCCGGGAAATGGGTCGAGCCTTTGAACATCAGGTGTTCGAGCAGATGCGCCATCCCGGTCTCGCCGTAGTTCTCCATCCGCGATCCCACCAGGTACGTCACGTTCAGCGTCACTGTCGGCTTGGAAGGATCGGGATCCAGCAGAACGCGCAGACCGTTGTCCAGGCGGTATTCGGTGATGCCTTCCACCGAAGCGCCCTGATGAACGCCCGCCGGCAGCGCTGCGCGGGCGACCGCCGTCAGCTGCAACCCGAGCAGCAGCGCGATGGGCCATCTCCGGAACGCAGGTTCGACTCGCATCGCACGGTACGGCCGCCGGCGGCCGCTCCTGGAAGGACAAAGGCGCGATTGTGCCGCATCGCTCGACGCCGCGGCCCAGGCGGGAAAGCAAATCCATATCCGCGCTTCGCGCAGGCTGTCCCCGTTCTAAAATGCACGACTTTGCTGTCGAGCCTCCCAACTTGAAGATCTTGCTCGATCTGCTGCCGGTCGTGGTTTTCTTCGCCGTGTTCCGACTGGCCAAGGCCGCTCCGCAGGCCGCGCACGCGTGGGCCAGTGCGCTGCTGGGCGCATCTGGCGCAGCGGCCGGAGTGGCGACCGATATCGTGCCGGTGATTCTTGCGACGGCCTGCGCCATCGTGGCAACGGTGGTCCAGGTCAGCTGGCTGCTATTGCGGCGCGCGACGGTTACCGCGTCCGTGTGGCTGAGCGCCGTGCTGATCATCGTGTTCGGCGGCCTGACCGTGTGGTTGCGCAACGAGTGGTTCATCAAGTGGAAGCCGACGCTTCTGTACTGGGCCTTTGCCGCGGTGCTTGCGGGTGGGCAGTGGATCTGGCGGCGCAACCTGCTCGGTGCACTGTTCTCGGCCGAGCTGCGCCTGCCGAAGGCGGCATGGGATCGCATGCTGATCGCTTGGGCCGCTTTCTTCCTCGTACTCGGCTGCCTGAACCTGGTGGTGGCGTACGAGTTCAGCACCGAGGCGTGGGTCAACTTCAAGACCTTTGGCCTGCTCGGTTTGACGTTCGTGTATTCGATCTTCACGGGCGTATACGTCGCCCGGCATCTGAACGCATCGACCAGTGGCTGAATCGGCTGACAGGGCTCAGGCCACGATCGATCGGATCCGCCAGTTGCTGCGGCCGCTCGATCCGCAGGAGCTGCGCATCGACGACGAAAGCGCGCGGCACGCCGGCCATGCAGAAGCGCAGGGCGGAGGCCATTACCGACTTCACCTCGTTAGCGCGCACTTCCGCGGCCTGACGCGCTTGCAGCGGCATCGCCTCGTGTATACTTCTTTGGATTCGCTCATGTCCGGGCAGATCCACGCCCTAGCGATGACCTTGCTGAGCCCCGAGGAAGCGGCGTCGGCAGGTTCCGATCGATCCTCCCGAGAGTGACCCCTCATGCTCAGACCCTTTCTGCCTGTCCTCGTAGCGTTCGCAGCCACAGCCGTGATGGCGCAAAACACCGGCACTTCGGCTGCGGGTGCGCAAAAGCCCGCTGACAAGGGTGCCGCCGCATCGAAGGTCGCGAACGTCGCGAACGTCGCGATGGTCAACGATAAACCCATCACGAAAGCCTCGGTCGATCAGTTCGTCACGCAGCTCGGGCAACCCGACACGCCGGAGTTGCGCGACCGCATCAAAGAACAGTTGATCGAACGCGAGGTCTTCCTGCAGGAAGCACAGAAGCGCGGAATTCCCGACCGGCCCGACGTGAAGTTTCAGGTGGATTTTGTGCGCAAGACGGCGATCATCCAGAACCTGTTCCGGGATGAGGCCAAGAAGCACCCGATCACGGATCAGGAGATCCAGGCCGAATACGACAAGCAGAAGGCGGCCCAGGGCGGCAAGGAGTACCACGTGCGCCACATCCTGGTCGACAAGGAAGACGAGGCCAAGGACATCATCGATCAGCTCAAAAAAGGAGCCAAGTTCGAGGACCTGGCGAAGAAGTCCAAGGATCCCGGCTCAGCCAGCCGCGGCGGGGATCTCGGCTGGGCGGGCCCGGGCGCATACGTCAAGCCGTTCTCCGACGCGATGGTGAAGCTCGAGAAGGGCAAATTCACGGAAGCGCCGGTGCAGAGCCAGTTCGGCTACCACGTGATCCAGCTGGAAGATGTGCGCGACACGCAGTATCCCCCGCTCGATCAAGTGAAGAACCAGATCACGGAATCGCTCCAGAACCGCCAGGCCCAGGCTTTCGCGGAGGAGCTCAAAAAGAAGGCGAAGATCCAATAGCCGCCATCATTGCTTGATTGCGGCAAGGCGGGGGCGCTGCGGCGCCCCTTTTCGTTGTGCGCCCGGCACGGGCGCATTCCAGCGGGTGCAAGTCCCGCCGTAAGTTGATCACGACGAACGTAGCGAAACGCAACTGCACGAGGGTGACCGAGTGTGGGG